>Ga0194060_10003436_pt1 | contig 11182 bp, 10 predicted proteins | sample SepL225m_MetaG_FD_163427 | JGI IMG/M metagenome (GOLD analysis project Ga0194060, IMG submission 163427) | Anoxic zone freshwater microbial communities from boreal shield lake in IISD Experimental Lakes Area, Ontario, Canada - Sep2016-L222-5m | ecosystem: Environmental > Aquatic > Freshwater >... | reverse complement strand
CGAGAAGCTTTTGGCACGCGTGGAGAAGATGAACCGCGCCGGTGAAAAACGCGTTGTTAAAACCTGACCTGACGCTTCAACCGGACGACATCCTCAGCGCTTTCACCGGCGCCCGAGACAACCACAAGAAGGCTTAGGCCAACCCCCATCAACCAGCCTTTCCGACACTGGCTAAACACCATCATGCCTACTTCAACGCCACTGTCTTGTCGGTATGCGTCCCGTGCTTCCGGAAGATGCGGGTCGGCGCAAACTCACCCAACCGATGACTCACCATGTGTTCCGTGATGTAGACGGGAACATGCTGCTTGCCATTATGCACGGCCAACGTATGCCCGACAAATTCAGGGACAATCATGGATCGGCGAGACCACGTTTTAACAACGCGTTTTTCACCGGCGCGGTTCATCTTCTCCACGCGTGCCAAAAGCTTCTCGTCAACAAACGGCCCTTTTTTTAGTGAACGGCCCATGGCTTACTTTCTCCGCCTGACAATAAACTTGCTCGATGTCTTTCGTCCCGAACGGGTCTTCTTGCCCTTCGTGAGCTGACCCCACGGTGTCACAGGATGACCCCCACCGGACGTACGACCTTCACCACCACCCATCGGATGGTCCACCGGGTTCATCGCCACACCGCGCACGGTGGGACGAATCCCCTTCCAACGTTTTCGCCCGGCCTTGCCCAAGCTGATACTATCATGCTCCAGATTGCCGACCTGGCCAATCGTCGCCTGACACCCAACATGGATCATCCGAATCTCGCCCGAGGGAAGTTTCACATGCGCATAACCCGCCTCGCGGGCCATGAGTTGAGCCGTCTGCCCGGCGCTCCGAACCAACTGGGCACCGCATCCAACCGTCAACTCGATATTATGAATGGGAAGACCCAGCGGAATTTTCTCCAGAGGAAGGGCGTTCCCGACAACCGGCTCAGCCTCAGGGCCCGACATCACCAGAGTACCCACCTGTAAACCGACTGGAGCAAGAATGTAGCGTTTCTCTCCATCCTTGTATGCCAGAAGGGCAATGCGCGCCGAGCGGTTCGGATCATACTCAATCGCCTCAACTTTGGCCGGAATGCCAACCTTATTGCGCTTGAAGTCAATGATGCGATAGTGATGCCTATGACCGCCGCCGCGATGGCGAATGGTAATACGCCCGGCAGAGTTGCGGCCGGCCTTCGTCTTCTGCGACTTGGTCAGCGAGCGCTCAGGCTTGCTGCGTGTAATATCATCAAACGACGACAGCTGCGTATGCCGCAAGCTGGGCGTCGTCGGTTTAAAGGTTTTAAGTGCCATGTCGTGATTCCTATTCCAAATCGATTTTGTCGCCGTCTTTCAACGTCACAACCGCTCGTTTCCAATCCGGCTTCTTCCCAAAGTGGACCGTGCGTTGTCGGCGTTTCTTGCCGTCATAATTCATGGTGTTGACCTTGACAACCTTAACCTTGAAAAAGTCCTCGATGGCCCGCTTGATCTCAAGTTTGTTCGCGGCGGGATCAACCTTGAACAAGTACTTGTTCTGCTCAGCAAGCAACGACCCCTTTTCGGTGATATGCAAACCGCGAACGGCTTCAAGCGCATTCTTCATGATTTCCTCCCCGCGTGGCACTCAAGCCTGGCGAACAAACCCTCCATCGCAGAGCGAGTCACGATGGTCATCGGGTAGCGAAGCAGTTGAAATGTACTGACATCCCGCGCCGTCGTGGCCTCCACGTTGGCAATGTTGCGAAGAGCGCATAACAGGCTCTTATCGAGCTTATCAACCACGATCAGAGCTCCCCTCTTCAGACCCAGCGCCTTCAGCAGACTAACGGCAACCTTGGTCTTGGCCTCCGGGACCGAGAGTTGATCCAGTACCCGTATGCGGTCTTCACGAATAAGGTCGCTGAACGCCCGGCGAAACGCCAGGCGGGCAACCTTGGCCGGAACCGTCTTTTCATAACTCCGCGGATGAGGACCATGCGCCACACCGCCGCCCCGCCAAACGGGAGACTGCCTGTAACCGGCACGGGCACGTCCAGTCCCCTTCTGTTTCCACGGCTTCTTGTTGCTACCAGCCACAGCGCCCTTACCCAAGGTCGACGCCGAGCCCGCGCGAATTCCAGCCTGGCTTGCCACAACCACGTCGTGAACAGCCTGCTGGCCTTTGCTTGTCAACAACTCGTCGGAGACATCCATCGTCTCCATCGAGTTCCCATTCATGTCATAGACAGAAAGCTTGCTCATTTCACCTGCCCCGCCTTCGTCTTTTTCAAGGCCTTTCGAATTTCGACCAGCGCCCCAGCGGGCCCCGGAACCGCCCCGTTCACGAGAAGCAGATTCTCGCTGGCCCGGAGTTGTACAACTTTAAGATTTTGAGTCGTGACCTGCACATTCCCCATGTGCCCGGGCATGTGTTTGCCTTTGTGGACGCGCCCCGGAAACGAGCGGCATCCAATGGATCCGACTCGCCGTTTGGAATGTCCGCCGTGCGTCATCGGTCCGCCGCGCATACGGAATCGCCGAACCACACCAGCAAACCCGCGCCCCTTGGTCACGCCAATGATGTCAACATAGTCGACGCCATCCAGAATGGCCGCTGTCACGGTGTCTCCGGCCTTCAGTTCTTCGCCAGACTCGACTGTAAATTCGCGAAGAAAACGCATCGGCGGGACATTGGCCGCCTTGAACTGACCGGCATGAGCCTTGTTTGCCCGTGATGCCTTCACCTCAATAAATCCCAGTTTGAGGGCCTCATAACCGTCCTGACTTTTTGTCTTTCGCTGAACGATTACACACGGCCCAACCTCAATCACCGTGACGGGAATCTGGCGACCTTCTTCACCAAACACCCGCGTCATCCCAATTTTTTTGCCCAGTATCCCTTGCATGACTACCTGCCTAAATCTTGATCGTTATATCCACACCGGCGGGCATGTTAAGCTTTTTGAGCTCATCCACTGTTCGCGCCGTTGGCTCCACAATGTCCAAAATCCGCTTATGGGTGCGAACCTCGAACTGTTCCATCGACTTCTTGTCGGCATGCACACTTCGGTTAACACTGTAACTTTCGATGCGCGTAGGCATAGGAATGGGGCCGACGACCCTGGCTCCCGTCCTTTTTGCTGTCTCCACGATGTCGGATACGGACTGATCCAACACCCGGTAGTCGTAGGCTTTCAAACGAATTCTTATACGTTGCTTTTCCATCATTCACTCACCGTTCCAGAAGTTGCTGTTGTATAGCCGCCGGCACCACATCAAAACAAGTCGGCTCCATCGTGTAACTCGCCCGCCCCCGTGTCAGAGACCGGATGGCCGTTGAATAACCGAATAGTTCCGCCAGGGGAATCCGGGCATGAATTATCTGCACGGTTTCCTGCCCGACCATATCCCGAACATGGCCGCGCCGGGCACTCACGTCGTTCAGCACATCACCCAAGTGCTCCGCCGGGAGAATAATCTCCAGCGACATTATGGGCTCAAGGATTACGGGATTAGCCGCTTTCGCCGCCACCCGTAAAGCCATCACTCCAGCGGTCCGGAACGCCACATCCGTGGATTCCTGATCACGGGAAGAACCACCTGTCACCCGCACCTTCATGTCAACCAACGTGAAGTTGGCCACGGCGCCGGTTGTCAACCCATCCCGAATTCCTTCCGCAACGGAGTTGCGAAACTCCGCAGGAATACGCGATGCGGGCACATCAAATTGAATTTCAATGCCAGCGCCGCGCGCCAGAGGTTCAAGATCAAGAACCACCTCGGCAAATTGCCGCTGGCCCCCGATCTCACGCTCAAAGCAATATTCGCCATGACTGGAGGCTAGGATCGTCTCACGGTACGCCACCATCGGACGACCTGCATTGGCCTGCACCTTGTATTCCCGAAACATCCGATCCTTCAGAATCTCCAAGTGAAGCTCACCCATTCCGCTTAACAGAGTTTGCCCTGTATCGGCATCCAACGAGACAACGCAGGTTGGATCCTCCGCCGCCAAGGCTTGCATGGCCTCGTTCAGTTTGTCCCTATCCGCCTGTGACTTGGGCTCGATCGCCATGGATATCACGGGCTCTGGAAAACGAATACGCTCCAACTCAACAGGCATATTTTCGGCGCACAGGGTGTCTCCCGTGATCGCCTGTTTAAATCCCACAACGGCCCCGATCTCACCGGCGTGGATAACCTCAACCTCCTGACGGTCATCCGCATGCAACAACACGAGCTTCATGACGCGTTCGCGCTTTCGAGTCCGCGCATTAAAAAGATTCTGCCCCTTCTTGATCTGCCCCGAGTACACGCGAACAAAAGCTAACCGCCCCATGTAGGGATCGTTCATCAACTTGAAGACCAAGGCGCTTTGGGGAGCAAAATCATCCGCCTCGCGGCTCACAACCTCGCGGGTCTTGGGATGCTCTCCCTGAACCGGGGGAATGTCAATCGGCGAGGGCAGATAATCAACCACAGCATCCAGCAACTGCTGCACCCCCTTGTTGCGCAATGAGGAACCGCACAGAACCGGAGTTATGGTTCGGGAAAGGGTGGCGCGCCTTACGCCTTCACGCAGAACCGCCGCAGGAATATCCGGACAGTCAAGATAGGACGCCAAAATGGTCTCATCTCGCTCGGAGAGGATCTCGATCAGAACGGCCCTGGCTTTTTCAGCCTCAACGGCCAGTTCAGACGGGATGGGAACGGCTTGCATCTTGATCCCAAGCGAACTCTCATCATAGATAATCGCCTCCATGGCCAGCAGATCGATAACGCCCTTAAAATTCTCCTCAGACCCCCACGGAATCTGGACAGGAACTGCGACGGCACCCAATCGGGCGCGAATCTGCCCGACAACGGCGTTAAAATCCGCACCAATACGATCCATCTTGTTCACAAAAGCAATACGCGGGACATGATAGCGATCAGCTTGGCGCCAAACGGTCTCGGATTGGGGTTGCACGCCACCCACACCACAGAAAACAACCACAGCGCCATCCAATACCCTTAAAGAGCGCTCCACCTCCATCGTGAAGTCAACATGCCCGGGAGTATCAATGATGTTGATTTGATGGTCACGCCAGAAACACGTCGTCGCGGCACTCGTTATGGTGATTCCCCGTTCCTTTTCCTGGGGCATCCAATCCATGGTGGCTGTCCCTTCATGGACTTCACCCATACGATGAACCCGCCCGGCATAGAACAGGATACGCTCGCTCGTCGTCGTTTTTCCCGCGTCGATGTGGGCAATAACGCCGATATTACGAACGGCGGAAAGGGGCCGGATACGATCCGCCGCTTCACGCTGGCGTTCGGAACCCGACACGTCTCCTTTAGAATCCTGTTTCAAAACCGTTTCCATTTTCGTTCACTAAACAGACAACACCCGCCGCCCAATCGGACGACGGGGATTTGACTTAATAGTACTTACCACCGATAGTGGGCAAATGCCTTGTTCGCCTGCGCCATTTTATGCACATCATCTCGCTTCTTGATGGCATTCCCCTGCTCCGCATACGCATCCAGAATCTCCTGAGCCATGGCTCGGCGCATGGGAACTCCCTTGCGCGTTTTCGCATACTGAATCAGCCACCGCATGGCCAGCGCTCCCTGGCGATCAGGCGTAACCTCAACAGGCACCTGATAGGTGGCGCCGCCAACTCGGCGCGACTTCACTTCAACCTTCGGTTTCACATTGTCGATGGCCCGGAGAACTACTTCCAGAGGATCAACATCCGGATGCTTCTCTTGAATCACTTTCAGGGCATCGTAAACAATGTTCACGGATACCGATTTCTTTCCGACCTTCATCAGATGGTTGACCAAACGTCCGACTAACTCGCTGTTATACTTCGGATCCGGCTCAACCTCCCGCCGCACTGCTCTTCTTCTTCGTCCCATGATATTGTGCCGTCCTACGCCTGCTTCGGTGTTTTGACGCCATACTTGGAACGGCCCCGGTGCCGTCCCTCCACGCCCAAGGTGTCCAACGTCCCACGCACGATGTGGTAGCGAACACCAGGCAGATCCTTCACGCGACCGCCACGAACAAGCACCACGCTGTGCTCCTGCAAATTGTGCCCCTCACCCGGAATATATGCGGTCACTTCCTCGCCATTCGTCAACCGGACACGAGCCACTTTGCGTAGCGCCGAGTTCGGTTTCTTGGGTGTCTGCGTCTTCACCGACAAACACACACCACGACGCTGAGGACAATTTTTCAGCGCGGGCGATTTACTTTTATATCGGACTTGCTTTCGTCCAAATTTTACAAGTTGATTAATCGTTGGCATTGTTTCAATTCCTTCCAAACGCAAAGCGTGTAAAAGTGCCAGATGTGGCCCTTATCTGTCAAGCTCTATCCGAGTAACTCCTGGGCTTTCTTCATCGCTTCACTTTCCTGCCTCAATTCCTCCTCGGGAATCGGCTCGGACAAAGGCACCAGTTTGATGTTCCGAAACATCGGGAATCCCGTGCCTCCGGGAATCAAATGCCCCATGATGACATTTTCTTTAAATCCATACAGCGTATCCACCCGGCCCAGCGTGGCTGCTTCCGTGAGGACACGAGTGATGTCCTGGAATGACGCCGCAGAAATAAAACTTTCCGTCTCGAGTGCGGCCTTGGTGATGCCCAACAGCGCGGGAGACGCTTCGGCAGGGCGCTTACCCTCGGCCTGCGCCTGGTCATTCATTTCCTTGAACGCCTGCCGCTCAACCTGCTCACCCCAGAGGAAATCAGTGTCGCCGGCATCGGTGATTCGAACCTTGCGTAACATTTGACGCACAATGATCTCGATGTGCTTGTCATTAATTTCGACACCCTGCAGACGATAAACATCCTGCACCTGATTCACCAGGTACTCCTGAAGTTCCTGCGGGCCGCAAATCTCAAGAATTTCCTGGGGAACAATCGGACCCTCCGTCAACTGCTGACCCTTTTGGACGTAGTCACCCTTGTAAACAACCACATGTTTGCCCATCGGAATCAAATGTAACTCCTCGTCACCCGTGACCGAGTCGCGGATCAACAGCGAACGGCGCCCGCGCTGGTTGGGGCCAAAGTCAACAATGCCGTCAATCTTGGCAATCTCAGCGGCATCCTTCGGCCTACGCGCCTCGAACAGTTCCGCCACTCGAGGCAGACCGCCTGTGATATCCTTAGTCTTCGACTCCTTACGGGGTGTCTTAGCTAAGACTTCGCCTGCTGCCACCTTCTGGCCATCCTTAACCATGACATGCGCGCCAGCGGGAATGTTATAGGCCATCGGTTGTTCGTTCGCACCGAAGGTGATCAGGATCTGAGGATGCAGATCTTCCTTGTGCTCCAAGACAACGGTGCCCATCAACCCTGTAGACTGGTCGACATCCTTCTTAACCGTCACATTTTCGATGAAGCCCTGGCATCGAACGGATCCCGGCTTCTCAGCCAGAATCGGCACGCTGTAGGGATCCCATTCGACAAAACTCTGACCCTTCTTGACACGGTCGCCATCTCCAACCGAGATTACGGCACCAATGGCGATAGAGTGACGTTCCACTTCCCGACCGGTGTCGTCGAACACGGCCACCGAGCCATTCTTATTCAGCACCACGAAATGTCCCTTACTATTCACCACAACACGCAAGTTGGTGTACTGGATGACGCCGTCATGCTTGGAGAGCACATGCGGCTGCTTGAACACGGAACTCGCAGTACCCCCGATATGGAATGTCCGCATCGTTAACTGAGTTCCGGGTTCGCCGATTGACTGTGCCGCAATGATGCCCACCGCCGCCCCCATTTCCACGGGACGCCCGTTTGAAAGGTCGCGGCCATAGCACTTGGCGCAAATACCCCGACGGCTCTCACACGTCAAGACACTCCGTATGCGGATCTTCTCGATGTCCGCGTTCATGATGGTTTCCGCCAGCGCCTCGTCAATCAATCCGCCGGCCGGGACAATCATCTCGCGCGTCACCGGGTTCACGACATCATTCAGCGCCGTTCGCCCCTTGATCCGGTCAGCCAGTGAGACGAGATTCTCATCACCCTCTCCAATGGCCTTTACCTCGATGCCGTTCAGAGTGTTGCAGTCCTGTTCAATGATGCGGACATCCTGCGCCACATCAACCAGTTTTCGCGTCAAATACCCGGCATCAGCGGTCTTGAGCGCCGTGTCGGCTAACCCTTTTCGAGCACCATGTGTACTGATGAAGTATTCGAGCACGCTCAATCCCTCACGGAAGTTAGACATGATCGGGCGCTCGATAATTTCGCCGGATGGCTTGGCCATCAGACCACGCATCCCCGCGAGCTGACGGATCTGCTGGCGGCTTCCTCGCGCCTTGGAGTCCACCATCATGAAAATCGGGTTGGCTTCATCGCTCCCCGCATTGTCCTCGATGGCTCGGTACATCGCATTCGAGGTCTCATCGGTGGCCTGAGTCCAAATATCGACGATCTTGTTATAGCGCTCACCATCGGTGATGATACCGCGCCGGTACTGGCCTTCAACCTCGCTGACCAGTTTATGAGCCTTCGCAATAATGTCTTCCTTCTCTGCCGGAATGATCATATCCGACAATCCGATCGAAATACCCGCCAGCGTGGCATGTTCGAACCCGATGTTCTTCAGGCTGTCCAACATTCGCACCGTCTCGGCATGGCCGCTGACCCGATAGCACTGCCAGATCAACTTTCCAAGAAATGATTTATCACAGCAACGGTTGATAAAGCCCAATACTTCAGAGAGAATTTCGTTGAAGAAAACCCGCCCCACCGTCGTTACCAGCATCTTAGAGTTCGAATCACCGAACACGGTTTTACGACCAAAATCAGGATTCTTGAACCGAACGCGACTATGAATCTTAAGGGCTCCCTCATCGTAGGCCAGCCGAACCTGATCCGCCTCATCAAAAATCGGAAGACGTTCCTTCTCCTGAGCCTGCCCGCTCACTTTTCGTTTAATTTCCTTGATTCGCTCTTTCTGTGCCGAGGAGGTGAGGTAATAAATACCAAGTGCAATATCCTGTGTTGGAGTCATGACCGGCTTGCCGCTCGACGGCGAGAACACGTTATTCGGAGAGAGCATCAACAAGCGGGACTCAATCTGCGCCTCAATGGACAGCGGAACGTGAACGGCCATCTGGTCTCCGTCGAAGTCAGCGTTATACGCCGTACAAACGAGCGGATGAACCTGAATCGCTTCTCCCTCGACCAGCGTGGGTTCAAAGGACTGGATGCTCAACCGGTGCAGAGTCGGCGCGCGGTTCAACATGACCGTCTTGTCGCGGGTGATTTCCTCGAGAATCGCCCAGACCTCGTCCGACTGCTTGTCGATCAACTTCTTGGCGCTACGAACCGTATGCGCCACCCCCATTTCCTTCAGCCGACGAATGATAAACGGCTCAAACAGGACGAGAGCCATCTTCTTGGGAAGACCGCACTGATGTAACTTGAGCTCGGGGCCAACCACGATCACGGAACGGCCGGAATAATCCACTCGCTTGCCCAGAAGATTCTGCCGGAAGCGCCCGCCCTTACCTTTGAGCATATCGCTCAGGGACTTCAGCGGACGATTGCCGGCCCCCGTGACGGCGCGACCGTGACGACCATTGTCTATGACCGCGTCAACGGCTTCCTGCAACATGCGCTTTTCATTGCGAATGATCACATCCGGCGTCTTGAGCTGTAGCAGGTTCTTCAGGCGGTTGTTACGATTGATGACGCGGCGATAGAGATCATTCAAATCGGATGTCGCAAACCGTCCGCCCTCCAGAGGAACGAGAGGCCGAAGATCAGGAGGAATGACGGGCATAACCTCAAAGATCATCCATTCAGGACGGGTGTTGCTCAGAAGGAAACCTTCAAGAACTTTCATGCGTTTTGACAGTTTCTTCCGGTTCTGTTTGCTTCGCGTGGCCCCCATCTGCGCATCCAGTTCCTGGAGGGTCTTTTCAAGGTCGATCTTCTTCATCAGGTCGCGAACCGCTTCAGCGCCAATCCGGGCCACGAAATTATCGCCATATTTCTCCTGGGCCTCACGATACTCCATTTCGCTTAGCAACTGTTTTTCCTGGAGCGGAGTATCGCCCGCCTCGACGACCACATAGTCCTCATAGTAAAGAACCCGTTCCAGCGCTCGAGCCGTCATGTCGAGAACCAAGCCCAGACGGCTCGGGGTACACTTGAAGAACCAAATGTGCGATACCGGAACCGCGAGGTCAATATGCCCCATACGTTCGCGTCGGACCCGGGACTGGGTGATTTCAACTCCGCACCGGTCGCAGATGACCCCCTTGTGCTTAATACGCTTGTACTTTCCGCAACTGCACTCCCAATCGCGCGTCGGCCCAAAAATGCGTTCACAAAATAGACCGCCCTTTTCCGGCTTATAGGTGCGGTAGTTGATGGTCTCGGGATTCTTCACTTCACCATGACTCCACGCCCGAATGGTGTCCGGCGAAGCCAGAGTAATTTTTACGGAGTCAAACCCCTCCAACATGGGCATTCCCAGGCGTTCCCGCGCAACAGAATTCGTCAAGATACGTTCAGACATAGGTGACCCGGCGTTTCCGCCGCCTCCATTAGACTCAAGTTTTCTTCGCATCAGCACGCACATCAAGACCAATCGCGCGAAGCTCATTGATCAAAACGTTGAACGACTCTGGCCGGTCTGCCTCAAGCACGTTCTCGCCCTTCACGATGGACTCATAAATTCTCGTACGTCCGGTCGTGTCATCGCTCTTGACAGTGAGCAATTCCTGAAGAGCATAGGCGGCCCCGTAGGCCTCAAGCGCCCAGACTTCCATTTCTCCGAGCCGCTGGCCACCATACTGGGCCTTGCCGCCCAATGGTTGCTGTGTCACCAGAGAGTAGGGCCCCACCGCGCGGGCATGGATTTTGTCACTTACGAGGTGATGCAATTTCAGCATGTAGATATAGCCCACCACGACACGCTGATCGAACGGCTCGCCCGTGCGACCGTCGAACAACTGGGTCTTCCCGTCAGGAGCCAACTTCGCGTCCTTCATCAGGTCGTGAATACGCTTTTCAGAAATACCATCGAAAACCGGAGTGCTGGCATACAGGCCCAGAAGTTTGCAGGCCCAGCCCAGATGGGTTTCCAGAACCTGCCCGACGTTCATGCGCGACGGCACTCCGAGCGGATTCAGCACGATATCAACCGGTGTTCCATCCGGCAGAAACGGCATGTCTCCTTCCGGA
>Ga0194060_10003435_pt1 | contig 11183 bp, 8 predicted proteins | sample SepL225m_MetaG_FD_163427 | JGI IMG/M metagenome (GOLD analysis project Ga0194060, IMG submission 163427) | Anoxic zone freshwater microbial communities from boreal shield lake in IISD Experimental Lakes Area, Ontario, Canada - Sep2016-L222-5m | ecosystem: Environmental > Aquatic > Freshwater >... | reverse complement strand
GGGCTCCGCTTGTCGGCAGCTTGCCGTGGTCTGACCAGCTCTATCTGGTGTCCGCGCTCGAGCAATCCATCGACCATCAGGCCGACGGTGCGCGCGACACCGTTGATTTCAGGTGGGTAGGTTTCCGTTACGACCGCTATACGGAGGGTCGTCGGAGAGGGGTGCCGGCGGACAGGTGGGTGCACGGGAACCCAGTCTGAACAAGCAGCATGACGTTCCCATTACATCCATTTGAATATTAAGTGACAGCGCTCAACCAACGAGGATCACGATCCATACCACCGTCATGTTGAGCAGACTGAGCATGACCGCAGCGCTGCCGATGTCCTTGGCGCGTTTGGCCAGCTCATGGTTTTCCAGCGAGATTCGATCGACGACCGCCTCGACCGCGGAATTGAGCAGCTCGACAATCAGCACCAGAAACACGCTTGCGAGCAGGAGTGCCCGACCCGCTGCAGCGACCGGCAGCATCAGGGCCGCGGGGATGAATACCGCCGCAAGCAACACTTCCTGGCGGAATGCGTCTTCGTGCCGGAACGCCGAACGCAGCCCGCTGAGCGAGTAGCCGAATGCGTTGATCAGGCGCTTCACGCCGGTCTTGCCCTTGTATGGGCTCATGGTCATGGGATGTGTCGAATCTCCAGTAACCGTTTGCGCTCCGTTGGCTGCCGCCGCGATATCGCCGCCTGCATGGTGCGGCGTCACCGGGGGTGCGCGCGACGGCACAGGTACTGTTTGCGACTGGTTCGGCATCTTTATGCCGACTTCAGTGGGGCAGCGCGGGTAGCCCGCCGATATAGCCGATAGCGCCGCGTTGATCGACCTTCTTGCGCAGTTCCACCTTGATTGCATCGGGATACTGCTTGAGGTCGTTGGCCGCAGCAGGATGCTGGATGTTACTCATGATGTAGGTATGGCCGTTCAGGTTGGGCACCACCTGCAGGCCGGTGTGTTCGGCGCCGACCGGCGCGGACAGAATACGCGTCAGGCTGCCGTTGTTCACGTGATAGGCCCAGAGAAAGTTGTTGAGGTGCGTGCCGGAATCCTCGCCGATGAACAAGGTACGCATCTCCGGGGAATACTTTAGATTGTCCGGGTTGGCCATGCGGTCGGTGTCGCATTTGTCGTATTGGCCATGCGGCTGCCCGAACGGCTTTCTGGCGCCGAGCACCAGCGCCTGCATGGTTGTCGCCACCCATTCGCTTTTGATCGACTCGCCGGCGGTGTCCTTTTGTGCACCTGACAGAAAGCTCTCGTACACGGCGCCGCAGGTCAGGTCCTTTGGGTCGCCCTTGAGCTTGATGTGATCCTGTGGACGATCGCCGTTCTGTCCGTCGATCATGCCCGCTTCGATATAGGACATGGCCATGTAGAGCTTGCGGTCGGCCGCGTTGTGGGTGACGCCTTCCATCTTGGTGAATTCGCTGGTGGCGCCGAGCAGAGCGCCATATCGACGAGACTCCAGGAAGGCCGCCGCGGTTTCCATGCCCGGTTTGACCTTCAGATACACCACTTCCTGTTTGCCGCCCGACCCCGGAGCGACCTTCCCGGCCTGACCTTCAAACACGAATATCGGCTTGAAGCCGGCGTATCGGGCCGGATCCGACTTGACCGCAGCCGCATCGGCGGCTTCGAAGATGTCGGAGAAGCCGATGCCGCGATCGACCAGAGCCTTGATGTCGGACTCTTTTGCCTGGCCGAGCCTGATCCATTTGAGGTTGGCACTGCCGCCGTTCTCGCCCGAGATCTGTTCCCAGCGAGCGGCGTAGAGACTGCCGGCGGAAAGATCGCGCGGCCGGTCGGCAACGAACATGAACATCATGGTGTCGCGACCATCATCGCCCATGTAGGCGGTGCGCTCGTCAGGCATGATTTCCGCCAGTTCGCTGGAGATGCGGCCCATCGCATAGCGTTTGTGGACTTGGGTCGATCCGTCGGCTTTGACCGCCACCTCCACCAGATGGCCGTAGCGGTAGGCACTGGCGCCGCCGTCGCGAGCCAGCTTGCCCGGTGTCTTGAGGTAGAGGTTCATCGATTCGAGCGGTTCGGTTTCGAACTGGCGGGCATTGGGTTCGTACTCCTCGCCGCCGATGTGGGTGTTCCAGGGCGTCAAAGAAGCTGCGCACGGAATCCACAGTCCGCCGATGGCGCTCATATCGATATTGGCGAGTGCAGTGGCGGCGAACTTGCCGGTCTTGCGGTCCTGCTTGAGGGTCGTCAGGTTCATCGCCATCGGCAACTGGGCGTAGAGCTCAGTCATGCCCTTGCCGGAGGCCAAGGCGGCTTCCGTGTGGTACTCGTAGTGGGTCACCATGAACAGTTTTTCCAGCTTGCCATCCCGGACGCGGATAAGCGAGTTTGCGTCCGGCGCATAGGCGTGGAACGGCCCGTTCGCCGCGTCGCCCTGTTCATTCGCCGCGGAATGGGGGACCGGCTGGCCATCCTTGTCCACGATCAGACCGGCTTCGCCCTTGCCGATTCTGTCGCCCGAACGAAAAAGCACCTGATGGGAGAGCGGGAACACTTTGCGGGCACCACTGGCATAGCTGATGATGGCGCTGGACCGGGTGTAGAGGGAAGTCATGTCGACTTGACTCGTTGGTGCCGGTGTCTGTGTGAATTGGACATCGACGACCTTGTCGGCGGCGGCGGCGGTAAAGGCCAGGCCGGCGAAACAGGTACCAAGCAAGGCGGTGAGGGTAGGAATCAACGGACGGTTGCAATTCATGCTGGCGGAGGCTCCGGTCGGTTTGTAAGCCGCCGGAACTCTATAGCTTCATGATGACATTTTCGTGACTACCTTCACGGAAGGTCTGCCGCACACCGATGCGTGAGCGTCCGGTGGTGTTGATCAGGCACTTCATTGTGGCCTAACAATCCGCCGCTAGGATGCGCCTCTCCATTGTTGAACGTCACCAGGGGACCTCATGACCAAGCCGTTGTCTCGCCGTATTTTCCTCAAGACCACGCTCGCTTCAGGCGCGGCGCTTGCACTGCCGGCCGTTTTGGGTACGGCAAGTGCGCAATCTCCAGCCCTCATTACGTCCGATCGCATGCGCCCGCAACTGCCCTCCGGCATTCAGATCGGCGATGTGCTCGGTGATCGCGCCATGATATGGAGCCGCACCGATCGCCCCGCGCGCCTGGTGGTGGAACGTTCGTTTTACGCGGATTTCAGGGATTCGGTGCGGGTGCGCGGACCGCTCGCACTGGACGTCACCGATTACACCGCGCGCGTCGATCTCACCAGTCTGCCTGCCGGGCGCGAAGTATTCGTTCGCGTGATGTTCGAGGATCTGTCGAGCGGCCGGACGCTTTCGGAACCGGTGGCAGGGCGGTTTCGTACCGCCCCGGCGGCGCGCCGTGACATCACCTTCCTCTGGTCCGGGGACACCGCCGGCCAGGGCTGGGGCATCAACCTCGAATGGGGTGGCATGAAGTGCTATGAGGCAATGCGCCGGATTCAACCGGACTTTTTCATCGGCTGCGGCGACAACATCTATGCGGACGGCCCGATTGCGGCCGAGGTAAAGCTCGACGACGGCACGCTGTGGAAGAACATTGTCACTGCGGAAGTCAGCAAGGTTGCGGAGACGCTGAAGGAATTCCGCGGCCGCTACGCCTACAATCTGATGGACGACAACGTGCGCCGCTTTTCGGCCGAAGTACCGCAGATCTGGCAGTGGGATGATCATGAAGTCTGCAACAACTGGTCCGACAGCAAGGATCTGTCCGGTGACACCCGCTACACGGAAAAGAACGTCCCGTTGCTGGTCGGCCGTGCCACACGCGCATTCCTGGAGTATTCGCCGGTGCGCTACAGCGGTGCCGACGAATCCGAGCGCGTCTATCGCCGCATTCCGTACGGTCCGCTGCTGGATGTGTTCGTGCTCGATATGCGTGGCTATCGCGGCCCGAACAGCTACAACCGCCAGGAGGCGAGCGGACCGGAGACGGCGTTTCTCGGTGCCGAGCAACTCAAATGGCTGAAGGCGGGGCTGAAGGCTTCAAAGGCCACCTGGAAAGTGATCGCCGCAGACATGCCCATCAGCCTGGTTGTCCCCGATGGCAAGGACCCTCAGGGGCGCGAAAAATTCGAAGCGGTCGCCAATGGCGACGGCCCGGCGCTGGGCCGCGAGCTCGAATTTGCCGACCTGTTCCGTTTTATCAAGCGCGCGAAAATCCGCAACACGGTTTGGTTCACGGCCGACGTGCACTACTGCGCCGCACACTACTATGACCCGGCAAAAGCGCAGTTCTCCGATTTCGACCCATTCTGGGAATTCGTGTCGGGCCCGCTCAATGCCGGCAGCTTCGGCCCGAACCCGCTCGACAATACATTTGGGCCCAGCGTCGTTTATCAAAAGGCGCCTGTGAAACAGAACACGCCGCCGACTGGGGGACTGCAGTTTTTCGGCGAGGTGAAAATCGACGGCAAGACCGGTGCGATGAAGGTTGCCCTCAAAGATCTGACCGGCGCCACCCTGTACGAGAAAGTACTGGGTGCCAGGCACGCCTGACCCGGCGTTGTCGGTGATGCAGGTGTCTGCCTACGGGCTCCGACAGGAGCCCTGCAGGCGCCTCAGACCAGTCGCCTGCGCACCCAGCCGCCGATACCGTCGACCAGCGTGACGCACAGGAGTATGCAGAGCAGGATTGCGGATACCTGCTGATAGTCCATGATCCGCAGCGAACCCATCAGCTCGAATCCGATGCCGCCGGCGCCGACGGCGCCCATCACCGTCGATGCGCGAAAGTTGTACTCCCAGCGATATACCGTGACGTCCGCCATCTGCGGCATCACCTGGGGAAGGATTGCGTGCCAGATCACCTGCATCGGGGTGGCGCCGGCGGCCCGGGCAGCTTCGATCGGTTTGGGGTCGGCGTGTTCGATCGCTTCGGCGAAGAACTTGCCGACCATGCCGGCCGAGTGCAGGCCCAGGGCGAGTACACCGGGAAGCGCGCCGAAGCCTACCGCCGCAACGAACAGGATGCCGAGGATCAACTCCGGAATGGCGCGCAGCGCGTTGAGCACCAGGCGCGCAGCCCGGTAGACGACGGAGTGGGGCGTCGTGTTCACGGCGGCAAAGAATGCAATGGCCAGGGACAGCACGACTGAAATCGCCGTGCCGCCTATGCTCATTGCAAGCGTGTCGAAGGTTGGCTTGATCCAGGCGCGCCAGCGGGAAAAATCAGGCGGCAGCATTTCGCCGCCTATCTGGATCAGCGCCGGTACGCCTTCCGACACTCGCTGAGGATCGAAAAAGCCGGTGAAATAGAGGGAGAACGTTACCAACAGCAGGACTGCGGCCCCACGCAGCAAAATGCCGCGTTCGGTTGCGCGATCTCCAGCGAGGTAAGGCGCGAGCCGGTGTTCGAGAGCAGGGTCCATGGGGGGCTCGTCAGCGGTGCTCATGAATGGCGAGTGTCCAGGTGCCAGGGGGCCCACCGACTACTGGAACTTGGCCAAGTCGAGGCTGAGAACCTTTGCGGTGCTGCGCAGCACGTCGTAAGCCCGGTCGTCGGTCGCGGCAAAACCCTCGGCGCGGAAGGACTTGAGGATCGCCGGATCGGTAATGCCGAGAAATGCGGTGCGGATCTGATCCTTCAACACAGGAGCGAGCTTGGCTTGCATTGCGATCGGGTAATTCGGGATGGGTCGTGTTTCTGCCAGTACGCGCAGTTTTGCGCCATCCAGTTTGCCGGCCTTGACCAGCGAGTCGAAGATCGGCCGGCTGAGCGCGCCGGCCTGGACTTTGCCGGATTCAACGGCACGCGCAACGGCGTCGTGTGCCCCGACATAGACCGCCTTGTAGTCGCGCTCGGCAACGAGGCCCGCGTCCTGCAGCATCGCGCGGGGCACGAGGTGGCTGGAGGTCGAGGCCTGGTCGCCATAGGCGAAGGTCTTGCCGCGGATGTCACTGACGGACCGGATCGGAGAGTCCGCCTGCACAATGACCACGCTTGTATAGGTCGGGCTGCCACGCGATACACCCACGGCAAAGGCTTCGATATCCGACTTGGATCTCGCGAGCACGTACGAGAGTGGACCGAAGTAGGCCACCTCGATGCGGCCGAAGCGCATCGCCTCGATCATCGAGGAATAGTCGGTCGTCACCAGCAACTCGACGTTGCGGGAGAGCGCTTTTTCCAGATACAGCTTGAGCGGTTGCGCGTTCTGTATCAGGGTCGATGCGTTTTCGTCCGGTAGCAGCGCCACGCGCAGTGTCTTCGGATCGTTCGATTGCGCAAGCGCCCGCGTGGAGGCGAGGCCGGCTGTCAGGGTCGCAGTCAGAACAAGCAGGCCGGTGAGGATAAGACGTCGTTGCATACGGAACTCCTGATGGTTGGGATCTTCGGTCTTGGGTCGAAGGTCTAATGGAAGGTGTAGTTCGAAGAGGGGGATAGTTCTGCGAGAGCCGGTCGCAGGGCCGGCGTCCGTGGCCGGGTCCAGACCGGATGGGCAGTCTCCACGTTCTCGGCGATGCGGGTGCCGTAGATTGCGCCCAGAACCGCATCACTCAGACCGGTCGCCGGACCATCGAAGGCGATGGCTCCGCCGGCCACCCCGACGACGCGATCGGCAAATTGCCGCGCGAACTCGACCTGGTGCAGACTGACAATCGCCGTAATACCGTCGCTCTTGCAGATTTCGTGCATTAGTCCGAGCACGTGCACCGCCGTTCCCGGATCCAGACTCGCGACCGGTTCGTCGGCCAGCAGGATGCGAGGGTGCTGGGCAAGCGCACGGGCGATGCCCACACGCTGCTGTTGCCCGCCGGAGAGGTCAGCCACTCGCTTGAGCGCGCAGTCGAGCAACCCCACCCGATGGAGCGCTTCCAGCGCATGCAGGCGGTCGAGGCGAGGCAGCGGCAGCAGCGATCTGAACGAAGAGTGGTAGCCGAGCCGGCCGACCAGTACGTTGCGCAGGGCGGACAGGCGACCTATCAGTTGGTGCTGCTGAAATACCATCCCGGTGGATCGGCGATGCTGGCGTAGCGCCTGCTTGTTGCCGATAGAACCGACATCCGCCGCGACGATATCGCCCGCGGAGAGTGGCACCAGGCCGTTGAGGCTACGCAGCAGCGTGGATTTGCCGGCTCCCGATGGCCCGAGCAAAACGGTGAATTCTCCGGTCCGGAAACCCAGTGTCGCAGCGCGCAGGCCGGGCGTGCCATCGGGATAGGTCACCGACGCGTTGTTCAGGCGCAGCACCTCTGTAAAAGACTGTTTGACTGTCATGACATTGAAATATGCCAATGCAAAACTGAAGAGCTTAGAACAGGCTCATGACAGTTCCATGACATTGCGATGAATCGGCCATTGATTGTTCAGCGCCCGAAGGTCCTCGTGACCCACTGGGTGCACGAGGAAGTGCTGGACCAGTTGCGCAGGCACTGCGAGGTCTTCGCAAACTACAGCCGGGATACCTGGCCCTCTGAAGTGGTGCTCGAGCTTGCGCGGCATTGCGATGCCGTGATGGTGTTCATGCCGGACAGCGTCGATGATGCATTCCTCGCTCAATGCCCGCGGCTCAGGATCATCGCGGCAGCGCTCAAGGGCGCAGACAATTTCGACGTCGAGGCCTGTACACGACGCGGCATCTGGTTCGCGCGCGTGCCGGACCTCCTGACCGTGCCTACGGCGGAACTGGCCGTTGGTCTCGCGCTGGCGGTGATGCGCCGGATGGGCGCCGGCGACGCTCATGTTCGTGGCGGGGCGTTCGCGGGCTGGCGCCCCGCACTCTATGGCGACGGTCTTGCGGGAAAGACCATCGGCCTGATCGGAATGGGTGCAGTGGGCCGCGCGATTGCCCAGCGACTGGCCGGCTTCGATGTACACATGATTTGCTCGGATCCGGCACCGATCGATGTGACGCTCGCTTCGCGGCTGCACCTGGAACATACGAGCCTGGAGGAATTGCTTGCACGCAGCGACGTCGTGATGCCGCTGACGCATCTCGTCGCGCAGACATTCCACATGATCGATGAGCGGGCGATCGGCCGGATGAAACCGGGGGCCTGGCTTGTCAACGTCGGCCGCGGATCGCTCGTGGACGAGGCGGCCGTCGCAGAGGCGATCGGGCGAGGGCGGCTCGCCGGTTACGCTGCGGACGTGTTTGAAATGGAGGATTGGGCGCAGCCGATGCGCCCGCGCTCGATCGACCCGCGGCTGCTCGCCGACACCACGCACACGTTTTTTACGCCGCATCTCGGATCGGCAGTCGACTCGGTTCGGCGCGACATCGCCATGCATGCGGCAGACAGCATCCTGGACTGGTTGCGGGGCGAAAAGCCGCGCGGTGCGATCAACGAGATTTAGAACGACCCGGATTGCCGGTCCTGGCCACGGATGCAGTGGCGCACGGAGATTTCTGAACCGGCGCCAATGGTCGGTTGTCCGGCGAAAACGGTATGCACCATCGCCCGAGATGCGCGTCCCCGATTACGGCTTGTACGCAGTGGAGTCGTCGCAGTGGAGTCGTCGCAGTGGAGTCGTGTAGGTAAGCAACGCAAGCCTACGTGCCCGAACTATGCGCGACAGACTGCCGCAAGGGATCGGTAACAGAAATGTAACGATAGATTCCTATACTCGGCCATTCGTGCGGTCTTCTCCTCAACCATTGTCTTGTCCAATCTCAAGAGAAAAGCAAACAAATGAATCGTGTCGCCACTCGCCTTCGCAACCGGTCCCTTCCGATCGGTTTTGCAATTTCGGTTATCGCCTGCTCCATCAACGCGGCTTTTGCAGCCGATCCGACCGACCTCGGTACCGTTGGTGCGCAAGCACAGGGAAACGCACGGGCCGTCGCGCCGGCCTCCCGCGCCGCGGCGGTGGCCCCAGCCCAGTCATCCATGGATGCGACGCAGCCGCAATCGATCATCGATCGTTCGTTCTTTGAGAATTTCAAGTCGCCGGCAAACGACTATACCGGCATTGCAGCCATTGCCCCGAGCGTGACCGGCGGGATTTCCCCCAATGGCCCCGGACTCGGCGAGGCGAAGAATTCGATACGCGGTTTCAAGGATGGAGACTACAACGTCACTTTCGACGGCATTCCTTTTGGCGATACGAACGGTCCAACCCACCATTCCACGGCCTACTTCCCGGCGGAGGTCATCGGCCGGGTGGCGGTGGAGCGCGGTCCCGGGATGGCCAGCAACTTCGGTCAGGCCACATTCGGTGGTTCCATCAATCTGTTTTCCAGGGATCTCGCCCAGGACCGCAAGATAAGCCCCTATTTTTCCTACGGTTCGTGGAACACGCAGATCTACGGTGCACGGTTCGATTCCGGTCTGCTGGGTGAGGCGGGCGATGCCCGGTTCGCGCTCAACGTGGGCGATGTAAGCAGTGACGGTTACCGGTCCTTCAGCGCCATCAGCGGGCAGAATTACATGGCCAAATTTCAGAAAGCCCTCGGTGCCAGCACGCTGCTGACGGTCAACCTCAACTACAACAAGAACCGCTATGACCAGCCCGACAGCGATAACGGGTTGACCGCGGTGCAGGCAGACAAGTTCGGCAAAAAATACGTGCTGAGCAACAATCAGAACCAGGCGGATTACTACTTGTACAACCGCGTGGAAAAAAGCACGGCCATGAACTACGTGCGCCTGCAGAGCGACCTAGGCGCGGGATGGGCGATCGACAACAACGCCTATTACTATAACTACACCAACAATGGCCATAACGCGAACAAGAGCGAAGTGCCCGGCACTTCCTTTGCGGCTACCGCGATCATCCCCGGCTATATCAAGACCAATGAGTACTGGGTCGCCGGCAATATTTTCAAAGCCACCAAACAGACGGATGCGGGCTTGGTGCGCTTGGGTTTGTGGGCGGAAAAGGCCGATACCCACCGCTCGAGGCTGGACTTCGACATGCGGACCATGACGCCGATCAATGACCAGGCGGCCGTGCCGGGCGTCTACAGCGGTTTGAATACGGTCAACTACGAGCAGAAGTCGGGCTGGCACAACTACCAGCCGTTCGTAGAATACGAGTGGGCCGTTAGCAAGAACCTCAAGGTGACGCCGGGGCTGAAAATCATGCGGACCACGCTCACGATCGACGCGCAGGTCAATCAGGGCAGCCGCATTCCGCAAAATGTTTCCAAGGACTTCTCGGCTACATTGCCGTTCCTGACGGCCAACTACAAACTCAGCGATACCTGGTCGACCTACGCGCAGTACGCCAAGGGCATGCGGGTGCCCGATATCAGCAGCTACCAGAGCGCGGGGGCCGGCGCCACTTCGATCAGTCCCCAGACCTCCACCAACTACCAATTGGGCGTGGTTCATCAATCCAACCAGCTGACTTTCGATGCAGACATCTATTACATCGACTTCAACAACAAGATCGCCCAGATTCCCGCCTCCAACCCAGCCGTTTTCTACAACCAGGGCGGGGTGGTCTACAAGGGCTTGGAAGGACAGGTGACCTATGCAATGAGCAATGGCTTTTACGTCTACGCGAACGGCTCTATCAACAAGGCACCATCCAAGACGACCGGACTAACCGTACAGAACGTGGCCGAATCGACCGCCGCCCTGGGGCTGCTCTACAAGTCTGCGGGATGGTCGGGTTCGCTGATGCACAAGCGTGTCGGATCGATGTATGCGCTGGATGAACAGGGATACAAGCTCAGCCCCTACAGCACGACCGATCTGAACGTCGGCTATACCTTCGCCAATCCGGGCCTTGGGGCCAAGACGCTGAAGATCCAAGCCGCCGTCTATAACCTCTTGGATAAACAGGACGTCATTGCCGTGAAGGTGGCCAACACCACGGTCGGTGCAGCCAATTACGGCCAAGTGGCCGCTGCGGACACCTTCCAGTGGCAGCCGTTGCGCAGCTTCATGCTTACGGCAAGAGCCGAGTTCTGACCGCGGTCTTTGACCTGCAGCGTTGACCTGCAGGCGACGCACAGCCGGCTCCGGGGTTCGCGCCCTCCGGAGCCGGTTCACTTCTGACTACGCACAGGCAGACCAATCATGAGCTTGCAATACCTCGCGACGCTTGCCGCTTCCTCTGGCGGCACCCTGTATCTGATGGCTTTGTTGCTTCTGGTGGCGCTGACCGTCATCGTTGAGCGCACCTGGTATCTCTTTCGACTGATGTCCGGCGGCAGGGAAGTGAATCAGCGCGTCGCGGAGTTGCCCCGCCTGCGCGCTGATTCACTT
>Ga0194060_10003434_pt1 | contig 11186 bp, 8 predicted proteins | sample SepL225m_MetaG_FD_163427 | JGI IMG/M metagenome (GOLD analysis project Ga0194060, IMG submission 163427) | Anoxic zone freshwater microbial communities from boreal shield lake in IISD Experimental Lakes Area, Ontario, Canada - Sep2016-L222-5m | ecosystem: Environmental > Aquatic > Freshwater >... | reverse complement strand
GGTTATCCCAATGGGTTTAGTTTCAAGTTTGTAGCCGTTGCCAAGCAGCCAATGCTCCAGACGCTGGCCGGGGCAGTGGCCGGCTACTGGGAAGCGGTTGGAATAAAAGCGGAGATTCTCCCGAGCGATTATGCGACGTGGCGGACCACCAGTAAGACCGGCAAGACGGCAGGCTACATCTGGATTAACAACATGGGGAATTATGTTGAGTGGCCCGGAAAGCTATCGGGTTATGAACTTCCGAATGCTTCCACGCCCTTTTGGCAAAGCGACGAGACGAATGCCGCCATTAAAAAAGTTCTTGCCGAGTTAAATCCCAAGAAGAGAGATGCCAATGCGAGAGAGCTGGCGAAAGTCTACCGTTCTCTCTATTCACACGTGCCGCTCGTCTACGCTCCCAAAATGCATGGGGTGAACAAGAAGGTAGGGGAGTGGCCTCCCAGCCGGCATATGTACTACAAGAACATAGTATTTGTCCGGCATGCCAAGCCCTTGAATACCTATCGATTGTTCATGCCCTAGGGGAAGAGATTTTCCGAAATTGCTTCAACGTGATTGACTAATTGAGGAACAGGCACTCCCTATGGCAAGATATTTAACGATCAGATTATTAGAGGGAATCGTCGCCCTTGTTATCGCATCCATCGTTGTCTTCGGCCTGGCCAGGATGACCGGCGACCCGGTACAGCTGATGCTTCCGGACACGGCAAGCCCAGCCGACTATGAGGTAATGTCCCGGCAATTGGGGTTCGACAAGCCTCTTCCCGTGCAATACTGGGTATTCATTTCGAAAGCCGTGCGGGGTGACTTCGGGCGTTCGATCCGCTATCGGAGGCCGGTAATAGATTTTATTCTCGAGCGAGCGCCGGCGACCATAAAACTCGCATTGGCAGCGGCGGTGGCAAGCTTTCTCATTTCCGTGCCCTTAGGCGTGATTGCGGCGACCAAGCGCGGTAAATGGCAGGATCTGCTCGTTAAATCGTTCGCCATCTTAGGACAATCCATGCCGACGTTCTGGCTGGGCATCATGCTGATCCAGGTATTTGCCGTGCTGCTGGGCTGGTTGCCGGCGGCAGGGAATATGGGGTTTCGCTACTGGATTTTGCCGGCGATTACGATCGGGTACCATTCAACGGCGGGACTGCTGCGTTTGACTCGTTCGGCCATGCTCGATGTCCTCCACAGTGACTATGAAAGACTGGCACGAATAAAGGGAATTCCCGACCGGCTGGTCATTTGGAAGCATGCCTTGCGGAACGCCTTGATACCCGTAGTGACGTTCAGCGGTCTTATCTACGTCCATCTCCTGATGGGTTCAGTGGTAACGGAGACGATCTTTGCCTGGCCGGGCATCGGCCGGCTGGCATATGAGGCGGTCATCTATCGGGACTTTCCCATGATTCAGGGGTTGATTCTCCTGTTTGTCGGTCTCTACATTATTTTTAACCTGATCATTGATCTGTCCTATGTATACCTGGATCCCCGGGTAAAATACGTGAAGGAATAGTCCGATACTGTTCAATAAAGGGGTAGCTATGCAAAATGGTAAGAATGGTCAGGGAATGCGGCTCAACCTAGGCATCCTGCCGGCGTTTTTCATCCTTGCCCTATTCATCTTTGCGGCTGTATTTGCCAATTATCTCGCTCCCTTCAGCCCTACGGAAATTAATTTATCAAACGCCCGGTTAACGCCCTTGTCCGTTGTCGGCGGTGTAACGTATTGGTTGGGAACAGACCAATTGGGGAGAGATATTTTAAGCCGCATTATCTATGGGGCGAGGGTCTCTCTGATTGTGGCGACGATCGGGGTCTTCGCCGCAGGCAGCATCGGGAGCATACTCGGGATCATCGCCGGCTATAGAGGTGGTGCTATCGACAGCATCATTTCCCGGTCCGTTGATGTTATGCTGGGTTTTCCGACGATCCTGCTTGCCCTGGTGCTGGCCATTGTTTTCCGGCCGTCCTTATTCGGTGTCGCCCTGGTCGTCATTCTCATTTATTGGGCGCGCTACGCCAGGCAGGCACGGGGCGAAACATTAAAAATCAGGACGATGGACTACGTCACCTTGGCCCGCACGGCGGGATGCTCGGATTTGACGATCATGATGCGCCATATTTTCCCCAATGTGGTGAACAGTTTATTGGTTCTGGCAACCTTCAATGTGGGTACGGTTATTACCCTGGAAGCGACCTTGAGTTTTCTGGGAGCGGGCATCCCGCCGCCGACGCCTTCCTGGGGGACGATGTGCGCCGATGGAAGAGGCATACTGGTCTCGGCGTGGTGGGTTTCTTTCATGCCGGGAATAGCCATTACGCTGGTAGTGCTTTCCAGCAACCTGTTCGGCGATTGGCTGCGGGACAAGTTAGACCCCCAACTGCGAGACTTATAAGAGAAAGGGTACCGATGTCTGAATCAGAAGATGTCCTCCTGCGCGTCGTCGGCCTAAAAACCTATTTTTCCCTCCGGCGGGGACTCGTTAAAGCGGTGGATGGGGTAAATTTTTTCCTGAAAAAAGGGGAGGTGTTAGGTCTGATTGGGGAATCGGCCTGCGGCAAAAGCGTGACGGGGTTATCGATCTTGAGACTGATTCCCGATCCTCCCGGAAGAATTGTGGGCGGCCATATTTACTTTGAGGGAGAAGATCTCGTGTCGAAAAGCGAGGGGGAGATGAGAAAGCTGCGAGGTTCCCGGATCACGATGATTCAACAAAACCCCGATAGTTCTCTCAACCCTGTTTTCAGGATTGGGGACCAGGTGGGCGAGGCGATTACGGCCTTTCAGAAATTGCCGAAAAAAGTATTGTCGGAACGGGTGGTAGAGATGCTCCGGCTGGTCAAGATTGCCGCTCCCGCGTCACGGGCACGTGATTATCCCCATCAGATGAGCGGTGGTATGCGACAGCGGGTTGCGGGCGCCATTGCCCTGTCGTGCCGGGCCAGTCTCCTCATCGCCGATGAGCCGACAACCAATCTGGATGTAACCACCCAGGGGGAATATATTAAACTCCTTCAGGATATTCAGCAGGATACGGGTATCGGGATCATATTTATCACCCATGATTTCGGCATCGTTTCCCAGATTTGCGATCGCGTGGCCGTCATGTATGCCGGAAAAATTGTGGAAACCGGCCCCACGATCGATGTTATGGAAAAGCCTCTGCACCCTTATACCATGGCGCTTCTTGACGCCGTGCCCAGGCCCGGATCGAGAGGCACCTTGCTCAGATCCATTGAGGGGCAGCCACCGGATCCGGTAAATTTGCCGGCCACCTGCAGCTTTGCCGTGCGATGCTCACGTGCTGCCGAGCGGTGCACCAAAGAAGTTCCCGGGGAAACGAAAATAAGCGATGACCATTATGTGAGCTGTTTCTATGCAGGATAATCAGATGCCGCTGAAGAACGCCCCTCTTTTGGAGGTAAAAAATCTCAAGAGACATTTCCCGGTCAAAAAAGGGATCTTTGCCCGCGTCAGCGGCTGGGTCAAAGCGGTTGATGACGTGAGTTTTGCAATCGATAAAGGCGAGACCTTCGGCCTGGTAGGGGAGTCGGGCTGTGGAAAGAGTACGACGGCCAAGATGATCCTGCTGATCCACGAAAAGACGGGCGGCGAAATATGGTTTGAGGGAAAAAATATTGCCCACTACTCGGGAAATGAGCGGCAGGCGTATCGGGAATCCATCCAGCCCGTATTCCAGGATCCAACGGGATCGCTCAATCCGAGGCTGCGGGTAGGCAGTATCATTCGGGAGCCCATGACTGTTCGGGGCATCATGAGCCCGAAGGAAACAGATGAGCGGATTGCCGAGGTGTTGTCGGCGGTGGGAATGAGACCGGAACACGCGCAGCGCTTCCCTCATGAGTTCAGCGGCGGTCAGCGTCAGAGGATAGCGATCGCCCGGGCGCTCTCGACCAGCCCCAAACTGATTGTGTTGGATGAACCGATTTCTTCGCTCGATGTGTCAATTCGCGCGCAGGTAATGAATCTCCTGCTTCGCCTGCAACAGCAGTTGGGCCTCACCTATCTGCTCATTGCCCATGACCTTGCCGTTGTTTTGCATATGAGTTCAACAGTCGGCGTGATGTATGTGGGGAAAATGGTGGAGTGCGCAGACAGTACGGAGCTGTATCAAAACACGGCGCATCCTTATACGAAAGCGTTGTTTGCCGCCGCCTTCCACCACCTTTCCGATATGAAACCGGGTGTGCTGATCAACCCGGGAGAAGTTCCCAGCCCGCTCCACCCGCCTCCGGGATGCCGTTTCCATCCCCGCTGCCCCCAGGCCATGCCTGTTTGCGGGGAAATCGAACCGGTTCTCAAGGAAATATCCCGTGGACACCAGGTAGCCTGTCACCTGATGGCCACTGCGTAGGTTTCATTTCCAGAAGTATTATTGAGCTTTGATTGCAAGGGGGAGGAAACATGAAAACAACATTGCAGGTCTCCATCGTATGGTTCATTGCTCTTACATTCTTTTTCCTGGGGTTGCCACTGGTTGAGGCTAGGGCTGCGGCAAAACCGGAGGGCAGCTTGACGGTTGCAGTACCAACGTTAGCCGAGGAGGGGTTCCTCCCTGACAGAAATAGCGCTGCTGCGACTCCTGCCTGGGAGGCGGTCTATGATTATCTGATTATGTATAACAATACCACGAACAAGGCCCTGCCCGGGTTGGCCGAAAAATGGGAGTATGCAAAGGATGCTCTTTCACTAACATTCCGGTTGCGGAAGGGGATTCAATTCCATGACGGGTGGGGGGAGCTGACGGCGGAGGATGTGAAGTTCACCATTGAGTTCAATACCCGGCCCGCGTCTACCAATATCAGCGCTACCTGGCTGAAAAGCGTCATCAAGAGCATGGAAGTGGTGGACCGTTATACGCTGGTTCTCACCCTGAAAAAGCCGGACCCCACCTTGTGGCTAAATTTTTGTACCGGTGAGACCCCAACCATGCCCATCCTGTGCAAAAAATATATCGAGACCGTGGGTGAAGAGAAAGCCAATCGGCAACCCATCGGCACCGGGCCTTATCGCCTGGTGGAGTCGAAGCTGGGGGAATATGCCAAATTTGAAGCCTATGAGAAGCACTGGCTGGTTGTGCCGGAGTTCAAATATTTAACGTTACGGATAGTCCCCGAGGAAACCACCCGGGTGGCCCTGCTGAAAACCGGGGAGGCGGATATTGCCACGGAGCTGGACATCGACAAAATGTCTGAGTTGGAGAAAGAAAAGCTCAAACCGATCGTTTTAAAAAATCGCCTTACCATTTTTCTTCCCTTCGGCGGCATGCTGCTTCCCGAGGACAAGCGCTACGTGGAAGGCTACCATCGCATGGATCCCTGGAAAGATGTCAGAGTCCGGGAGGCGATGAATATTGCTATCGACCGCGCGGCCTTAGTGAAGACTTTTTTCCGCGGCACTGCTACGGCAGCGCCGATTGCTCCGAACTTGCCGGGCTGGGAGAAATTGAAGCCCCTTCCCTATGACCCGAAGCGGGCCAAACAGCTGCTGGCCCAGGCCGGTTACCCCAATGGGTTTAGTTTCAAGTTTGTTGCCGTCGCAAAACAACCCATACTGCCCTTACTGGCTTCTGCCGTGGCCGGTTACTGGGAAGCGATCGGGCTCAAGGCCGAGATTGTCCCGAGCGATTATGCAACGTGGCGAACGACCAATAAAACGGGCAGGACGGCAGGCTACATCTGGATAAACAACATGGGGAATTATCTTGAATGGCCCGGAAAGCTGGCCGAGTATGACCTCCCGAATGCTTCAACGCCCTTTTGGCAAAGTGAGGAAACGAACGCTGCCTATAAAAAGGTTCTCGGGGAGATTGATCCCAAGAAAAGGGACGCCTCGGTAAGAGATATGGCTCAAGTCTATCGCTCCGTTTATCCGCACGTGCCGCTTGTCTACGCTCCCACCATGCATGGGGTAAACAGCAGGAAGGTGGGAGAATGGCCTGCCAGCCGGCACATGTATTTTAAAAACATTAACTTTGTCCGTCATGCCAAGTCCCTGAACACCTATCGATTATTTACGCCGTAAGGAGGAGGGTAACATGAAAACACCATCAAAACCCAGCATAGTATTGTTGATTGGCATGGTTCTGTTGTTAATCGGTCTGTCTCTGGTTCAGGCTCAGGCAGCGGCAAAACCCGAGGGAACCTTGACGGTAGCGGTACCCACACTGGCCGAGGAAGGCTACCTTCCTGACAGAAATAGTGCTGCTGCGACTCCCGCCTGGGAGTGTGTGTACGATTACCTCATCTATGACGCGAGTTCCAGCCCCACTCCCAAGCCAATCCCCGGGGTAGCTGAACGATGGGACTATTCCAAGGATTTTAAAACGCTCACGATTCGGGTGCGGAAAGGAATTCAGTTTCATGAGGGATGGGGAGAACTGACGGCGGAAGATGTGAAGTTTACGATCGAGTTTAATGCCCGGCCGGTTTCTACGAATATAAAAAGCAAATGGCTTGCCGGGTCAATTAAGAGTATGGAGGTGGTAGACCGCTACACCCTTGTTCTCCACTTAACTATGCCGGACCCGATATTGTGGTTCTGTTTCTATGTCGGTGAGAGCAGTTCCATGCCCGTACTGTGCAAAAAATACATCGAGACCGTGGGGGAAGAGAAAGCCAACCGGCAACCCATCGGCTCCGGCCCCTATCGCTTTGTCGAATCCAAGTTAGGGGAGTATGTCAAGCTGGAAGCGGTTGAGAAACACTGGATGGTCGTGCCGGAGTTTAAAACTGTTATTTTACGCATCGTACCTGAAGAAACCACCCGGGTAGCCATGCTGAAAACCGGAGAGGCAGATATTGCCGCGGAGCTGGACGTCGACAAAATGCCGGAGTTGGAGAAGGCAAAGCTTAAATCTATCGTGATAAAAAACAGCATTGTCATTTTCTTTCCCTTCGGCGGGATGTTGATCCCCGAGGACAAACGCTATGTTGAGGGCTACCACCGCATGGACCCGTGGAAAGATGTACGGGTCCGGGAGGCGATGAATATCGCCATCGACCGCAATGCGCTAGTAAAAACTTTTTTCCGCGGCACTGCTACGGCAGCGCCGATTTTCCCGGCCATGCTGGGTTGGGACAAGTTAAAGCCCATTCCCTACGATCCGAAGCGGGCCAAGCAACTGCTGGTTCAGGCCGGTTACCCCAATGGCTTTAGCTTTAAGTTTCTTGCCGTTGCGAAACAACCAATACTGCAAACGCTGGCCGGCGCAGTGGCTGGCTACTGGGAAGCGATTGGGATAAAAGCGGAGATCATCCCGAGCGATTATGCAACGTGGCGAACGACAAACAAAACGGGCAAGACGGCAGGCTATATCTGGACCAACAGCATGGGGAATGCCGTTGAGTGGCCCGGCAGGCTGGCTACTTATGAGCTCCCGAACGCTTCCACGCCTTTTTGGCAGAGTGAGGAGACGAAAGCGGCAATTGAAAAGATTCAGAAGGAGTTGAATCCCAAGAAAAGAGACGCTGATGTCCGGGAGCTTGCTCAGCTGTATCGTTCTCTCTATTCACATGTGCCGATCGTCTACGCTCCGCGGTTGCATGGGGCGAATCAAAAGGTAGGCGAATGGCCTCCCGGACGGCAGGATTATTTCAGAAATATCGCCTTTGTCCGGCATGCCAAACCATTGAACACGTATCGACTATTTACGCCGTAGAGAAGATCGGCAAGGAAGAAGGAAATGATGAACATCACCATAGGCAGATTCATGCGGCGCTTTTCGGTTATACTGTTCCTCGGGGTACTGTTCTTTTTTCTTCCCTTTGCGCGGGCCGGCGCCAGTGAGCTGGGGGAGGATGCGAAGACCCTTGCGGAGGCAAAAAAAGAAGGGAAATTGATCTGGTATTCATCAATGACGGTCAGCGAATGTGATAAGGTGCTGAAGAAGTTCCGCGACAAGTATCCCTTTATCGAGACCTCCCTGTATCGTAGCGGCGAAGAAAGCATGATGACCAGGATCATGAGCGAAACACGCGCCAAGAAATATCTCTTTGATGTAGTCCATATTCCCGTTTTAAATTGCGAGACGCTCAAGAGAAGAAGTCTGCTTGCAAAATACCCCTCTATCCAGAGACAGTTCGCCCCGGAGGGCACAAAGGATCATGAGGGGTACTGGACCTCAATCTATCTGAATCTCAATGTGATCGGCTATAACACCAAATTAGTTTCTCCACGGGAAGTTCCCCGAACATGGGAAGAGCTCCTTGCTCCGCGCTGGAAAGGGAAAATGGGGATGGATACCAAGCCCTTCTACTGGTTTGGGGCATTGCTCAAGATGCAGGGCGAGAAAAAAGGCCTCGATTTTATGAAAAAACTTGCAGAACAGCAGGTTCAGCTGCGTACGGGGAGAACATTGAACACCCAATTGGTGGCAGCCGGTGAGCTGAACCTCGGTATCACCCTCTACAATCAGCGCGTAGAGGAGATGAAGGCGGCAGGCGCCCCGATCGAATGGTTCGCCATCGAGCCGGTCATTCCGGATATAAATCCCATTGCCATATCAGCAAATGCTCCTCATCCCAACGCGGCCAAACTTTTTATCGATTTTATTTTGTCCCGTGAAGGCCAGGAGGTCATTGCCAGTTTCTATCGAATTCCCAATAGAACCGATATGGACCCCATTGTGCCGAGATTGAGAAAAGGGCTGAAGATATTACCCTTCGATCAAACCTTAGTTGACGATTATGAACGTTACATAAAACTATTCCGGGAAATTTTTTTAGTAAAGAAATAATTGCGGCAGGCATATCCATTCCTGCCGCGGCAGCGGCTTTTGCAGATTCTAAGAAGGAGCAGCATTCATGACACATCATTCCCGGAATGGGACAAACTGCGGAATTCCCGCCATGCCTGTCGTACTCCCGCCCAGTATTATGCCCATCGCCATCCTCAGCGGCTCGGAGTATGAAATGGGCTATCAGTATGGACAGCAGCTTGCATCTCTCCTTTCCTGGAAGAAAGATGCTGTGTGGGCAGAATCGCTGAAGGAATTTGGCAGCTCCGAGGCAATTATCAGGGAACTGAAAACATCCCTGCACTATATCCGGGCGTCGATCCCGAGCGTCGTGGATGGATTAACCGGCATGGCGGACGGAGCAACTGCCGCTGGCTGCGAACTGTCATTCATTGATTGTCTGCTTATCAATGCCAAGCCCCGAAAACCAACGGAAACTGCCAGTTACCCATCTGCAGCGGCAGACGAGAAATTGCCATCCGACGGGTGTTCCAGCTGGTCCGCCTGGGGAAAAACGACCAAAGGGGGGAAACTGATTTGCGCCAAGAGCAGCGATTCCTTGTTTGTACCGCAGGTGACAATAATCGCTTTCCCCGGGGAAGGAAACAGCTATCTGGCGACAGCGCTGGTTGGCGAACTCGCCGATACCCCCTGCATGAATAGTCGGGGGCTCTTTATGGGGAGCAGCGGTGGTTTTGCCAAACGGGCCATTGATTTTGACTATGGCACTTCCACCACCTGCGGCTATCAGCACCTTCTGAGGTTTGCCGACAACGCTTCTCAGGCCAAGGATATGTTCCTGCGCTGGAAATACCCCCGCTGCACCAACGTCCAATTCTCCGATATTAACGGAGATGCCTGCGTAGTTGAGATTACGGCCGCTCTGAGCAGCATCAGAAAGTCCGGAGATTATGGTGAAAGAGATTTCATTTACTCTACGAATAACTTTTTCAATGATGAAATGAAAGATTCCCTCGCCGGAACAGAATTTATTGAACATGGTGGTTGGCTGGGGGGGGGCTGGAGTATTTCCAGCATTGCCCGGAACCTGCAAATGTGGAACATGCTGCACAACTATAGCGGCGAGGTAGACCTCGAATTTGCCAAGATGATGTGGCGTTTTCCCGGAAATCCCCCTCCGGCGCCGATCAATGAAACGTCCTATTACAACAGCCGTGGCGCCGATTGGGACCAGAAAATCGGCAACCAATTTAACCGGCGTATTGCCATCATGCTGCCCGATCGGGGGAATAACGGTGTTGCCTATATTTGTACGGGATCAGCAGGGTCCGTGGTCTACCCACTCCATCCCGGAGGCCATTGTTTTCCCATTGCGCCGACACACTCCTTTTATCGGATCACCTTAGGATCAAACCCTGAGGAAGTTATTGAGGCTGCCCAGCAGGAAGCCCACGCCTGCATCGCTGCTGCATATCAGGAATTAATGGGAATAACCTGCTCTGACACGAGATATGCGCCGTTAAATGCATTGTTTGCTTTGGCCAACACCGAGTATTATGAAGGTGTGCACCTTGCCCACAAGTCTTTTCTGGCAAATGGCAGCGAATCACTCGGATACTCGTCCCGGGCGGCAACGGCGTTTACCCGAGCCCAGGCCCATGCCAAGCAGCTCCATCACGTCTTTGTGGCGCCTGCCGATGCACCGGAACGCTTGGGGTTTTCACCCTACGGAGGCTCTTGGGCATCATGGGCTATGCGCTAACCAATGGGTTGCTCGTTTCCGGTTCAACCTCCCTGGAGGGTAGGTCCTGCCGGTAATCCTAATTTTGTGGCCAGGGAAAAAATAAGGGGGAGGTTCAACATGAAGGCAAGGAGAATGGGGATATTCAGTACAGTCATGCTGGTTTTCTGGGCATTGCTCTCCAACGTATGGGGAGTGGAACGGAAGCCGGCCACTCTTGCTGAGCTTGCCGCCTACACCGGTGCGGATCGGGAACAGGTGCTGCTGGCGGGCGCAAAGGCAGAAGGAAAAGTGGTCTGGTACACCACGCTGACGGGAGGGCCGGATCAGGCAATTCCGAAGGCTTTCGAGGCCAAGTATCCCGGTGTTAAGGTGGAAACATACCGTGGCACCGCCAGAGATGTGATGGCAAAAATTGCGGCGGAAACGCAGGCAAAACGTTTCCTGCTCGATACGTTAGAGGGCACGCTCCCGATTCTCAAGGCAATGCGCGATGAATCGCTGCTTATGCCCTATACGGCGCCAAAGATTGCAAGATTACCGAGCATCGCCAAAGAGCGGGCGGAGAAGGGACTGTTTTCCTGGGCAACGGTTCGAGAAAGCTACGTCAGCCTGAGCTACAATAAAAATGTCATACCCGCTGCAGCGGTACCCAAAAGCTTCGATGATCTCTTGAACCCGGCTCTCAAGGGGAAGCTTGCTTTTACTACGAGCGATACGGGAAGCAGGGT
>Ga0194060_10003432_pt1 | contig 11187 bp, 9 predicted proteins | sample SepL225m_MetaG_FD_163427 | JGI IMG/M metagenome (GOLD analysis project Ga0194060, IMG submission 163427) | Anoxic zone freshwater microbial communities from boreal shield lake in IISD Experimental Lakes Area, Ontario, Canada - Sep2016-L222-5m | ecosystem: Environmental > Aquatic > Freshwater >... | reverse complement strand
GCCGACAATCTTCATTGCACGACGGCAGGCCTGCATTGCGGCCTTGATTTGCAACAAGTCCATGCATGTCTCGATAAGAAAGAGGTCAGCGCCGCCATCAAGAAGACCGCGAGCTTGTTCTTCGTAAGAATCACGCAAGGTCGCGAAATCAATATGGCCAAGGCTTGGCAACTTTGTGCCCGGCCCGATGCTTCCCGCTACGTAGCGTGGGCGGCCATCTACTTCATAGGTGTCTGCAACACGGCGCGCAATTGCTGCAGCGGCCACATTGAGCTCATATGCCTTTTCAGGAATGTTGTATTCCACGAGCACGGTAGAGAAACTTCCGAAGCTGGCGGTTTCAATAACGTCTACTCCTGCATCAAGGAAAGCGCGATGCATTGATTCGATGACATCGGGGCGGGTGAGGCACAGCATTTCATTGCAACCCTCAAGTGATTCTCCGCCGAAGTCGGCAGGGCCGAGGTCGAGATCTTGTACGAAAGTTCCGAAAGCACCATCGAAAACGATGACTCGGTCGTGGACGGCTTCGAGATAGGGCTGACGATTCATGACCTCACCACGATACTTGCCATAGAGTCAATGGAATGGCTCGCGAGAAGATCTACACCCGGGAAGGCGACGACGGCACGACCGGACTCTTTTATGGAGGCCGAGTGCCGAAAGATAGTGAGTTGCCTCGCGCCTACGGCGCTGTTGATGAAGCACAGGCTGTCATTGGTCTTGTGCGCACAGCAGCAGGTCATGGTTCTGATGTTGATGCCATCGTGGTTCCCATGATGAAAGACCTCTATGTGCTCATGGCTGAGTTGGCCACATTGCCAGAAAATCGTCACAAGCTGACCCCAGGTAAGAGTTGTGTGACATCTGAGATGGTGGATCGCCTTGAAAGCATCATTGATGACCTTGATACGAAGTTTGATCCACCGACCGAGTTCGTCGTGCCTGGTGAACACCCAGTATCTGCTTGGCTCGACTTTGCACGTACCACGGTGCGTCGCGCAGAGCGTCAGGCGTTTGCTGCTGCACCGCCACCAAGTTATGTCGTGCCGTATCTCAACAGATTGTCTGACCTGTTGTGGACAATGGCACGTTGGCAAGAGGGCACTTCGCGCCCTGTAAAGAGTCTCTAGACACTTCAGCATTAGTGCAGTGAGCGCCGCCACATAGAGTGGTGTCATGCGTACTGCTTTTTCTGTATCAAAGTCCGTTCCTGCCAAAGTGGCAGCCATCGTTATTCCGGTTGCTGCTTCTGGTCCTATTCCCAGCGGAGTTGGCCTCAATCGTGCGCAACTCGCTGCGCTCGGATTTGAAGGCAAGGCATCACAAACACATTCGTTGGCACCAGCTGCAGGAAAAACTGCAGTGCGAGTACTTGTAGGCATCGGCGACGTACGCGATCTGAATACCAGTGTGTTGCGCAATGTTGCTGCGTCGGCTGCTCGTGCATGTGCGCGATACGAATCAATTGCAACTACGTTGCCTGGCGTTATTCGCGGTAGTGCGAAAGCATCAACACAAGCAGTTGTTGAAGGCTTTGCGCTAGCACTTCATCGCTGGGTCGCGTTGAAGAACGATAAGTCTGGTCTCGCGAAACTTACTTCAGTCACTTTGGTCTCAGCTGAAAAAACTGCTGATGTTCAAGCCGGCATGGTGATGGGAATTGCTACGTCAACTGCGGTCTGCACGGCACGTGACTTTGCTAACACCCCGCCATCGCATCTCACTGCTCGTCAATTTGCAGAACATGCAGTTGCAATTGCTAACGCATCTGGCCTTGAAGCCACTGTGTACAACCGTGATCAACTCATCGCAATGGGTTGCGGAGGAATCGTCGGCGTGAACGCCGGAAGTACAGAGCCTCCTCGCATGGTGAAGTTGGTGTATACGCCAGCATCGGCCAAAGGAAAAGTTGTTCTTGTCGGTAAAGGCGTCATGTACGACTCCGGTGGTATCTCACTAAAGCCAAGTAATGAGAGCCACGCTGCCATGAAGATGGACATGAGCGGTGCAGCTGCAGTGTTGTCCACCATGGGTGCCTTGCGTGCAATGAAAGTGAAGACTCAAGTCACTGCGTACCTCATGTGCACAGACAACATGCCAAGCGGAAGCGCATTGAAATTGGGCGACGTGCTCACCATGCGTAATGGAAAGACTGTTGAAATTCACAACACAGATGCCGAAGGCCGTCTGATTCTTGCCGACGGTTTGTCACTGGGTGCTGAATCTAAGCCTGATGCAATGATTGACATCGCAACTCTCACAGGCGCGTGCCTTGCTGCTCTTGGTAAGAAGATGGCTGGTGTTTTGGGAAATAACGTTGGTGTTATTGATCAATTGAAGGCGTCAAGTACTCGTACTGATGAATTGTTGTGGGAACTGCCGTTGTTCACTGATTACCGCAGAATGCTCGATTCAAACGTTGCAGACATGCGCAATATTGGTGGTCCTCTTGCTGGTGCAACAACAGCGGCTCTATTCCTTAGTGAATTTGTTGGTTCAACACCATGGGCACACCTTGACATTGCTGGTCCGATGGACGCCGACAGTGACAGCGGTTGGTTGAATCGTGGAGCAACTGCCTACGGCACTCGACTTCTCATTGACTTCTGCGCCAACTTTACAAAGCCAGCAAAGAAGAAGTAACTAGTTTTGTAGTGGCAACAAGTGTGTTGCTGCTTCTTCTAAGTGTGAATTCCAGTCAGGTACCGATGATGGTTCTGCAAGTGGAATAACTACAAACTTCGAAGCCCCAACATCAACAAACTGTTGAATGGTGTGCGCCAATGCGTCCCATCCGTTTGGTACCAGCACGGATACGTCGTCAAGGTCTGGCCTGCGAGCTTTTAGCCCCGCAAGTAGTGCCGCGGGTGGTTCACCAATGACATAGGGGATAAGCACGCCGAAGTGTTCATCTTCGATTTCACGTTCATGCTCTGACGCAACAGTATTGATTGTCTTCCAACCTGCTTCAGCATCTTGTGGTGTCACGAATGATGGCAACCAGCCATCGGCCAAGCGCCCAACACGCTTCAGTTCACTCTCGGCAATACCACCAAGCCACACATCGGGTGGTTGCTGCTTTGGCTTTGGGTTCACGCGCAAGTTGTCGTAGTTGTAGAACTCACCATGAAACGTCACTTCATCATCCATCCAGCACGAACGAACAACTGCGAGTGCTTCGTTAAACATCTTTGCGCGCTTCGTGCGTTCAACGCCGAACGCTTGTTGTTCATGAACATCTGCAACGCCAAGTCCGAATGCGGGAAGAAGGCGTCCGTTCGACATGCGATCGAGCGTTGCGAGTTCTTTCGCCAAGACAATGGGGTTGCGACCAGGAAGAACCATGACGCTCATTCCCACCTTGAGACGTGTGGTTCGCGCTGCGGCCATGGCCATGGCTACCAGAGGGTCCGGGGCGTCTCCGCCAATGCGCTCGCTGAGCCACAAGCTGTCAAAGCGAAGCTTCTCCAGGGTGTCGACTACTTCGAGAAAACCTGTGTCATTGAGGGCGGTACGAACCCCTAATCCATAACCAACGCGAACCTTCATGTTTTCCATGCTGACACATGAGCCGCGGGGCAATAGCCTCGGCGCATGACGAATTCTTCCTCTTTTGACCCCGTCTCCCAGTTTCGTGTGGATGGCAAGATCGCCATCGTGACGGGGGCATCGTCCGGGCTTGGTGCCCGCTTTGCTCGTGTCCTTCATGCAGCAGGCGCCACGGTGGTTTTGACTGCGCGTCGTCTTGACCGTTTGGAGTCTTTGTCGAAGGAATTGCCAGGTTCGATTTCCATCAAATGTGACGTGGCCAGCGCTGCTGATCGCGAAGCATTGATTGCTGAAGTCATCTCAACGTGTGGACGAGTTGACATTCTGGTGAACAACGCCGGCATTACTCACAAGATTGCAATTGAATCTGAAACTCTCGACATGTTTGAAGAAACAATGGAAGTAAACACCACTGCAATATGGCATCTGTGCAAACTTGCAGGCGAGAGCATGGTGGCTAATAGAAGCGGCGTCATCGTGAATGTGGCATCGATTCTGGGAATGATTGCAGGAACACCAATTAAGCAAGCGAACTATGCCGCTAGCAAGGGTGCCGTTATTGCTCTGTCGCGAGAGATTGCTGTGCAGTGGGCTCGAAAAGGTGTGCGTGTGAACTCGCTATGTCCGGGATGGTTTGTCAGTGAAATGACAGCGGGGATGGACACTGATGACAGTTCACAGAAGTACGTGATGCAGAATTCACCGATTCCGCGCATGGGCGCAGAACACGAACTTGATGGCGCGCTCTTGTTTATGGTCAGCGATGCATCATCATTTATGACAGGTCAATCAGTCATCGTTGATGGCGGATGGACAGCGCGATGAGCGATGGTGCAAACCCGAGCCAACTAACTGCTCGCGAAGTACTCAGCGCTCCCGGAGTGCTGCCGTTGATGTTGGCGAATCTCACGTTCTACATCGGCATCATGTTGCAAGCCACCACGCTTGGCAAGCACATCTTTGATATCACTGACCGTGAACTTGATATCGGTTGGCTTGGGCTCGCTGAATTTGCTCCTGCGGTGCTTTTTGCCCTTGTTACAGGTTCTGTTGCGGATCATTTCAATCGCAAACACGTGGCGCTGATTGCGCTCGGTGGCGAAGCTATTTGTTCAATTGGGTTAGTGCTGTATGCGCGTACTTTGCCCACTAGCGCTATGCCAATCTTTGTTCTTGCATTCTTCTTTGGTGTTGCACGAGCATTCTTATCGCCTGCATTGCGGCCGATGGGTCCGATGATTGCGCCAGAAGGCGGCATTCCTCGTGTCGTTGCTTTCTACAGCGCAACATGGACCGGTGCTGTCATTATTGGCCCTGCCGCCAGCGGTTTTCTGTATGCAGCTGACCCGTGGATTGCATATGCAGTGTCTGCTGCACTCATCGTTGCGGGCATGATCGCACTTTCGACCATCACTATTCCTCATGACAAAGCTCGTCAGGAAGCTGCTGAACGTCCAACTGTGAAACATGCAATGGAAGGATTCCATTTCATTCGTCGTACACCTATTTTGCTTGCAGTTATTTCGCTCGACTTGTTCGCCGTGTTGTTTGGTGGCGCTGTGGCGCTGTTGCCCGTAATCGCCGAGGAGCAGCTGCATGTTGGCGACGTTGCATACGGTTGGTTACGCGCTGCTGGCGGAATCGGAGCTGCAGTAATGGCTATCTTCTTGGCATTTCGTCCTGTGCGTCGAAAGGTTGGCCGAATTCTTCTATTGGTCGTCGGCGTCTTTGGTGTTTCAACAATCATTCTCGGCATGACCCATTCGTATGTTGTTGCATTTCTGGCTGTTTTGATTCTCAGTGCAGCCGACATGGTGAGTGTGTTTATTCGTGGGTCTATTGCGCCACTTGTTACGCCAGATGAAAAACGTGGTCGCGTGTCAGCAATGGAAAATGTCTTTATTGGAGCATCAAATGAACTGGGTGCTTTTGAATCGGGGGCAGTATCGAGCATCGCCGGAACTCCGGCAACTGTTGTTGGTGGCGGACTTGCAACTCTTGCAATAGTCGGAGTGTGGTGGTTCGGCTTTCCGTCGTTGCGTAATGTGGACACGTTCGAAGAATTGGACCCAGCATTGTCATGAGCATCAACGTCGTTCGTACAGCGTGCACCTTGGATTGTCCGGATGCGTGCACCCTTGATGTCACGGTGACCGATGGTGTTGTTACTGATATTGATGCAGCGCAGGACGGAGATGTGAATCCGTTTACTGCAGGTTTCATTTGCCGAAAAGTACAAATGAGCACCAAACGCATCTACTCACCGGAACGTATCGCCACGCCACTTATTCGCACTGGAGAAAAAGGCGCAGGTGAATTCCGCGCCGCATCATGGGATGAAGCGTTAGACCTCATTGCATCGCGAATAAAGGATGGTATTGCTACCCACGGAGTCAACAGCATTGCGCCGTACCTGTACAACTCGTCTTCTGGAATTGTGGAAGGCAATGGCTCCACTTTGGAACTGTTCGCCCGCCTCGGCGCTCCGGAGATTGAACACACGATTTGTGCCTTTACGTACGGGCGCGCATGGCAACAAGTTTTTCCGGGGCTCTCGTCGGCTAATCCGCAATCGATTCCCAAAGCGAAACTACTCATCATTTGGGGTGCAAACTCCACTGCATCGAATTCTCATCTTCCGCCATTGGTAAACGAATGCAAGGCCAATGGTGGGACAGTCATTGTTGTAGACCCTCGAGTAACAGGCATTGCGGATCGAGCTGATTTGCACGTGTCGTTGTTGCCAGGAACTGATGCTGTGTTCGCTATGGCAATTGCAGCGGAACTAGAACGCAGAGGCAAGCTTGACTCGGCCTTTTTACGAGATCACGTCAGTGGCTCAGAGGAGTTTCTTGCGGTGTGTCGCGAATGGACTCTTGACGACGCTGCAGATGAATGCGGCATTGATGTCTCTGTGTTTAATGAATGTGTAGATCTCATTAGTACTTCCTCGCCAGCCATGTTGCGTATTGGGTGGGGAGTTGAACGCAATGTCAATGGCGGCAGCAGCATGCTCGCAATATTTTCAATGTGGGCGGTTGCTGGTCATTTCGGAGTTGAGGGAAGTGGAATTCTTGCTTCTACCTCTCGGGTATCGTCAGCACAAATTGATGCATTGCTGCCAGACGTGCAAGACGCACGCTCGGTTGTGAACATGAATCATGTAGGTCGTTGGCTGAACTCAGATGACGCACCATCAGTTCTTCTGATTCAAGGCGCTAACCCTGCTGTCACGGCGAATGATCAACAACTCATGTTGGCAGGGCTCGCCAATGAGGCAGTATTTACAGTGGTTCATGACCAGGTGATGACAGATACTGCACGGTATGCAGATGTTGTGTTGCCGGCCACTACTCAATTCGAAGTTGATGACTTTGCAGGAAGTTATGGTTCATTTTCATTGCAGCGAGTCAACAAGGTCATTGAGCCAGTAGGTGAGTCGCGCAGTAATGACTGGCTGGGCCGTGAATTAGCAGCCCGACTTGACCTACAAATAACGACACCGCGTGTCGAAGATATCGAAGTAGTCCAAAACATCGAGTTGCTCACGCCTCAAAACAGTGTGCAGTTTCGAGATGCTTTCCCTAATGGCATGAAGGCACAACTATTTTCGCCTGATTCTGAATTGCCTTTACCGTCGCCTATGACGGGACGAGGATCTACTGGTTTGTTCCTAAGGCTTCTCACATCAGCTACCGCCAAAACTGTTAATTCGATGTTTGCTGAATATGACCCACCAACTGCTGCGGTCTCAGTTCATCCGATTGATGCAACAGAGAGGGGTCTCACCGATGGAGACACTGTTGTCGTATCAAACAGTCTCGGTGCTGTGACACTTCCTGTGTCAGTCGATGCGCGCATGAGAGTTGGAGTATGTGAAATTCCAAAAGGTTTATGGATGCGCCACGTTGCTAACGGCATGGTGTCAAACGCATTGATTTCAGATGGGGTCAATGATTTAGGTGGCGGTGCGTGCTTCAATGAAGCGTTAGTGCTGATTGAGAAAGTGGTTTCTAATGTCTGAGATTTTTACCAAAGTAGAGGGCCTTGCGAAGCGGGGAGTCATTGTTGAATTCAAAGAATTCATCAATAGAGGAAATGTCATTGACCTGGCAGTCGCTTTCGTTATGGGTGCCGCGTTCAAGACTGTGGTCGACTCCTTTGCGGGCAGCGACAAGGGTCCCGGAATCCTTGGAGGCTTGATTGGTGCCATCTTTGGTGGACAGCAACCAGATTTTTCAAAGAAGGTTCTCACTGTCAATGGCAGCGATATCCCGTTTGGGTCCTTTGCCACATCAGCCATGAACTTCTTCTTCGTTGCATTGGCATTGTTCATGGTGGTGAAGCTCTATAACCGCTTTCGTTCAAATGATGACAAAGAGAAGGCTGCTCTTAACACCAACGATTTGTTGGTCGAAATACGTGACGAGTTACGCGCAACTCGTAATAACGGCCAGCAATAGCAAAGGTGCCCCTTTTATGGGGTAATTAGCCAATAGCCTTGGGAGGTCATGTCAGCCCCCCGCTTACGCACTATTGCAACTCTGATTGCCCTCTCTGGCATCGTGTCGTCATGTCTCGGAGTCGGCTCTGATACAAAGCGCCTGACCCTCACGAACGTGGGTCGAATTCCTGGCATCAACGCCACCAGCGGTGCCGTCATCGTGGATGGTGTGCGCGCGTCACTTGCGAATCTTGATGGCCCGGTGCTTGGCACTGTCGCCAGTGGTAACCGACTCATTGTTCTGGGTGATTCAATTCTTGCCGGCACTGCTAATCGGTACGGCGGGGCAATGTGTGCAGGCTTGGTCCCTCTCGGATGGCGGGTTGCAGTTGAAGCTGAAGCCGGACAAATGGTTGGATTCGGTCGCACCGTGTTACGCGATCGTATTTATGAAGGATGGGATGCGGCCGTGGTGTTTCTTGGCACCAACTTTGGTGGCAGTGCGTCATTGTACGAAAAAGATCTCACTGCGATTGTGGAATCATTAGCTCCACGTCCGACATTGTTACTGACAGCTTCGTTATTTCGTCCAACAATGCAACAAGTCAACCAAGTCATCCGAATCGTGGCATCCAAACACCCGAATGTTTCTGTCCTTGATTGGAGCACAACGTCTGTGCAAACAGGTGTGCTAAATCGTGACAAGATTCACCCCACTGATGCAGGACGACAAGTTCTTGTCTCTTCTATTGCTTCGGCACTTGGTGATGCACCAACAGGCCCCGGGGCGTGTTTGCCGTCAAAATTCACTGATGATTCATTGGTGACTGGCGTGATGCCATCATCAACGATTGTTGGCGATCCTGATGTAGTTGTAGATACAACGACCACCATCGCAGGATCAACTGCTACAACTGTCGTGAGCTCCACAACGCTTGCACCTGCAGTTACTTCCACTGTGCCTGCAGTTTCAACAACGACAACGGTTCGTTAATTATGTTGCAAGTTCAAAATGTCACAGTAGAAGTGGGCGGAAAAAATGTCGTGCAAGGCGCAACATTTACGGTGATGGCTCGCGACAAGGTCGGTATTGTTGGCCGCAATGGCGCAGGCAAAACGTCGATGTTCCGAGTTCTCGGTGGAGAGAATGATCCAGCTGCTGGCAAAGTAATGCGCAGTGGCGCCTTCGGGTATCTATCCCAAGACCCTCGCACCTCGCCCGAACAAGAAGCACGTTCTGCAATTGGTCATGTGTTGTCTGGTCGCAATGTTGATGCTGACCTTGCTCGCTTAGAAAAACTCCGCGTCGTCATGGAGAAAGACCCAAGCGACAAAAATGTTGCGAAGTTTTCCAAAGCCGAAGAAGAGTTCACATTGAAAGGTGGCTATTCAGCAGAGAGCGAAGCACGCTCTATCTCTGCTGGTCTCGGCCTAAAGGAAGACCGACTTGATCTCGCGCTTGGAGTGCTTTCTGGTGGAGAACGCCGTCGTGTGGAATTGGCTCGCATTTTGTTCGCCGGAAGTGACATGTTGCTTCTCGACGAGCCCACGAACCACTTAGACATCGACGCAAAGACATGGCTGCTGAATTTCCTGCGCAACTACAAGGGTGCTTTGCTGGTTATTAGCCACGACCTTGAACTTCTTGACGAAGCGATCACGCGAGTTATCCACTTGGATCGTCCCGACGAAGACGACACCGGCATGGTGTACGAATATCGCGGCACCTATACCCAATACAAGCGCTCACGTGCTGAAGATGAATCTCGTGCAGAGAAGAAGGCTTCCTTGCAAGCAAAAGAAGTTGCTCGCTTGCAAGAAGTGGTTGACAGATTCGGTGCAAAAGCATCGAAGGCCACCATGGCACACAGCATTGAAAAGCGCATCGCTCGCATTGAGGGTGAATCATCTGGAGTGCGCAAAAAAGATCGCGCACTCACAGTGAAGTTCCCTCCGCCGCCGCAGAGCGGAATCACAGTAGTGACCACTAAGGGTCTGTCAAAGGGCTACGGCGGCCCAGCAATTTTTGAAGACGTGTCGTTCGACTTAGGTCGCGGAGAACGTCTTTTGGTTCTTGGTCTTAACGGTGCCGGTAAAACCTCACTGCTTCGTATCTTGGCTGGCGCAACGCAAGCAAACATTGGTGATATCGAGTGGGGCTACAAAGTTGAAGTGGGCTATTTCGCCCAGGAACACGACACAATTGACCCAAATCAATCTCTCATCTGGCACATGCGTCGTGAGTTACCTGCGGGTTCAGCATTGACTGAGACTCAGATGCGTGCATTGCTCGGCATGTTCGGACTTCAAGGCAGCAAAGTGTTTCAAGAATCCGGTTCATTGTCTGGTGGAGAAAAAACCAAACTGGCACTCGCCATGTTGATGGTGGGTCGCAACAACGTTCTTCTGCTCGACGAACCGACAAACAACCTTGACCCAGCTAGCCGTGAGGCAGTAGCTGATGCACTTGAATCATGGCCAGGTTCCATCATCATGGTGAGCCACGATGAGGAATTCGTACAGCGTCTGAAGCCCACAAAAGTGATCCTGATGCCTGATGGGCAAGTGGATTACTTCAGCAAGGAATGGCTTGACCTCGTCAGTCTCTCGTAAGGGATTCTTTCAACACCCCTGATACCGTCAGCCACTATGAAATACGGAATTTTTGGTGGAGCAGTAAACGATGGAACGGTTGATGATGTTGTCGCCGAGGCGCGGTCAGCTGAGCAAGACGGGTTCGCTAGTTACTGGGCACCAAACATCTTTGGTCACGACGCACTGACTGCATTGGCCGTTGTTGGTCGCGAAGTTCCCCGTATTGAACTGGGCACTTCTGTAGTTCCTACATACCCACGGCACCCGCACGCCATTGCTCAGCAGTGTCACACCGTGGCTGCAGCCTCCGGTAATCGCCTCACGCTTGGTATTGGTCTTAGCCACAAAGTGGTTATCGAGAGCATGCTTGGCATGTCATACGACAAGCCTGTACGTCACCTTCGCGAATATCTCAAAGTTCTTATGCCGTTGTCACGCAATGAGACAGTTCACTTCGATGGCGAGACCTACAAGGTGCACGCAAATATCTCGGCGAAGGGTTCCAATGGCTTCGGTGTCGTTGTCGCGGCTCTGGGTGAACAAATGTTGCGCGTTACTGCAGCTCTTGCTGACGGAACGCTCACATGGTGCACGGG
>Ga0194060_10003431_pt1 | contig 11188 bp, 12 predicted proteins | sample SepL225m_MetaG_FD_163427 | JGI IMG/M metagenome (GOLD analysis project Ga0194060, IMG submission 163427) | Anoxic zone freshwater microbial communities from boreal shield lake in IISD Experimental Lakes Area, Ontario, Canada - Sep2016-L222-5m | ecosystem: Environmental > Aquatic > Freshwater >... | reverse complement strand
TCTTCAGCGAGCGTCTTGTACTGCTCGGGATCAAGCTTAACGCGCAGCCTTTCAATCTCCTGCATGAAGCGCTTGCAGCTGAACCCGCGAGAGGTAGCGGCCGAATGAGCGAGACTGACCGTCATCGGCTCAAGCCCGCGCCTCACAAAAGCCTGTTGCAATTCAATCCTTCCGTCCTCGCCTCCGAGATGCGCGAGCGCATCAAGCCCAAAAGCGAACACCTTGGCATCACGGAATTCTGGTTTCAATTCGGGTTTCTTTTTCACGAGCTGCCTCCGTTGCGATTTCAAATCGCGACTTGTCTGGACGGATCACTAATGAGAAGTTCTCGCAGCGATCGGATCACGTAATGATCTCGCTTCGGTTCCACATCGACATGTGGACTTTCCGGACGCCGCACAAGCACCGTCACGACGCCTTCGATTTCACTCGCGGCGTCGAGTTCCGGCGGCTTATCTTCAAGGAACAAGATCTTCCCGCCGAAACGCTTCCGGAGCCGCCGCACGTATTCGTGCTTGACGCAGTCTCGCCGCACAACCCTGACTTCGTCGTGGGGAATCTGCGCCGTCATGATTTTCTGAATCTGGTAAAGCGTCTCGCCGTGGGTACAGATTCCGATGAACTTCTCCGTAGCTTGGAACTCTCCGAAGACTGGAAGTACATCATCATAGGGCCGGAAGTGGGCCGTGAGCCAATCCGAGAATTCAGTCTTGAGTTGCTTGCGCTCGGTATCACCGAACCGCTCACCGACTTCCCGCTCGATTTCGAGGCGCAGTCTAGTGAAGGTGAAGCCGCGTTTCTCGGCACGCGCAAAGGCGGCCCTCAACACTCGCTCCGGAAAATGAAACCGTTCGAAAAGGTCAAAGATCGCGTCGCGCCCCTTGGGTCCGAAGTTCGTGAGGGTGAAATCGAGGTCCGAGACCACGACTCCAACATCCTGCAGCGCTTGAAGCAAACTCGGTCGAGACATTTACTCTCCTTTCCTTACGTTAAAAACCCGAGTATCCTTTTAACATAAAAAATCGTGACTGTCAATCGTATGCTGAGCATCAAAATAATTGCCGTCGGAATCATGAAGTCGACCGAGCTGCGCGCGCTTTGTGATGAATACGTGAAGCGTCTGCAACCTTTCGCGCGGATTGAAGTCGTCGAAGTCGCACACGAAGCTTTTCGGGATATTGGAGAAAAAGAAAAAGCCTCGGCTCGGGAGGCGGAAAGAATACTTCGTGTAGCGTGTAACGTGAATCGGCAACATCTTATACTTTTGGAAGAAAAGGGTCGCGAGTTTGATTCACCGGAATTTGCAAAATATTTATCGAAGCTCGGCGAACAGGGTCAAACGATTTGTTTTGTGCTTGGCGGCGCGCTCGGACTTCACTCGTCACTCACAGCCGGCAAGCAATCAATCTCACTTTCGCGCCTCACCTATCCGCACGAAATGGCACGCATGATTTTACTCGAACAAATCTACCGCGCCTCTTGTATTATGAGCGGAAAACAGTATCATTACTAAATATGAAGAAACTATTTTGGCTCATGACCGCAGTGGTACTTTTCGGCGCAGGATGCGGAGCGGCACCAAAAACAGAATCGGTTCCTTCTGCTCCTGAGCCGGTGGCGGCAAATACGCCGGCAGAAACCACACCAACAACACCAGCAACGACTCCGAACGAAGAACTGGTTGTCGCGGGCGAAACGCGCGCTCTTACAGCGGCAGATGTTACCGACACTTGGGAAACTTACACCAGTAAATCACTCGGATTTTCTTTCGACTGGCCGACCAAGGGGCGATATGCGCCAGAATGGGAGGTAAAACACTATCAAAGTGATAGTAGCGATATAAGTAACGGATGTGTTAAGGGGCGATCTTTTGATCTTTCTCAGATATCCCGGGCTTCAGTCGGCACAACAGTGTTCTGCGTAAATCGTCAGGTCGTCGGAGTCGATGCTCATTGCAGCGCCTTTAGTGACACCTACGCTACGCCTTTCGGTAAAACAATTATCGCCATCGAATTCGACCGCGAGATTTGCATCGAGCAGGTCCCTGCGCCTATGACTCTCGCCGAATACGAGAAAAACTATTGGACGACTCTTGACTCAATCGTTGGAACCTTCAAACTCAACCAATAATCAAACAAAAACTGCCTTTCGTGGCAGTTTTTGGTTTCTATTTATGCTTGAATTTCAGGTTTGGCGGAGTCACCTTGCTCTGTCCCCCACCATAGGTCGAATCAATCATCTGCGTCACAGGTTCGGTGAGCTCAGCAAATATCATCATCGCGATCGGATCTTTATATTTCAATCGGATTCTAAAATTTCCGACATTTTTGATTTCTAAAACCGCGACATGCGGCGTTTCAAAAGTTCCGTCAATCACCGAAGCCGTGATATGCACTGTGATTCCAAGGCGTGCGATTGTGCTGCGACCATCGAGCAAAGCCAGAATGTCGCTCGGCGTTTCGATGGCTTCATAGGTTGCACCCAAAATAAATTGCCCCGGTTCCAGATAAAATTCCTTCTTACGCAAATCTATTTCCTTGTATTTTAGTTTTTGTGGCTTAGTGATTTCAACCGTCTGACCGGGTTCCGGCACCAAAATATCTTTGGCTAGATGAATCCGCAAACCAACCGGCCGCAAATTCTTTTTCTCGAACTTCGGCTTTACAATTATTTTCTTTTCGCGAACCAGACGCTCGATGGTTTTGTGGGATAAAAACATATGCGTCTATTTTATCAGAGAATCACCTGGGGTACAGCCGGATCACCGACGCGTGTAAAGTTTTTTCGGTGAGATGAGATAATGATAATCGCAACAAAGGTCATGAAGGCGGCGCCAAGCCACGGAAGCGCCGGCATGATTTGAAAAAGCGCCCCGGAAATAAGCGGGCCGACGATTGAAGCTGAAGACATGACACTCGCCGTGACTCCAACCACCTCACCACGACGAGTCGGATCAGCGCGCGCCACGATTTGCGAATTTGAAACCGCACGAATAATTCCCTGCGCAAAAGACGCGAGCGCCATAATCGGAATAAACAGCCACATCGGAGCCAGCGCCGTTCCGGCATAAAGCACGCCGAGCACCACAAGCGCCGCAATTTCCAAATGCGGTTCCTTGAATTTTTTGAGCCAGAACTTGCGCAGCAAAAAACCCTGATTCACAAGTCCGACGACTCCAATCGCCACAAACATCCAACCGTTCATCTTCGCGTCCCAACCGAACTGATGCGAAGTATAAATCGAGAATATCGAAGTAAACATCACAAAAGCGAGCGAAAAACAAAACCAGGAAGCATAGAGCAATCGGAGCGAATGATCCTTAAAAGCCTTGGCGAGCGGCGCAAAAGGATGCATCGAAATATGCGTCGCGCGCTTTTCTTTCGGTAAAGACTCCGGCAACCATTTATAAGCTGCAACCGTATTTATAAGCGCCAAAACCCCGGCAAGAATGAATGGCGCATTTGCGGAAACGTGCGACATAGCCGCACCGATCGCGGGACCAATCAAAAATCCGATTCCAAATGCGGCGCCGACCACGCCCAGGTTCGCAGTACGATCTTTTTCATCTTTTGAGATATCAATCAGATAACTTTGTGCAGTTGAAAAGTTTCCGGCAGTGAAACCATCGATGAAGCGGCCGAGAATCAGAAATATAAGCGACGGCGCGAAGCCGAAAATAAACCAGCCAATCGAAGTCCCAAGAAGCGAGATAATCAAAACCGGGCGACGGCCATATTTATCAGAGAGCGATCCGAGTAACGGCGTCGCGAGAAACGACGCAGCAGCATAAAAAGCAAAGAAGGCGGCGGCTACAAATTCGGAGGCGCCGAACTGCTGGACATACAAAGGAAGCGTCGGAATCACGATTCCGAGCCCGATTACATCAAGCAAAACCGTGGATACGATGATTATTTTCTCGCGTGAAATCATAAAGTTTTTCGAACCGATACGATACAGGAAAAAAACTAATTAATCAATCGAGCGGATCCGCGCGCAAAAAAAACGCCGGCTTCCCTTTCGGGCGCCGGACGAAGGAACTACGAACAATGTCTAGACCTCGGCCACGTCCGTCACGCGGTCGGGCTGCGAGAGCTCCGACCGGAGCTTCGTGCGCTTCGCGTGACCGAGTTCGGTCACTGTGAGCAGGTTGCTTTCAAGCTTGATGTTTCCGAGTTGGCACTGATGGTCCACATATGCCTCGAAGCTCAGGTCTCCGAAGAAGTAGTGTTGCGGCGCCTTCTTGACCTTGTTCTGCAGGTCATAAATCGAAATCGGCTCCGTCGCAATCAAATCCAAAATGGACAAATCCGTCTCACGAATCGCTTGGATGATCGTTCGACCCTTCGTCTTTGCCATGTCACCTCCTTCGCAGGCGGCACAATCGCTGCTCTGCGGGGTCGTAATATATATCCGTAGAGCGAAATCTGTCCAATAAAATCAAGACCCCGATCGTGATAGATCGGGGTCTTGATTTTGCTGAAGGAGAGACTCGAACTCTCATCCCCTTGCGGAGACCAGCTCCTAAGGCTGGCGCGTATACCAATTCCGCCACTTCAGCGCAACAGTTAGCCACAAGAGAATACCTTTAAACCACGAATAAATCCAGCCGACTCATGAAGACTGATTTCTATGCGCTTCCCTGCTAAGCTTCTTGCGATAGACATAACCAACATATATGGACCAAAATACTCCGTCCGTCGTTCCGGCTCAGCATGAAGCTCCGAAAATGGCTTTTGACGGCAAAGATATCGCCGACAACAAAGTCATGGCCGCGCTCTCTTACATCGGTCTTCTCTTCCTCGTGCCGCTCCTCGCAAAGAAAGATTCGAAGTATGCTCAGGAACACGCGAAGCAGGGACTCGTTATCTGCGTTGCCTACGTAGCGCTCGCGGTTATCGGAATCATTCCGATTCTTGGCTGGTTCATCTGCTTCTTTGGTTCGCTGGCCCTTATCGTACTCGACATTGTAGCGCTCGTGAAATGCCTTCAGGGCGAGTTCTGGGAGTTGCCGATCATTGGTCAGTACCGCAAGGAAGTTAAACTCTAAACTTGAAAGACGGGGCGCGAGCCTCGTCTTTTTATTTCTGACAACTTTTCAGGATCCCTCGGCCGTCGAGGATGACAACAATAGCCCGAGATGACAATTGAGCTAAAACGAAAGCACCAAAGCGCGTTTTGACCCAGAACCGCTCGAGCCATCCCAATCACCCATCGCGCCAGAGATCGTTTCGTACGAATAGCGATAATTTTTTCCGTAACGCGTGCCGGAATCGTTCGTGATAAAACCCTGCGCATCCCAACCGGTAATCACAATCACATGATAAGTCGAACCGTTGCCGTTGAAGTGCGGGTTTTTTAGTTTTTGACCGTTCGCCGGAATGATCACCGGACGTCCGGCGAAGATTTCGCGTTTCAAATCTTCATCGCTCGGATTTTCGAGCATTCGCGAATCGGTAAAGCCGTAAACTTTTTCCGCGAATTGCTGAACCTCGGCGAGAGTTGTATTTTCATAATAACCAAACATCTCGGTTTCGGTATCAGTCATCACTTTGAATTCGCGTTCAATCGCCGGAGCCGAAACTTCGGTCACATGATCATGAAAAAGAGAAACCATCAAAACCGCGGCTTCTTCACAAGTTTCTAAATGATATCTATCCCAGTTCGCAGTTGGAGCCTGCGTCACAAAAGGCACATCAAGGCTATAGACTTCCGGCAAAACTAATTGAACGGTATTCTTGTTTGGCAAGTTTGCGGCAAGCACATAAGAAGAAAATCGCGGCGCAAAAATATAGCAGAGCAGAATAAATTTGATAATCAAAAGCGTTATCACCGCGGTTCTTAGGAACCCCGGGCGAAGCGACATTTTATTTGTTTGATTATCGATAAACATATATCTCTAAAAGTTGGCCTAGATTAGCAGAAATATCCAAGATTGTCAAGACGAGTGACTGTCCCTTTAGTGACAGTCACCATCTGTGGATAACCGGAAGATATACACAGCTTGCTCACAAAAACACTGCAACCCAGCTATTTTGACAGCCGAAACCAAAGCATGAGTATGCTAAACATACGATTGCAATCGTCTAATTCGCCAGGGCCCGGCGTATACAAAAAATATGTATGCGTCACACATTCATCGCGCTTGTTGTTTTGTGCGTTCTCGCCGCACCATTTCAAGCTTGCGCCGAAGCTTTAACCTCAGATCCGTCTGTTTTGATAAGCGAAGTCAGTTGGGCCGGATCCTCGCGTTCGGACGCCGACGAATGGCTTGAACTTGTAAATTTATCTGATGCACCAATTGATTTATCGAATTGGAAAATTGATGGTGGAGCCGGGAGTGCGGCGCTCACGATACCGAGCGGCACAATTCCGGCTCACGGAACTTTTATTGTGGCGAACTATGGCTCCGGGAATATTAAATCGGTTCTTAACGTTGAACCCCAATTCGTAACTTCTTCGGTCTCACTCTCAAATAGTGCGCTGCATTTAATTCTGCGCGATGAAACCGGCGGCGCCATGGATGAAGTTACCGGAAACTCATTCGGAACCACCGGCGCAATTCGTGCGAGTCAGGAGCGTACCGGTTTAGATGCTGATGCCTGGCGCACCGCGACCGCTTCGAGTGGACTCTTGGTAACCGGAACTGATTTTGGTACGCCAGGGACGAGCGCGGTTGAACTCGCTTCGTCTGATACGCCTACTGTTCCGGAAGAACCGATTCCACCGGCACCTGATTTGCTGACTCTGGAAATCATTACGCCTCCCGCAGAACCGGAAACACCTCCAATAACAGAGCTTCTCGTTCCGTTCGTCGAAGTTGCACCTCCGGAGCCGACTGTTATGGCTCCGACCAATCTAAATCCTCCGATAAATCCACCGGGCTATGCCACGCACGATATTATCATCACCGAATTCAGCTCGCGCGGAAACGAGTGGGTCGAATACCGGAACGAAACCGAAAACCCCATCACACTCGACGGCTTTACCCTTGAAGACGCCTCAGGCAGAAGCCTCAAACTCACCGGAATTCTTATCGCGCATAGCTATGGAATTGCTCGCCCGTCATCTGGAACTCTTAACAATGACGGAGACCTTCTTCGACTGCGCGATCCGACCGGATTCGTGCTCGATGAAGTTAGCTACGGAAACGGCGACGGAAAATCCCCCGCTCCAAGCGAAGGCACAGTCGCGGCGCGCACACGGGTGACGGCGGAATCGTGGAGTGATTTCAAACTCACGACCACGCCGACTCCGGGAGAAGTTAATCTTATTACTGAAGTCGTGAAAAAAACCGCAGCCGTGCGGACTTCGGTTGAAGCACTTGTGGCTTCTCCGGACGCTTTTCCGCCACCCGCCCCGCGTGTGCCGGTTGAAGTTGCGGTCAAACTCGCCGTCGCCCCAAAAGTTACGCCGACTAAAATCACCCTAAGCGGGCCAACTTATTTATATGCAAAACAACCCGGTCTCTTCGTTGCAACTGCAACTGGAACAGGATCCAGTGACGCACGAATTACATGGCTTCTTGACGATGAGGTTATTGGGACGGGCGGAGAGATTCAGCTTGAAACAGGCTCCGGCACCCATGTTATTCACGCCGAAATCGGACGTGACGGAACCGTGCTCGCTTCCGCTGAACGAACTTTGCGCGTCAAGGAACTCGAAGGAGCCTCAAACTCCGGAGGAGCTTCCGCCTCCGCAACTAAGCCCGGAACCACCAAAAAGCCAACTGCCGTTTCCGGAAGTACAGGTGGAAACAAGACTTCAGGAAGTAGCCTGGGCTTTTCCCTGGGGGCAACCGGCGTCGTAATCGCGACCGAAAAGTTAATGGGCGTACGCAAGTTTTTGCTTGATGATGGAACCACGGTTTATCTCACCAAGGGAAATTTGCCGCCGCTTGTCTTGGGCGACTCGGTGCGCGTTTACGGGCGCCGCGTTCGAGATGGAAAGACTCTAAACACTTATGCGGATTCAAGCATCACGATTCTCGGTCACGACACGAAGCCTGTCACGGTTGCTTTCGCTGATTCCGACGTGCCTGATGAACTGATAAATCATCTCGTTGTCGCCACCGGCACCGTGAAATATCCAAAAGGTAAAAAATTCACATTATCGGGCGAGACTGATTTAGCGGTGAACTGGAAAGTTGGAGAATCTTTGCCGGCATCTGTTTCGAGCATTGGCGCCGAAATTGAAATCACCGGCATACTCACAAAAACATCCGATGTCTACACGCTGCTCCCGCGGGGCGCAGAGGATATTCAAATCATCAAACCAGCTCCGCCAAAACCACCGACTCAATCATTCGACACAAAGTCACTCGCCGGACTCGGCACTAACGTTGCAATTGCACTTGCCACATTATTTGCGACACTCGGCTTCAGGCATTTAGTTGTTGCTTATTCAAATAAACGAAAACAAAAAGAGATGGAATACGAAATCGAAAATATTGAACCATAATCTTAGAGAAGAAAGCCTCTTCAACACAAAGAAAAAACCCGTCTCTTTCGAGACTGGGTTTTTTCTGGAGCGGGTAGCGAGAGTCGAACTCGCATCTGAACCTTGGCAAGGTCCCATAATAACCGCTATACGATACCCGCAAATTGTTTTGCTCGGGAATATTACGATATCCGCAGATTGCCGTCAATAACATCTCTGAATAAAGGTGCTAGAATGGTATTTATATGGAAACCTTTCCCGAGATTTTCAGTGAACCGACGGCTTTTGGCGCTTATTCCGTGGCTTTTGCTGCACTGATTTTACTCGTACTTTTCGCGCTCAAAAAGTGGCACCGAACCTCGCCACGAATTCTGAAGCTCGAAAAAGCTCTAATTTTTCCTTTTCATGCGCGCCAAATTTTTGGTGCCATGATTGGAAGTTTACTGATCTGCCAAACCCCCATTCTAGACGGAACGCCGCTCGGAACAGCATATAAAGTCGTTTCGATGCTCATTGGCCTTGGCTTTATCTTCTTTGAACATTTTTATTTTGAACTCGCGATCGCCGGCATCGCGCTCTATCTTTTGACCCTGATAAATCTTGGATTTGTATTCACACCATTAGCTTTCATTCCCGGAGCAATGATTTTTCTCGGCGCCACTTCACCGCGCACCTGGTTTAAACAACCGATTCCGATGCACGAGCGCCAAACCGCTTACACGATTTTCAGAATCTGTTTTGGACTGACTTTTCTGACAACGGCGTATTTCACCTGGCGAGACCCGTCCAGCTTTCTTATGATTGCGAATTTTCTGGCGCCAAAATTAAACGGACTAGGTTTAGACCAATGGATGATTACTTTCTGGCTCATGCTTCTTGAAGTTGCCATCGGCCTAGCCTATCTATTTAATTTATTTATTCGCCCAATTTCAATGTTGCTTTTCCCGATTTTTGCAATTATCATTTGGTTTGCTGGCGTCACAAGCCTGATCGCGATCTTGCCGATTATGGCTGCCCTTGCCACTTTTGCGATGTACGGGCACACTTATACTCCGAAGTATAAGACGCACTTGGAGATTCACGGTCCGACGACGCAGATATCAGATAAATTGCCGGTTTAGACAAAAGGGAGCACGCAGAGGATTATTACAATCATGCGTTTACCCTTTCATGATATAATTCCGGCATGAGAAAAAGATCATGGACGGAAGAACAACTAATTGCTGCGGTAAAGAATAGCTTTAGTTATCGCGGGGTACTTCGATGCCTTGGCTTGAAGTTAGCTGGTGGAAGCTATAATCAGGTTCATAAGTACATAAAAGAATTAGAGCTTGATCATTCTCATTTCAAGGGTGCTGGCTGGAACCGCGGATTACGAGGAATCGGCATAGTCAGAATTCCTCTTGAAAAAATACTCGTAAAAAACAGTGACTTCCAGAGTTTTAAATTGAAAAAGAGACTATTCAAACAGAAGTTATTCGAACCAAAGTGCGGCGAATGCGGTTGGGCGAAGCAATCCATAGATGGTCGATTACCACTCGAACTCGACCATATAAACGGCGATCACCGCGATAATCGACTTGAAAATCTTCGCATTTTATGTCCAAACTGTCATAGTCTTAAGCCCACACATCGAGGGGCTAATAGAAAAAAGAAGAAATAATCGCGCCCGGGTGGCGAAATGGTATACGCAAGACACTTAAAATGTCTCGCCGAAAGGCATGTGGGTTCGACTCCCACCCCGGGCAAATAAAAACTCCCAAGATTCGTCCTGGGAGTTTTTATTTTATTTCCCCGCTTCAGGTTTTTTCTTAAGCCGGATTACGTACGAATAAGGCTCCTCTTCAATTTTCACCTCAAACTTATCGCCGAATAATTTTTGAAGCTCTTCCGGTTTTCGAATATTTGATAGCTCAGCCCAGCTCATCCCCTCTTTCCATTCTTTGCCGTAGTGTTCGGCGAATTTATTTTTCCAATCGTCGCCGAAACGCCCGCGTTGGGACTCGGGACTCACCTTTTCCACCTTATCGTAATGCGGATTTCCGGGCTTAAGCTGTTCTTTATATTGCGTAAGTATCGCTTCACCATCTTCTTTCAAAGCATCAGCAATATTTTGAACAAGCTGTTTTTCTCTTTCGGCGCGAATCTCCGGAACCTCCAGAACGTGCATCAAAACCGCAAAATCCCGTGAATTCTTTTCCAGCTTTTTTAATAGATTAGACTCAGAATCCGGCTTCGAAGTGATATCGGTCTGCTCCATGTGCACGCCGGTGTCACGCAAAAGATCAGCATTCGCCGCATCGATTTCTTTCTGCTCATAATTTAGGCTCGCGATATTTTCAGGCCTAACCCCGGCATCCAAAAACTGTTTTGTATCCGCGCCCTGACCATCGCCAATCAGAAATACCTTTGAATCCGGCTTAACTGCGCGCTCAAAAATCACGCGATCGCCTTTTAACAGATTCGAGAGCTCCGGAGATTTCGGATAATTGCGGGTGCTCTGATTTTTCACTTCTATGTTTTTACTCTGAACTTCCTTACACTTAGTACATGTTGATGGGAAATTCCCATGCGGACACATTCCGGCAGCCTTAGCCATGTCGCTCATTTGCTCGTAGCCCATATGAGAAATGTTATTTAGAAAAGCTTATCCTACTCCGATGACAATAGCCGCCTACTCTATTTCTCCTTTTATCGCTTCAATGAAACCTCGGGGGTTTGCGACGCGAAGTCCTTTTTTGTTCACAATCGC
>Ga0194060_10003430_pt1 | contig 11191 bp, 8 predicted proteins | sample SepL225m_MetaG_FD_163427 | JGI IMG/M metagenome (GOLD analysis project Ga0194060, IMG submission 163427) | Anoxic zone freshwater microbial communities from boreal shield lake in IISD Experimental Lakes Area, Ontario, Canada - Sep2016-L222-5m | ecosystem: Environmental > Aquatic > Freshwater >... | reverse complement strand
CTCCTTCCGCCCATTGCGCGACACCACCGTGCGTCCGTTCTTTATGCCCTGAAGCCAGTTGCTGTAGGTCAACTGCCCCCCGGCCACTTGCGAGTAGGTCAACACCTGTCCAATCGCTGAGCCGCACGGATAATCCGATCCAGCCGCAAATCCCGGCCGAAAACCGCAGTTCAACAACCGATAATAGGCGTGGATGAAGGAATCACTGCCCCCGATATCCTCAGATATAAAATCACATGCCCCCAACGCCACCTCAGCCGGATATTCAATCGGCGTGCAACAACTCAGAGAGGTCGGAAAGTTGTCATCCAGGAACTGAAAATGTGCAAACCCCGCGACGCCTCCCTGCTGACGCGCCCAGTTAAGAATCGTATACGTGGATTCATTCCAAATCTGGCTTGCATTGGTAAGTCCCAGACCCACGATGTGCCCGCCCAACGCCTGATGCGGATACTGGGTGTAAATCGAATCCCAATGCCACTCTGCATCCCAATGCACAATCCGGTTGCTGGTCGAGACGGAAGCATTCTGCCCGTTGACTTTCGGCAGATCGATCGCCGGGGTTTGCACCTCGCCGTTACCCATGTCGGCCAGCAGCGACATCACGTTGAAATCCTGGCTCACCATCAGGTTGTAAAGGGCTGTTGCCGTATTGGTCGGGTTGCCTATCCCGCAATTGGCATGGACATGCATGTCACCCGAATACCAGCCAGCCGGCTCCGGACCCGCTCCCCGCAAGCTGAGCGTGCACACCCACAGCATCACCAAGGGCAACAAGAATAGTGCCCTCAGTCGTTCTCGATAGTTCCTAATCAAATTCATAAACCTTCCTTCGCAATCGGCCCGGAAGCCAATAAGCCGGCCACTTGATCTGCGTACCGGCATAGACTCTCTCCATCCGCGAATTGCATAGGGCACCTTCTCACTAGCGATCGGCCCCTGCAACCTGAGATACTACGAACAGGGTATCCGTACCATACCCGACGTTGAGAGAAGATCTGGTCACTGGATAAAAAAGAAAACTCCCGGCCTCAGTACTGCCTGAGACCGGGAGCGGATGCATCCCCAATGCCCGGATGTCTTGGGCGCTCGGGTGGCTCTCCTGCAGAGCCACCTAACTAGAGATCACTGTTCAACCAACCGGAAGAGGACCGCATTTTCCGAATGCGGGAGCGTCACAGTCTTTTGCCCACCAACCGTGCTGATCAGATTGCTCACCGTCACCCAATTAGTTGATGAAGACAGACTGTTGGCTCGCTCCAGCCGCGCCTTCGGACATTCCGGCCATCTTAAAATCAAGGCATTCGCATTCATTTGCACACTCAGCCGGAGCAGTCCGGTGGCCGACGCCGGCGTCGCGTCGTCGAAATAGCCATTGCGCGCGTTGTTATCGGATGATGCCACCTTGCAGAAAACGGTAATGTTACTTGCCGCTGCAATTCCCGTCCATGTCGCCTGTACCCACACCACGTTCGAGATGCCCGCCGACCACGTCACCCCGCTGTTCGCATTTGTGCCTCCCGTCGGGTCCACACCCAACGAACATACCGATGCCGTGTCAGCGGCACGAATCCAGACGCTGACCGTGAGGGGGCTGGCAGCCGTCACCGGTATCCGCTGAAACACTCCACCGGAAGTGGCGTTCGTGTCCCATACACGGATGCGCTGTGAGTGGCCGCCGCCATGCGTAATAGCAGTTTCATCGTAACCAAAAACAACCCCTGGCGCAGCTTCCCATGGGGTCCAGTTGTTTGCTATCGCTCCCCCATCTGCCACGCTAAATCCGCTCTCAAAATACGAATTCAAGATCGCGACACACGGGTTGGCAGTCGGCAGCGTTACGGTGATGGCACCGGAGTTTTCGCTGATGCCAGTACTATTGTAGGCCCGCACGCGATAGTAATAGGTGGTGCCAGTGTCGAGTCCGGTCACGCTCAAGGTCGTCAAGTCACCTGCGTCCAAGTTGCTATACCCGATCACGAAGGAGTTGAACGCAGCGTTCGTGGACACGTCCAGGCGGTAACCCGTCGCCCCCGACGCACTGCTCCAGTTGGCCGTAAATCCGTTGTCTCCCACACCCGTCGCTGCCCCTGCGGTCGGCACGGACGGGGGATTAGAAAAACCCGTGAGTGTAAACACGCAATCGGCCGGGATCATGGCGCTGAACGCCCCGTTGGTATTCACCGCCACGCTGCCGCCAGAAGCCAGATTCGTGGTGGCCGAGGTGTAGTAAAGATCAAGGTACGGCACGACGGGCAACGAAGCCAGTGAGCCGTTCAGCGTGGCCGCGCTGCCGGAGGGGTTGATGCCCACAATGGTGATTTGACCCAAATCGGTATGTTTGAAAGCCAGCAACAGCGAGAAAGGAGACGCCGAGCTGGCGACGCTGATCCGTTGCGCGCCGGGGCGCACCCATTTGCTTATCTGGGCGTGCGTGTAAAACTGTTTACGCGGCGTGTAGGTCTTTACGGCCACGTTGGGATTGTCCACTCCCAGCAGTCCCCAATAACTCCATTTATTGGTTCCGCTAACTCCATTATAGGCTGCGCCGTGCGCGTATTTACTATCGTAAGCCTCCCACACCTGGCTCCCGGACGCCCCATTCAAAAGGTGGGCGAGCAAATACTCCGCCGTCCCACGCGCGTAGCTCCAATCGTTAGTCCCCCTCGTTCCGTCTTCACACGGGGCGCACCACACGTTGAATTCCGTCATCCAAAACGTCCGGTCGGGGTAGGCCGAGTTTGCTATGTACGAGAGCACCCCGGACGAAGCTCCGCCGCCCGCAGTATAGCCGTGTACCCCAAAATGCTTCAGCTTCGCCATGATATTCGTATCGGACATCATCTCTGGCATGTAGCCCGTGCCACCAGCGGACAGGTCGGGGCCAACCAAGCCAACGTCGCCCATCCCGGCGGAGTCCAGCCTGAGCGCAAGTTTGTGCAGTGCGTTGGCGTATTGGCTTGCGGTTGGTATGTGGATCCCCTCTGGGATAAGGTCGGGCTCGTTATCCGGGGCGACAAGATTAAACTGAAGCCCCCTCGTATTACGCGCATATACAAGTAATGAGGTAATCATCTCGGCCCATTCTGACTCCATCCCTGCATTCAGCGACCGCCCGTCGCTGCTCATCATCCAGCTTGGCCCCCAGCCCATGAAATTGAAGAAGGCGCCGTTCGTGATGCCACGCTGGTTCAAATAGGCCATCATGTCCCAAAGCTTCCCGAACTCCGCCGAGCTATAGATCGCGTTGTAATTGGTCCACTCGAACACGCTTGAATTAGTATTATCGTTGGTCTTCTCCCAATCCGTGAGGTCGTAGATGACCCGGAAGAGCGTCATGCCCGCCTGATCGATCAAGGCATCCAACACCGGCTGCAACTCCGTCCCGTTCCAGCCCCGATAATTGACGTTCACCCCGAACCCTTCAATCACCTGATTGGTCGCCGTGCCTTGAATCGTGACCGTCGCCCCGCACAGCATTGGACACAACAGCAATACAGCCAGGTAAATAAGGCGCAATTTCAATTTCTTCGCTGTCTTCGATGGATTAACTACGCTGCCCCGTGCCGCTAAAGGATACCTCCGAAGTACCTCCGTCCTACCTCCGTTGTACCTCCGTTGTACCTCCGTTGTACCTCCGAGTCGACAACGGAGGTAGAACGGAGGTAGAACGGAGGTAGAACGGAGGTAGAACGGAGGTGGAACGGAGATACTATGGATGTATCCGCGCAACGGGCTGGACAGGATGGCAAGGAGTCGAGGCTCGGCTTTGGGGATGCCTGGCCGGGGTTCGGAGGGGGCACCAGGACGCGACAAACCGGCAATCGGCGAGGTCCGAAGCGCGGTCCCGCCTCAGATTCTCGCGGTCGGTGCGTGCACTCGGATCACCCAAAACCCGATTTGCGCCCCAGCGGCAGGTTGGCCCCCGCCAGTCTCTCAAGGTCAAAAAGCTTCGTCCGGTGAACTACGGGCCAGCAGCCCTGCCATCGAAAGCAGCGAACAACCGGTTTCCGCGAGCTTGATGCCGCCCTGTGCATCACCTCGTGCGCCTCAAGAACCTGGCCGGATTTCCCACCACAACACTATTATCCGCGACATCCCTGGTAACCACGCTGCCCATACCGACGAGGCAATAGTCCCCGACATGCGCATTCTCGATGATGGCGCTGTTGCAGCCTAAATAGCAGCACTTGCCGATATGCGCGCCTCCCGAGATGCAGACTCCTGTAGCAATGCACGTATAATCCCCAATGATATCGTCGTGACTGACCACGGCGCACGGCAAAAGCACCACGTGTGAGCCCACACGGGCATTCGAGCATACAACCGCGTTCTGCATCACAACGGTTCCCAATCCCAGCGTGGCCGTGGGCGAAACACTCGCAGTCGGATGGATGACGGTTATAAACCGCTCCGGCGGGCATCCCGTCCGCGAAGTGATTTCTTCCTTGTGAACGAAGCTCCGGGAACTGCCAACGCCGTTAATAACAAAGCAATCGAGCGTGCTCGCCAGCGACATTGGGCCAAGGATTTCCACCCCATTTCGCATCGAGCCCTTGAGCGCCGGATTATCGTCAAGCAGTCCAATGCAGCGAAACTTCTCCCGCCCGGTGGCCTCATTGACCGCCCTCAACGTATCAAGGATGTCGTATGATGTGCCGCTCGAGCCCAGTATGACGACGCGCTTCACCGATTCCATTTTATGTGCTCCAATGCCCGCAAGAACTGTGAGAATACATGCTAACAGCCGACTGCCGCTTTCAGCACGCGCACAACCTCATCTTGTTCAGAATCCGTCAGGCCCACGAAAATCGGCAACAACAATGTGGTATCCGTAGCCTCTTCGGTAACGGGCAGCGAAAGCGACGGATACATGACCTTGTAGAAAGGCTCCCGGTGAATTGCCATGATGCGTCGAGTGGCAACGCCCGCTCGCGCCATCTCATTCATTACCGCCAGTTGAGACTTGCCGTTCTTCAGGCGAACACAATACGATTGGTACACATGCCGGTATCCGGCAGGCTCATGCGGCAAACCGAGGCACTCCACATCCGCCAAAAGGCTATTGTACCGGTGGGCAAGCCTCCTTCTCTCCTCCACGATCTCATGAACTCTACCAATTTGCACCAGGCCAATTGCAGCCTGAATATCCGTCATCTTATAATTATATCCGAGCTCTGGGTATTCCTCGAACCGGACCTGATCCGACCGATGTCGATCTGCGGTAGAGGTAGAGGCGGCGTGGGCTCGCAGTTGGCGCAATCGGGCGGCGCCGCTCGTGTCATTTGTGGTAATCACCCCCCCTTCACCCGTCGTCAGGATCTTCCGGGCGTCGAAACTGAAGCACGTAAAGTCGCTCATTGAGCCGATGAATTTGCCAGAAACCACCGCCCCCATTGACGGCGCGGCGTCCTCGACAACCTTGAGGTTATGCCGTTTAGCGATCTCCAGAATAGTCGGAATGTCCGCACCCAAGCCTATCTGGCTCACCGGCACAATTGCGCGCGTCTTTTCTGTTATTGCGGCCTCGATAAGCCCAGGATCGATGTTGTATGTCCGTGGATCGATATCTACAAATATTGGCCTCGCGCCGGCGTAAAGAATTCCATTGGCGCTTGCGATGAAGCTGAAGGAAGGACAGATCACTTCGTCCCCTTGCTTCACGCCGGCGGCCAGCAGCGCAAGGTGCAGAGCTGTCGTGCAACTGTTCGCGGTAACGGCGTGCTCAGCCCCTACATATCGCGCAATCGCTTGCTCGAAACTTTCACATCGCTTTCCCACCGTAAGCCAGCCGGACATTACAGCCTCGGCCGCTGCCTTCGCTTCCTCTTGACCGACACTCAAACGTGTAATTGGTATCATAAATTAGTTAGAGTCTCAAATTCACACCGCAAAATCAGGTCGTCGGACGTAATCCCTTAAGCTTTGGCCGCAGGACCTGTCCTTCATTGACACTATCGGGTCCGATACGGGCCAAGGCACCGCAACCTCTGGGTCGTTCCACGCCAGGCACCTTTCCACAGCGGGCTGGTGATGAGCTGTGCACTTGTATTGCACCTCAGCGCACTCTGATAAGACGGCGTATCCGTGCGCAAACTCAGGCGGAACAAGGAGCTGCTTTCTATTCTCAGAGGTTAGCTTCGCAGCGTACCACTTACCGAAGTTCGGGGAACCAAACTGGATATTGACGACCACGTCCCACACTTCGCCCACCGTACAGCGAATGAGTCGCCATTGTGCGCCAACCCCGGCCTGGTAATGAAGTCCTCTTACGACATTGCGGCAGGATCTGGCATGATTATCCTGCACGAAGTCGAGCACGACCCCCTTCTCCGCCAGCTTCCCTTGGTGGTAGGATTCCATGAAGAAACCGCGCTCATCTGTGAACACCTGGGGTACCAAAGCAAGCACGCCCGGCATTTCCGTCTGGCATATATCGATATCCATGTTGATGTTATTACTCTAAGCTTTCCGCAGGAACCATTGGCCCGGTATTTACTCCCAATTCCGCGTTGCCATCTGCGCGAGCATTGTTTCTGGCGGGATGGGTAAAGACTTAAACCACTCGATCGTCCTCGTGATCCCGTCCTCTACGGATACCTTCGGAACAAATCCGAACAAATCCTTGAATCGGGTCACATCCCCGATATGTCTGCGCACATCCCCGGGGCGCGCTTCCTGGTATTCGATCATTTGTTGAGGATCGTAGCCGCAGCCATTGCAGATGAGTTCCGCTATGCGCTTCACCGTTGTGTCAACGCCGGTGCAAAAGTTTACCGTCTGACCCAAGGCACAGTCGCTTTCCAGCAGTTGGCACACCGCCAACGCGGCTTCTTCCACATACAGGAAGTCGCGCGATTGCTGGCCATCCCCAAAAATGACGAGCGGACATTTGTTGAGGGCGCGCACGATCATTTTAGGTATCAATTCACCGCGATGCCCCTGCCAATGCGAGTTGGGACCATACATGTTGAATGGCCGAATCGTTGCCCAAGGCAACTGGTACGTTCTTCCATAGCTTGCGACAAGCATGTCCTGTGCCACCTTCGCGGCTGCGTAAGGAGTTTCGGGGTGAAGCGGATGCTCCTCATCCATTGGTATGCGCTTTGCCGTGCCGAGGACCTCTGAAGACGAGCAATTTAGAAACAGTTTCAGCTTCCGTTCGAGCGCTACCTGCAAGCAATTCATAGTCCCATTGACAATCACCCCCGTAACCCGAACGGCATCACAAATTGACTGGCGGAGGCATAGGACAGCCAGATGGATGATTGCATCGCAGCCGGTACAGGCACGCTCAACGTCAGCACGGATCGTAATATCGCCTCTGACTATCTTCAACTTTGGATGATCCTTGACAGCGGCAAGGTGGCTCTCCTTTCCGTTGGAGAAATCGTCGATCACCACGACCTCATAGCCGCGGCGCAAAAGGAGCGGCACCAGGCTGGCACCAAGAAAACCGGCTCCACCTGTGACCAATATGCGTGAAAATTTCATCTCGTTCCAGATTGCCTGTATTTGATACTACGTGTCAAGCCTCCTACGAGCGGGTGTCGCACTTAACGCTGGACGAAAACGCTGCTCTCACGCGCAAGCGCCGCAACCGGCGGCGCACAAGATCACCCAACTTGCCTCCCGATAACAGGAGGCGCTTGGCCTGCGTTTTTGCCATCCAAGGATCATGTTCCAAGGCCTGCCGATAGTACCGCTTGGCGTGGACATAATCCCGCCGGTCGAAGTAGAGGTCCGCGACGTCGTTGAATGTCCGCGAGCGAATCCAGGCACGCTCCCTTTCATTGCTCGTATTCCAACACAACGAATCCTCAAACGTCTCGACCGTAATGGTGGATTTCGAGGTTCGATAGTCCTTCCCGACAATATGCTGGGCATACAGTGCCGCCAGGGAACGCAGGCATTTCTGCGATACTGCGCCATATCCCGCTTTGTCCGCCTGCTGCTTGATTATCCAGGGCACGGCGACATCGGCAAGAAAGCAATTCTGGGATTGTTGCTCGGTGACAATCACGGACATCGCGAGTTCATGCTCCCGGTAGCACACCATCGGTTCGGCCAAATAGCCTATGTCGTAGTGGAGTGCGAACGCGCACCACAAATACCAGTCACCGCCCCAGATCAGATCGATCGGCACGTGAGCCCATTTCGGTTTAATCGGGAAATAGCTGATCTTTTCGTAGCATTCACGCCGCGCCATAGCAGCCACAGTCAAGATCAGGTCGTAATCGAGAAGCTTCTGCAGGAAATCGCGACCCCCAACAACTCGGTCACCCTCCCCGTATGATGAATAGCCGATCAGCCCGGTTTCTTTCCCGTCTTTCACTCCCACTCCGGGACAAAACGTAAAGCCAATTCCCGGATTCGCCTCCATCAGATCGACGTAACGCTGCAGCACATAGGGACGCCGCAGGAAATCGTCCGCTGATACCAGCCAGACGTACTTTCCACGGCTCAGCTTAATCCCTTTGTTGTAATTGGACAGGGCACCGAGATTTGGATCATTACGAATGTATTTGACCCTTGGATCCTGGAACGAACGGGCCACTTCTGCCGTATTATCTGGCGAGCAGTCGTCCATGATCAGCACTTCGAAGTCGCCGTAGCTCTGACCGAGAATGGAGTTCAAACATTCCGGAAGCAGGTGGGCCAGCTTGTAACACGGAACAACGAAGCTAACAGTCGGTTCTTGCATTGTTATTGCTTCTCAGAATCAAGTTCTATCTGCATGGCAATTCCGCCAAGCTCAACCAGCATCAGCACGGCGCGTTCAAGTAATTTCCGAAGGTGCTATCCGCAACCAAACGAGTAACTGCCTTATGCGGCGGGGCATCCGATTCATAGGGACCAGACGCAAAAGAACTCGAATCGAATACACGCCGCTCGCCAGGGCGGCCACCGATCCAACCATGGTCGCAATCCAGAACGGAAGCCAGTAGAAACCGCAGAAGACCAGTCCAATCGTAGGAAGATACAACAGGCCAGTCCGTCGGTTTGCCGCACACCAGCGGAAACCGCTGAGCCGGCGAACGATCAGGTAGACCAGTATTCCATGCCAGATGTAGAGTCCGAAGAACGCCATAGTGGCGCCGGGCAAACCGAAATAGCCAACGAGTATGAAAGCCAGTCCGACGTGAACGACGGTGGCAGCAACTTCGACCCAGAAGAAGATGGTCTGCACCCCCTTCGCCAAAATGATGAATCCCATCGGCCAGGCGATGACGCGCAGGGCCATTCCGAAGCATATCCACCGCAAGGGTTCCACGGCCGCAGCAAATTTGCTGCTGTAAAACAAAGCGATGACCAATGGTGCAAAAGTCATAGTGGCTATCACCCCAGGCCCCGCCAGCAACAGGCTGATTTCCGCCTGTTCGTTCACCAGGCGATTGCACTCGGCATTGTCCTTTGCAATGGCGGTTAACCGGGGGTAAAAATCCGCAGCCATGGATTGCGTAAGGAAGCCAACATAAAGTCCTCCGAGAGCCCACGCAGATTGATACAAGCCGGCAGCTTCGAAACTGACTTTGCGGAGGACGATGAGCCTGATCGCGTAAGCCGCGCCCATAGTCAAAACGCCACTGGCCATGAATGCGAAGCCGAGCTTCAACAGCGCGCTCGTCTCTTCCCTCACTTCGGACATCGTCACTTGCTGGGGCTGAATTTGCACCTTCCGGCTGTACCACCACGAGGTGAGAATTCCCATGGCGGCAACCCCCACGATCGAGGGCACGATGCCATTTTCGCGAAAGAAATAGATCAAAGGAATGCTGATCATGACGCCGAAGAGATTGCCCAGCACTCCCATCTTGGCCAAATCAGAGATGCGCCGCATTCCCTGGATGAGTGCCCCTTGGCCACCGGCTACGGCGCCAAAGAACACAGCCAGTGATAGCACGACTATGGCAGCGGTGTGTTGAGCGTTGCCAAACGTCAAAACTGCAATTTGTTTAGCAAACACAACGAGCAGGAGTGTTCCCAAAACGCCAAGCACAATCGCTGTTCGCCGCAGCACGGCCACGGTCCTCGAAATCCGAGCCGTATCGGCAGAACTAACCGCTTCAGCAATCTGGCGAACGCCGCTGCTGTTGATACCCATGCCCGCAACACTGTTCGTGAGATCAAGAATCGAACTGTATAACCCCATCAATCCCATTCCCGCTGGACCAAGCAACAAGGCCATGGCCTTGGTACGAAAGATCCCAATTCCGATGCTCACAACTGAAGACCCTCCAATTATAGCGGAAGATTTCAGAATCTGGCCGTAGGTGTGTTTGGCAGTTCTCGCGATCGGAGCTGTTTGGGGACGTTCCAGTCCCGCCAAGCCAACGGAAGACTGGATGTCAGAAGAAGTCGGTGGCATGGATCAATGTCTCTCTCTTCCCAGACGCTTCAGATTGAGCGTAGTGAGACCTCGGTTGATTGGCATCTCATTGCACTAAGGCTGACCCCTGATAAGGAAAGCTTCCTTAAGCCCCGTCGTGAATAATTTCGAGGCCGCCGCCGTTCGATGCGGAATTGACGGAACATCTCCAGTTCATGCACATAGCACATTTCCCATTCCAGGCAGCCTTCCCCTTCCAGTTCCTGTGGCGGGTGCAAGAGCCTTCTCAGACGGAGTTTGGCCGAAAACCAGGCGGTCTTGAGGCGGGGACACTTCAGCTCACGGTGATACCAATGGTAGGCGAGGTAACCACGCGTGCGTCCGTACTTGCGCGCAATTTCAAGCCAGTAACGTCGCGTAAGTCGCGAACCATCCGGATCATGGACGACCTTGGCGTTTTCAGCAAACTTGACTTTGAGTCCTGCTTCTTCCAACTGAAGACCGAACAGCGTTTCCTCCGCAAGACCGAGCGCTCCCGGTCCAAGCTCCGGGTCGAACGCCGGGACCTGCTGGAGAACCGAACGACGAAACGCCATGTTCGCTCCAATCAATTCACATCGTTCTCCCGGCTTCATCTCCGGAGCTGCCAGGAAACCCTTCATCCAAGAACTTAGCCATGGCTTCTGAAGGTGCGGAGCAAGTTCCGTCAGGCCAACCACTGCGTCTGCCTTCCCATCTGCAAGCGGTGCCACGATTTGCTCCAACCAATCCACGGCGACTCTCACGTCATCGTCTGTAAACAGCACGTAATTACCCCGCGCATTCGCCAGTCCCAGATTCAAGGCATGGCTTTTCCCCCTT
>Ga0194060_10003429_pt1 | contig 11196 bp, 5 predicted proteins | sample SepL225m_MetaG_FD_163427 | JGI IMG/M metagenome (GOLD analysis project Ga0194060, IMG submission 163427) | Anoxic zone freshwater microbial communities from boreal shield lake in IISD Experimental Lakes Area, Ontario, Canada - Sep2016-L222-5m | ecosystem: Environmental > Aquatic > Freshwater >... | reverse complement strand
AGCGGAACTTATCACTTTATTCTCTCCTTTACCCTCAGGATTATTCAGTCTTATTTTATCTGTATTTTTTGTCTCACTAATATAGGCAAGGAGGGCAGAGAACCACGTTTGGTTCTCAGAGAACCACGTTTGGTTCTCTGAGAACCACGTTTGGTTCTCAGAGAACCACGTTTGGTTCTCGGAGAACCACGTTTGGCTCTCAGAGAACCACGTTTGGTTCTCAGAGAACCACGTTTGGTTCTCAGAGAACCACGTTTGGTTCTCGGAGAACCGCGTTTGGTTCTCGGAGAACCGCGGTTGGTTCTCGGAGAACCGCGGTTGGTTCTCAGAGAACCACGTTTGGTTCTCGGAGAACCACGTTTGGTTCTCAGAGAACCACGTTTGGTTCTCAGAGAACCACGTTTGGTTCTCAGAGAACCACGTTTGGTTCTCAGAGAACCACGTTTGGTTCTCGGAGAACCGCGTTTGGTTCTCGGAGAACCACGTTTGGTTCTCAGAGAACCGCGTTTGGTTCTCAGAGAACCGCGTTTGGTTCTCAGAGAACCGCGTTTGGTTCTCGGAGAACCACGTTTGGTTCTCAGAGAACCGCGTTTGGTTCTCGGAGAACCACGTTTGGTTCTCAGAGAACCACGTTTGGTTCTCGGAGAACCGCGTTTGGTTCTCGGAGAACCGCGTTTGGTTCTCAGAGAACCACGTTTGGTTCTCAGAGAACCGCGTTTGGTTCTCAGAGAACCACGTTTGGTTCTCTGAGAACCACGTTTGGTTCTCAGAGAACCACATTTGGTTCTCAGAGCATGACACACAAGACTCTCTTTTTCAGCTCGCCCTGAAGGGCGCAATATATTAGCGATGCGGGTAGCACCCATCGGGGGAAAATGAAACGGACAAAACAAAACGGACAACACAATCCAATCAAACGGATGCCCATACAAAACAAAAATCCGCACACACAACACACCGTTAACATGACAACATCGGGCATTTCCCCGTCAATATCATCATATCGCGCCCCTTCAGGGCTTGGTGGATGTTGTGGGGTATTTACCTTTCACAGGACGAATGCCCTGTGCTATTATATTTCGCCCTTTCAGGACTGAATTAGAGGCCGACTAAAAAATAAGGTATTTGAGTTTTTGGTAATGTGAAACCCCAATAATACTTTATTATATTAGGTTTTGTCTCATTTTTATTGACAAGTTCCGCAACGCAGTCAGCACTAAATGAATCATGGTTCTGACAATTTCGTGTAACATAACCCGGCTGAATTCTTCCCCCTCACTCACGTTACGTAAAAATGTCAGAACATGATTTAATAATCCTTGTAATTGCTATATAAAGCGATTATTTTAAAGATGTCAGTTGTAAAGAACAATCAATAGTATTTTGTTTTCAAATAATTTCCGCTATTTTTGAGAGTGAATTATATACAATTTTGTTAAATATATTTTTGAGCAAACCAAAATAATATTTAACATGGGAAACTACCTTATATTATGGTATGCTTACATCGGAAAAGCCACTAAAAATAAATTAAAGGAATAAAAAAATGTCCAAAACCACAACTGTTGCCGATTCAATGGAGTTATTACAACTTGTTAGTTTTACTATCGAAAAGGAAGAATTCGGTGTTGATATTCTTAAAGTACAGGAAATCAACAGGATGTTTCAGATTACCAAGGTGCCAAACTCGCCTTCATACGTTGATGGCGTTATTAATTTACGGGGAAGAGTAATTCCTGTAATCGACCTTAGAACAAAGCTGGGATTGTCAAGAAAGCCGCATGATAAAGATACAAGAATTATTGTAGTTGATCTTTCAGGCAAGACTATCGGATTTATTGTCGATAAGGTTAAGGAAGTCTTAAGAATTCCAAGTAATATAATAGAGCCACCTCCGAGTATTGCTTCAGGTATTAATACAGAATATATTACAGCGGTTGGCAAGCTTGAAGACCGTCTGCTTATTCTTCTTGATCTTGAAAAGATTATCTCAGGCGAAGAACAAATACAGATTGCTGATATCAGTTAATCTTTGTAATTATTTAAGTCGAAAAACAGAATAATAAATATGTGTACGATAAATTTCCCTCCTTGTTGTCAGCCACGACAATGAATTAAATTTTTCAGGGCGTTGCCCCTGACTATTATATTATGCCCTTCAGGGCTGAACCTGTGAGATTACAAAATCGTAATTACTCAGCACGTTTTTGAGATATTTATATTTCAGCTCAAAATCACACTTTTAATTTATTCTTTAAGAATTGGGAAGTATGAAAATAGCCTGAATTCGACACTATTAAAATTATGCTGAGTAGTTACACAAAATCTATATTAAAGTGGAAATAAAGCATGACCGGTGAAAACCCAAAAACAATCCTCCTCGTGGAAGACAGAACTATTACAGCAATATCTGGGAGAATGACTCTTGAGAAATTAGGATATAATGTTGTTACTGTAAATACAGGCGAAAAAGCTATTGAGATTTGCAAAACAAATAATTTTATTAATCTAATTCTCATGGATATCTATCTGGGAGCTGGTTTGGACGGCATAGAAACAGCAATAGAGATACTGAAAGAACACGTAATCCCCATAGTATTTTTATCCGGACGTATAGAACCTGAAATAGCAGAGAAAATAGGAAAGATAACATCCTACGGTTATGTGAAAAAAAGATCAGGGAAATCAGCTCTCAACGCATCAATAAAGATAGCATTTAAGCTTTTTGAAACTCATGAAAAACTGAAAAATGAACTGGCTGAACAGAAACTCGCAAAAGAAGAATTCTACAGGAACGAAAAAATTTGGCAGGAAGCTCAGCAGTTAGCCCGCGTTGGTATCTGGCGGTGGACTGTCGCGACAGATAAAATAGAATGGTCAAAAGAACTTTTCAATATTACCGGGCTCGATCCAAATCTCCCTGCTCCCAGCTTTACTGAAATGTCATCTGTCTATACGCCTGAAAGCTGGCAACTGCTGAGTGAAGCGGTAGAAAAAACTTTGCGGTTTGAAAAACCTTATGAATTAGAACTGGAGATGGTGCGTCCGGATAAAAATCACAGACATACTTTCACTTACGGTACAGTCGATTACGATGCCGATGGCATGGTTACAGGGTTACACGGCATAGTTCAGGATGTAACTGAGAGTAAACTTACTACGCTTAATTTCAACAAAAAGCTTACAATCATTGCTTCCAGGATACGAGGGCATCTTGCTTATGTCAATGCAAATACTTTGCATTATGAATTTGTAAATGAGGTTTTTGAAAAATCATTCGGGATTCCGGTAAATAAAATCATAGGCAGTCATATAAAGGATATTATTGGAGAAAAGAATTATCAATTCGCTTTGAAGTATATCAATGAAGTAAAAGCAGGCAAAACAGTTTCTTATGAAAATACCTTCATCCTTGAATCGAGACCGCGCTGGGTTGAAGTAAATTATTCTCCGATTATCAACGCCGATGGAGAGATTACATCGATTGCCGTGCTTAGTTTTGACATTACTGAGCACAAGCTGGCAGAAGAGAAAATTAAAAATCTTCTCGCAGAAAAAGAACTGATCCTAATAGAAGTGCATCACCGGATCAGGAATAATATGAACACTATAACCAGTCTCCTTTCCCTGCAATCCGGGACTTTGGAAGACCCTGTAGCTATTGAAGCCCTCGAAGATGCCGCAAGTCGCATACGGAGCGTAATGGTCTTATATAATAAATTGTACCAGTTTGCCGGTTATACAGCAATGTCGGTTTTGGATTATCTCCCGTCTCTCATAGATGAAATTATGGCAGATTTTTCCAATAGTACATCAGTACAAACTGAGAAAAAGATTGATGATTTCGTTTTGAGTGCAAGAAAACTTCAGCCTCTCGGAATAATAATTAACGAGATTTTAACCAATATTATAAAACATGCGTTTACAGATAAACCTGATGGATTAATTGTTATCTCCGCTTTCCTGAATGGGAATATTGCTTCTATTGTAGTTCAGAACAATGGCAACAGTATGCCTGAATCTGTTGATTTTGACAATCCGGACAACTTTGGGATGGCACTTGTGGGAATACTGACAGAGCAGTTGGAAGGCTCTATAAGAATAGAACGTGAAAATGGAACAAGGGTTGTTCTGGAATTTCCAGTTTAACATGACATTATTCTTTTAGCTCCTGAATAGTTACTAATCTTTAAAATGCCCCCCTTTTTCCTGATTACCCATGAAAATTGTTCTTGTCGGATAGGCTATCGTTATTCCCCGCTTTTCGAATTCCCCGCATATCATCAGATTGATCAGATGCTGAGTATCGGCATATACAATAAAATCAGGACTGTTAACGAAATAGACTATTTCATAGACAAGACTCGAATCACCAAAAGTCAGGAAATGCGCACGGTCAAACTTTGCTGATTCAAGTCCGTCTATTATGGATTTAACTATCAGCGGAATTTCTTTTAACTGATTCAGGGGTGTCTGGTAAGCAACGTTAATCTTAAAGAGTATCCTTCTGTGTTGCATCCGTTTAAAATTATGTATGCGGGAATTAGTCAGGTTGGAATTAGGAAAAATAATCTGTTCTCCTCCAACGCCTGCGATTCTTGTAGTCTTGATACCTATCTTTTCAATCGTACCGGATTTGTCATCAACGGAAATAAAATCTCCGGTCTGGAACGGACGGTCAAAGAAAATGACGAAATAACTGAATAAATCACCAAGAACGGCCTGCGCAGCAAGAGCTACGGCAATACCTCCGATACCAAGACCGGTAACAACAGCTGAAATCTTAAACCCAAGATTATCAAGCAGGAAAACAAGGGCAAGTCCCCATATAAGTATACTGACAAACGTTGACACACCTTTAATGCCTACCGGTTCATTGGATTCCCGGTTCCGTGCGAAATATTTGAGCGAGTAATTTATTCCCAGCAGAATAAAGCGGACTGTAAAGAAAGTAGCAATAATAACAAGCGCCGCATTGATATATTTACGCGCATAAACCGGAACTCTTAGAGATATAACTGAAAAATATAACACGCAAAAATATAGCAACGGGATGCCAAATTTCTCGGTTTGCAGTACAATTAAATCATCTATACGGCTTTTGGTCTTGCTTGTATATATTTTAAGCTTTTTTAAGACAGTTCTTTTCAGGATAAAAATAACGATGAAACCAATGAGCAGCATAGCACAACTGGCTGAATAGTCATAGACAGAATTGCCGAAATAGATTCGGCTTAAAATTGACTGAATCAATCAGACCTCCATTTTTTAAGCATTATTATAAACAAAAATAAGCTAAAGCAACAACAAATGGGTGAAAAAATTACATTCACGGAACCACGCGGAGATACTTTTTCCCCATCATGAATCCGTTTTCGAGATGTATTAATATAGAGGAAGGGCGTATAATCCGGCAGGCAACAAAGTTAATAAATATCCCCGGAAGAAACACCTGATGTTTTATCAACTTAAAAAGGAATTCTTCCATCAGAAATCATTGAGCTTTCTGAGAAAGCCGGGAAATTAAAAAAGACGAGTTTCGGGAATTGACAGAAAGAGGATGTTTAGACGCAGGATTTACGGCTTTTGAAATGCTGTCGGGAAACGGTTCCCGACAGCCGGAGAGATTATAAAAATTACCATATACGCAAAAGAAAAGATGCAATATATTGTGTTAATCTGACAATATTACGCTATAGCGCATCTATCTCAAGGGTTCACTTAAAAAACGGTTAACTGATTCGGCGGCTGCGCGGCCTTCATTGATTGCCCATACAACAAGAGACTGCCCGCGCCTCATATCGCCGGCGGCAAAGACACCCGGGATATTTGTCATCCGGTCTGTTCCGGTTTTGACATTTCCTCTTTCATCGATGTCAACTCTAAGTTCATCAAGCATTCCGTTTTTGACCGGTCCTGTAAAACCTAAAGCCAGCAATACCAGATCGGCTTCAACCTCAAACTCACTGCCTTCAATTTCTTTCATCTGTTGTCTGCCGGTTACGGGATCCTTCGCGCTAAATTCAACTCTGACACAATGTAATTTTTTAAGCCTGCCGTCAACTCCGCTGAAACGCTTTGTAAGTATTGAAAAATCGCGTTCGCATCCTTCCTCATGCGAAGAAGAAGCACGCTCGATAAAAGCCCACTGCGGCCAGGGATTATCTTCAGTCCTCTCTTTAGGAGAACGGGGCATCAGTTCAAAATTCTGCACAGAAGCCGCGCCCTGTCTTATTGATGTTCCTACGCAGTCACTTCCCGTATCGCCACCACCCAGTACAACTACTTTCTTTCCCTTAGCGCTGATTGCTTCGACCGGTTCAATCAACTGCCCTGCGTTTACACGGTTCTGCCTTGATAAGAACTGCATAGCAAAATAAACTCCTTCAAGCTCGCGTCCTGGTACGGGCATATCTCTCGGCTGTTCCGCACCACCGCAAAGTACAATCGCGTCATACTGTTTTGCTAAATCCTTTATCGGAATATCAATGCCAATATTTGTCTGAGTAATGAAATTAACGCCTTCTTCATACATCACTTTAAGACGGCGTTCGATAACCCATTTTTCAAGCTTAAAGTCGGGAATACCAAATCGCAGAAGACCACCGGGAGTTTCATTCTTTTCATAGACAGTTACAACATGCCCGTATTTATTTATCTGATCAGCGGCAGCAAGTCCGCTCGGCCCTGAGCCAATAACCGCAACACGCTTTCCTGTACGTATCTTCGGCGGACGCGGAGTAACCCAGCCTTCTCCGAATGCCTTCTCTATAATTGACAGTTCAATATTCTTAATGGTTACGGCAGGCTGGTTAATCGCAAGCACGCATGAGTTCTCGCATGGAGCGGGACATACGCGGCCTGTAAATTCAGGGAAATTATTTGTTTTGAATAATCTCTCGGCTGCGCTTGCCCACTGATTGCGGTAAACAAGATCATTCCAGTCGGGAATAATATTTCCAACCGGACATCCTGACTGACAGAAAGGAATGCCACAATCCATACAGCGTGCACCCTGAACTGTTATATCAGCCTCTTTCAGAGGCAACGTAAATTCATTGAAATGTTTAACACGGCTTTCAGGAGATTCTTTTTCGACATCTTTTCTTTTATATTTTATAAAGCCTTTTATCTCGCCCATTGTTATCGTCCCCTCTTAATTATTTTACGATTGATTCAATTCGTTCCCGTTCCGTTGCAGCAAGATTCTCTTCAATTACTCTTCTGTAATCGGTTGGATATACCTTTACGAATTGCCCGACAATATTATCCCAGTCAGAAAGAATATTTTTGGCAACAGAACTGTTAGTATAGCGATAATGATTTTCTATCATCGCCCATAATTCATCCAAATCCTGCCTGGTTTCTATCCTGAATAACTCAACCATTGCCTTATTACAATTAATATCAAAGTCACCGTTCTTATCCCAAACGTAAGCTATACCTCCGCTCATTCCGGCAGCGAAATTTCTTCCGGTAGGACCGAGAATAACAACGCGACCGCCAGTCATATACTCACAGCCATGAGCACCAATTCCCTCGACTACCGCCGAAGCACCGCTATTGCGGACTGCGAAACGCTCGCCCGCAAGTCCGCGAAAATAAACTTCACCCTGAATAGCTCCATATAAAACAACATTACCGACAATAATATTTTCTTCAGGAACAAACTTTACTTCCTTTGGAGGATAGACAATTATCTTACCGCCAGAGAGACCTTTACCAACATAATCATTCGCATCACCTTCGAGAGTCAGAGTAACTCCCCTTGAAAGAAATGCCCCGAAACTTTGTCCGGCAGAGCCTTTGAAGTCAATCTGGATTGTATCTTCATGCAGGCCTGCCAGCCCATGCAGTCTCGCAATTTCAGAACTAAGCATTGTGCCGACAGCAAGATTAGTATTATTAATTTTCGAATTAAACTTAACCGGAGTATTATTTTCAATCGCATCGCGACTTGCTTCAATTAATTTCAGGTCAATAGCACGGCCAAGATCATGTATCTGCTTTTCTATATGTCCGATAGCTACATACGGCGGAACAGAAGGCTTATGCAATATTTTTGTAAGGTCGAGATTCTTCGCTTTCCAGTGATTAACCAGGTCTTCCGATTCAAGCAAGTCAACGCGGCCGACAATATCGCTGAACCTTCTAAAGCCAAGCTCTGCCATTATTTCACGAACTTCTTCAGCAATAAATGTAAAGAAATTTATTACATGCTCAGGCTTTCCGGCAAAGTTTTTCCTTAGTTCTTCATCCTGCGTAGCAATACCGACAGAGCAGGAATTCTGATGGCACTTTCTCTGAAGAGTACAGCCCATCGATATTAAAGCAGAGGTGGCAAACCCAAATTCATCAGCGCCGAGCATTGCGATTACTACGACATCGCGACCGGTCTTAATCTGTCCATCGGCCTGCAGTCTTACACGTCCTCTTAAATCATTCATAACCAGCACCTGCTGAGCTTCAGCAATGCCAAGTTCGATAGGCAGTCCCGCATGTTTAATTGACGTAAGCGGCGAAGCGCCCGTGCCACCTTCGAAACCGCTTACTAATATATGATCAGCCTTAGCCTTAGCAACGCCCGCGGCAATTGTGCCCACACCAATTTCAGAAACAAGTTTAACGCTTATATCAGCTTTTGCATTTGCATTCTTAAGGTCATATATAAGCTGAGCAAGATCTTCGATAGAATAAATATCATGATGTGGCGGAGGCGAGATTAATCCAACGCCGGGAATAGTATGCCTTGTTCTTGCTATTTCTTCGCTGACCTTATGACCAGGCAGTTGTCCGCCTTCGCCCGGTTTGGCACCCTGAGCCATTTTAATCTGAATCTGATCAGCATTAACAAGATAATCAATCGTAACTCCGAATCGCCCGGGAGCCACCTGTTTAATACGGCTTCGTCTCCAGTCGCCATTGTCATCCTTCTTAAAACGCGCAGGATCTTCGCCACCTTCGCCGGTATTGGAGAATCCGCCGATACGGTTCATGGCAATAGCAAGCGTCTCATGCGCCTCTTTTGAAATTGAACCATAGCTCATAGCACCTGTGGCAAAACGTTTCATTATTTCACCCGCGCTTTCAACTTCTTCAACCGGAATAGGATTGCTCTTCCTGAACCTTAACAAACTACGGATGCTTGTCAGGTTTAATTCTTTATCGTTAACAAGCGCAGCATATTGTTTAAATATTTTATAACTGCCCGAGCGAACTGCCTGCTGGAGCAATGGAATAGTCTGCGGATTATACTGATGATGTTCTCCGGTCTGACGCCACTGATATTCACCGCCCGGATCCAGAAGATTATCAGTTGTATTTTCTTCCGGATAAGCATGATTATGTTTCATTATCTGGCTTTCACCAACCTCAATAATGCCCGCTCCGCCAATCCTTGTCGGAGTTGAAGTAAAATATTTCTTCACAAAATCCTCATTCAGTCCAATAGCCTCAAATATCTGAGCGCCACAGTAGGATTGAATAGTAGATATCCCCATCTTGGCAATAATCTTATAAAGCCCCTTCTTCGCGGCTTTAAGTATATTTTGCTGGGCATGTTCAAAGGTCAGACCTGCAGGATAGATTCCGTTATTAATATCATTTTCAATTATTTCGAACAACATATAAGGGTTAATAACTTCCGCTCCGTAACCAAGCAGAACAGCCAGATGATGCGTCTCTCTTGCATCTCCGGTTTCAACCACAAGGCTGACTTCTGTACGGGCACCCTGCCTTACAAGATGATTATTTAATCCGGCGCAGGCGAGCAACGAAGGCACCGGCGCGTTTTCGCTGTTCACATCACGGTCTGAAATAATAAGAATAGAAAAACCTTTTTTGATTGCCTGATCAGCTTCCTTAAACAAGGCTTCAAGCGCCATCTCAGGACCTCTGACTCCGTCTTTCTTTTTAAATACGCATGACAGCGTTTTTGATTTTATCCCGCCCCTGTTAACATTGCGGATTTTTTCCAGTTCACGGTTAGTAACTATCGGATGAGTAACTCTGAGCCTTTTGCAGTTTTCCGGCGTTTCGCTTAACAGATTGCCTTCGCAGCCAAGCAGAATATCGGCAGACATAACAATCTCTTCGCGAATTGAATCTATCGGAGGATTAGTAACCTGTGCAAAAAGTTGCTTGAAATAATTATAAAGCATTTGCGGACGATAGCTCAGCACCGCAAGCGGAGTATCGGAACCCATCGAACCAATTGGTTCTTCACCATTAACAGCCATCGGCTGGATAATAATTTTTGAATCCTCAAGCGTGTAACCGAAAGCTTTCTGACGTTCAGACAAAGTTTTTTCATTAAGACCCTGTACTTCCTTTGGTTCAGGAAGGTCGTCAAGTTCAAACATATTGTCCTTCAGCCACTTTCCATAAGGATTGCGTACAGCATATTGATGCTTTAATTCCGTGTCGTCAATTATGCGGCCTTCAACCGTATCAACCAGAAACATTTTCCCGGGCTGAAGCCGTTCTTTGACAAGTATCTTCTCAGGTTCAACAGGAAGCACTCCGGTTTCGGAAGCCATAATGACAATATCATCGCTCGTTATACAGTAACGCGAAGGACGAAGCCCGTTTCGGTCAAGCACAGCACCTACATAGCGTCCATCGGAAAATGTAATAGAAGCAGGCCCGTCCCACGGCTCCATCAGGCAGGAATGATACTTATAGAAATCTTTTTTCTCCTGACTCATTGTTTCATGCGACTTCCATGCTTCAGGAATCATCATCATCATAGCATGAGGAATAGAACGACCGGATATAACAAGCATTTCCAGCACATTGTCAAAGGTAGCTGAATCACTTTTATTTGGCGCAATTACTCTTAGTATTTTATTTATCTCATTGCCGAAGATTTCGCTCTTAAGCTGGTTTTCTCTAGCCTGCATCCAGTTGATATTACCTCTTAAAGCATTTATCTCACCATTATGAGCAATCATCCTGTGGGGATGAGCAAGCGCCCATGTCGGGAATGTATTAGTGCTGTAACGTGAGTGTACCATAGCTATTGCCGACTTAATATCAGGATCGGCAAGATCGGGATAGAACTGATCCAGTTGCTGCGCAAGTAACTGCCCTTTATAAACAATTGTCCTGGAAGAAAGACTGCATATATAAAAATAAGTTTTCTGATACATATCGCTGGTATTAATCTTATTCCAAATCTGTTTACGGATAATATAT
>Ga0194060_10003428_pt1 | contig 11196 bp, 11 predicted proteins | sample SepL225m_MetaG_FD_163427 | JGI IMG/M metagenome (GOLD analysis project Ga0194060, IMG submission 163427) | Anoxic zone freshwater microbial communities from boreal shield lake in IISD Experimental Lakes Area, Ontario, Canada - Sep2016-L222-5m | ecosystem: Environmental > Aquatic > Freshwater >... | reverse complement strand
CGGAATGGTTTTCCAAGATTCTAATCTTCTTCCGTGGCGCACTCTTATCGAAAATATTGAACTTCCATTTCAAATTAAGAAGAAGCCAGTAAATCGCGAATTAGTTAATGAACTTCTTGAAGTTGCCGGACTAAAAGGTTTTGAAAATTCTTATCCTGGCGAACTCTCTGGCGGAATGAAGCAGCGCGGTTCAATCGTTCGTGCGCTCGCCCAAGATCCTGAAGTGCTTTTGATGGATGAACCTTTCGGTGCTCTTGATGCTTTTACTCGTGAAGAGATGAATCTATTTTTGCTCAAAGTTTGGGAACGCACCAGAAAGACAATTGTCTTCGTTACGCATTCAATTTCAGAGGCAATTTTTCTGGCAGATCGAGTTTGGGTGATGTCTCCTCGTCCGGGGCGACTCTCTCGAATCGTTGATGTTGATTTTGCAAGACCACGCGATATCGATCTTCAATTCGAACCAAAATTTATTGAAATCCTTAAATCTATTCGTGAAGATGTTGAAGGATCTAAATCTGGAAAGGGGAACTAAGAATGGCAACAGATAATCTTGCAGATAAGATTCCAGATTTTAACTCTTCAAGTGGCAACCAAGGAGGCAATGGGCCGGTAGATGTAACAGCCCTTGCAAGTATTCGCCGTGCGAAAGGTTTTAAAGAAATTCTTTCAGTATTGGCACTTGCTGTTGTAGTTGTGACGCTTCTGGAATTCATATTGATTTGGACGCACACTGAAGCTTATGTATTTCCAAAACCAACTTCAATCATTCACAGTTTATTTACCGACTTTTCCACTCTCTACTGGAAACCACTAACGCAGACGGTACAGACCTTCTTCATGGGGCTAATTATTGGCGCCACGATTGGTCTGTCCCTGGCTGTGCTTGTAACTCTAAAACCTGGGTTGGATATTTTTATCTCGCCTTACATAATCATTCTTGTAACAACTCCGATGGTGGCCTTGATTCCATTCTTGATGCTTAAGTTTGGTTTCGGTATGACACCTCGCGTTATTGCGATATCACTTGCTACTGGTCCGATGGTAATGATCAACTCGGCTACTGGCTTTAGACGAACCAATGCTGAACTTATTGCACTTGGTAAATCCTATGGCGCAACTGAATTCCAACTTTTCCGCAAGATTCGTTTCCCATTCGCACTTCCAATGATCATCGTTGGTTTCATGGTTGGTTCAATCTTTGGATTGTTAACAGCTGTTGGCGCCGAGATGGTTGGTGGCGGAATGGGACTTGGAAATCGTTTGATCTATTTCTCATCACTTGTCCAGATGTCGCAATTTGGGGCAGTGCTGGTGATTGTCGCAACCTTCGGTGTTGGAATCTATTCCTTCTTCACATTTGTAAATCGCAAGTGGGCAAGTTGGGATGTATAAAAAGAATTGCGTTCTATTCCGAACCCGGAACGCAGATACTAAAGAAGCAAGTCCGCTAACAACAGAAACAGAAAGAGGTAGAGATATGAAGAACAGAAAGCTATGGCTAGCGGGGGTATCGGCGTTAGCCGCACTCTCTCTAGTTGTTGGACCGACTGTTTCAAATGCAGCTCCTAAGTTGCAAACAATCACTTGGATGTCTCCTCGTGGTTCACTAGATGTAATGGATGACTACATGCTTCACGTAGCCGTCAACCGTGGTTACTTCAAAGCACAAGGCATAAATGTAAAACTTATTGCCGGACCTTCTGATGGAACTGCTGCAACAAAGTTCGTTGCACAGAAGCAAGTAGACGTTTCTTATCCAAGCCCAGGAATTTTGTTATCATCAATTGCAGCAGGCGTGCCTGTTGTTTCTGCATTTAACATGATTCCAGGACAGGTCTTCAACTTTGCAGTTCCAAAGGGAAGCGCACTAAAGAAAATCTCTGAATTCACAGGTAAGAAGATCTGCGTTGGTTCACCAGCATGGGCTGCAATTATTAACCCAATGCTTGTTGAAGCAGGAGTAGATCCAAAGTCTGTTGAAATCATCGATGCTGGTTGGCCAACTTGGTCACAAGCAATCGCATCAGGTAAGTGTGATGCTGGTCTTGCTTGGGATGGACTAATTGCACAATGGGCAGCAACAGGTATCAACGTTGACTGGATTATTGGTAAGGAAACTTCAAAGCAACCATCTAACGGTTATGACATCCGTGCTTCTGAACTAAAGACAGCAGCCGGAAAAGATCTATATACACGCTTCATGCGTGCAGTAGCTATGGGTATGGAGTTCGCCAAGGAAAATCCTCGCGCAGCTGCACAAATTACCTACAACGCACTTCCAGCACTTGGTGCGACATTGTCACCACAAATCGCAGTTGATTCAATGCGTGAAGAGCAAGTAGGACACATGATCTCTCGCGTTGATGGCAAGGGTTGGGGTTACCATTACCCAGCCGCTTGGTCTGATTATCTAAAGGTTGTAGCAGATATGGGACAAACCCCACGTCTTCTATCACCTGCAGAAACTTATTCAAATGCACTAATCGCAGGTGCAAATAAGTTCGATCATGCCGCAGTTGCAAAGGATGCAAAGGCTTTCAAGCTAAGCCCAGTATTCGCAAAGGTGTCAGTCAAATAAGTAAATAGTTATGCGGAGGTCGCCCTCGCTAAATCGGGGGCGACTTCTTAACTTCTGTTTAATCTAAAGAAAGATAAGGAGTCTCATGAGCAATTTGTCCATGTTTTCATACTCATGGGATCTCGCAGAAAATGGTGTTGCTAAATCTGTTGAAGAATTGAAGAAGATTGGAATAAATTCCATAACTCTTGCCAGCAGCTATCACGCCGGTAAATTTCTTCGCCCAAAGAGTGCGACAAATAAAGTTTATTTTCCAGAAGATGGCACGGTCTACTTTAAATCTGATGCTTCTAGATATGGCGATATCAAGCCGATCCCAAATTCAATTTATGGTGGCGGCGAAGTTCTTCGGGAACTTACCGAGACCAAAGGCCTATCTGTCAGCGCTTGGTTAGTTTTATTGCACAACACCCCACTTGGAACAAAGCACCCAGACAGTGCGGTGCAAAATGCTTTCGGTGATCCTTATATTTATGCGCTCTGCCCATCGGCGCCAGCGGCCCGTGCTTATGCAATTGGGTTATGTAAAGATGTAACTGAAAGTTATAAAGTAGATGGAATTTCAGTTGAATCTATTGGGTTTCCACCCTACGAGCATGGATATCACCACGAGATGAGCTTTGTTAAACCTAATAAATGGCTCTCGCAAAACCTTGGGCTCTGCTTCTGTAAATATTGCGTAGCAGGTGCTGAGAAAGAAAATATCGATGCAAAAGCTTTAAAGGCGCGTGTTGCAGCGAACATTCATAATTATTTAGAGGGCGATGTCGATTATCAGAACGACATGGCTGAAGCACTCTGGCTTGCAGATGTTGCTAGTGATCCGGATTTACGCAATTTCTTAGATTTTAGAAGCAGTGTTGTGACATCTCTTGCTAAAGAGATCCGCAGCAGCGTACGCAAAGATGCTGAAGTTGCAATAATTCCTTCTGTCGCTCGTCCTACCGGTGGCGCTTGGTATGAAGGCACCGACCTTAAGGCGATTGCTGAAACCACTGGTGTTATCGAAGCTTGTTTCTATGAACCTGCAATAGATCGCATTAAGAGTGATCTTGCAGATATAAAAATTCGCACAAATAACATCGGAAAGATAAAGGGAATTCTGCGTCCAGCATTTCCTGATTTAACAAGCGAAGATGCTGTCGTGGGAGCTGTAAGTGCGCTCTGGGATGGTGGCGTAAAAGATATTGGGTTCTATAACTATGGCCACATCCGTAGCCAAAGTCTTAACTGGATTGGAAAAGCGCTAGCCGCGATAACTAAAAAATGAGCAAATTATTCGATAAGAAAATTGTTGCAATCACTGGTGCTGCTGGTGGAATTGGCCAGGAACTTTCTCGCCACTTTGGACGCGAAGGCGCAATTATTTTTGCAATTGATAAGAAGGATGCAGTCAATACCTTTGCAATTGAATTGGCTGCGGAAGGCATTACCGCCCACCCTCTTGCCTGCGATATTGGCGATGCTGCTGCAGTAGCAAGTGGCCTTGGAAAATTAATCAAAGATTTTGGCGATGTAGACATCTTGGTAAATAACGCCGGCTTTTCAGATCATCCAACAATTGAGAAAACAACTCCCGCCGATTGGGCATTTGATATCAATGGCAATCTAAATGGTGCTTACAACTGTGTGCATGCCGTCCTGCCTGGCATGAAGAAGAAAGGGAAAGCATCAATTGTCACAGTTGGGTCGGTTAATGGACTTTCCGCTCTTGGTGATCCTGCATATAGCGCAGCAAAAGCGGCGCTTATAAGTATGACTAAGGCAATTGCAATGGAGAACGGCCGCTATGGAATTCGCGCAAATATTGTTCTGCCCGGAACTGTTAGAACTCCGATCTGGAATGCGCGCGCAGCAAAAGATCCAGAAGTCCTAAAAACTCTTATGCGTTGGTATCCGCTTGCACGAATTGCCGAACCAAGTGATGTCGCAAATGCCGTGGCATTCCTAGCCTCTGATGCCGCAGCTGCAATCACGGGTATTGAATTACCAGTTGATTGTGGCTTAACAGCCGGAAATATTGTGATGTCTCGCGAACTTACTTTGGAAAATTTCTAACCTAATAAAAAGGAGAAGAGAATGGATAGATTAAGAATCGGCGTAATTGGCCTTGGCTGGTTCGGCGAGATTCATTGCGATGCAATCATCGGAACTCCGAGTTTAGAACTTGCCTCGCTCTGCACCAGAACCGAAGAGCGCCTTAATGAATTAGGTAAGAAATATGGTGTTAAGAAATTACATAAAGATTATAAAGATATGTTGGCAGACCCAGATATCGATGCGGTGTCAATTACAACAATGTGGGATCAACATACCGATATCACAATCGAGGCACTTAAGGCAGGCAAGCATGTCTTTCTTGAAAAGCCAATGGCATCGACTGTTGCGGATTGCGAAAAGATTATTGCAGCCTCAAAAGGCGCAAAGGGAATTTTGCAGATTGGGCACATCGTTCGCTTCAACCCACGTTATCGCGCAGCAAAGAAAGCCATTAGCGAAGGTGCCATCGGTAAAATTCTTTCGCTAAGTTCACGCCGGAATATTCCTGCTGCATGGACACCAGAAATTCTAAATAAAATTGGGCCAATTGTTGGCGATGCAATTCACGATACCGACATCATGCTCTGGCTAACTGGCGACACAATCGTTAGCGCATATGCCCAAACAACAGATATGCGTGGCCTTAAGTATCCAGATATCGGACAGACCATGTATCGCTTCAAGAGCGGTGCCACTGCAACTCTTGAAACAGTTTGGTGCATGCCAGAACACACCCCATTTGATATTGATGAGCGCATGACTGTGATCGGCACCGAAGGTTTAATTCATATTCAAGACACATTCCCTAACCTTGGAATAGTTACTAAGACAACTGGAGTTCGCAGCCCAGATACAACTTACTGGCCAGAGTTTGATGGCTATCGTGGTGGCGCACTTCGTGAAGAGTTTTTGTACTTCGCAGATTGCGCACTTCGGGGAATCCAACCAACAGTTAGCACTCCAGTTGATGCAATGCGCGCACTTGAAGCAACACTTGCAGCTGAAGAGTCAGCTAGAACTGGGCAAGTAGTAAAGATCTAATTAATTAGATTTAAGAGATTGCGACCGGGCGACCCTCTTTGAGGGAAGCCTTGGCTGCAAGACAGACTTGCAACGCAGCAATCGCAGATGGTGTTGGCGATAAATCATATTTGCCACCGCTGCTTGCTTGATCGAAGAAGTATTTAACTTGGCGACCATATGGATCATCTGTCGCAATTTGTTCAACAGTATTCCCTTTTGAAGAGAAGACATGCCAACTATTCACGCCCGCGTTATTACCGGATGAAGATTCTTCGGTCGCAGAGATTGCAGAAAATTCGTAGTGGGCGATGCCGGTGGTTCCAAGTAGATCAATTGTGCTTGTGAATGGCACACCTTGCGCAGCATTCATAAAGCTCTGTACTTGGCCGATGCCGCCACCTTCATACTTAACAGTGATTTCTGCAGGACCTGTTGGCGATGTTTGAGCCGCGAAAACTTCAACTGGCTTTCCTAAATACATATTTATCTGATCGAAATCATGAATTGAAAAATCAACAAGCATTCCACCAGATTGGCTCTCATCGCCAAGCCAGGTTGCCCAGGTTGGTTTAGGAGAGAAGCGGCGAGCATGGACTGAAAGAAGTTTGCCTAATTCACCGGCTTCACTAACCTCGCGAAGTTTCTGATAGCCCAGAAAGAATCGAACTACTTGCGCAATCATCAGCGATCCAGAACTCTTCGCGGCAGCATCTGCAACTACCTTGGCATCAGCGACTGTTAGCGCAACTGGCTTTTCAAGTAGAACATGTTTTCCAGCCGCAAGAAGTGCAACCGCAATATCTTTGTGAGTCGGAGTTGGGGTGCAGACCGATACATATTTAACATTGGCATCATTGAGAATTACTTCGAGATCAGTTATGTATTTTGCATTCTTTGCTGCAGGAACTGAACCCTCTTTAGGACGTGGTGTGCAGATATATTTAATTGCATCAGCTTGTCCGGCACTTGCCCATGCCGCAGCATGTGCATTTCCCATGTAACCCTGGCCAATGATTGCAATTGATGCCATTAAATTACTTACCTTCCCTTAGGCAGATAGGCGCTTAATAGTGTCAACCGAAAATGCGAGAGATTCGTGAACATCTTCTACGCCATTTGGCCCTGCTGGTGTGAATTCGATTTCAATACTTAGAGCTGCGGTGCAACCGTTTTTCTTTAGCGTCTTTAGGATGCGATCGAAATCTAAATCACCGCGACCAACAGCTGGGAAGTTCCATTCGTTCTGGGCTCCCGCCTTTTCTTTCAAGTGGATTCCAGTTATTGATCCAGTAGATGCATCTAGATCGTCATAAGGTTCGATTGCACCGTAAAACACTACGTTTCCGGTGTCATAGTTGAGGCGAACGTTCGGCATATTTACCTTCTTTAGAAGGGCGATGATGCTCTGGCCAGTTGCGTAGTTATTTCCGTGTGTTTCAATAGCCATAACTAAGCCAAGGTCCTTAGCGACGGCACCCAAATCTTGAATGATCTTTACAAGTTCAGTGTCATCGCCAATTACTGATTCATCACCATGGGTCTCGCCAGTTGAAAGCGTTACATATTCAACGCCAAGTTTCTTTGCTAGGTGAAGATTCTTTTTAAAAGTTTCTTGGCCTTCTGCAGTTTGAATATTTGTGTGGCCACACATGCCAATCGCCTTTATGTCATTATCGGCCAACAACTTTAGGACCTTTGCGATTTGCTCATCTGAATAGTTGTTGTGCACATGTTCGGTCCAACCAATTACCCCAGCCAGTTCGATCAATTTGATGCCGGCACGCTTTGCTCCGGTAACTGCTTCTTCAAGCGTGAATCCGTGATACGAGTTGCTGTTCAGACAGATTGGATTATTCATTTCATTCTCTCCTTGGTTGCTAATCGATTGCTTAATTAAAACCAGCCGGTTTCATTTGGATTTCGGTACTGCATAAATTCAACGACAGCGCCATCAACTAGAACAAATGCGACGCGAACAAAACCATCAGCAACATCCCATGGTTCTAACAAAATCTCATGGCCCTTAATTGCTTCATCCACGCTATCTACGCGATATGCAACGTGTGGCAGATTGCGGATTGGCCCAGTGACAGGAGTGTCATGTTCGTAGCGAAGGTATTCAACATTCGCTGGATGTTGGCGGGGATTTGTAACCCAGACCCGGGTTGCATCCACGAAGTTCTCTTCACCATGCTTCTCCTCGGTGATAACACCGATATGGTCGAAGCGGGTGCGATCAAATTGCTTTGAGCTCAAGTGCATTCCTCCTATTTAGCAGGAATTCTCCTTTCGGGCGTCGAATATGTCAATACCTCTTCCTATTCGATTCCTATTCGATTCCTATTCGATTCCCAGAATCTCCTTGAAGCGAAGATAGCCTGCAGCGAGGAATTGAACCTCGCCCGATACCGGAAGATAAATTTCACCAGCCGGCAAAGCAATTTGGCTGATGCCTGCAGCAATATCGGAAGGGCTTGTATGAGAAGCGATTGCAATCAGAGCGGCACCAAGATCGGATCCAGAATTCGTCTGCGCAATAACCGGGCAATCTAAAACTGTTGCTCGAATTTTGCACCAGACTTTTGATTTTGCACCTCCACCTGCGGTCTTTAAAACACCGGTGAGTGGGGCTCCGGCCTTTGCCAAGATTTCATAAGAAAGCTTTTCGGCAAATGCAATGCCTTCAAGAATTGCGCGGTAATTATCGATTTCATTTAGCGCTGAACCAGATGCAATGGATTGTAAGTTTTTATCTGCAACCGGGAATCTTTCACCAGTTGAAATCAGGGGATATGTGACAAATGATGCCGGGCCATTTTGTTCGGCCTTTAAATCCCAATTCTTGATGTCCGGGGCAAATTCTTTAAATGAAATTCCGCCAAGGTTTGATGCGCCACCAACCAACCAATTATTTGCTGGTAATAAGTGACTGTAGAAACCAGGGCCTGATACATCTTTATTACTAACTAATTTGATAACCATCGTTGTGCCAAGAGTTGTGACTGCAGAGCCAAGATCGGCGCCACCAGCAGAAATCTGAGCAGTGCAGCCATCAGTCATTCCGGCATAAATATTTAGGTCGCCAATCGATCCAAGTTTTGCGCCAGGTGCAACAATATTTGGAAGCTTTAAGTTTTGCATCGACGCCTTTGAACTTATTTGCGGATCCCAAGTTTTAGTTCGCAGATCTACACCGGTCTTTAAAGCATGGCTCCAATCAGCAGCAATATCTTGCGGTTTTTTATTTAACAGCGCAGCAATCACAAATTCTGGAGTGTGTACCAAGTGCAGATTGCCCGATAAATTTTCGGCTTTACGGATAAAGATGGCGCGATCAAGTGGGTTGCCAGCACGAGCATCGTTATACATAGCAGCCGCAATTACCACTTTTCCTTCATCGTTAACCAAGGTGAAGGTCCCCGAAGTTGCAGATATAACCAGTGAAATCGGTTTGTAATCTAAAGTTTTTGCCTCGGCTTGAATTTCATTTAGCAGACTTGAAACTGCTGTTACCCAGCTATTTGGATCCTGCGTTACAGAATTATCGGTGCCACGGATTACTGGGGCTAGCTTCGCATTTGCTGTGGCTAGAACCTTTGCATTCTCATCGACCAATAATGCACGTGTGGATTCGGTCGCGATATCGATTCCTATGAATGCCGGTTTCATTTAGAGCTTTGTAATCTTTTCTGCGAGATTCTCTAAATTAGGTGCAACGATATCTGGCACAGTTAAATCTTGCGCAGAAGGTGTTGGGTTGGCTTCACCACGGAGAATCCAAACGGTTGAAAAACCTAAGTTCTTCGCTGGCAGAACGTCGGTATCCAAACGATTGCCGATATGAATTGTCTCTGCTGCCTTTGTACCAAGTTCGGTAAGTGCTAGTTCAAATATTCGAGGATCTGGTTTCTCTAGACCAACAACCGCAGAGATTCCAAGAAAATCTATGAGATCAAAGATGCCATCTCGTTTAAGTGATTCAACTGCAGATTTTGGTTGATTAGCAACTAGGCCAATTTTTAATCCGGCATCTCTAAGTTCGGAGATAGTTTCTTTGGCATCTAAGTAAATATCAGTTGGTTGGAAGTTCCAACGTGCGGTTGCGAACTCCATAATTTCACCTTTTAAATCAAGGGAGCCGAAGAATTCCATGCAGAGTTTGCTGCGAAGAGATCCCGAGTGCGACTTTAGATGTTCGTCATAAACTTTTTCGAACCGAGCTGAATCTATTGGACCAGCAAAGTTTTCAATTGCAGAGTAGATGGCCTTTTTAAAGACCTCATCGGAATAAATGATTCCGCCAACATCAAAGGTGGCTGCTGCAAATTTCATAAATTCTTACTTGCTTAAACCTTCACGAGCAAGAAGTCGCTTACGCAAGATTTCATCCGGGCGAAATGCAATTGCTTCTGCCGCTTCATTTGGTACGAAAGAGATTCCACCAGCGCTTAGTGCACCAAGGCGAATTCGCGCAGCCTTTACTGCAATCTCGGTTGCGCCAAGTGCGTCGCGTGCACCAACACCAAATGTGCAGAGCCCGTGATTACCAAGAATTATCTGGCCAGGATTGCGACCATGTTTCTGTTGGTATTCCAGAACGCCGAGATAAACCCCAAGCCCAAGATCTAATCCAGGATTGGCAAATGGCAAGAAGAGTGGGACCGGGCCACACATAACCGCTTCATCCGGGAAAACTGTTCCGCTGTAATGCTTCGCGCCATCTTTGCTTGCAGCAAGTGAAACTACTGGAGTTGGGTGGGTATGAAGCGACCAATCAACTTCCATCGCATGGAATGCAACAACGTGAACCAGAGTTTCAATACTTGCTTTGCGAACATCACCTTGCGAATTCTTTGAAGTGGCAAGGATTGCATTTAGAGCCGCGGTAAGTTTTTCGCTGGAACCGTTCTTACGAGCATTTTCTAAAATTTCTACACAATTACCGAGTTCGAGCCAGACCCAATCCTCTTCTTTTGCATTACCCATAATGACGCCGCTGGCTTTAACTAGGAACTTCTCTTTTTTGCGATCGTAAACTGCGGCGTTACCTTCAGCTTGAATAGTTAGATCTGCTGCTGGTTCGCCGGCTTTGCGCGAGAGCTCAGTTAATTCCTTGGCTAATTTCGACATTTCGGGGCTCCCTAGTTAATTAATGCTTCGTATCTTATTTGAAGTTGGGCTATCTCACTGCGAATTTCTGCTGCTTGATTTGGCAGATAACTCGATATTTTCAAATCACTTGCCTTAACTAACTTTCGACCTTCTGTAAGTGAGGCAATCTCACCAAGTGCAATTGCTTGAACTATCGCGTTACCCATTGCGGTTGCTTCAACTGGGCCGGCGATAACTTCGAGACCAGAAATATCAGCCGTTAATTGTGAGAGCAGAGCATTTTGCGAACCGCCTCCGATTATCTGAATTGCCGGCATTGCCAGGCCACTGCATTGGGCAAGAACTTTTGCGATTCTGGCATATTGAAAAGCCAGAGAGGCAAAGATGCATTGGGCTAATTCACCTGGAGTATTAGGAATTGGTTGGCCAGTCTTTTGCGC
>Ga0194060_10003427_pt1 | contig 11197 bp, 8 predicted proteins | sample SepL225m_MetaG_FD_163427 | JGI IMG/M metagenome (GOLD analysis project Ga0194060, IMG submission 163427) | Anoxic zone freshwater microbial communities from boreal shield lake in IISD Experimental Lakes Area, Ontario, Canada - Sep2016-L222-5m | ecosystem: Environmental > Aquatic > Freshwater >... | reverse complement strand
ATTCTCGACACCCTGCGCGACCTCAAGCTTGAATCTAACACGCTCGTCATCTTCACCAGCGACAACGGACCGTGGCTCACCCAAGGTAAAAATGGCGGCACCGCCGGCCCGTTGCGGGGCGGCAAGGGCGGCACCTTTGAAGGTGGCATGCGTGAGCCGACCGTCGCGTGGTGGCCGGGCAAGGTGCCCGCAGTCAGCACCTGCGACGCGGTGGCCGGCAATATCGACTTGTTGCCGACCTTCGCCGCACTGGGTGGCGCGAAGTTGCCGGAGGGGGTGAAAATCGACGGCAGGGACATCGCGCAGATATTGTTAGGCAAGTCGCGGCAAGCGCCGCGTGAGGCGCATTACTATTTTTCCGGCAACCGTCTGGAAGCAGTCCGCAGCGGCCCGTGGAAGCTGGCCATCGTCGGGCAGTCGGAAAACATGGGCGGCGGCAAATCCAAAGCATCAGTCATACCGGCGCTCTACAACCTCGACACCGACATCGGTGAAACGCGCAACGTGGCCGCAGAGCACCCCGACGTCGTCGAACGCCTGCAGAAATTCGTCACCGCCATGGACGCCGACCTGGGCGTGACACAAGTGGGCCCGGGGGTGCGTCAACCGGGCCGCGTCCAGCAACCGGTCGGGCTTTATCTGGCAGCGCCAGCGCCAGCGGGAGCCCCGGCACCTGCGCCATAGCATAGCCCAATGCCAACGATCCGATTATTCTTCAACGTAGGTACGTTCGTTAGAACGCGGGGTGTTGGACTCCGCAACCCGGTGAGCCGCCGCCATTGCCCGCCCGCGTTGTCACCAACGCGCCTACTGAGCCGCCTTTTCTGCCTCTTGTGTCTTGCGTCTTCAAGTCTTGCGTCTTTGGCCACGCCCAAACCTAACATCGTATTCATCCTCGCCGACGACCTCGGCTACATGGATATTAAGACAAACAACCCGCAGACGTTCTACGAGACACCCAACATCAACCGGCTCGCGGCGCGCGGGATGCGCTTCACCGCCGGATATGCGGCGTGTCCGGTCTGCTCGCCCACCCGTGCCAGCATCATGACCGGCAAATACCCGCCGCGCACTGGTATTACCGACTTCATCGGTGGCAACCGCCCGGGCAAGTTGCTGCCCGCGCCCAATAAGAACCATCTCGCGCTCGACGAGGTCACACTGGCTGAAGCCTTGCGCGCCAGCGGCTACACCACTTTTTTTGCCGGCAAGTGGCACCTCGGTGACGGTGAGTATTCGCCGAATGCCCAGGGGTTCGGGCCAGGCCTGTTAGGCAAGGGCCAGTTTTACTATCCCAAGTCGGACGCGCCGCCACCCGACCCGCGCGACGATCCCAAAACTACCGACCGCATCGCCAACGAAGCCGTGCGCTTCATTGATGCCCACAAAAATCAGCCGTTTTTCGCCTATCTGCCGTTGCTCGCCGTGCATATCCCGATCGGGGCCAAACCTGAGTTGATAGAGAAATACCAGCGCAAGCAGGCGCCGCCAGACGCCTGGGGCAGGGAGGGCGCGAGCAAGCTGCGCCTGGTGCAAAACCATCCCGCCTATGCCGGCATGATCGAGCAGATGGACTCCGCCATTGGCCGGGTGCTCGACGCGCTGGACCGCAACGGACTGACCGAACGCACCATCGTCGTTTTCACGTCCGACAATGGCGGGTTGGCCACGGCCGAGGGCCACCCGACGTCGAACCTGCCCTTGCGTGCCGGCAAGGGCTGGCTCTATGAGGGTGGTATCCGCGAGCCGTGGATCATCCGCGCGCCAGGGGTTACCCAACCCGGCAGCATTTGCGCTACCCCGGTGGTCAGCACGGATTTCTATCCGACATTATTGGAGCTCGCGGGCCTGCCGCTCATGCCGCAACAACACGTCGATGGCGTGAGTCTGCTACAGTTGCTCAAGGGCGTCTCGCTGGAGCGCGGGCCACTCTACTGGCACTACCCGCACTATGGCAACCAGGGTGGGGCTCCATCCGGCGCCGTGCGCGACGGCGATTGGAAACTCATCGAGTGGTATGAGGACGGGCGCTGCGAGTTGTTCAATCTGCGCGATGACCTCAGCGAGAAAGTGGACCGTGCCGCCGACAATCCCGCCAAGGTCAAGGAACTCCGCGACAAGCTGGCAGCCTGGCGCAAGTCGGTGCAGGCAGTGATGCCCACACCCAACCCCGCGCCTAACGGCAAGCCCGGCCCGCAAGGCACGGGCCGCCAGCCACAGTAACGCGAATTAGGGAGCACCGGCATTCTGCCCAATACTGGCAGACTAACAGGAGGACAGGCGTCTCGCCTGTCAGGGCCGACGGGCGTCCCGCCTGTCGTTTCATGGGCGGACAGGCGGGACGCGCTGTCTTCCCTAACAGGCGGGACGCATGTTATCCTATCAAGAAGAGCTAAACCGACTGTTGTGGACGACCCACCGTCAGTGTTCGGCAATTGAGCAGCCATGAACAAGACCGAATAACCCAGATGACACGACAAGAATGTCGTGACTCCTTATCATTCTTCGCCTAATCTCCGGTCCATCGCCATGTCACTCCGCCTTTTCCTCATCTTGTGTCTTGCGTCATCAAGTCTTGCGTCTTTGGCCCAAGCCAAGCCCAACATCATTTACATCCTCTGCGATGACCTCGGCTATGGCGACATCCAATGCCTCAACCCGCAACGCGGCAAGATTGCCACGCCCCATGCGGATCGTCTTGCGGCGCAAGGGATGGCATTCACCGACGCTCACGGCGGGTCGTCGGTGTGCACGCCGACGCGCTACGGCATTCTCACCGGTCGCTATGCGTGGCGCACGCACCTGCAATCGGGCGTGCTCGATGGCAACAGTCGTGCCCTCATCACCCGCGACCGGCTCACGGTGCCGGCATTTTTGAAACAACACGGATATGCCACCGCGTGCATTGGCAAATGGCACCTCGGCATGACCCTGCCCGATGCCAAGCATCTAACCGACCCCATCCAGGATGGCCCGATCACGCGCGGCTTCGATTCCTTCTTTGGCATCAGCGCCTCGCTTGACATGCCGCCGTTTGCCTTCATCGACAACGACCGCTACACCGAGGCGCCCACCGCCACCAAACAATGGATTCGCAAGGGGCCCGCCGCACCGGGCTTTGAAGCGGAGGATGTGCTGCCCACGCTCACCCGCAAAGCGCTCGAGGTGATCACCCGCCAAGCCGCGGCCAAGCAGCCGTTTTTCCTCTATCTGGCGCTGGCCTCGCCGCACACGCCGATTGTCCCGACGAAGGACTGGCAGGGCAAAAGTGGCCTTGGCAAGTATGGGGATTTTGTCATGCAGACCGACTGGGCGCTGGGACAGGTGATGGCGGCCGTCGATCAAGCCGGCATTGCCGCCAACACGTTGCTCATTTTCACCAGCGACAACGGTTGCTCACCCGCGGCGGATGTCGCCAATCTGGAAAAGCAAGGGCATTTTCCCAGTGCGGATCTGCGCGGCTACAAGGCTGACATCTGGGATGGCGGACACCGCATCCCGCTCATCGTCCGCTGGCCGGAGGTCACCAAACCCGGTAGCAAATGCGGCCAACTCACGTGTCTAATAGATTTATTGGCGACCTGTGCCGGGATCCTCGGCGCCACCTTGCCGGACCCTTCCGGTGAAGACAGCGTGAGCATCCTGCCATTGTTGCAGGGGCTGGACAAGCCGGTGCGGGAGGCCGTCGTGCATCATTCGATCAACGGCATGTTTGCGCTGCGCCAGGCCAACACCAAACTCATCTTCGGCGCCGGCTCCGGAGGCTGGAGCAAGAACGACGGCGACAAGGCACCGCTGCAGTTGTATGACATGAGCCAGGGTCTGGGGGAACGTGAAAACCGGCAAAGCAACGCCCCGGCCGAGGTGGCGCGCTTGACCCAGTTGATGGAAAGATATCTAGCCGATGGCCGCAGCACGCCCGGACCGCCGCAGAAGAACGATGTTGCCATCAAGTTGAGGAAATAACCACCGCCATGTCACTCCGATCATTTCTCCTCTTGTGTCTTGCGTCATCAAGTCTTGCGTCTTTGGCCGCAGCCAAGCCCAACATCATCTTCATCCTTGCTGACGACCTCGGCTACGCGGACCTGTCTTGTTATGGAGCGGACAAGATCAAGACGCCGCATCTCGACCGTATGGCAACCGAGGGCGTGAAGTTCACCGACTGCTATGCCACCGACTGCTATGCCACCGGTTGCGTGTGCTCGCCAACGCGCGGCTCGCTCAACCGTGAGGGCTTGCCGTCCGCCATCCGTGAGGGTAACTGGAAATTGCACCTGGTGGCACCCGTGATGAAATGGGCCGGCAAACTGCCGCCGGAGGCATTGTTAGAAAAATCCCGCTGGAGCCTCTGCCCTGGCTGTTTGATCTGTCCAGCGACATCGGTGAAACCCGCAACGTCGCGGCACAACACCCCGAGGTGGTTGCCAAACTGCGCGCCGACCTCGGGCAGACCGATGCCACACTGACCCGTGAGGCCCGGCCGCTCTTCAAGAAGGGGAGGTGAGTTGTATCCTACAGCCACTTCTTGCGGCGGAAGAACAGATACATGGCGACGACCACGGCTAACATGAAAATCCACAGGCAGACATAGCCGTAGCGGGTGTGCAACTCGGGCATATTGAGCCAATGCTCGCCGTCCTTGTTGTCAAAATTCATGCCATAGACGCCGACGATGAAGGTGAGGGGAATGAAGAACGCGGAAATGACGGTGAGCACCCGCATGATTTCATTGGTGCGCATGCTCACGGCGGATAGATAGAGTTCCAGCAATCCGGCGCTGAGTTCCCGGTAGCTTTCAATGAGATCCATGATCCGCACCGTGTGGTCGTAGCAGTCGCGCAGGAATACCCGGGTCGGGGCCGCAATGAACGGGCTTTCGTCGTGGAGCAGCGAGTTGAGCAGATCGCGCTCCGGCCAAATGGCACGGCGCAGTTGGATGAGCGTCCGGCGGTGGTCGTGCAGGGTGGCGACGCATTTGGCACTCGGTCGCTGCAGCATCTCGGTTTCAAGGTCTTCGAGCGCCTCGCCGAGGCATTCGAGGATCGGGAAACAGTGGTCGATGATGGCGTCCAACAGGGCGTAGGTCAGATAGTCAGGTCCCATCTTGCGGATCCAGCCCTTGCCGCTGCGGATCCGTTGCCGGATCGGCTCCAACACGTCGCTCTCCGGATCTTCCTGGATGGATAACAAAAAACCTTTCCCCAGAATCATGCTGATTTGTTCGCCAACCATCCGGTCGTCATCCCGATAGACCATCAGCGCGACGATGAACAGGTGGTTGTCATACGGTTCCACTTTCGGGCGTTGGCCGGCGTGCAGAATATCCTCGAGGGTGAGGGGATGCAGTCCGTATTTCTCACCCAGCGCCTTGAGCGCGTCGAGGTCGCCCAAGCCGTTGAATTCGATCCAGTGGACCTTGCCAGTTCCGCCATTGACGTCCGGGAGTTCAGCGACGCTGCGGACGTTGTGCTCGGTGAGCGTGTCGGCATCGTATTCCATCCAGCGGATCGCGGGCGGGCTTGCCTCACCGGGCGCGAGCGGCGTGAGAGTGGCGGGCGGAGTGCCTGGCAGGGAGTGGCGGGATTTGAACATCGCAGGCGACACGCTAGCAGATCGTATCCGCGATGGGAAGCGCAGATAGCAGTTACGGACTTCAGTCCGTTCTTAGAGCAGGAAGAGCGGACGGTAGTTACGGACTTCAGTCCGTTCTTAGAGCAGGAAGAGCGGACGGTAGTTACGGACTTCAGTCCGTTCTTGAAAGAGGAAGAGCGGACTGAAGTCCTGCACTACGTTATTTTGTGCTGGGATTGGCCGGCAAATCCGCGCAAACATCCGTGCATGCGACGCCTAGCACGTGGGATCTTGCTATTGCTGGCCGCGGTTCACGCCACTGCGGCACCGGCCCCGGTGACAAAACCCAACATCGTTTTCCTGCTGGCCGATGACCTGCGGCCGGATTGCCTTGGAGTGCTAGGCCACCCCATCGTCAAGACCCCGCACATCGACAAGTTGGTTGCGCAGGGATTCATCTTCCGCAACGCTTACGTGCTCGGCTCCAACTCCGGAGCCGTCTGTACGCCCAGCCGGACCATGATCCAGACCGGACGGAGTTATCTGCGCGATCAAACCCGCGGCACTCCGACGCTCGCGCAGACGATCAAGGCAGCCGGCTACGCATCGATGCGCAGCGGCAAGTATGGCAACGGACCGAAGAAACTCGATGATGAGTTTGACTGCAATGCCGATGGCAACAATGCCGGGGGCAACGCCGACAACCTCATTCGCTTTATCGGCGAGCATGCAGGCAAACAACCGCTGTTTCTCTATATGGCCTCGCACGAACCCCACGACCCGCAGTTTGCCACCGATGAGTTCTATCGCATGTACCAAGCGAAAAACATCCCGTTGCCGGTCAACTTTCTGCCGTTCCTGCCCTTCGACAACGGTGAAATGACCGTCCGCGACGAGCAAACGCTGCCGTGGCCACGCACCAAGGAAAGCGTCACCGGCAAGCTGGCGCGCTACTATGCATCCACGTCTTATTGGGATGCGCAGGCGGGCCGGGTCATCGCAGCCCTCAAGCAGACCGGTCAGTTCGATCACACGATCTTCGTCGTCGCCGGTGACAACGGCTTGTCGTTGGGCGAACACGGCTTGCTCGGCAAACAAAACCTCTATGAGTTCGGCGGCATGCACGTCCCCTTGATCTTCGCCGGACCGGGCGTCCCGAAAGGTGAAACCAAGGCGTTTGCCTACTTGTACGATGTCTATCCAACCCTTTGCGAACTGGCCGGCATCGCCGTGCCCGCAGACCTCGATGCCAAGAGCCTCGCACCGGTCATCACCGGCCGCCAGTCGCAAGTGCGCGACTGCCTGTTCACGGCCTACAAGGATTGCCAGCGCTCCATCCGCGATGAACGCTGGAAGTTGCTCCGCTATCCGCTCATCGACAAAACCCAACTCTTCGACCTGCAAGCCGACCCGCACGAGATGACCGACCTGTCCGCCAATCCCGAACACGCCGCGAAAGCCGCCGACCTGACCGCCTTGCTAGAAAAGGAGCGGCTGCGCTATGGCGACCAGGCCCCGCTCAAGGTCGCCACCCCGCAACCGGCGGCATGGACACCTCTCGGCAAAGCCGCCAAGCCGGCAAGGAAGCTCAAACCCGGGAAGAATAGGGAGCCGGAGATCCGCGGGTTGAGGGTGTGGAGTTGGATCGTGGCCCGCCTGCGCGGGAACGTAGTCTAGGACTTTAGTCCGGTCTTCCTCTCCATAGTTCGTTCTTGTAGAAAAAAGACCGGACTAAAGTCCTGGACTACTTTTCTTGTAGAAAAAAGACCGGACTAAAGTCCTGGACTACTTTTCTTGTAGAAAAAAGACCGGACTAAAGTCCTGGACTACTTTTCTTGTAGAAGAAAGTCCGGACTAAAGTCCTGGACTACTTTTTTTGTAGAAGAAAGTCCGGACTAAAGTCCTGGACTACTTTCGAGACCACGCTATCATTCATCCCGTCATGGCCTTCACGCCATACAATCCAGACGAAGCCGTGCATCGTCACCGGCTTCACCTCCCGCACTGGCGTCAATGGGGGCGCAGTTATTTCATCACGACACGTCTCGCCGATTCATTGCCCTCACACGTTCGTGAACGGTGGATCCAACAACGCAACATCTGGCTGGCCGAGCATGGACTCCCATCAGATGCGGATCCCGAGCAACTTGCCGAGGCTGAGGGTATAGCCTTTCATCGTGAATTCACCGCAAAATTCCACGAACTCCTTGATGCCGGGCATGGGGAGTGCCTGCTGGCCCGGCCCGAACTGTCGGCCATTCTCGGGGAGATCATGACCTCCGGCCACGGGACGTCCTATCATCTCGATGCCTGGGTCATCATGCCAAATCATTTCCATGCTCTAGTCGAACCCATGGCAAGCGTCACCCTCGGTCAAGTGATGAAGGCATGGAAGGGGGGCAGTGCACGAAAAATCAACCAGTCCAACAACCGATCGGGCAGCCTGTGGCAGGCCGAGGCATTCGATCACATCGTGCGCAGTGAGGCACAGTGGGAGCATTTCCGTCGCTACATCGCTGATAATCCCGCCAAGGCCGGATTGTCTGATGGGTATGTCCTTGGTTGTGGAGACCGGGCAGGACTGACTCGCGCTGAGTTGTTTGATTAATGTAGTTCCGGACTTCAGTCCGGTCGTGGAGAAGAAAGAACGGACTGAAGTCCGTAACTACTTTTGTGAACGCGATATTTGAACTTGGAATGGACTGAAAATTCAAACATACAAAGGCCGCGTGAAATTGCCCCAGTTTGTACTCTTCGCATTATGCATCGTCACACCGCTGCACGCTGCGAATGTCGCTGGCCCGAAGCCCAACATCCTGGTCATTCTCGCCGACGACCTGGGGTTTTCGGACATCGGTTGTTATGGATCGGATATCGCCACGCCGCAGTTGGACCGGCTTGCCGCCAATGGCCTGCGCTTCACCCAGTGTTACAACACTGCCCGCTGCTGGCCGACGCGCAGCGCCCTGATGACCGGTTACTATCCGCAGCAGATTCACATGGATCCGCCCAATGGACGCCTGCCACAATGGACGCGCACGCTGCCGCAGTGGCTCAAGCCGCTGGGCTACCGCAGCTATCATTCCGGTAAGTGGCATGTGAACGGCGCGCCCATGGTGGTGGAGGATGGCGGATTCGACCATTCGTATGTCCTGCATGACCATGACCGCAATTTCAATCCAAAGGACATTGCTGAAGATGACCGACCGCTGCCGCCCGTGGCGAAGGACAGCGGTTATTACACGTCCACTGTCTTTGCCGATCATGCAATCCGCTGTTTGAAAGAGCATGCCGAGAAGTATGCTTCCCAACCGTTCTTTTCCTATCTGGCGTTCACCGTGCCGCATTTCCCACTGCAAGCCCCGCCGGAGGATATTGCCCGTTACCGCGATCATTACCTCAAAGGCTGGGACCAGGTGCGACAGGACCGCTGGCAGAAGCTGCACGACACCGGGATCGTCAACTGCGCTCTGGCGCCGCTGGAACCGGCGTTCACGCCGCGTTACCTCGTGCCCGGGGTGCTCAACAAACTCGGCCCTGGCGAAATCGAGCATGCCGTCCCATGGATCGAATTGAGCGACGCGCAAAAAATCTATCAGGCCACGAAGATGGCCATCCATGCCGCCATGATCGACCGCATGGACCACGAGATCGGACGCGTGTTGGATCAGGTCCGCGCAATGGGTGCCTGGGACAACACGATCATCCTGTTTCTATCCGACAACGGCACCGACGCCTCGATCCTGGTCCGCGGCGATGGCAATGACCGCGATGCCCCGCCCGGATCCGCAGCGTCCTTCCTGTGCCTCGGGCCCGGGTGGTCGAGCGCGGGCAACGCCCCGTTCCGCCGCCACAAGATCTGGACCCATGAGGGCGGTATCTCCACGCCGCTCATCGTGCATTGGCCCAAGGGCATCACCGCGCGCGGCGAACTCCGGCACGACGTATGCCATGTCATTGACTTTGTTCCTACATTGTTAGGACTCGCCGGAGCCGAGCCGGAACTGCCTGCAGGCTCTCCGCCGTTTCCCGGCCGCAGCCTGGTCCCGGCGCTTGCCAAGGACGGTAGCGTCACTCGTGACAACCTGTTCTTTAACCATGAAGGAAATCGCGGGCTGCGCGTCGGCAATTACAAGGTGGTGTCCGCCCGCGAAGGTCAAAACGCTTGGGAACTCTACGATCTAACAAACGACCGCTGCGAGCAGCACAACCTGGCCGCCGCCCAGCCCGACCGCATCCGCGACATGGCCGCGCGCTGGCAGCAGTTGCAGGACGAGTTCACCCGCAACGCCGGCCCGGCATTGCCGGTGCCAAGCGCCAGACCATCCGCCCGCAAGATCCCGCCCGAATCTACCAGGTAAACACCAGTCCTTGGCATAGACGACATGCAGACATCCATATCATTCCTGCGGTTTCTTGAGCATGCGCCCGGCAATGGCCTTGAGATCTTCCACCGGGATGGCGAAGCTTTCGGCGCGGTCGGCGCGGGCGATGTTCATGCCGATACAGCGGCCGTCCAAGTCTAACAAAGGACCGCCGACGATGGATTTCGCGCCGAGGATATCATGTTGGAGAATGCGCGGGAAGCCGCTGCGGCGTTCGGAATAATCGCCGCTCATGGCATCATTGCGGTTCATTTCCTCGGTCATCTCATTGCGTGCCATGAGGCGCACCTCGGCGTTCATCTCCTCCTTATTGCGGCGGTAGGTGAGCATGGCAGTGCTGCCCGCCTTGCGGTCCTTGAGGATGGCGGATAACTCTTCAAGCTTGCCAACCGTCTTGCCGTCAATGGCGAGAATGACGTCGCCCTTTTGGAGGCCGGCCTCCTTGGCACCGCTCTTGTCCTGAACATCGGCGATTTCCAACTCCTTGACGTCCGGCTTGAGTTTCACGCCGAGGGCACCGCCGCCGGCGGTGGGGATTTCGCGGATTTTCGCGCTGATGATGCCGGCGAGCACGCGGCGTTGGGTGCGGGTGCTCGCGCCGTTGGCCACCACCCAAGTCCCTTGCGGCACGGCGCTGGTGGGCGCGTAGGTCACCGGGGTCAGGCCGCTGGCATCAATCTTCAAATGAGCCACGTCCCAGCGCGGGTCGATGTCGAGGAGGGTCACCTCCGGGTATTTCTTATCGTCCACCACGACGCTGAGTTTCTTGATTTGCTGCAGCTCGCTGGCTTTCGTTAGGATATCTCCATCGGGCGAAATCACCACGCCATAGATTGCTTCGCCGCGGCCATCGTAAATGACGGCGCTGGATTTCTGGATGACCAGGCGTTGCGGTTCGAAGGCGGCCAGCACGCTGGCACCGGTGGTGCGATAGGCGGTTTCCAAGCTTTGATCGGCCAGGGTGCGGGCGCTCAGCGCGAGGGCGAGGGCAGGGAGAAAAAATTTAGCGTGCACCGAGTTTGAGTTTGAGGGTGAGGGGTTTGTCCGCGCGGAGGGCATCGATTTCGAGTGCATCGCCTTCGGCCATCTCCTTGAGCAGGCCTTGGAATTGTTCGCGGGTTGTCAGCTCGGTGCCGTTGAGTTTGAGCAGGACATCGCCATCTTTGAAGTCGGCTTTTTCGGCCGGCGTGTCCTTGCCCACTTTGGTCACCGTCAGGCCGCCTTCCTTGCGGGTCTCG
>Ga0194060_10003425_pt1 | contig 11203 bp, 6 predicted proteins | sample SepL225m_MetaG_FD_163427 | JGI IMG/M metagenome (GOLD analysis project Ga0194060, IMG submission 163427) | Anoxic zone freshwater microbial communities from boreal shield lake in IISD Experimental Lakes Area, Ontario, Canada - Sep2016-L222-5m | ecosystem: Environmental > Aquatic > Freshwater >... | reverse complement strand
ATGAAACCTGGTATAAAATGACCGTCATGCTGGAAAGCGGATTGGATATCAAACCCGTCATCACCCATCGCTTCGGAGCCGATGAGTTCCACCGCGGCTTCGAAGTCATGCGGTCCGGCAGGTGTGGCAAGGTGGTGCTCGACTGGTCTGTCTTTCAATGACGCCCCATAGACGATTTTCATGACTGCCTATTGCAAATTCCAATCCCACGTTGCCAGTCAACTGGACGCCATGCGCGCGGCCGGCACCTACAAACGCGAGCGCACACTCACCACGCCGCAGGGGACCCTGGTGGCAACCACGGATGGCGTGCCCGTGCTCAACATGTGCGCGAACAATTATCTGGGCCTGGCGCAGCATCCCGCGGTGCGGCGTGCCGCGCATGAGGCGCTGGACCAATGGGGTTATGGTCTGGCCAGTGTGCGTTTCATCTGCGGCACGCAAGGTGTCCACAAGGAGCTCGAAGCGGGCCTGAGCGATTTTCTTGGCACCGAGGAAACCCTCCTCTACGGTTCCTGCTTTGATGCGAATGGCGGCTTGTTCGAAGCGCTGCTGGGGCCCGAGGACGCGGTCATCAGCGATGAACTCAATCACGCCTCCATCATCGATGGCGTGCGCCTTTGCAAGGCCCGGCGGTTTCGCTATACCAACTGCGACATGGCGGATCTCGAAGCCAGGCTCATCGATGCCGATGCGCAAGGTGTTCGATTCAAACTGATAGTCACTGACGGGGTGTTTTCCATGGATGGTTTCATCGCGCCCCTCAAGGCGATCTGCGATCTGGCGGACCGATACCATGCGCTGGTCATGGTGGATGATTCGCACGCGGTGGGCTTCATGGGCCGGCATGGGCGTGGCACCCATGAATTCTGTGACGTCATGGGCCGCATCGACATCCTTACCGGCACCCTGGGGAAGGCTCTCGGGGGTGCCAGCGGGGGTTACACCAGCGGACGCCGGGAAATCATCGAAATGCTTCGTCAGCGGTCTAGGCCCTATTTGTTCAGCAATACCCTCGCCCCCATGATCGCGGGCGCATCCCTGGAGGCACTCCGGATTTTAAATCAATCGACCGCATTGCGCGACACCCTGGAGGCAAACACACGCTATTTTCGTCAGGCGATGACTGCGGCGGGATTCGACATCGCGCCCGGCGAGCATCCCATTGTGCCGGTGATGTTAGGGGATGCCGCCCTGGCCACGAAATTCGCGGACGCGATGCTGGAACGCGGGGTTTATGTCATTGGGTTCAGTTATCCCGTCGTGCCGCCGGGCAAGGCGCGGATTCGCACCCAGGTCAGCGCGGCCCATACGCGGCATGACCTGGAGCGCGCGGTGCAATCCTTCACGGACGTGAAACGCCAACTGGGGCTTTGATCATGGACTAAGCCCAGCCTCCGGTCCGGCCCTTGTGCTGGCTTTCACCCCGCCTCATTCCTGGCAAAATCGACTTTTCATGGCGATTGCGGTTGCACGTCATGGCATTCGGGGGTAAGCGGAAATGTTTCGCGGGCCGTGGAATGGCTGGGCTTCAGGTTTGACTTGAACCAGCTAACGGCATCGGGGAACACCCACTCAAGGAGACCCCCAATGAAAATGTTACCCATCAAGCCCGCCCGGTGGTTCATCGCCGGTGTGATATTGTCCCTGCCGATGACGGCCTTCGCATGGGAGCCCAGCGAGAAGGATCTCGACGCGGCGCTCCAAGCGGCCGACTTCACCGGCTATTACGCCAACATGTCGGCGTGGCTTGACCAGAAGTCTCCGTCCGCTGGCGGCAAGATCACGGAAGAGGCCATGGTTGCCCTGTTGAAGGATCCGGTATTCCGCAATGTGCTGGACCAGAGGCGCTTGGTCGAAACCCACGGCGTTGACAAGCTCAACAGCTTCGCGAAGGTCGAGGCCAAGCGGGCGTTCCTGGCATGGGTGATGAAGGATACCAGCCGTCTGGACATGTATATGGAATACGCGGCACCGGGAATTGAAGCGCTGGAGCGCTGGTTCAAACTCTACACTGAAGACCCGGAGTCACACGAGGGAATCTATCTGAAACTCGCCATGTCCGCGGCCATCTGGCCACCCGGCGGCGTCGGCCAATACCGCGGCGACGAGCCCATCGAGTGGCAAAAACGCTATAACAACTTCAAAACCGCCCACAAGAACAAGGACTTGGTTCCGAGCTTCGACCACCTGATGGTGTGTGATTACGCGCGCTGCCTCAACTGCATTGGTGCCGACACCGACATGAACTGGGCGCGGCAGATGATCCACGACTGGCGCCCTGACCTGATGGAAAAAGAACAGATCCACAAGATCGTGAGCGAGGTGTGGCGCAGGTTTTCGCCGTTCGGTTTCTCTAACGGATATATCACGGTGCTGGAAGGCGGCGGCAAATGCGGGCCGCGCGGCATGTTCGGCCAGTTCGTCTGCAATGCCTTGGGCGTTCCTGCCATCGGCGTGGGACAACCGCAGCATTGCACCTTCGCTGCACGCTGCGATTTTCCCGAAACCGAGCCGCAGGCCGGCAGCCTGTGGAAAGTCTATCAGGGACGTGGCTGGGAATTCTCGGATTGCGGCGGCTGCAACGGTGCCCAGTTCACGGCCCAGGAGGCCAGGAAATACCGCACGGCCGAGTGGTCCCTCGTTCAGCACCTGAACTGGCTCGCACCGGTGCTGGCCGCGAAGGATCGGGCGGATGCCGTCAAGGACTTGGCCACCAAGGTGGTGAAACCCGTGAACACCACCACGCCGATGGGGGTGCCGGCCTCCGAGTGTGATGTCATCTTCGCCGGTAAAGCCACCAAGACCGACCCCGCGAAAAAGGACGCGCCCATTGACTACAATGCGGAAGGGCCGCCTGCCGTCACCGACGCATCGAACACGGCATCCAGGCCGCCGCGCGTGAAGGAAGCGCCATTTCAACTCGCGCCCGGGGTCATCCACGTGGAAGCCGAAACGTTCACCAAGAATCTCGCCGAGGCGATGTATCCTACCGAACAGGAAGGCCGGGTGTTTGTCTTCGATAGTTGGACGGGCGGCAAACAACTCTATTTTCAGCGCAACATGAAGACCAACTGGGCCGAATACTTGATAGATGTGCCGCTGGCCGGGACATATTCGTTAGAGGTCATGCTGGCGGCTGCCAACCGCGATCAAGTTCTCGAAGTAATCTGCGGCACGGAAAAACTCGGGACGGTGGCCATCCCCGGCACCACCGGCCTGTGGAAAAAGATGCAAGCGGTGGACATCAAACTCACCAAGGGCCCCCAGACGTTGCGCATCAGCTCGCCTGCCATGCAACGGGGCATCTCCATCCGCTGGTTCGAGTTGACCCCCAAGCAAGGGTGACTCCTTTCACCGGCTTGCACCTCGGAAGCCATTTCATGAACAGCTCAGTATGACCCGACGACCAGCGAGCCGGTTCCTTTGAGGGCACCCGGAACGACGCTCGCGCTATAGGTGCCGGCGGCCTGATGTTTGCCATCGATACTGAGCTTGCTCACTTTCATCTGTCCTTTGAAGTTCAACCCAAGAGTGGCTCCGGCGGCGATGCTCACCTCGGTGTCCGGTCCCAGAGCGCGTGATGTGGTTAGGAAAAGCGCGCCCTGTGCCACGACCGTCGGGCCGCTGTAGGTGTTGGCACCGGAAAGCGTCCAGGTGCCCTTGCCGGACTTGGTCAGAGAGGTGGTTGCCATGCCGGCGCGGTCGTGGGGATTGGTGATGGTTCCTGCGAGTTCACCGGTGCCGGTGGTGTCGCCCGTGAGCGCGATGGTTTTGTTAGCGCCATAGCCGGAGATCACGAAGGGGCTGGCAAGCTTGAGCAGACCGGTGCCGGATTGGCTCAGGGTCACGGTGGATTTTTTTCCCGCCAGATTGAGCACGCGGTCGGACGTTTCGCCGGGGCCGGTATAGATCAGGGCGCAATCGCCATCTTTGCCGTCATCGCCGATGACGATCTCGCCGGCCTCTATATCCATCGGCACTCCCAAACTGCTGTTGGGTTTGCCGTTGCCTTTGGTGAAGCTGTTGAGAGACGCCACCGCCAAGGTGCCGCTCTCCAGAATTGTTTGGCCGGTGTAGGTATTGCTGCCTGAGAGTTGCAGCGCGCCCGCTCCGCATTTCTTGAAAAGGAACGCGCCGCCACCCGGCCCCTTGGAATCCGTTATGTTGGCTGCAACGATGACGGGTTCACTGACGTTGGCGGTGTCCAGTGACAATACCGCGCCGGCCAGCAAGCCGTTGTGGATCACATTGGTGGTTAGGTTGGCCACCAGCGCGGAAATCTGGGCACCGGTGAATTCGCCCGGGCCGCCGACGTTGAGCCGCAGCGTCGCCGACTTGTGCACGGTGATGTGGGTCGGCGTCCATTTCGTCGTGTCACCATTGTAGAGCCCGGCAGCCTTCTTTACAATCAGGGCGCCCGGAAAAACGGTGGTGGGGCCGGTGTAGGTGTTAGAGCCACGAAGGGTCACGGTGCCGCCGGGCACCATGCTGAGGTAGGTCCCGTTGGTGCCAAGCAAGGCAAAGCCGCCGGGGCCGCTCATGGTGCCGGAGATATCGCAGTCGCTGATGAAATTGGCGATGCAGTTAAGGGTGACAGGACCGCTCCAGGCGCAATGAAAGAGCGTCCCGCTGTCGATAGTGAGAGGGTTGGCAAGGGTGCCATCGGATGAGAGTGTGCCGAAGTTGCCCAGGGTGACCGGCCCTGTGCCCAGCCCGTCATTTTTGCGCACGTTGATCTTGCCACCATTGATGCGGGTGCCACCGCTGTAGGTGTTGCTGTTATTGAGTTGCAGGATGCCGAAGTGCACATCATGGAAGTTGATGCCGGCCACGTTGGGATCACCGGAGCTGTTGAGCACCAGGGTGCGGGAGCCGGAGATCACCTCATTGAAACTGATGAAGCAATTCGGATCCTTGTCTGGAAACGTGTTCACGCTCAGATCATCCTGGAGAATAACGGGCACGTTGATGTCAACCCGGCCGCACTTGCCCGCACGGATCTCCGGCGCAATGTTGTTAGCACCTGCCTTGGCGAACGTCATGCCGTTGCCGCTCAGAACCATGCCCCCGCAACCGTCGCCCAGAACAAGCTGGTTCAGTAGAAATCCTGCGTTCAAATCATTTTTCACGGCACAGGTGCCGCGCTGGTCGAAGTTGAGGACACAGTCGGCCTGGCCGGCGGCACCCGGCGCGGTGCCCGCGCCTTGAATGTTAGACCACTTTGAGCCCTCACTCCAGTTTCCGCCCTCAGGCTTGTTCCAGGTGAAGACATTCGGCCGGCTCTTGTCGATGGGGGTCACCACGCCGACTGGTGCAGGCGCCTGCGGCTTGGGTCTATCCGCCGGGGCGTTGCCGGCCTCTGGCATCACAGGTTTGACCGCACCGCATGGTTTCTCCTCGGTCGCCAGGAGCGGCGGCCCCGCATCATTGAAGTTACCTGCCGTGGGTGGCAGCTTGGCGGCCTTTGCCGGATCGATATACTCGGCCAAATCGCGCAGTGCAATGACCTTGTAGTTGTTGTCCTTCAAATATTGCATCTGCACCTTGAATACCTCCGGGGCCAACGAAACCGGCGGATGCTCCATGTCCGGCACACCGTGGTAACAGATCGCCACGATTTTACCGCCTGCGGCCTGTCTAACCATTTTGACGAAGCCCTCAAGATCGCCGCACCACATGGAAGGAATCTCGAAAGGATGATCCACCGTCGGCCTGTAGGCACGGTTATGGCCGCCCCGTGCAAAGATGTATCCGGCCGCAGCCAGCACAGGGGTCACATTTGCCTGATGGAGCGGCCAGGCAATGGTGGTGGGTTTGGGGACATGGTTGGCCAGCAACTCATCCTCCATGGCCAGCATGGCATCCACCCCCGGCGAATGACCCTTGGAGTGGTTGCCGATCTCAAACCCGGCATCAGCCATGGCCTTCATCTGCCTGAATGTCATATACCAATCCTTGCGGGTCCTGAACGAATCAAAGTCGCAGACATAGAACGAGCCGTTGAATCCTAACGACTTCAGAATCGGCGCCACCACGGTATAGCCACTCAGCGGGCCGTCGTCGAAAGTGAGCACCACCAGCTTGTCGGGGATCGGTTTGCGCAAGACTCCAGCAGGATCCGCCGGGTGCTCCCCTTCGCCCATTGCGCCCGGCAATGTGCCCGCGAAGACACAACCCGCAACCACGGCTTCCACCAGCAATTTTCTCATTGAACAAGAATTCATAAGCATTTTCCCAGTTACGCACTGATCCCCAATCCCGGCTATTGTCCGGCACGCTGTCCGGGTTTGCCGAGCGCCGTGGTCAGCGCGGCCCCAACCACTCTAACAATATCTAGCAACCACAACGCCAGGCCGGCCAGACAGACCCAGGCACCCGCACGCAGGACGATGAGGCCGCTGACATCAGCCGTGCCGCTGGTTTTCATCATCTGCGTGAGGTCTTGGGCGCGGATGGCCATGTCGGCGAGCGGGCTGAGCAGGATGCCCACGGCGAGGGCCATCCACCAGCGGGCCACCGTCAGTGGCCGCAACAACAGGCAGCCCAGAGCGATGCCGAGAATAACGCGGGCGGCGCGGGTGGCCCACATGGCCACGGTTTCTAGGGTGAAGGTGTCGAAGCCCTTGATTTCGATGACCGGCAGCCAGGTGGCACGCAGCAACAGCCCGGCGGCACCGGCCAGCAACAGGCACTCCAGGAATTTTCTAACAAGCGTGGTTGGGCGCGGGGTGTTCATCAGCCGTGGGTTTTGCGTTGGATCCCAAACAGGGCGAAGCCATAGCACAAGCCGATCCATGCGATCAAAATCCAGGTGGCGGCCACCGCCGGGAACGTGAACAAGAACGGCGTGCCCTTGCTGTAGCGGACGTCGCCACGGCTCTCCACCGTGTCGCGCTTGCGCCTGATCTCCGAGCCGCTGGCATCCGTGCCCGCCACTTCCCAGACTTTCTTGTGCTGGCCGAGACGCTCGGCGTGCACCGCGAGATTTTGCCACGACGTGTTGACGTAGGATTCGCGGTCGAAAGACTCCGAGATTTTGGCGCCATGGGCGGACCAGGAGATATCCTCGGGCTCCGCCGCTCCTGTTAGAAAGACCGGCTGCTTGGTGAGATTGGTCACATAGGGGGTGGCCCGGCCGTAGAGGTTGGACACATCGATGACGCGCTGGCACGCGTGGCTGGGAAAGGCGACGGAAATCGAGCGCACCAAGGGCGACATTTTCGGCAGGGTGACCACATAGCCGCCAAACAGGATCTGCGGGATGAGCAGGAGCGGCACCCACATCACCGCCTGCGTCGGGGAGCGGACCCAAGCGGACACCGCCAAGCCCAGACTCACGCCGACCAATGCCGCGCCGAAAAACGCCAAGACCTTGAGCAGCACGCCCATGAGCAACACGCGCCACGGGGCGATCGCCTGAAATGTTAGAGCCTGGCCATCCGCGCCGACCACGGGCATGCCCTCGGCATTGTTGATCGGACGCGCGCCGGATTCGATGAAGCTATCCTCCATGACCAGCCACTTGGCGGCGGTGACCGCCAGCCAGACCGGCGGGGCGGCGATGAAGCGTTTGAGCACGCCGGGGGGCTTGGGTGCCTGGGTCTTGGTGGCGGGCGCCTTTGCCTCGTCGTCGCCGACGGCGACAAACCCATCGGCGGCCCCCTCGTCATCCAGTGATGGGGGTTTGGGATAGCGGCCTTCCTGGATGAGGCGCATCACATAAAGCTCGCTGAAATTTTTGGCATCGAAGTTGATCGGGTGGATCGCGTGGCCGATGGGAATGATGATGAGCAACAACAACAGGCCCTGGACACAGGAAATGAAGCCTTGGAAGGCGAACTTGGAACTCAGATAGACATTGCGCCCGAGCCCGCAGATTTGCTCGCGCTTGACGATGGGCAGTTCCCCGACAATTTGCTGTGCGCCGTTGCTGCAGCCAAACCACATGGTGGCGATGAGGCCGAGAAACATCCGGAACCCGAACTCGTCGGATACCAAGGCGATGAGCAAACCAATGAGAATGACCTGGCAAAACAGAAACGCCAGATTGAGCCAATCCGCACCGAGAATTTTCCACTGCCGCACCAGCAGGGTGACAAAACGCGCAGCGGCCGAAACGCGTTTTACCCGGCCTTGCGGCAGGCCTGGCGTCCCCTCCTCGAGGCCGGTGATGCCCGGCGCTTGATGGCCCGGCCAGGCCTTGAATTCCTCTTCCCATTGCGCTGCGCTCTTGGTGCCCCGCAACACTTCCGAATAGATTTTTTCCAGCGGCGATTTGGTGATCCCCGCCGAGGACCGGCTGCCGGCGTGCGACTCGCTGAGATCCGCCGCCCGCTTGACGAAGAAATCCCGCGCCTGGGCGGAATTGCCCTCGAAAATGACCCGCCCGCCGTGCACAAACACCAGCCGGTCAAACAGATAGGCCTTTTGCAGGACATGGGTCGTGCACACCACCGTCAGATTCGTCAGGGTCAGCGATTGCAGCAACTCCATCAGCGATTCCTCGGTGGCCGGATCAAGCCCGGATGACGGTTCGTCAAGAAACATCACCGAGGGCTTGGACAGCAACTCGATGCCGATGCTGACGCGCTTGCGCTGGCCGCCGGACAAATGATAGACGCGTTTGCCGGCGTGCTCGGTTAGGCCTAACAACTCGATGGTGCGCTCGACGAGTGCCTTGCGTTGTTTGCTCTCGAGCCGCAACCGGAGGCGGGCGGCCAGATAGAACGCATCGCGCACCACCAACTCGGGGTGGACGATGTCGTCTTGGGGCACATAACCAATGGCGCCCGGGCGGAGTTTGTTGAGCAGCGAGTTTTGGATACCGCCGATGGTGACCTTGCCCTGATCGGCCGGGCGGATGCCGCAGAGGGCGTTGAGCATCGTGGACTTGCCGGAGCCCGAGCCGCCGAGGATGCCGATGAAATCGCCGGTGCCGATGCGCAAGCCGACGTCGTTGAGGATGCGCAAGGGGTTGCCGGTTTGGCGGTCTTTGACGACCACGGCCAGATGCTCCGCCTCGATGCGTCCGGAGTCGGAATGATCGACCCGCTCGATTTGCGCCCCGCGGAATTCGAACACGTAGTCGCCGATCTTGAAGCGGTCGCCGAAAATGAGCTTGGCCCGTGTGAACGGTTCGCCATTGAGCAGCGTTTCCGTGGAACTGTGGTCGCTGAGCATCCAATCGCCATTCTCAAGTCCGAGGCGGGCATGGAGTTTGGAGATGGTGCGGTCCTGGGCATCGAGGGCGACGTGGAGGGTTGCGGGTTCGGCCGCGTCGCCCGGGCCGCGACCAAACAGATAGGCCTGGGCGGGGTCGAGGGCAAACCCCTCACAAGGCGTGCCGGCAAGCAGCGGCGAGTCCCACTTCAAGGAGAACGCGAAGGTGAGCTCGTCGAGGGCAAAGGCTTCCCCCGAGCGCAGCGCCTGGCCGCGGCTGCGTGGGGCACCGGCCTCACGCCACGTCAGGGTGCGCAACGCCGGATCCCAGTCGATGAGCAAGTCCGGGTCCGGACCCGGAGCGCCAAGCGGACCTAACACGATAGACCGTTGCGCCAGGCCTGAAATCCCGTAGGATCCCTTCTCCAAGTTGAAACGGCGGACGCCCGCTGCCTGCCTGATAATAAGTGCCGCCTGCATGACCTGGAGAAAAAATTGCTCAGCGCGAGCCCGGGCCCATCACCGGCCGATCCAACGGGATATCGTAAGCGGGCTTGGGTTTTTCCGGTGGGGGCTTGACCGGTGGGGGTCTCACCGGTTGGGGTATCGGCGCCGGGTTGTCCTTCGCGCCGCCCGGCGGCTCGGGATCACTGAGACTCACTCTGGACGAATCGCCGGCAGCCACCTTGGGTGGCTCAACCGCGACCGGTTTGGGTTCCCAATTGTCCGACTTGGTAAATTTCCACTCGCCCTTGAGGTTGGCGGAACCGGTCCAATAGAGGGTGCGCCGCGTGCCATTGGCCTCCTTGAGCACCGCCTTGGCCTTGCAACTGAAGGGCCTCTCAAACGACGGGATTGTTAGATCGGCGGTGCTGAAGCTTTCGACCGTGGCGCCTTGAACCTGTTGCCGCGCCTCCTCCTTGAGTTTGGAGCCTTCCAGATCGAGCGAGCGTTCGATCTCACTCACGCCCGGCATCTTGACCGGCTCGGAGGATTTGATTTTTGATTTCGCCTCATCGAGTTCCGCCTTGAGGCGCGGCACTTCCTTATCGAGTTCGGCCTTGAGGTTGGCGATTTCCGCTTCGAGGCGGGAATTTTTGGCGAGCGCTTCGGCCAGAGTTTTCTGTCCTTCACGCATCGCGGACGGATCCTCCGAGTTGCAGGACGGCAGCAGCAGGCAGACCATGCCGATGGCACAGGCGATGACGTGGTGGCGGAGTTTCATGGCAGGACCGGGCAAGCCCGCGGGCAGTGGCGGGCGTTATTTGGCTTCCTTGACGCAAGCGACCACCGTCTGCGCGGTGAGTTTTGCCATCGCCTCGACGCTGTCCTTGGACAGGGATTTGCGGAGCTCGACGTTGACGAGTTTCTCCAACTCGGTCATCGCCTCGGAGAGCAACTTGACGATACCTGTGTTAGGCAGGCCGGCGCCATCCAGATCGGCTTTGAGTTCCTTGACGAGCAGCGGCTCGCGGAGCAGGCCGCCGGTGCGCTCGCTGTAGTGATCCCTAACCAAGCTGGAGGTGTAACGGGCACCTTGCAGCCAGCCCGCCGCGTAGAGGATTTTGCGCACCGGGGCTTTGCCGCTGACTCCCGACTCGCGTTGCAGCACGGCTTCGATGTCTTGTTGGAGATAGCCGAGTTCCAGGAACACGCGGCCCCATTCGCCGCGCGTGGCGAACGAGCGCACCATCTTGGCCCGCCGCAAATCCGCATCGGTGACGCCGAGTTTCTTGCCGAGCTTTTCGATATGATCGGCACAGGCATTGAGCTTTTCCGCATCACGGGCCTTGATGGCCATGACCCCATCGCAAATGCGGAAACCCAGCAACGCCGGAATGGCCACCTTGGTGTCCTTGACCGTGTCGGGGTCGATGTTCACCTCGGTGCGGTTCATCACTTCCTTCCATTTGATGGCTTCCGCGCCGAGGGCGGAATCCAGGGCGATGAATTTGTCGTAGGGATTGGGGCGAATCATGTTTTCGCCGCTGCTCACGGTTTTGGAATTCTTAAGTGCCTCCTTGGATGAGGGCTTTTTCTC
>Ga0194060_10003424_pt1 | contig 11204 bp, 7 predicted proteins | sample SepL225m_MetaG_FD_163427 | JGI IMG/M metagenome (GOLD analysis project Ga0194060, IMG submission 163427) | Anoxic zone freshwater microbial communities from boreal shield lake in IISD Experimental Lakes Area, Ontario, Canada - Sep2016-L222-5m | ecosystem: Environmental > Aquatic > Freshwater >... | reverse complement strand
CTGATAAGGCTTTATTCTGGTTATATCAATTTTAAAATCATAATAAGTTTCGTAAACATCTTTTTTTGCATTTGTCTTTGGCTCTTCCTTTTCCTTTGCCTTAACAGAACTGACCACAGATGTATTCATTAGATACTGCCTGACAACCTTACGCACTTCGGCATTCTCGCTTTGCATTTCGGCGATAATATCCTTTGCTCCATGGAGAGCCTCTTCAATGTTGTTAACGCCAAGTTCGGGATTAATAAACTCCGCCATTTTCTCTTCGAAATTCCCGGAAAAAGCCGGGTTCTCAAGAATAAACAGGGCGAGAGGTTCAAGTCCCTTAGCTTTCGCGATTGTGCCTCGGGTTTTTCTTTTTGGCTTATACGGGAGATAAAGATCCTCAATTTCCTGTAGCTTTGCAGAGTCAGTAATCATAGCGCGAAGCTCATCTGTAAGTTTACCCTGTTCTTCGATACTCTTAAGTATAGTCTCTTTTCTTTCTTCGAGAATGGTGATATAACTAAGACGGTCCTCTATTTGGCGAAGTTGCTCTTCATCGAGTCCGCCAGTTTGTTCTTTTCTATATCGCGCGATAAAGGGGATAGTCGAGCCATCCTTAAACAGAGCGATAACTTCTTTTACCTGATCAATTTTTACAACGAGTTCTTTTGCAATTATTGCCGGAATATTTATCATTTAATTTCCTGTTAATTAGTAAATTCTTCAAAAGTGTGTTTGGGGAACAATTACTGAAAAGATGCATTCCATTTATGTTATTTCTCTTGTTACGGATATTAACCATCTATTCAGCAGTCAATAGAAAGTAATCGCACAAAGGTAATCCTAAAGTAGTTACTTAATCAAGAAAATTTAAATATTTTCCTGGTGTTCTGTTAAATGTAAAGTTTAGAAGTTATATTTATACCAGGCTAATATAGAATTTTTGAGTTAACCATTGGGGGATCCATTTGAATTTGATTGAAGACTGTTATTAAATTTTTTTGATGGGATGGTGATAATTAATGATGTAATCCGGGTAATTATTAACTTTACAAATTAAAGATAGTATATAATAATGGATATTGTTGAAATAGTTACTGGCGATCAGGAAAGTAATCAGGAAGATAGTTTAACAAAGGATTTGATAATTTCGAAGTTCAAAACCTATAGCAAAGAGAAATTTCAGAATTTTGTTAAAAAAGGAATTGATTACCTTCAGTATATAAAAAAAAGCGGACAGTTACGTAGTTTTAAATTTACAGATGAAAAAGGCGAACTGTTTATTTATTATGAAGATGCTCCCTATTACTGGCTGTGCGATACTACCATATTATTAAAGATTGAGGAAAGTCTCAGAAGCGATAAATCGAAGGTATTCTCGTCTGAAAGTTATAAATCGATCAAGGAATTCTATGCAAAGTGGGTAAAACTTAAATCCGAGGATGAGAAAAAGTATTATGCTTTATCTACAACTAAGTTAATTGAACGAGATACTCATCCTGATAATATCCTGAAGTATATTTTTCAGGCTGTTATCTTTACCTATGATAAAAATCTGTACGCTCCCGGCAAAGCTATAGATTTTTTGAATATTGCTTTTAGTGTGCTTCATCAGATGAAAATAAGCGAGGCCCTGAAAGCTTCTGTTTCATATACAATTCATATTTTTCAGGCATTCGCGTATTTGAAAATGGAATCGTTAACTGAGGTTTATCAGGTATTAAATGAAGCCTTAAAAGTAAATCCAACAGGGATAACCGCGAAATTTTATCTTGCCCTTATCAATAAAAAAATAGGCGATAAGGAAAGCGCAATCGGACTTATAATCGATATTATCAACTATGACAAAAATATGCTGAAGTTTGGCATTGAAAAGAATAGCCTTACGTTTATTTATTACATTATTCAGAACGCCGTTACTTATTCAATATTTTCCGAGAATGATTTTGCCGATATGCTTGAAGAGCTTGACATGATATTCACGGAGCAGCTCGGTTCGATTGATTTGCAATATGAGCGGCTTAATGATTTTGTCATTAATATCAACGGACTTTTCCCTCATAATTTATTCTCTCCGGATATTATCAAATCTCTTGAATTCATTGAACGTGTTTCCCATGCATTTTCCGGTAATAAAAATAAGTTTGTCGACCTTACGAAGATATTTTTGCAGGATAAGATTCTCAAAGTCAATGAACTTATTCTCTCTTCCGTTAAACACAAATTGAATATTGAAATTGTTGAGAAGCTAAAACAGTTTGATACCGATGTTCTTGAAAGTCAGAAAGCAATCAGGATCCTGACAAGTGAGCTGGACGAGTCGGTCAAAGAGCAGAACAAAAAATTTGAGGATACACTTCAAGAATTTGAGAAAAGAACTTCTACTGCTATCAAGGCAATAGAGGATAAGATAGAAAATATTAATAAGGATAAGCAATTTGAACCGCAGACTGTTTTTAATAATTCAATGGTTTATAATATAATTGTCAGTTTGTTGGTATTTATTATTGGGAGTTTTGCCGGTTGTTACGGAGGTTCTATAGGTGGCATTTATTCTTTCAAGGAGGTAATGGAAGTTGTAATAATTTCAGGGTTGCAATGGGCGGCTGTTACTTTTCTGCTTGGAATAATTATTTGCATATTTTCAGTCGCATTTGCATATATGGAGATGGTATCGGAGAAACAGAATTTGTTAAAAAAAATAACTTATATGAAAGCAAATAAGGAAAAAGAAAATGACAATATAAAAAAAGAGCATGAAAAAATACTGAAATTGATAACTGAAAATATAAAAGACAGGATCGAATTATATACAAAAGCCTGCGAGCAGGTTAAAAATGAAAAAGAGATCGAATTTACTAAGTTGAAGGCAGATGCAGATGCAGAGATTAAAGATTGTTCGGATAAACTGCTGTTGACTATGCAGGCAGCTATAACTCCTGAGTAATCAGGGGAGAGGCGCGGCGGTTAAATTCTGACTGCAGAATGAATATCGATTAGGCATGACGAAAAATAGTCAATCTTGATAATGGGCGATGTAATGTTCTGTCTGAATTTGGCAAATGCTATAAATTTTAGTAAAAAAATGTAAATTGATACAATGATTTATTCAATAACAAGGAATTGTTTATGAAGGTAGTTATACTGGCAGGCGGTCTGGGGACAAGAATTAGTGAAGAATCGCATCTTAGACCTAAACCTATGATTGAAATTGGCGGGAAACCAATTTTATGGCACATTATGAAAATTTATTCCCATTATGGCTTCAATGATTTTATTATTTGTCTGGGGTATAAAGGCTATATAGTTAAAGAGTATTTTGCCAATTATTTCCTCCATACAAGCGATATTACTTTCGATTTCCGGTATGGGAACCAAATAACCTACCATAACCATTTTACAGAGCCATGGAAAGTAACTCTCGTGGATACCGGACTTAATTCGGCAACCGGCGGGAGAATAAAAAGGGTTCAGCCATATATCGGCAATAAACGGTTTATGATGACTTATGGCGATGGTGTTGCCAATGTTGATGTCAGCGCTCTTGTTCAAAGCCATACTGGTACGAATAGATTAATAACTGTTACGGCAACTCAGCCTACCGGAAGATTCGGAGCTTTAAGTATTGATAAAGATGATACAGTTAAGGAATTTGTTGAAAAACCAACGGAAAACGGAGCATGGATAAATACAGGGTTCTTTGTTCTCGAACCGGAAATTTTTAATTATATTGATGGAGATACAATTGCATTTGAAGGAGATCCTTTGATCAATGTAACCAAAGAAGGCAGGCTGGGAGCTTATAAGCATACGGGATTTTGGCAGGCTATGGATACATTACGAGATAAAAATCATCTGGAAGAATTATGGAAATCAGGAAAAGCCCCTTGGAAGCTGTGGCCCGAAAAAATCTATGAGCAAGATTAATATGAATGTGTTTGGAGATTTTTTTAGGAATAAAAAAGTATTAATCACGGGGACTACCGGGTTTAAGGGGTCATGGTTATCTGTCTGGTTAAATGAACTTGGTGCGGCGGTTTATGGATATGCGTTGCCACCAAAATCTAAAATTGATAATTTTGTAATAACCGGACTTGAAGACAGAATAACCCAAAAGTATGGCGATGTAAGAGATTTAGATCAATTAATAAACTATTTTACGGAAGTCCGGCCTGATATTGCTTTTCACCTTTCAGCTCAGCCACTTGTATTAGAATCTTACCGGAATCCGCAGGAAACTTTCGCAACTAATATGATGGGGACAGTTAATTTTTTGGAGGCTGTCAGGTTAACCGGCACCGTTAAGGCGACAGTAATCGTTACAAGCGATAAGTGCTATCAGAATAATGAATGGGTTTGGGGCTATAAAGAAACTGACCGCCTGGGTGGCAATGATCCTTACAGTGCGTCTAAGGGATGTGCTGAACTAATTGTTAACTCTTATGTCAAATCCTTTTTTTCGGGCGTAGAATCATGCCAGACAGCTACAGTCCGCGCGGGTAATGTTATTGGTGGCGGCGATTGGGCTGATAACAGAATCGTTCCTGATTTTTTCAGGTCAATGATGAGGAAGGAGAAACTTGTTCTTCGCTATCCTTTTGCTTCAAGACCGTGGCAGTATGTTCTTGAGCCGTTGAGCGGATATTTATATTTATGTGCTAAATTGTATCGGGATAAAAAACAATTCCAGGGAGCATGGAATTTTGGGCCGCTTGACAGTAATCATTATACTGTGGCTGATTTGATTAACAAAATTATAGATTTTTATGGCGAAGGCGAATTGGAGATGATTCATAAAGAAAGCCAGTATCACGAAACTACGATGTTAAAGCTTGATATTTCAAAAGCAATGAAATACTTAAAATGGAAGCCGGTGTTAAATTTTGCTGAAACTGTTCAGTTTACCGTAAGCGGGTATAAGGATGATCTCGTTGGAGAAGAACTTTACTCAAAAAGATTAGAACAAATTAACGAGTTTGTTTTGAAAGCTAAAAATCAGTCAATTGAATGGACGCTCTAAAAGGAAGAACAAATGATAATAGCCGGTGATATAATTTTACAGAATCCTGATGAAGAACAGTTAAAATATGTTTTAGTCCTGAATTATAGAAAGAATAATGGAGAAATGGTTGTTTGTTTTCTGAATGAGATGATTAATGAAGTACCGGATGATTTTACCGATATAATTAATCCGGAAGACATTGAGGAAGCAGGGTTCAGTACGCGTTTTGAAATCTCTGTTAAAAACATGCTTACAATTCAGTTATCAAACCATATCAGGATAGCAGGTCTTAAGAAAAAAAAACTTGATTCTGTTTTAAGATTACTTAATCACTTTACTGCCAGTCTCCATTTCGAGGCGATAACAAAAACAAAATCTTCTCATTCAATACCTGTATCGGGCAAAGTTCTGGATGAAAAAGATCTGTTTAACATGATTGATGCCTCGCTCGATATGTGGCTTACAACCGGCAGGTTCAATGATAGATTTGAAACCGCGCTCGCTAATTTTCTCGGCTCGCCTTATATACTGACTGTCAATTCAGGTTCATCGGCTAATCTTCTTGCAATAACGGCGCTGACTTCTAATAAATTGGGAGTAAGAAGCCTGAAACCAGGTGATGAGATCATTACTGTCGCCGCGGGATTCCCGACAACAATTAATCCAATTATTCAGAATAATTTAATCCCGGTATTCCTCGATGTTAAGCCGGGTACATATAATATTGACGTTGATCAGATTGAAGAATCAATTACTGAAAGAACAAAAGCGATTTTTATTGCCCATACACTAGGAAATCCATTTAACCTGGACAGGATTCAGGAGATTGTTAAGAAATATAACTTATGGTTAATTGAAGATAATTGCGATGCATTGGGATCAAAATATAAAGGAAAATATACAGGTGCATTCGGACATCTGGCTACACTCAGCTTTTATCCTGCCCATCATATCACAACGGGCGAGGGAGGCGCGGTAATAATAAATGATCCGGAGCTTTACAATATTGTCCTGTCTTATAGAGACTGGGGGCGCGACTGCTGGTGCGCTCCTGGTAAGGATAATACGTGCGGGAAAAGATTTGAAAAGACATTTGGAAACCTGCCTGAAGGTTATGATCATAAGTACGTTTATTCCCATATAGGGTATAACTTAAAAATGACTGACTGGCAGGCGGCTATCGGCTTGTCGCAGTTACAGAAACTTCCGGAGTTTATTGAAATAAGAAAACGCAATTTTAATCTATTATATGAAGGGCTGAAAGATTTCCAGGACTATCTTATTCTTCCCCAGGCTGAGGAAGATAGCGTTCCGTCCTGGTTTGGTTTTCTGATCAGCATCAGGGATAATACCTTCTTTAATAAACCCAACCTGATCAGACACCTCGACCGGAACAGGACAGGCACAAGAAATCTGTTCGCAGGGAATATCTTATCCCAGCCGGCATTTTTAAATAATAATATCAGTTTAAAAATAAGAAATTCGAAATTATTAAAATCTTCTGAAATAACTAAAGAAAACCTGTCGTTATTACCCAATACTAATTATATAATGACCAATTCCTTTTGGCTTGGCGTTACACCTTTATTAAGTCCGGATGATATCGCCAGGGTAGTTGAAGTTGTCAGTAATTTTATTCAGGAGAAAATTAGTATGTCAGAGAACACAAAATTCAATAAGGAGCAACCAAAGTGATAAATTTTTCAAAACCATTATTTATTTATGAAATGGCTAACAACCACATGGGGGATGTTCAGCACGGACTGAGGATAATCGATGAAATGTATAATGTCTCAAAGGATTTTGATTTTACATTCGCGTTTAAGCTCCAGTACAGGCAGCTTGATACTTTTATTCATCCTGATTATGCCAGACGTCAGGATATAAAATATATTAAAAGGTTTTCCGAGACAAGGCTTACAAAAGATGAGTTCAGATTGTTAAGGGACAAAATCAGGGAGAAAGGCTTCCTTGGTATATGCACGGCTTTTGACGAATCTTCAGTAGCTTTGATTGAAGAACATGATTTTGATATTATTAAAATAGGCAGTTGTTCCTTCACAGACTGGCCGCTATTGGAAAGAATAGCTAAAACTGCTCTGCCTGTTATTGCTTCAAATGCCGGCGTATCTCTGGAAGATACAGATAAGGTTATTAGTTTTTTTGAGCATAGGAATAAGCCTGTCTCTTTGATGCACTGCGTAGCTGAGTATCCGACCCGGCTGAAGAATCTCCAGATGAACCAGATTGATCTGTTAAAGAAAAGATATCCGCAGACAAGAATCGGCTTTTCCACGCATGAATCACCTGATAATATGGAGCCGGTTAGAATTGCGATTTCAAAAGGTGCGTCAATATTTGAAAAACATGTCGGACTTAAGACTGACAAATATGCGCTGAATGCTTACTCCGCCGATCCCCGGCAGGTTGCTTCCTGGCTTTTGACGGCTAAAGAAACTTTTGAAATATGCGGTGTTAAGGATGAAAGATATGAATTTACGGAGAAAGAATTAGCTGATTTGAGAGGACTCAGACGAGGCATCTTTGCTAAAGAGGATATTGCGGAAGGCGAAACGCTGGATATATCGAAGGTCTTTTTTGCGATACCGATTCAGGATGACCAGATTTCTGCCAACGATTTTTCAAAATATACTAAATATACAGCCTTGGCACCGATAAAGAAAAATCAGCCTGTATTTTTCAGCGACACAAGGAAAACAGAATTGCGTGAAAAGGTTTTGGAAATTATTCTGAAGGTGGCTGATTTTATAATAAACAGTAAGGTTCAGGTTCCGGATAAGCTGGATTTTGAGGTTTCGCATCATTATGGGATTGATAAGTTCTATCAGACAGGATGTACGCTAATTAACTTTATCAACAGGGAGTATTGTAAAAAACTTATTATTCTGCTGCCAAATCAGACTCATCCCGAGCAATTTCATAAGTTAAAGGAAGAGTCTTTCTACGTAATGTACGGCAAACTTGAACTTACTTTAGACGGAGTTAAACGGGAATATAAGCAGGGCGATATTATTATTGTAGAAAGAGGCGTTAAACATGAAATGTTTACCGAAACAGGAGTAATATTCGAGGAGATTTCATCGACTCATTACAAGGAAGATTCTTTCTATACTGACGTGGAGATAGTAAATAATAAAGACCGCAAGACAAACATTACATATTGGATTAATTAAAATTAATTTTATTACCGCGGATTTTTGATCTGTGGAATTTGAAGGAACCAGATGAAAAAGTTAACAGATATTGTTATTGAATTTATTGTTAATGCCGGAGTAAAAGATGTTTTTTTATTACCTGGCGGCGGATGTATGCACCTTGTCGATTCACTGGGAAGAAATAAAAATCTGAATTATATAGTCAATCTCCACGAGCAGGCCTGTGCAATTGCCGCCGAGGCTTACGGGCAATATACAAACAATCTTGGAGTTGCTTTAGTAACTACAGGTCCCGGAGGAACAAATGCGGTAACAGGCGTTGCGGCTGCCTGGCTGGATTCCACCCCATGTATGTTTATCTCCGGTCAGGTGAAAAGAACGGATATGACCGGAGACAGAGGTGTCAGGCAGATGGGATTTCAGGAAATTAATATTATAGATATGGTTAAACCTGTTACGAAATATGCTGTAACGGTAACCGAGCCTGAAAGAATAAAATATCATCTGGAAAAAGCATTATATCTTGCACAAAACGGAAGACCGGGACCGGTATGGATTGATATTCCTCTTGACGTTCAGTCTGCCATGTTGGATGAAGCCGGTTTAACCGGCTTTGATGAAAAGCAAATAAGTATTCAAATAAATAGTTCCTTACTGACAGAACAAGTTGCTCAGACTTTAGAATTACTTAAAAATGCTGAAAGACCGGTAATCCTTGCAGGCAACGGAATCCGCCTTTCCAAGGCACTGGATGATTTTTTAGAATTGATAAGAATACTAAAGATTCCCGTTCTGACAACCTGGAAAGCTCTTGATTTCTTAACGGAAGACGATGAGTTATATATCGGACGCCCTGGCAGCGTAGGACAGAGAGGAGCTAATTTTGCCCAGCAGAATTCAGATGTGATTTTAATTATCGGCGCGAGATTAGACCTTGGTCAGACTGGTTACAATCATGAGAATTTTGCGAAGCGGGCAAAAAAGATAATAGTTGATATTGACGATAATGAAATTAAAAAGATGGACATGAATATTGATATTCCTGTTCATTCTGACGCTAAACTATTTCTAAAGGAATTGTTAAAGCAGGTTCCGTTAATCCGCTTAAAAGACATCTCTAAATGGTTAAACAGATGTAAGGAATGGAAAAATAAATATCCGGTTATACTTCCGGAGTACTGGGAGCAGAAGGATTATGTGAATGATTATGTTCTTCTGCAGATTTTATCTGAAGAGATGGATTCTGACGATCTTTTAATCCCGGGCAGTTCCGGTGCCTGTAGCGAAAGAACAATGCAGGCTTTCCCGATAAAGAAGGGGATACGCGTTTTTAACAGCGAAGGCTTAGGTCCAATGGGCTTTGGACTTCCTGCCGCAATAGGAGGCTGTATTGCAAGCGGCCGAAAGCGAACTATATGCATCGATGGCGATGGCGGCTTTGTAATGAATATTCAGGAACTGGAAACGTTAAAGAGATTAAATCTTCCGGTTAAAATATTTATACTTAATAATCAGGGTTATGTATCTATCAGAGCAACGCAGAATAGTTATTTCAACGGCAATCTGGTAGCCAGCAGTATCGACAGCGGGCTGACTCTCCCCGATTTTCTGAAAGTTGCCACATCTTACAATATTGAATCTGTCAGAATAAATAATAACGATGAATTAAGGGAAAAGGTTAAATATGTCCTTAATTATAACGGTCCGATCCTTTGCGATGTAATAGTTGATCCAAACCTGATATCTGCTCCTAAAATTACAAGCGTTCAGCAACCGGATGGCAGTTTTGTATCAAAACCATTGGAAGATATGTACCCGTTTTTAGATCGTGATGAATTTAATGCTAATATGATGGTTGATTAATATAGCATATCGTAAGCCTGTCTGTTGGTTATTCTATGCCATGCGTATTGATTCCTGGAATTAAAGAAGAACATTTCAGCCATTCTGACGAGCATTGACATCCGGTAGAGGTCAGGACATCATTCTATCAGCCATTTAACTATTACAGGCAGTCAGCTATTCAATCCAATTTGCACATATTTTTGTTAGCATCTAAATATTTTTAAAAATGGGGCGCAATAAATAAGGGTATATCCTTATTAGATATTTGCATAATCAAGGGTATAACCGTATATTCGAAATGTTAAATTAAGGATATAACCTTGTGACTGATTTGAATAAGAAACTTATAAGAGAACAACTTGACAGGAAGCTGGAGAAATTAGATATATTACTAAATCTGGAGATTCCGTCCAAGGGTTGGATTCATTCAATTCGGACAGGACTTGGTATGTCTCTTGTCCAGCTTGCTAAACGTCTAAAAAAAACATCCGTAAGCGTTAAGGAAATTGAACAAAGAGAAGAAGATAAAGGGATTACGCTAAAAAAGTTAATTGAGGTCGCCGAGTCTCTCGATTGCCGGTTCGTGTATGGTTTTATTCCGAAAGAAGGTTCGCTTGAGAAAATGGTAGAAAAACGATCTTTTGAAGTTGCAAAGGAAATTGTTTTAAGAACCTCACATAATATGAAACTTGAGGACCAGGAAAACAGCGAGCAACGAATTAAAAAAGCAATTAAAGACCGCGCAGAAAATATTAAAAATGAACTGCCGAAATATTTATGGGAATAGCCCTCGATTATAAAGATGGACAAACTCCTCTTGATGAAGATGAAAAGGAAGGTCTGCTGATAAAGACAGTTACAACTCACGGAGAACTGGATGAATTTGAACAGCTTGGGGTTGAAAAGGCAAATGAATGGCTTTTAGGCAGAAAGCTGGATGTAAATAAAATATTAACAGAAGAATTTGTTAAAGAATTGCATAGAAGAATGTTCAGCGGTATCTGGAAATGGGCTGGTAAATTTAGAACCTCAAATAAAAATCTCGGAGTGGATAAATATATGATCGGTATCGAGATCAAAAATCTCCTCGAAGATTGCCAATACTGGATAAAAAATAAAACATTTCCCGAAGATGAAATTGCAGTCAGGTTAAGCCACCGAATAGTGATTATTCATCCCTTTGTAAACGGGAATGG
>Ga0194060_10003423_pt1 | contig 11205 bp, 11 predicted proteins | sample SepL225m_MetaG_FD_163427 | JGI IMG/M metagenome (GOLD analysis project Ga0194060, IMG submission 163427) | Anoxic zone freshwater microbial communities from boreal shield lake in IISD Experimental Lakes Area, Ontario, Canada - Sep2016-L222-5m | ecosystem: Environmental > Aquatic > Freshwater >... | reverse complement strand
GTACCAGATTCCGTTGCACAAGATGAACGTCATCAGCTACGGCATGGAGAAGCCCGCGGCGCCGAACACGACCAATGCCGGGCGCGCCAAGAACCGTCGAGTGGTGATCAAGGTTCTGTCCTAAGACCCAGTCAGTGCCGGCAAGTCTGTCTGCCGGCGGGCACTCTTCGGCGCGCGCGCGGGTCCCGGTTTTGATACCCTCGGCGCATGACCCGAACCGAACTCAGCCTGCGGCTGGCCAACAGCCCGGGCGCCCTGGCGGGCGTGTGCCGCCTTCTGTCGAATGCGCACGTGAACGTGCTTGCCCTCTCGCTCGAGGGGGGCGGCCAGCTCCGGCTCGTGGTGGATAACCACGTGCGCGGCGCGGCCGTCCTCCGCGAGCACCACCACCTTGTCTCCGAGCGCGACGTCATCGCCACGACGGTGTTCAATTCTCCCGGCGGGCTCGCACTCCCGCTCCAGCTCCTGAGCGAAGCCGCGGTCAGCGTCGAGTACGCCTACGGCGGCGGCACGGATGGCGGCGAATCCGCGACGATCGTGATCGGCGTCGGCGACGCGCAACGGGCCGCGGCGGCGGCTGGCATTTAATAGATCCTGACATGGCAGAATTGCAGGATGGCAGGATGGCAGGATTGGCGATCCTGAAATGGCAGGATGGCAGAATTGTAGGACGGCAGAATTGCTACGGGTTCTTGCGGGTTGACCTGGCCGTCCGATTGGCCTGCGAGAAGATCGCCATCAGTTCCCGGCTTTCCTGATAGAGCCGCGCGAAGTACGGCGATTGGGTGAATCCGGCGTCCCGTGCCATTCCCAGCCACAGCTCTGATTCATCAGCCTCTTCGAGAACGACGCCGATCTTCGCCGTGAATTCCGCGTGCGACCGTGCACGACACGCGTGCCGATAGTTCCCCGCAACGCCGCACGCGGCTTTCACGAGCTGCCGTCGCACGACATCGGCCTCGGGCGTCTTCTCGAACGTCCGGGAGAGCGCAATCACCGCCAGAGCGAACTCGCGGGTCCGTGCCTTCAGCTCTTCAGCCTTGGGATTCATGGTCGGCCGAGATGCACAGGCCGATCCAATCGGCCAGTCTCGGATAGCGCCCGACGCTGCGGGCTGCGACCCCAATCCTGCCATCCTGCCATCCTGCCTTCGTGCCTTCGTGCCATCCTGCCATTCAGTAATTCCTGCCAGTACAATGTCCGCGTTGAGCACCCGGACATTCCTGGCCGTCTCGCTCGTGCTGTTCACGGTGCTGACCGCGGCGATGACCTACCCGCAGGTGCTGCACCTCCGGGATGGCGTGCATGACGATGGGGATCCGCTGCTGAATGCGTGGGCACTCAGCTGGGTGGCTCACCAGCTGCCGAGGGCGCCGGCGCATCTGTTCGACGCCAACATCTTCTATCCCGAGCGGCGAACGCTGGCGTTCTCCGAGACGCTCGTCGTGCCCGCGCTCGCGGCCGCGCCGCTGCAGTGGGCCGGCGTCGGCCCGATTCTCGTCTACAACCTCGTCTTCCTGTCCGGGTTCATCGTGTCCGGTGTGGGCATGGCCCTGCTCGTGCGGCTGCTGACTGGCAACGCGGGGGCCGCGATCCTCGGCGGCATCGTGTTCGCGTTCCTGCCGTACCGCATCGACCACTATCCACACCTGCAATTGCAGCAGACGCAGTGCCTGCCATTCGCGCTCTGGGCGTTTCACCGTCTGCTGCGGACGGGCGATCTGCGCGACGGCGCGCTGCTCGGCGCATTCACGGCGGGACAGATCCTCTCGTGCATGTACTACGGCCTCTTCCTGCTGCCGTATATGGCGGTCGTCTGCGGCGCGATGCTCGTGGCGGAGCGCGCGATGCCGGCGAGACGACTGCTCGCGCTCGCACTCGCCGGAGCCATCACGATCGTTGCGGTGGCCCCGGTCGGCCGTGCGTATCTGGACGCCAGGAAGGTCGTCGGCGAGCGGCAATTGACCGAGGTCGCCGGGGGCAGCGCGACGTGGTGGAACTACCTCGGCCCTCCGTCCGCCAATCTCGTATATGGGCGGGCCTTGGAGCGCTTCGCGGCGTCCGAGCGCCGGCTGTTCCCAGGGCTGGTGGCCGTCGTCCTTGCCGCGATCGCGTTGTGGCCGCCGGTGGCGGCGCCGCGCGTCGCGTATGCGCTCGGCTTGCTGCTGGCATTCGACGTGTCACTGGGCGTCAACGGCCTGACCTATCGCGTGCTCTACGACTATTTCCTGCCGTTTCGCGGTCTTCGGATCCCGGCACGCATGGGCATCATGGTGGGGTTTTCCCTCGCGGTCCTGGCGGGGTACGGCGCGGCTCGCGTGTCCGGGGCGTTGCGGTCGTCTCGGGCACGGGCGGCCGCGACCACATTGCTCGGCGCGCTGATGATCGCCGAGTACGCGTCCAAGCCGATCGACCTGCAACTGGTCCCCACGAGTGCGCCCGAGGTCTACGCAGACGTCCTGCGGGACCGAGGCGACAGTCCGACCGCGCAGTTGTTCGAGTTTCCCGCCTCGCCGCTGGACGATCCGACCTACATGTACTTCTCGACGTTTCACTGGCAGCATCTGGTGAACGGGTACAGCGGGTTCTTTCCGCCATCGTACCGGCGCCTCACCGAGGCCCTGGAGAACTTCCCTGACGATCGCTCGATGGACGCGATCCGGGAGCATGGCACGCGGTACTTGCTGGTGCATGGGGAACGGCTGCTCGGCGACCGCTACGAGACGCTGCTACCGCAACTCGACCGCGACCCCGGGCTCGCTCTCGTGTCGCGTCGGCCGGCGATGCGCACGGGCCAGCACGGCGAAATCAGCCTGTATCGAGTGACGTCAGCGGCCGGTCGATAGGGGCTCGAGCCCGGCCATCTTGAACAGCACCGTCCCGAGCGCCGAGTAGTCGAGGTCCCCACCATCTGCGGCCACGAGCGCGTTGACCAGTTGCGTCACGATGGCCGTGGCCGGCATGGCGACGCTGTTGGCGCCTGCCGTTTCGTTCGCGATCCGCAGGTCCTTCTGGTACAGCTTCGTCCGGAAGCCGGGCGTGTAGTTCCCGGCCAGCATCCGCTCGCCGTGGACCTCGAGCACACGGCTGGCCGCAAAACCGCCGAGCAGCGCCTGCCGCACTTTCGCGCCGTCCACGCCGGCCTTCTTCGCGAGCGCAAACGCTTCGCTCACGCCCGCGAGCGCGCCGCCAATTGCCACCTGGTTGCACACTTTGCAGATCTGGCCCGCGCCGGACTTTCCGATGTGCACAATGCGTTCGGGATTGCCCATCGCCGCGAGCACCGGCTGTGCCCGTGCGAACGCCGCGGCGTCACCGCCGACCATGATCGACAGCGACGCATTGATCGCGCCCACCTCGCCGCCGCTCACCGGGGCGTCCAACATCGACCCGCCCTTCGCCGCCACGAGCACCGCGAGGCGTTCTGTCGCGACGGGCGAAATGCTGCTCATGTCGATGACGATCGCGCCTGACTGCAGCGTGGAGAGCACACCGTGTTCGCCCGCCAGCACGAGCTCCACGTCAGGCGTGTCCGGCAGCATCGTGATGACGATCGTGGCCGCTCGCGCCGCATCGGCCGGGGAGTCAGCAGCGGCCGCGCCGGCCGCGACGAGCTCGTCGACGGGCGGCCGACTCCGGCTGTGCACGACGGTCTTGTAGCCGGCGTTCAAGAGATGGCGGGCCATGGGCTTCCCCATGATGCCCAGCCCGATGAATCCGATCGTCTCCGCCATCAGGGTGACCTCCGCCCCTATTAGAACGCTTTTCTGAATGGACTGTCGGCGGGTCTTGGAGCAGGGCGGCCTTCGCGGTCTTCGTGACCACGTGAGGCGCGGCCGGGAGACGCGTCGCCACGCTCACAGGACGTCGGGCTGGGGATTAGGACCGGGCGTTGGCTTTCAGGATGTCGTCGAAGAGGAAGAGGTCGGTGAGGAGCGCGCGCAGGTGGATGGACGCGTTCAGGTTGTCGATGAGCTGCGAGTTGATCGACGTCTGCGCGAGGACGAGCTGCACGGCCGCCTGAGCGTCGCGGGCGTCGCGGTCCATGACGGCGATGAAGGCGTGGTACGGCGCCGCGGGCTCGAGGGAAAAGCGGCTGACCAGTCCGGTCAGGAATGCGCCGAGGCCGGTGAGCGCCGTATCGCAGCGACCCAGGTATTCGCGGGCCTGCCGGCCGCTGCCACTGTCTTCCTCCGCGGCCAGACCCTGCGACGCGTATGCGAGCATGAACTCGTACGCCTCCTCGATGATGTTGCAGCGCGCATCGAAGTTGGTCTTGGCGGAATCCATGCTCAGGCCTTCGGATCGATGACCCAGCGGGTGGGCTCGTGGTGCTCGAGGTACTGCCGACGCGTGATCCAGCCGAAGATCATCGCCCTGGTGACCCACAGTTTCTCGGGCCGCAGGGCGAAGTATACGTGTGCAATCACCAGGCCGACGAGCCCGACGCCGGCCAGCCCGTGCGCGACGTAGACGAGTCCCCACGTCCGGTCGACAAAGAGGTACGGATTGCGCGTGAGGAACGGCGTGCGCACGCGCACCATCATCAGCAGGCCGGAGAGGGTGGCACCCAGGCCGGCGAAGACGATCGCCATGTGGTAGAGCTTGTTGCCCAGGGGGTACTTGGCATCCTTCAACCCGGGCACGTCCTGGCCGGACGCTCGCGTGAGCTCGTTCCTGAGTTCCCGGATGTCGCTCGGCGTGATCCAGATCGACCAGAAGTCCTGGAAGAACGTGGCGTGGACGAGATGGAACGCGATCGACGCCGTGAGCACGAGACCGGCCATCCAGTGCCACTGCACCCACGCGAACCTGACGCCCGCGATCGGGAGAAACGCCGTGAACAGCAAGACGAACATCGCCGCCGCCATCACCCAGTGGAACAGGCGCGCGCCGAGGCCGTGCCGCGTGATCCGGGCAGGCAGATTCTTGTGCTGCGCCTCGAGCGCGTCGGTGTCGACCGACGACCGCTTCCGGTGCGCGGAAAACAGCATGTAGCTGCCGTGCGCCGCCACGAACAGCAGGCCGGCGAACAGGAATCCCCAGAACAGATTCCAGGAGACGTGGAGGAGGATCCACTCGCCCCACGGACTCCGTCCCCATCTCAGGATGTCCATGCACCCTCCGAACCGCGAATGGCTCGCTTCACCAGGTTTCTCAGCAGCGGAACCTTGTACCCGTTGTGGCGCAGCGTTTGCGCGCCTTCGACCGCCAGACGTCCGGCCAGCTCGGCGGTGTCTTCGTTGCGCGCCTTGCCGGTGACGGCCGTTTCCACCGCCGCCAGCCGCCGCGGCTTCGCGGCAACCGCGTTCACGACGAGGCGAATCTTCTCGATGCGGTCGTTGGAAACCCTGATCGCCGACGCCACATTCACGAGGGGAAAGTCCCAGACCTGCCGGTCGCGAACTTTCTCGAAATAGAATTGCGCGCCCGCCATCGTGGACGGGAGGCGGACGGCGGTGAGCAGTTCGCCCGGCTCGAGCACCGTCATGCGCATGATGTCGAAACCGGGGCCGACAAAGTAGTCCTCGGCGTCCACGACACGCTCCCCGTTGCGACCGCGGATGACCATCTTGGCGTCGAGCGCGACGAGCGCGGGCGCCGTGTCTGAAGGATTCACCGCGACGCAGCGGTCGGCCTCGAAGATGGCGTGCTCGCGGTTCACCGCCGTCGGCGTGTCCGCGTAGCAGGTGTTGCCGCCGGCACGGTAGCAGTTCCAGCCGCCGCGGTAGTACCAGCAGCGGGTGTCCTGCGACACGTTGCCGCCGATGGTGCCCTGATGGCGAATCTGCGGCGACGCGACGAGTTCGGCCGCCTGCATGAGCAGGCTGAACTTCTCCCGCACCACCGGATGCCTGACAACCTCGGTCAGCGTCGTCATCGCGCCGATCTCGAGTCCGCCGTTGGCTTCCTTGATGCCGCGCAGTTCGCCGATCTGGCTCAGGTCGACGACCGCCTTGGGCTTCCTGAGACGATCCTTCAGCCAGTCCATGCTGTCGAGCCCGCCGGCAAGGACCCAGGCGTCCGCGCCGTGCTTCTCGAGCAGCTTCCGGGCATCATCTACACTCGCCGGTTGGTACAACTCGAAAACCGGCATGACGTCGTGAATTACAGCCATGAATTGCCTCTCACCGGTGCGGCATCAGGTGTGCGCTGTCAAGGTTTCGTGTGTCCGCGTTCCGTGGTTCTCGAGCGCGTTCAGGATGATGTCGGCGCTCACGGGCGACTTCCGGAAGATCTCGTCGCCGACCGCATCCGCGATCGCGTTCAGGATGGCGCCCCACGCCGCGCCGACCGGTGGCTCGCCGACGCCGCGGATGCCCGTCGGCGTCTCGGGGTCCGGCAGGCCAACAGCTTCGGCCGAGAAGTTCACGGGGACATCGAGAATCGTCGGCGGCTTGTTCTGGTAGAAGCGCCTGGCGAGCGCCACCCCGTAGTGCTGGTCGTACGCCCACCGCTGCAACCGGGCGTGACCCAGGCCCAGCATCGAGCCGCCGAGCAGTTGACCCTTCAGGCTGCGCGGGTTGAGCACCGTACCGACGTCCGCGATGGCCATGTAGTCGAGCACCTTCACGACGCCGGTCTCCGTGTCCACCTCGACTTCCGCGAAGCCGGCGACGTAGGACTGAGACTGGCCGTCGCGGGGATAGGCGTCCTTGGCCACCGCCATCAAGCCCTGGCCGACGAGGTTCTTCGCCGAGGTCCTCGTGAAGGCGTTGATGTCCTCCGGCAGTTCATGGCCGTCGAACGTCCCGCCGTACTCGATCGCTTTCTGCGCGGCCTGCGCGAACGTCATGCTGCCGCCAGGGCCGGACACCCGCTCGTTGGCCACGGTGTACGCCTCGGGCTTGCCGCCGTGGGCCCTCGCCGCAATCTCCCTCAATTTCTTGATGCAGTCGGTGGCCGCCGCGTGCGCCGCGCGCGTCATCGCGTGCGCCGTCTGGCTGCCGGCCGAAATGCAGGTCCACGGCAGGTTCTTGGCGGTGCTGCCGAAGACAATGTCGCATCGGTCCCACGGGATGCCGATCATGTCCGCGGCCTGGCGGTGGACATCGATGACCGAGTGCGTGCCGTGGTTGCCGATGCCCGACTGGAACGTGACGCGGCCGTCTGGTTTGATGATGAACAACCCGTCGTAGCCAATCGAGCCGCCCGAGTAGGGGCTCACGGCGACGCCGATGCCGCGGGCCTTGTGGCCTGAACGCCGCCTGGCTGCAAGCGACGCCTTCTTCTCGTCCCACTTGAACAACTCGTGGCCCTTGGCGAGCGCTTCCTTCACGAACGCGCTCGTCACGTAGGCGCGCCTGCCGTTCGGGGCCACGGGGCCAAAGACGGCCTTCCCGCTGGGCGCATTGATCGTGCGCAGGACCACCTGATCGATGTGGAGGGCATTCGCGGCCTTGGAGAGAATCGGCTCCATCAGCCCGATGCCCTGCGCGCCGCCGGGCGCGCGCTGCGACGTTTTCGGTGGCGTGTTGGTCAGCACCGTGAGGCCGCGCCACCGCATCGTCTCGGGTTGGTAGGCCAGCGAGATCGTCGTGCCGGCGGACCGGCCGTCGCCCTGGGGGTCGTACGGACCGTTGTCGCAGATCGTGTACATGTCGACCGCGGTGATGCGGCCGTCTTTCGCAAAGCCCACCTTGACGCGGGCCAGAATGCCGGGCCGCGCGCGGCCGATGAAGTGCTCGTCCTCGCGCGTGACGCGCATCATGACAGGCGCGTTGGCCTTCTTCGAAAGCAGCGCCGGAATCGCCATCGAGATGGCGCCAGGAATCTTGCTGCCGAAGCCGCCGCCCGTGTACTCGCTGATGAGCACGACCTGCGCGGGCGGGATGCCGACCCAGCGCGCGACGGCCCCGACGGTCTGCACGGTGCTCTGCGTCGAACCGTGGAGGTACAGCTTGCCGTTCTGCCAGTACGCCATCGCGCTGCGCGTTTCGAGCGGCTGATGGCCGGTGGACTGGGTCATGAACGTTTCGTCGAGGACGAGGTCGGCCTTCTTGAAGCCTGCCTCGATGTCGCCAAAGACCCACTCGTCGGTGGCCTTCCCGAGAGGCATGTGGCCAGCGCCGGCGTTGGCGAAATCCTCCTCCGTCCATTTCCACGAGACGACCTGTGGTGGCGAAGGCGGCCCCCCGCCGCGGCCGCCGCGACCCGCCGGTGCCGCGCCGGCTGGCGCTGCTCCACCAGGTCCGGCGGGTGGCGCGCTCGCCGCCGCGCCGCGGGCGCCTTCCGGTCCGGCGACTCCAGGAGCCGGAGGCGGTGGCGCGGCCGGACGCATCCAGACATTGCCCTGCGTGCGGGCATTCGCGCCGGTAGGCCGCAGGCTCTCAATCGGATCGACGACGAAGGGGAGCGGCTCCCAGTCGATGACGATCTTCTCGATGGCCTCCGCAGCAGTCAGTTCGTCTACCGCGGCGACGGCCAGCACGGGCTCGCCGTAGTAGAGAGGTTCGTTCGTGAGGCCGCGTTCGGCCTGCGCCGTGGATTGGACGCCTTCGCCAAGCGTAGCCCCGGCGGCTGCGCCGGGCATGTCGTCGGCGGTGAGGATCGCCTTGACGCCGGGCATCGCGAGCGCCGCGCTAAGGTCCAGCTTCCGGACGCGGGCGTGCGGCATCGGGCTCACCAGGAGCTTGGCGAACAGCATGCCCTCGACGCGATAATCCTCGGCGTAGCGCGCCTTGCCGGTGACCTTCGCGACCAGATCGGGCGTGGTGTAGTTCTGGCCGACGAGCTTGTTGTCAGCCATATCAGGCGTTCCTCATGTGCTCAGCGCCCTTCATCAGGGCAGTGAGAATCTTGTCGTAGTCCTGGCACCGACAGAGGTTGCCGGAGACGCCGTGCGCCAGTTCCTGACGCGACGGGTTCGGGTTCGTCTTCAAATATCCGGTGGCGGCCATGACGAAGCCGGGCATGCAGAACGCGCACTGGAAACCCTGCTCGTCGACGACGCCCTGTTGCACCGGCGACAGCTTGCCGGTCGCGGCGTCGGCGAGGCCTTCGATCGTGATGATCTTCTTCCCGCGCGCCCGGTGCGACAGCGTCGAGCACGAGTAGTGCGGCACATCGTCTATGAGGACGGTGCATGCGCCACACTCGGCGCGGTCGCACCCAAGCTTGGTGCCCGTCAGGCCCAGTTTGTAGCGCAGGGTCCACGCGAGCGTCTCCTGGGGCATCAAGTCCACGCGACGATCCTGGCCGTTCACGTTCAGCGTGACGAGACGCTCGACCGCGCCGGCCGCCGACGGCTGGCCGTGCACTGTGGTCGAGCGGAACAGGTAGGCCGACGAGGAAGTGACGGCGCCGGCCGCGATGACTCCCCGGATGAAGTTTCGTCGCGACGTAGAGGCAGGCAGGTCTTCTGAAGTCTTCATAATGTCCACCGCCGGGATTGTTTGCTGGACGTCGGACCAACCGGACTAAATTAGTCGTTGATACAATAACCTTGTTTGGGTGCCCGGTTCAAGGGCCTTCGTGCGGCGCGCCGGCCCTTTGCCGCGCCAGACCCGCTTCGTGGGTCGAACCCCCTTCCGGGGACCGCCCAACCGGCGCTAGATGTCGGCCCGAACGGCCCGCCGCACCGCGAGTAGGGTCGGCACCACGACCCACAGCGCCAGCGACGCGGCAATCGCCATACCGGCCCCTGGGACGCCATGGGTGAAGCGGAGCAGGGCGAGCGACGCGGCGCCGAACGCCGCGGTCCCCTGGATGCCCAGAAGCGCGCCGGTGCGCACGGCGTCCACCGGGTTGGCGAGCGCCGCGACCATCAGCACGCGCGAGGCCGGCCCCGAGCGGAGCAGCGACGCGACGCCCAGCGCCGCGACATCGACGAGCACGACCGCGGCGAACCAGATCACGACAGACAGCGCCAGCGCGCGCGTGCGCCGCCGGCCGTCGCCGCCGGCAATCCACGCCGACAGCGCCAGGAAGATCGCCGTCAGGACGACCGAGCCTCCGAACAGCAGGGTGAAGCCGCTGAGGCCATCCACGCCCGATTGCGAGAAGATGACGAGGCCGGCCGCGCCGAACCCGAGCGCCTGGGCCGCAGTCAGCGCTTCCAGCAACCCCAGCAGCTTGCCCATGACGATCGTCGCGCGCGACACCGGTTGCGAGAACAGCAACTCGGCGGCGCCGCGTTCGGGCGAGAACGCCGTCGCGCCGACCAGCAGCGCCATCATCGGAATCACCAGCACGACGAGCTGTGTCAGCGACGTCGCCGTGCGCGCGAAGTCCTGCACGCCGGTTCCGCCCGAAATGACGTAGCCCGATCCTGCGACGGCGAGCGCCAGGACGGCAAAGGTCGCGGCGAAGATCTGCGTCCAGCGCGATCGGATGGCGACGGTCAGCTCCTGCTCGGCGCAGAGGCGAAGCGGGGACTCCCGCGACAGCATCATGGCGTTCCTCCCGGCGGCATACGGGCGCCGAACACATCGGCGCTCGCAACGGCCGATCCTCGAACGGTCACCGTATCATCCTGTCGCGACCGTTCATCGCCGTGGGCGACCAGATGTGAACCCATGGGTGTGTCGAGCTCCGGCACACGGGTATAGCGCGCTCCGTCCGCCCGTGCCCAGACGCGCGTGCGGTGATCGATGACGTAGGCGATGGCGCCGGCGGGCTGCTCCGGATGTTCTCTCAGGAACGACGCGAGACAGCCGATGTCGTCGAAGAACCTGGGGTCTTCACCCGGCGCAACCACCTGCGCCGCGACGCCGGCCGCCGAGACCGCCATGCGGCAGAACGCGCAGGTGTCGCCTCGCTCGTCGAGCGTCACGGGCGGCAGGGGACCGGCGCCGCACCCGGCCAACGCGAGCATCGAGGCGAAAACCGCGACACGCATCACGGCGCCTCCTGCACGAGCTCACGATAAAAAGTGTCGAGCCGGCCTTCCTCGGTTGTCAGTTCACGAATCTCGGCGCCGGCCTGACGCGCCAACTCGACGATCGCGGGCCGCTCGGTCGCCGCCCCGCGCACGACGAGTTGATCGCCCGCCCACGAGGCCTCGGGTGAGATCTGTCGGACCCTCTCGAGCAATCCGTCCGGGCAGCCGTCGAGCCGGAGCCTCAGGACGCCGCGCGCGGCGAGCCGGTCGGCGAGTTCACGGCCGGTCAGGACCGCTCTCAGGTGCCCTCGGACGAGAACGGCAAAGCGGTCCGCCAGACGCTCGACGTCTCCGAGTTGATGCGAGGTGAACAGAACCGTCTG
>Ga0194060_10003421_pt1 | contig 11208 bp, 11 predicted proteins | sample SepL225m_MetaG_FD_163427 | JGI IMG/M metagenome (GOLD analysis project Ga0194060, IMG submission 163427) | Anoxic zone freshwater microbial communities from boreal shield lake in IISD Experimental Lakes Area, Ontario, Canada - Sep2016-L222-5m | ecosystem: Environmental > Aquatic > Freshwater >... | reverse complement strand
GTTGATGATGGGGGTGTCGAAAATGGTGTGGTGCATGGTTCTTCTTTTGCGGAACCAGAAGCAACTCACCAGGAGGTACCCAAGGCTTCAAATGAAGGTTCGATTATCGCGTACCACTGTTTTCACAGCAGGCATGGCGGCGCACCTTAAGATACAGCATTGTTTCCACACGCGTTGCTCTGGTGTCGGAGGGCGTTCTTTTAATCCTTGTCCTGTGCCGAGTCTGATTCCTTGATCGCTCTTGTTACCCGTTCATTCGTGCTGCGTCTGCTGCTTGCGGGGCTGGTTTGTGCCGCTCTGATCGCGCTGGAAATCGGGCATCGCTCTGCGCCTGCGCCCGTGGCACAAGCGGTCTGGCCTGCTCCTGGTGTGGTGGCGGGCGGCGCTTTGACGCGCACCGGCGGTGGTCTGATTCCCATGCCGACCGATACGCTGAGTGCGCACGCCAGCAGTCTGCTGGCGCTGCCCGCCTCTCATCCATCGACCCTGATGGCGTTCTGGTTTGCCGGTACGCGCGAGAGCGCTGCCGATGTCCAGATCGCCGCCTCCAGCTTTGACCGCCAGACACAACAATGGAGCGCGGCGCGTTTCGTGGTCAACCGCCAAGTTCTTGGCGCGCAGCTGGATTTTGGCGTGCGCCGCCTTGGCAATCCAGTGGCTTGGCTTGATGGCACGGGTCGGATTCATTTGTATGTCGTGACGACCGGCCTGGGTGGCTGGGCTGCGGCGCGCATTGTGCACTTGCGCCAGAGCCAGGTTGGGCAGGATTTTGCTTCGCTGTCGTTTGTGGTAGACCGGGTGCTGCCTTTGTCATGGTTATGGAACAAGAGTTTCCTGGTGCGCACTTCGGCGTTGCCTTTGAGAGGCGGTGGCATGGTGCTGCCGGTCCATTTTGAAATGGGTATCAAGTACCCGGTTGCCTTGCGTTTTGATGCGAGCGGAGAATTTGTTGGAATGACGCGAATTTCGAGTCGAAAGCACCTGTTGCAACCGACCTTGTTGATGCAATCTGAATCGCACTGGCTGGCGCTGATGCGCGATCAGCGAGTCGATGGCAAAGTGGCGGTAGCGCAAACGGTCGATGGCGGGCGGCAATGGCGGGATTTGGCGGATTTGAGTTTGCACAATCCAAACTCATCAGTGGCCGGGTTGGCGTTGGCGCCCGGGCTTATGTTTCTGGCCCACAATTCCACACCTCAGGGCCGCACGGTGCTGGATTTGAGCGCCTCTGCCAATGGCCGGGACTGGCTTCTGGCGCAGCCGCTGGCGCATGGCGCCGGCCAGGATGAGTACTCCTACCCGGCGCTAGCCTGGGTTGGTGACGGCTTGTGGGTGAGTTACACCGATCAGCGCCAGGCTATCGCATGGCAGCGATTTTCCATTGCTGCGCCGGCACGCTAACGGGGGCCATACGCGATGGACATCAACGGCTATTTCAAATTCCTCTCTTGGGCCGAGCCTGCGCTACTGCCAGGCGCCACTGTCCTGTGGCTGGCCTTGCATCTGGGCTGGGCTATTGTGCTGGGCAGTGCTGTGCGCTTGCTGGCTGGTCGTTTCGTGCCGCGCTATCAATCGGCCCTGGCTTTGCTGGTGCTCCTCTGGACCCTCATGCCCGGTGAACTGTCACCGGCTTTTTGGCTCGGTCTGGCTTTTCAAAGTCCGAGCGCGATGACCGTCCTTCTCTGTCTGGGCTGGCTGCGGCAGCAATTCAGGCGCGCATCGGCAGACGCAGCTTCGAGTGCAGCAACAGACGCTCGGTCACTCCAACTGCTGTTGGCAGCGGGCATTGTGCTGGGCTGGGTCTTGCTGCTCGACACACTCGCCTGGTTTCCCTGGTCGTTTTACGCGTGGGGTTTTTCCGTGCCGGCTGTTGCCGTCGCGCTTGTCGTGGCCGCGCTGTTCTGGTTGCAGCAGGGCTCGCGTGCCTCAGCTCTGCCGCTTTGCGTTCTGGCTCTGTTTGTGATCGCACGCCTGCCCAGCGGCAATGTGTGGGATGCCCTGCTTGACCCCTTGCTCTGGCTGGCGCTTCAGGTTGGTTGGCTGATTAGCGTGGCGCGTCGGCTGCGGCGGGTAGGGCCTTTGCCACGAGCCACTCACGTCTGAACAGCCAGTGCTGCGGGTACCAGACGTTGCCCCAGTTGATCTCGCCGCTCTGGTGACGGCCCTTGACCTCCCAGCGGCTGCCCAGCACGCGGCAGGACGGTGCACACGGTGGTGTCAATTCCCGCGGGCTGGACTGCAGCCAAACCACGTTGTCGTGCGTGGCCAGCAGGCGCTGCAGTTCCACGGCTCTGGTGTTGCCACTGGCACGTTCGTCGCTGTCATAGGGGATGAAGCGGTTGCCCGGCAGCAGAAACTCAAAACGCTCGAACTGGCCATTGAATCCGTTCGGCACTGCGATGCGTGCTTGCCGCAGTTGGGGCTTCACCTCGTTGCCATACAGTCCGTCGGCACCGTTCAGTGGTGCGGTGCTCAGGTTGAAACAGGCAAATACTGCAAGGCTGGCGGCCACGCTGCAGGCCCGCGTCCAGGCTGGTTTGAGTGTGCCAGTGACAACCAGCAGCAGCCCAGCTGTGACCGCAAACAGGGCCAGGCCCAATTGAAGGCCAGTGCCAATGCTCAACTCGTGCGCAGCACAGGCGATGCGCCCCAAGCCGCCGATCAAAATGCCGCATAGCAGCAGGGACAGCAGAAACCAGCCACGCGCGATGCGCTGCCACTCCATTGCGAGCAGGATCGCTAACGCCGGCATGGCCGGAATCAGGTAACGTGCCGAGCGCTGGCTCGGCAGCGTGAAGACGATCAGCCAGACCGCCAGCCAGGTCAACAGGATCACGCGCTGGGCCGACCGTGCGCCATGGGCTGCCGAACCGAAGCGTGTGCGCAGCCCGAGTAGCATCCAGCCCAGTACCACGAAGGCCAGCAGCCCGGCGTTCTGGACGTAGGCCAGCAGTTGCGCCCAGATGCTGAAACCCCCACCGAGCAAGGCTGTATGCCAATAGCCCTGGTCGTTGGACATCTTGCCCGCGTTCTCTCCAATCACAAACTCCTGCCAGACTGCCGCCGGGTTCGGATCCAGCACAAACCAGAGTGCAAAAATGCCCAGTGCCAGCACGGCGCTCAAGCCCACCTTGAACGTGGTCTGCAGCAGCACGCGCCAGTTCAGACTCGGACCAGTGAGCAGTTGAGCGCACCACAGCGTGGCAGCTGCGGGCGCAATCAGGGCGAATGACTTGTAAGCCAAGCCCAGCCCCAGCGCCAGACCGAAAACGAGGTGGCTCAACCAGCCCACTGCTTGGTTGGATTTGTCACTTGCTGGCTGCACCGTGCCGTCAGTGCTGCGCCCACGCTGCCACAGCAGCCAGAACATCGGAAGGCCGAACCAGAAGCTCTCCGGCGCGCTGGTCAGATAGGTCCGGCCAAAACGGTAGCTGCAAAAGAAAGCCAGGTACAAGCAGGCGGCGATGCAGGCGCTGCGCAGCGAGCCAGTGATTCTCTGCGTGGTCCAGGCCACGGCGCCTGCGATCGTCAGCGTATAGAGCAGGCTCGGTAGCCGCAGCGCGGCCATGCTCCAGTTGCGGCCCCAGTCACCCGCCACCATGGCCTGCCAGAACAGCAGGGGCGGTTTCGTGTTGCGCATGTGGTCCAAGTCGGAAACCAGCGGCAGCCAATGCCCGGATGCGGCGGTCAGGCGTGCGATGTGGGTGTAGACCAGTTCGTCGCCGTTGCTTGGGTTGTACTGCCCGCCCAGGCCGAGTGCATAGACCAGCACCGCCAGGGCCAGCAACGCGATCCAGGCCATCGTCGCGGCATCGGGTGCGTTGGATCGCTGGGCACGCATCATCTAGTGCCGTGTGCGCCGGCGAAAAGTCCAGCGGTCGTTGGCCAGGAAATTGCTGACGCTGGCGCAAAGGATGGCGATGATGTTGGCGATGCGGTAATCCATATAACCCGATAGCAGCAGTGTTAGAAAGTACTGCACGGCGCTGCCAAAACTTGATGCTGCGACGTATTGACCAAACTCGGTACCCAGTAGGCGCAGGCTGACACGCCCACTGGCCTGTCCGCGTTCCAAGGCCCTGACGCGGTCAGACCAGGTCCACAGACGGTTCCATGTGAAGTTATTGATTGTTGCCAATGTGATCGCCAGGGCCAGCGATGCATAGGGTTTGTTGTAGGCGGCTTCGATCGATCGGAACAGGTATTCGTGCCCGAAATGCAGAACGACCAGGTTCACCACCGTGCCGCTGCCCCCGACAATGCCGAACTTAAGGTACCGGTAACGCGCGATCCAGGCCAGTACACCGAGTAGTGCGCGTTGTAATGGCTTGCGTGCGCTCATGTTGGGGCCGCCAGCCAATCGCGACGCAGGTAGGCCAGTGCATCGGCCAGCACCGGGTCCGGCGCGATGCGTTGCAAACACTGGTTGTCGCCATCGCAAAAGGTCAGGCGGTGGTTGTAGGCCGACAGGCAGGGCGAGCAGGCCAGGCCAGACTCCAGTACCTGGTTACGTTGCCCCAGTGGTCCGTACAGTCTGCCGGTTTCCGGGCCGAAGAACACCATGGTCTGGATCGGCGTCAGGGTGGCGAAATGACCGGGTCCGCCATCGTTGGTGATGAGCAGATCGCATGCGTGAAACAGCATCAACAGTTCGCGAATGCTGCGCGTGTAGCCGGTCAGATCAACGCAGGCTGGGTTGCCGACCTGGGTGATCAGGCTGCGCGCGAGCGTGGCGTCGTCCTTCAGGCCAATCAGCCCGACCGCATAGCCGGCCTGGCACAGACCCTGGGCCACCCGTGCATAGTGCGGTGCTGGCCAGGCACGCTCGGGCAGGATGCCGCCACCAGCGTACAGCAGCACCACCTTGCGCCCGGTCAGGGCGCTGTGGTCGTGCCTGAGCTTAGTGCGGTAGTCATGCAACTCGGCTGCCGCAAACACGACCGACAACTCGGTATCCAGGGGCAGGTTGCGAATCGGTGCCGCCTTGTTGCGTGGCACCGCGCTAACGCCTTCGAGCGCATCGACCAAGGAGAGGAATTGCTTGCTGATGTGCTGGTAGGGGTTGTAGGGAATGGCGTGGTTGATGAAGCTGCCGCGATACAAACCTTCCTGCGTGTGGGCGGTAAAGCCGACCCGCACCGGCCCACCGCAGGCATAGGAGAGCAGGGCGCTGACCCGCGAGAACAACTCGCAGTCGATCACCGCATCGAGCTTGAGACGGCGCAGCAACAGGCTCACGCGCAGGATGTCGCGGATCAGGGACAGGCCGGAGCTGTCGTCCAGCGCATGCAGGTACTCGGCCTGCGTCAGGCCCAACAGCCGCGAGACTTCCTGGTTCTTTTTGAGTTGCAGAACGTGGATGGCCGCACCAGGGTAGTTGCGGCGCAGCGCGGCAAACATGGGCCCGGCCAGCACGATGCTGCCCATCTCGGAGAGCAGGATTACCAGAATGTGGCGCGGCTGGGGGGCCAAGTTGTGGGGTTTGCCAAACAGGCCCCTGAAACGCACCCATGCCGACACAAGGCTGCAAAGAAGCTGGCCGACCCAGCGGTCAATCCAGCGTTGTGTCTGCAGGTTCATGCGTGCCGGTCTGGCGCAGTGGCTGGCTTAGAGCCCGGCTGCGGCCCGCAATGCCTGGGCCTTGTCGGTGCGCTCCCAAGTGAACTCGGGCTCTTCGCGGCCAAAGTGGCCATAGGCGGCTGTCTTTTCGTAGATCGGGCGCAGCAGGTCAAGCATCTGGATGATGCCCTTGGGGCGCAGGTCGAAGAACTCGCTGACCAGGGCCGCGATCTTGTCGTCAGAAATAACGCCCGTGCCTTCGGTATAGACCGTCACGTTCATCGGGTGCGCAACGCCGATGGCGTAGGCGACCTGAATCTGGCATTGCCGCGCCAGGCCGGCAGCGACGATATTCTTGGCCACGTAGCGCGCTGCGTAAGCGGCCGAGCGGTCCACCTTGGTCGGGTCTTTACCAGAGAACGCGCCACCGCCGTGCGGGCAGGCGCCGCCGTAGGTGTCAACGATGATCTTGCGCCCGGTCAAACCGCAGTCGCCTTGCGGGCCACCGATGACGAAACGTCCAGTCGGGTTGATCAGGTACTTGGTGTCGGCCGTGATCCACTCCTTGGGCAGCACCGGCTTGATGATGTCCTCAATCACGGCCTCGGTGAAGGCCGGTTTCATCTTCAGGCCATCGCTCATTTCGGGGCTGTGTTGGCTTGACAGCACCACGGTGTCGATCGAGTGCGGCTTGCCATCGACATAGCGCATCGTGACCTGGCTCTTGGCATCGGGCCGCAGGAAGGGCATGCGCCCGTCCTTGCGCAGTTGCGCCTGGCGCTCCACCAGGCGGTGTGCGTAGTAGATCGGTGCCGGCATCAGTTCCGGTGTCTCATTGCAGGCGTAGCCGAACATCAGTCCTTGGTCGCCGGCGCCGGTATTGAGGTGATCGTCCGAGGCGTGGTCCACGCCCTGGGCGATGTCATTGCTCTGCTTGTCGTAGGCCACCAGCACGGCGCAGCCCTTGTAGTCGATGCCGTATTCGGTGTTGTCGTAGCCGATGCGCTTGAGCACATCGCGCGCAACCTGGATGTAGTCCACATGCGCGTTGGTGGTGATTTCACCGGCCAGCACGACCAGGCCGGTATTGCACAGCGTTTCTGCGGCAACGCGGGACTTGGGGTCTTGCCGGAAGATTGCGTCCAGGATCGCGTCAGAGATCTGATCGGCTACCTTGTCGGGGTGGCCTTCAGATACAGACTCAGAAGTAAAGAGAAAATCGTTCGCCATTGTGTTAGCTCCAGTGATGATTGCAACAAGTTAAATACTGCGTTGCTTGGGCTTGAGAGCTTCGGCGAACGCTTTAGCAGAATTGTCAAATTTGACAAGGCACAATGGCAACTCGTGTTGAGCTCTCCAGTGTGTGTCGCCCTGCAAGTAGTTCCGTAACTCAGCGACCGGTGAATTTTATCCGAGTGATGATCCGTTTTTTCAAAATTTTCTCTTTGCTGCCTTTGTGGATGGCGCACGCGCTGGGCTGGGCTGCGGGTTGGCTGGTGTTTGTCGCCTCAGGCGTTTATCGCAGGCGCTTTCTGATTAACGCCCGTCAGGCTGGTATTGGCTGGGAGCAGTGGCGCTCGGCGGTCGGTGAGGCTGGCAAATTGGTGGCTGAATTGCCGCGCTTGTGGATGGGCGCGCCGGTACCGGTGCAGATGGAGGGCGAGCGCCATGTGGAAGCGGCACTGGCGCGGGGGAGAGGCGTCGTCTTTTTGACGCCGCACCTGGGTTGTTTCGAGATCGTGGCCCAGACTTATGCCGAGCGCTACGGCCAGACGGGGCATCCGCTGACGGCGCTGTTTCGTCCCCCGCGTCAGCTCTGGTTGCGTGAGCTGGTAGCCAAGGCGCGCACCCGTCCCGGGATGGCGATGGCGCCGACCACATTGGCTGGTGTCAAGCAGATGATCAAGGCGCTCAAGAACGGCCAGTCGGTGGGCCTGCTGCCGGACCAGGTGCCGCCGCAGGGCCTGGGGCTGTGGGTGCCGTTTTTTGGCCGGGATGCCTACACCATGACGCTGTCGGCGCGCCTGGCGCAGCAGACCGGGGCAGCGATCGTTGTAGCCTGGGGCGAGCGCCTGTCATGGGGTCGCGGCTATCGAATTGGTTTTCAGCCATTTGTCGCAGACTTGCCAGCTGATGGTGCGCAAGCCGCCGCGCTGATCAATCGTGCCATGGAGGAACTGATCCGCGCCCGACCCCAGCAATACCTGTGGGGCTACGCGCGCTACAAGCAGCCGAGGCAGGCACTCTGATGTTCAGCAAGTTCGGTATCCAGTTGATGCGTGGGCTGGGGCGTTTGCCACTGGCCTGGCTGCGCGCCTTGGGCTTGCTGCTCGGCTGTGTGCTGTATGTGTTGATCGTTCCCCGGCGCCGCGTTGCGACGACCAATTTGCGTCTTTGTTTTCCGGTGTTAACGGCGAGGCAAATCCGTGCGCTGGTGCTGCGCACCTTTATTCATTTTGCCCAGGCCTGGCTGGATCGCAGTTGGCTCTGGCATGGCTCACCGGAGTTAGTGCGCGCGCGTCTGCAACTGACCGGCGCCGTGGACGCGTTGCAGGGCGAGGCGCCGGTGGTGATCTTTGCGCCGCACTTCGTCGGGCTTGATGCCGGTTGGACTGCGCTGACTCAGCAATTGCCGCGACGCTTCACAACCATTTATACGAACCAAGCGAATAAGGTGGTGGATGCCTGGATTCTGGCTGGGCGGCAACGCTTTGGCCGGGTGCGGCTTTTTGGCCGTGTGGAGGGTGTCAAGGCGATCGTCGCCGCGCTGCGTGCGGGCGATCCGCTGTACTTGCTGCCGGACATGAATTACGGGCCACAGGAGTCGGTCTTCGTGCCGTTCTATGGGGTGTCGGCGGCGACCGTGCCATCGCTATCGCGCTTTGCGCGCCTTGCGCGTGCCAAAGTGGTGCCGGTGATCACGCGCATGACGCGTCAGGGCTACGCGGTGCAGGTCATGTCGGCCTGGGCCGATTTCCCGTCTGATGATGCGCTGGCCGATACGGCTGTCATGAACCAGCGCCTGCAAACCTTTATCGACACCATGCCGGACCAGTATTTTTGGGTCCACAAGCGCTTCAAGGACCGCCCGCCCGGTGTCCCCAGCGTTTACTGATGTAGAAACGACGCGATCAGGTCGGCGATCAGCTGCGGCTGCTCGTGCACGATCCAGTGTGTTGCTTCGGGCACGCGGCGCAGCGTCAATAGTTTGACGAAGGCCTCCAGGCCGTCGATCAAGCCAGGCGGCAGTGCAATGTCGTCGAGGGCCCAGATCACGAGGGTTGGCAGGCTCACGTTCAACAATTCGGGCGGCAGGCTCACCGCAGCCGCTGCCGGGTCCACCGCGCTTGACGGTCGCAGGGGTGAGGCGCGGTACAAGTTGCAGCCACCACGCAAGCCGGCCTGCCAGACCTTCCGGTATTGGTCCTTGACTTCATTCGTGAGCCAGGCGGGTGCTGTGGGGCCACCTTTGCCATTGGTCAGGAATTCCCAGAGCCGCCGGTAGTCGTCCTGCGCCAGCAGCACCTCTGCGTCAGGGCGAATTAAAAAATTCATGTAGGCGCTGGCCGCCTGTTGTTGTGGGCTGTGTTGCAGCTCGCGCAGAAACGTTCCGGGATGGGGCGAGTTGATGATGACAAGTTTTTGCGCCAGTTCAGGCAACTGGTTGGCTAGATTCCACGCCACTGCGCCACCCCAGTCATGCGCCACCAACCCCGCCAACTGCCCGCCCTGTGCCTGGGCTTCGATTGCAATCAGCGCTGCAATATCCTGCACCAGATGCTTGGGCCGATAGGCACTCGCGTCAGCGGGTGCGCTGGAGCGCTCGAAGCCGCGCAGGTTGGGTGCGATGCAGCGGTAGCCGCCGTTTTCGGGTTGGGCAAAGTGGGCCAGATGGAAATCCCAGACGAACGCGCCTTCCGGGAAACCGTGCAGGAACAGCAGCACCGGGCGCCCGGGCTCGCCGGCCGCCCGACAACTCAGGCTAATGCCGTGCGGCAACGCCCGGTCATAGGTTTCGATCATGGTGCCGGATGCGCCCATTGCCACAACAGGGTCGAGACCTCGTCGATGCCCAAGCGCTTGGTGGCGGAAAAAAGGCGCACCTCACCGCCGCCTGCTTGGAGCTTCATGATCGACAGCGCCTTGTTTTGCTCGACGCGGGTCAACTTGTCTGCTTTGGTCAGAACGACGAGGAACTTGAGCCCTTCTTCGACCCGTGGTCGGATGATGTTGAGCAGGATTTCATCGAGCTCGGTCAGACCATGGCGTGGGTCGCACATCAGTACGATGGCCTTCAGGTTCTCGCGCGTCACCAGGTAGTTGGCCATCACTTGCTGCCAGCGAATCTTGTCCTGTTTTGGCACTGCCGCATAGCCGTAGCCGGGCAAGTCGGCCAGAACGGCATCCATCACCCCCTGCTTGCCGAGCGAAAACAGATTGATGTGTTGGGTGCGCCCGGGCTTTTTCGAGGCAAAGGCCAGTTGCTTTTGCTGCGTTAGCGTGTTGATGCAGGTGGATTTGCCGGCGTTCGAGCGACCCACGAAGGCGATTTCTGGAACATCCAGCGCGGGCAAAAAGTGCAATTGCGGCGCCGTCGTGAGAAATTTTGCCGTGTGCAGCCAGCCCAAAGCAAGGGCGGTTGTGCTAGCAGCGTTGCCTGCTGTGGGCGTGGCTGGAGATGCAGGGGCTGTCGTGTTTGAGGGGGTAGTCATTGAGTAAAGGGATAAAACCCCAGGGTGCATTGTAGAATGCACCCTGTTTTGCCCAACCGACATGACCTGCCATTGCCTATGAAGTTGCTTGCTTCCCTCCTACTTGCCGCCAGTTTGGCAGCGCCCGTTGTTACCACTTTGGCCGCAGAGGCAAAGCCGACTGAAGCCAAGGCAGAGGTCAAAGTCGCGCCCGCGCCGGCCGTGGCCAAGGCTGACGTTACCAAGGGCGAAGCCAGTTTCAATGCTGTTTGCGCCGCCTGCCACGGTGCCGATGGAAATTCAAGCATTCCGGTGAACCCGAAACTGGCGCAGCAGCACCCAGATTACCTGGTCAAGCAGTTGACGGAATTCAAGTCTGGCAAACGTGCCAATCCAATCATGACAGGCATGGCGGGAACGCTTACCGATGCTGATGTGAAGAACATTGCCTATTGGTTGGGCTCACGCACGGCCAAGCCCGGTTTTGCCAAGGACCGGGAACAGGTGTCCCTGGGCGAGCGAATTTATCGCGGTGGCGTTGCGGACCGCCAGATTCCGGCCTGCGCTGGCTGTCATAGCCCCAATGGCGCCGGCATTCCGGCCCAGTATCCGCGTCTGAGCGGGCAGCATGCTGATTACGCTGCGGCCCAATTGGTCGCTTTTCGTGATGGCGTGCGCAAGAACAGTCTGCAGATGACGCAGGTTGCGGCCAAGCTCAACGACGCCGAAATCAAGGCAGTAGCCGACTACGTTGCCGGTCTGCGTTAACCCGCTACCGCGGGTAACGAGGAGCGCAGGGCTCCATTTCCACAAACCCTGACAGGGGCAGGCTCATTTCGCGATGGCCTACCCTTTTCTTTTGCGGCGATGACAATCGGGTCCTGGCCAGGGACCGGTTTGCGGTTCCGGTTCTGCCACTCAGACAAGGACTGCGACATGCTTATCAAAACCAGCCGAA
>Ga0194060_10003420_pt1 | contig 11212 bp, 3 predicted proteins | sample SepL225m_MetaG_FD_163427 | JGI IMG/M metagenome (GOLD analysis project Ga0194060, IMG submission 163427) | Anoxic zone freshwater microbial communities from boreal shield lake in IISD Experimental Lakes Area, Ontario, Canada - Sep2016-L222-5m | ecosystem: Environmental > Aquatic > Freshwater >... | reverse complement strand
CGAGGTGTTGACGGCTGTTTCTGTCGGAGTAGAAGTATTGACGGCTGTTTCTGTCGGAGTAGAAGTATTGACTGCTGTTTCCGTCGGAGTCGAAGTGTTGACAGGTGTTTCCGTCGGAGTCGAGGTGTTGACAGGTGTTTCCGTTGGAGTGAAAGTATTGACCGAAGTTTCCGTTGGAGTGAAAGTATTGACCGAAGTTTCCGTTGGGGTGAAAGTGTTGACCGAAGTTTCCGTTGGGGTGAAAGTGTTCACCGAAGTTTCCGTCGGAGTAGAAGTGTTGACCGAAGATTCCGTTGGGGTGAAAGTGTTGACCGAAGTTTCCGTTGGGGTGAAAGTGTTCACCGAAGTTTCCGTCGGAGTAGAAGTGTTGACCGAAGTTTCCGTTGGGGGGAAAGTGTTGACCGAAGTTTCCGTTGGAGTGAAAGTGTCCACTGAAGTTTCTGTTGGCGTTGCTGTCTCAGTACCTGTTTCCGTTGGTGTTGCTGTTTCAGTGCTTGTTTCCGTTGCAGTTGGTGTATCCAGATCACCAAGTGTTCCACTCAAACCACCAGTCCCAGAAAGACCATCTACTTTCCAAAACTCTTGCAAACTAACTGTTACTAGCGATACATCTCCATCGGAAAGAGATTTAATAACTCTATTAGTACAATTGAAAGAAACCGCACTCAACGTCAACGCATCCGGACAGATTACCACAAGATCATCACTTAATGCTTTTGGGATAAACAATGAATGTGTAGGAGCAGCACCTGGAGCAGTGCCAAGATTTGCAACAACCGCCTTCTTTGTCGGAAGATCAATATCTGCAACAACATCTACCCAGTCCAACTCATGCATATTTTCAGAGTTTGGCACGATTACCTCACTAACAACAACAGTTCCTTTTTTAATCTTCACAGTTGAGTTCTGGGTCAAAGAGTTTCCAGATCCTATTTCTACATTCAAGTTATTCTGATCCTCGGCATCAAGCTCGCTATGGAGATTAATAATAACAAACGGTGCTGGTGTTTGAGTTTCAGTCGCAGTTGCTGTTTCTGTCACTAGCTGAGTTTCCGTTACAGTAAGCGTTTCGGTTGGTGTCTCAGTAGGAGTTGATGTCGAATCACAGGAGAACGGAGATGTTTGAAAAGCCAAAGCCAAGCCATCAGACACCATAGTTAAAGATTCCAGACCTTCTGTCCCACCATTATATTCAATACCTACAGCTGCACCACTAGCTACAGAAGGAACGACAGTCTGGTATTGAAATTGTATAGAGTCTGTTGTTTCTTCAAGGGCAATTTCAAATGTTTGCGGCGATTGCTCAAAAATATCAGGGATACCGTTCCACTCCACAACAAATTTTCTTGGTGAGTCATTAGTAACCATGTAACGGATAGATCCACCATCAGGAGGTACTAGATCGTAGCCTAGAGCAGCAATAAACTCATAAGGTGGAGTTGAATTCGGTATGGGAAGAACAAGATCCGTAGAATCTGCACCTGCCGCTGAAAAAGTCAGAAAACCATTGGAGCTAATAAATACTGAAGAGCGTTCCACACCGGCAAATGTAAAGGTGAAAGGTAGTACAACCTCAATGTGATCATTATCAGCAAGAGTTACCGGAGTCCCATCAACTGAGGTATCTATCCAGTTGAAATTTACACCCCCAGGGCAGCTGTTTAGGTCTTCCATAGTGTAAGAAACAGCTGGGAAAGTTGCCGTTGCAGTTTCTGTTACAGTTTCTGTTGGAGTTTCTGTTATAGTAGCAGTCTCTGTAGGTGTATAAGTAGAGTCACAAGTAAAAGGTATAAGTTGGAATGCCAAAGCCAAACCATCAGAAACTGTATTCATATATTGCAGCCCACCAGTCCCCCCATTGTACTCAATACCAACAATAGCTTCATTGGCATGTGTAGGATCAACAGTTTTGTACTGAAAATGTATGGTATTAGTTGATTCTTCAAGAATAATTTCGAATGTTTGGGGAAATGATCCGTTGTAGTCATTTATATCATTCCACTCAACTATAAATTTTCTCGACGAATCACTTGTAGTAAAATAACGAATTTCACCACCAGAACCTGGATCAAGATCTTTCGAAAATGCTGCTATGAAATCATTCGGTAGGTCAATATTTGGTATGTTATTTCCGACAGAATAATTGGCCCCATCAGCTGAAAAAGACAGAAAACCATTTGAACTAATAAAAACTGAAGAGCGTTCCACTCCTGCAAAAGTAAACGTAAACGGCAATGCAACCTCAATAAAATCATCATCTCCAAGAGTCACAGGAGTTCCATCAACTGAGGTATCTATCCAGTTGTAATTTACACCCCCAGGGCAGCTATTTAAGTCTTCCATGGAGTAAGAAACAGTTGGGTAGGTTGGAGTTGGGGTTTCAGTAAAAGTAGATGTCTGTGTTTCAGTTTCTGTTGGTGTTTCGGTAATAGTTTCCGTAGCCGTTTCAGTCAGAGTTTCAGTAACAGTAGCTGTTACAGAAGGTGTAAATGTTGAGTTGTCACAACTTAGGGAATTTTGAGTAAAACGAAGTGCTAAGCCATCCTGAACCGCATGATCTTGACCAAGAGCTACTTGGACTCCTTTATACCCATTAGAATATTCAATTCCAATCTCAGCATCTCGACCGCTGTTAAAAGCAACATCATTGTACTGAAAAATAATATCACCAGTTGCCTCATCAAGAATTAACTCAAAAGTAACACCCTGATCACTAGGGGAAAGCTTCATCTGATACCATTCAATGACAAGTTTTCTATCATGGGTAAATTCACTTCCGGTTGTTATTGTGAACACTTGTCCACCTGAATAAAGGTTGAAATCATGCCAGAAAGGAGCAAGGAACTCATCTGAATCACCGTTCTGGGGAATCGGCAAAACATAATATCCATTATGAAAGTTATCAAAATCAGCTGTTCCATTGGTTCCCGCATAGATAGTTGAGTAATCAACTCCTGCATAGTTGAAGGTAAAAGGAAGAGGGACTGCTACATCACTTTCATCCATGTCAGGAAATGGAGTTAACTCAGTACCTGCAGTTGCATCAATCCAAGAGTAAGTACTATCAGTAGGACAGGTATCTGAACGAGCGTAGGAGTAACCAAGAGGAGTTGGTGTTAACGTTTGAGTGGGAGTTGCGGTTGGATGCAAATCCCAAGGATTAGTAAAGTTCATGTCATCTGCAACTTGACTTTGACTTCGTGCATAGTTGTAAAGGCGAACCTCATCAAGCTCCCCTGATCTCGCCTCATCAACGCTTTGGTTAATTTGACCAAACACATTGAAGTTACATCCAGTTGGATTAACCTCTGTTGACAGCACAATCGACTCTGTAATTTCCACAATCCCATCTACGTAAAGTATCAAAGAGCTTCCATCATAGGATAAGGCAAGATGATGCCACTGTCCTACTGGGAATGTATCAACCGAGTAGAATCGAGTACCCCAGAGATGCACACCAAATCGCTGATCGCCATTATCAGAATAAGTAACCTCAAACCAGTTATTTGTCCCACCATTGTAATCATTGAAAGGGTAACCAAAAATTGAGCCAGTATTTATATTCCAATCATTATAAGAAACAAACCAAGCCTCGATAGTTCTTGGCTGACTTCCGGAAGGTAAAGAAGGTATTTCTGAGCAAATATAATTCCCATTTATAACCTGTTGCGCAGTATCAATGTGACCAGGCACAGAATATAGACTTCCTATTGTGTTAGCAGTATGTCCGTTCCCTGTACTATCCGCAAAACTAGAACCATCTTCATCAAGACGCCACCAAGCCAAAGGCGGGTTATTTACTGTAGCTGTAGGAGTCAGAGTTTCAGTAGCAGTAGCAGTTTCAGTCGGTGTAAACGTAGAGTTGTCGCAGCTTAACACACTTTGAGTAAAACGAAGTGCCAGACCGTTGGAAACAGCATTTGGAACGCTGTTCGCAACCTCATTTCCTGCTAATCCGTCAGCATATTCAATACCAATCTCTGCATTTAAACCATTACTAAAAGTAACGTCGTTATATTGAAAAATAATATCACCCGTAGCTTCATCGAGAATCAGCTCAAAAGTAATCCCTTTATCATCAGGGTAAAGCTTTATCTGATGCCATTCAATGACAAATTTCCTATCGTGGGCAAGTTCACTTCCTGTCGTAATAGTAAAAACCTGACCTCCAGCGGCAAGATCGAAATCATGCCAGAAAGGAGCTAAAAAGGAATTCGAATCCATATCAGATGGAATCGGAAATATGTCGTAACCCAAGTGGAAGTTATCAAAATCAGCTGTCCCGTTTGTACCTGCGTAAATCGTTGTATAGTCCACTCCGCCATAGTTGAACGTAAAAGGAAGAGGCACTGCTACATCGCTTTCGTTTGTATTTGAAAATGAAGTCAACTCAGTACCTGCAGTTGCATCAATCCAAGAGTAAGTACTATCAGCAGGACAGGTATCTGAACGAGCGTAGGAGTATGCAAGAGGAGTTGGTGTTAACGTTTGAGTGGGGGTAGCAGTTGGATGTAAATCCCAAGGATTAGTAAAGCTCATGTCATCAGCAACTTGGCTTGCACTACGGGCATAGTTGTAAAGACGTACATCATCAATTATTCCAGTTCTTGCAGAATCGTTGCTTTGGCTAATTTGACCAAAGACGTTGAAGTTACATCCTGAAGGGTTAACCTCTGTTGACAGCACAATAGACTCAGTAATTTCAGCAACACCATTTACATAGAGGATCAGCGTATTGCCGTCATAAGATAAAGCAAGATGATACCAGTTATTATCTGGGAAAGCATTAGTTGATGTTAAATGAGTTCCCCAAAGGTGCACTCCAAAGTGCTGGTCTCCATCATCGGAATATTTAACCTCGAACCAATTGTTAGTCCCTCCGTTATAATCATTGAAGGGATAACCAAAGATTGAGCCCAAGTTTACATTATAAGATCCATAGGGAAAAAACCATGATTCAATAGTTCGCGGCTGACTTCCCGAAGGTAAAGAGGGTATTTCCGCGCAAATGAAGTTTCCATCCACAATCTCTTGTGCATCATCAATATATCCAGGTATAACGTATGCATTTCCAATAGTGTTTGCAGTATGTCCGTTCCCTGTGCTATCTGCGAAACTAGAGCCATTCTCATCAAGCCGCCACCAAGCTAAAGGAGGATTATTAGGTGGAGGAGGAATTGTCGCGGTGGCAGTTGGTGTTTCAGTCTCTGTAGCCGTTTCAGTTGGTGTATAGGTAGAGTCGCAGGTGAAAGGTATGAGTTGAAACGCTAATGCTAAGCCGTTATTTACCACTCTTGGATATTGCATTCCCTCCGTCCCACTATTGTATTCAACACCAGCAACTGAGGCATTGGCTATTACAGGATCAACAGTTTGATATTGAATCTGTATGGAGTTTGTCGACTCCTCGAGGGCAATCTCAAATGTTTGCGTTGATTGCTCATCAATATCGGGGATATTGTTCCACTCTACAACAAACTTCCTTGGAGAGTCGTTTGTTACCATGTATCGGATTGTACCACCAGCAGGAGGGAGCAGATCATACCATAGGGCGGCTATAAACTCATTTGGCGGAGTTGGATTTGGTATAGCAATGTTGTTTAAGCTATTTGCCCCATCAGCTGAAAAAGACAAAAACCCATTAGAACTTATAAAGACAGAAGATCGTTCCACACCGGCAAAAGTAAATGTAAAAGGTAACACAACCTCAATAGAGTCATCATCATTTAAAGTTACAGGCATTCCATCAACTGAAGTATCTATCCAATTGTAATTTACCCCCCCGGGGCAGCTATTTAGGTCTTGCATAGTATAACCAGCAAATACAACCGTTGGTGTAGCTGTTAGAGTAATAGTAGGTGTCTCAGTAGCTGTGCTGGTGTCTGTTGGTGTACTTGATGATGTTGGTGTATCAGTAGCAGTAGAAGTATCTGTCGGGGTACTCGTTTCTGTTATTGTCGGCGTTTCAGTTGCAGTAGGAGCAACGCAACTCAGAGTACTTGCAGTAAACTTCACAGCAAGCCCATCAAAAACAGCATTATCTGTATCGTAAGAATAGTTAACACCATCAGTCCCAGCCGCATACTCCAACCCAATACTAGCACCAAGTCCAGTACTAAAATCCATTGGTCCATACTGAAAGATAATGTCATTGGTACTTTCTTCCAGAATCAACTCAAACGTATTTTTTTTCTGATCGCTTTGGTTATAAGGCTCTACTTGGAACCACTCAATAATAAAACGTCGGTTTGGAGCAACACCATCTAGCTTATAATAGAGAGTGCCTGAGCCATACATATTTGCTAAGAAGGGTGCTATATAGTTATCAGAACCACCGGATGATCCCATAAGAGTGGGGATCTGTTCAGGAAATCCCGAATTTGGGAAGGGATCATTCCCGTCAAAACTGATAGCTCCATTTGAACTAACCAGCAATTCGGAGTAACTAATTCCATGATAAACGAAAGGAAAAATTGAGATAGGAGGATAGAGTAGAGTTGAATACTCACCACCAAATGTCCAGATATCTCCGTCTCCAGTGATGTCTACCCAATTATAAGGAACCGCTGCACATTCATTTGATTTGTAGGCAGTATAGTTTAAAAAATTTATATCAATTGTCGGTGTAACAGTTGGAGTAAATGTAACAGTCGGAGTAAGTGTCGGTACTGGAGTGAAAGTTGCACATGTCAGTGTACTTGTAGTAAATCTCAACGCAAGAGGTGTCTCTGTAGCAGGATCAGTGGGTAAATAGCCATCATATTGTATACCCGCAGCTCCTCCGGCATATTCAATACCAATATGTTTTTCAGCAGATGAGGCATAAGTCATCGCGCCATATTGAAAATAGATATCTCCCGTGGCCTCATCTAAAACTATTTCAAAAGTATGTTCACCACCAGAAGAATAAAAAGAAATTTTATCCCACTGCAACACAAATTTACGGTTAGGTGCTGTTCCAATTACTTTGTAATACACACCTTGTCCTGTATTAATGTTTAAGTCTTTCCAAAAAGGTGCAAGAAATGCTTCACTCAATCCTCCGCTAGGAATAGTGCTTCCATAGCTATTAACTGTGCCTGAAGTATCAAAGGCCATAAAACCATTCGTATAAACTCTTGCAGTCGTGTATAGGACTCCATCGTAGTTAAAGGTAAATCCCAAATTTACTGTTGCAACGCCATCATCTTGGTTAGAAAAAGTTGTTATTTTTGTGCCTCCAGTTTTTGCATCAATCCAGTTATAGGTAGACTCACCTGAACACTGATCAGAAGGTGCAAAATAGTATGAAGAGGCAAATGAAGGAGTGGAAAAAAACAACGTACTCGCAACTAATCCCACAGAAAACAATGTGAACCGAATATTTTTTTTATAAAAATACAGAAAAATCCGTGCCGCACAATTCATGGTTTTTCCTTTTTGTTTTTACTAATTCTATGAAAATATCTCCCTAGAATAACAAAAAACAAAAGAAATGTCAACTATTGTTTGGCTGTGTAATGCGAATGGTGCGCAAAATGTACAAAGTGTTATGGTATTGATTTTTTATACCAAGAAGCAGTCGCTTGGAGAGATTCAAAAATAGGTGTTTGCAGCTCCATGGCAGATGGACTAAGTGATATAGATTTTTCTGGCTCACCAAGACGTTTTTGCTGAAATAAGATATTGGGGCATGGTACAGAAAGAGCCTCAGCGCAAAGAGCAACAACGTCTTTAACAGCCCTCGCCACTCCAGACCCATAATGAAAAATTCCCGATGCACGATTATCTAAGAGCGCATTAACCACATCAACCACATAAACAAGATCAACAGTTTGCAACCCATCCCCATACAAGGTGATCGGTGATGATTTGATCAGATTGACCATTGTTTGCGGAATAAGTCTTTTGATTCCCTGCCATGGTTGGTATGGTCCAAAAACGTTATACGTTATTGCCCGATGAATCGATAATCCAAAATTTTCCGCATACATAGAGCAGAGCTGCATCGCCGCGTTTTTGCTAATCGAATAAGGATTCAACCAGGTATTATTGAGCCCCACAAACGTCATCAGAACTTGAGCTACCCGTGCCGCCTCAAGTACTTTCAACGTCCCAATCGTATTAGTTTCCAACACAGCAACACTTTCCTCAAAACCTCGATCGGTGCCAACCAATGCTGCAAAGTGGTACACATGATCAAATCCGTCAATATCCTTGGGAGTTATTCCATTCACATCAAACGGTTTTTCGTCAGCAATATCCAAAGAACTTACAGAATATCCTCTCGCCTCAGCCTGCTCCTGCATATGGCGGCCGAGAAAACCTTTTCCACCCAAAATAAGAATTCGCAACAGAAGCCTCCTTACAAACAGAATTATTTCTTTTGTTTTCGCACTATTGTATTAAATAATTGACTCGTAACACCTTTTGCAACACCCAATCCGGAGAATAAATGATCAAGGAATAGTATCCCAGCAAATTGGATAACAGTAAGCAAAGAGTAGTGTTTTGAACAATAGAATAGGAACGGTACATTAATGACCCAGTACAATAAAAATAACCCACAGAAGGGAAGGGAAAACTGAAAAAGAAACAACAATCGTACCGCCAACATCACGAGAAGCCAAGATAGTAGGGTACTTACAACAAAAGGCCAACCGATATTCGCAAAACCGTGTTGAAAAAATAAGTACCAAGGCTCTCCAGAGCGTAATCCCAGTTGCGAGTAACCAGAGGAACGATTGAAGTCATTCCTTAATAGATCAAGCAGCGAATACCGTTTTAGGTGCACAACTTCCAAGCTTTTATCCAACTCTATCGTAATACTTTTGTTAAAAAGTTTTTTTCCCAACGCAATGTCCCCACCCCCTGTTGTCCTCACAAAATCTTCTCCAAAACCTCCTCCGAGCAACCAAATATCTTTTCGCATTGCCCCAATTGCAGAAAAAAACCAATCAACCTGAGTTGACGAAGACAAATATGTATAGCGAATCCAAGTATTTTTATAGAGCGATGAACAGTTGGTATTTGGATGATCTAGTGAATAGAGCCCAAGCACACATTCAGCATTTTCATTTTGGAAATGGTTGAAAAGTTTTTCCAAAGTGTCTGGAGCGAAAACAACGTCAGCATCGGTAAAAACAAAAACTTTTCCTTTAGCTACCTTTGCAGCTTTGTTGCGACAGTAGAGGTGGTCACGGCGTTTAGAGTTTTTGAGCAGCTGATCAGGTTTGTATTGTTTGCAAATTGCCGAAGAAGCGTCATCTGAAGCATCATCAATAATAAGTAATTCAAAGTCAGAACAAGTTTGTTTTTTCAACGCCCCAAGCGATTGATGAAGGTACTTTTCACCGTTATACACAGGAAGAATTATAGAAAAAAATGGTGTGGTCATGGCTACCTAATTACTCTCAGGAAGTCCTGCAACCTTATAGACTCGCAGCGTTGGGTTATGTATGCTCATAGTCTCGAAAGAAGGTGTTTCTTCATGCAACAATGTTCCTTTTACAAACAAGGATTGATAAAAATCAGTTGCCACAGGCACATCAGTTGGATTCTCCAGGTAGGCATCGTATTGGAGATTGCTAGTGAGGATGTAGGCAGTTGATTTCTGTTTAAAATAGGCATCTGTACCAATCGACAATTCGTTCCAGTTAACCGTGGAAAGCGAAAAATGTTTTCCATCCGTCAGATTCGCATAATAAAACAGTGTCGGTTCAGCGAGTACTTGTGCATTCTCTGGTACATTTTCCTGAATCCAAGCATACATGCGTTCGCGAGTATCAGGCACCAATGTCCAAAGTAGTTGCCAAGTCATAATCAAAGGAAAAAGCGAAACCGCAGCAAATCCCGTCATGATAAGAATTTTACGAGTTAATCGAATTCGTCGTGCGAGCTGAACCGCACTCCATTGGACAAACAGCATCGCACAAATGCAGTACCAACCCAACAGTGGCAGGACATAGTGGCTAGCCAGAACTGGAACTTTGTACGCAAACTCAATCGCAAAATAAAAGGGGGCAACGGCTGCTAGAACAACATAATTTTGTTTGCTAAAGCCTTTCACAAAAAGCCCAATGCCACCCACAACAGCAAGTACAAACAGTATTCCGCCTAATGGAAAAAGTGTTTTTATAAAGTAATACGCATACCAGAAATCAGTTCCAGAAATAGTGATTCCCAGGTGTCCATTTTCAAACTGGTGCGCTTTTTCAAACAAAAGAGACTGCACAATTCTGGGTGCATCTCTAAAAAATACAAAGGGAAAACCAATCACAAAGCCAGTGATCACGCCAACGCCCATAAGCAAAATCCGCTTTCCTTGAAGCAAGGACTTCCATGCGCTTTTCCCTTTCCACCAAGAAAAAAAGCAGGAAACAAGAAGTGAAAGCAATAAAAATACAGCATTATATTTCGTCGCAAAGGCAAGGGAAAGCGCCAGTCCATTGAGCACATACCAATACCATTCTCGTTTTGTCAGCAGTTGTAGCTGTAGCCAAAGCGTAAACAGAAAGAAAAAAGAAAGACCCGTATCAGGCATTCCATCTTTAGAAGCAAAGACAGCAAGAGGAAAAATCGCATACAAAAATGCCGCCATCGCCGCACTATACTTTCCTAAAAATACTCTCGCCAAGAGATACAAAGCCCAAATTGACCCCATATCAAAAAGCAAGCTAACAACACGCAATCCCAGTACCGCTGTAATCTCTCGATTGTTGAAAACTACAACCCCAGTTTTTTCAAGAAAAAAAGTTGCACCAGCAGCCAAAAACTTGGGAAGGGGAGGGTGGTTGTAGCTGATTAGCGAAGTCTTTCCCTCCATAATACGCACCACATCCTGCGCTTTTCGCTCTTCATCAGGATGATACACATGCGGTAATCCATAATTGAGAAAACCAACACGCAAAGAAAAACCAACAACAAAAAGCAGCACAAGTAACAAAGTGTGTAGTGAAGCTGGAGAGTATTTTTTTTGCTTTTGTTTAGACATAAATGCAGAGAGTTTTCCCATCTCAATAGTAGCTGTTTACTCACTTGAATAACAAGAAACGCGTTTACAATGGCATAATCACCATCGTCTATACAAAACACCTAAAGAAGAAAGATTGTCAGAACGTACATCCGTTGTATTCTCACTAAAAATGCGACATAGAGTTTTTACGGTAGAGTTAAGTTGCAAAACAAGACTCAGCCAACCTTTACAGAAAGGAAAACCCTATGTCAGAAGTAA
>Ga0194060_10003419_pt1 | contig 11214 bp, 12 predicted proteins | sample SepL225m_MetaG_FD_163427 | JGI IMG/M metagenome (GOLD analysis project Ga0194060, IMG submission 163427) | Anoxic zone freshwater microbial communities from boreal shield lake in IISD Experimental Lakes Area, Ontario, Canada - Sep2016-L222-5m | ecosystem: Environmental > Aquatic > Freshwater >... | reverse complement strand
CCCTGCTGCTTAGCTTTCGCAGCTTTTTCTTCAGCCTTGCGGGCTTTGCGAGCCTCACGCTTTGCAGCTTGTGCGGCTTCATCAATTTCACGAACTGCAGTAGTTGGCGCTGGGCCTGATGGCGCAAAACGCTCATCGGATGCAACGAGCAAACGGAAACCTTTGAGTGAACGGGAGTATTGAATAACCATGAGGCGAACTGCGTCAAGACCAAACTTCTCGAGAGCCTCTGGCAACACTGCATGTAGTTCTTCGAGTGTTGGATCCTCTGAAGAGTCGGCCAACTTTTCGATGGTCCACTGGGTGCATGGTTCTGCAAGAACAACACCTGCATCATGTGCAGCACGACGCTTTGCAATGCCGTCACGAACAAGTGCACCAAGCGATGCTTCGTCGTCAAATGCAGTTGCAGATAAACCGACGATGCGAGCAAATCCATCGCGAAGGTCACCTTCGAGTGCCAATGTCAATGTGGCAATTGTTGAGTCTTCAAGATTCTCAAACGCTGCGGTGTAGCGGCGGTCAAGAAGAAAGCGATCTTTGTCTTCGTTCATCGTTAGAGCCTTTCAGGGGTACCGCACGAGGCTATTGGCGGAACGGGTCATCGAGACAATGCTTGCATCTCCAGGACTCGAACTGGGGTAGTAAGACCCGTACGGATACTGGGCAATAGGCCACCAACACCCAAATTGGAGCGCCAACTCACGGACCACTTAATTGCGGTGTTTGCTGCGTATGTGCCAGAAGCTCTGGTGTGAGATGCAGAGGTATAGGTGTACATGCAATCGCTTGTGTCGTTATCGCCTCGCGATGAGGACCACGGAGTTCCGGGGCCGGCGCATGTCACTGGGTCATGTCCGTCACCTGGAGAATAGATGAGCGAAGTAGGCCGAGCTGTTGTTGTTACCGAGATGGGACCGACCGACGTTGGAATGTATGCAGTCACGCTGACTGATTTCCACACTGCACGCGGAACCCAAAACCATGTGCCGACATTGACAACCATTTTGTTGGAAGGCGGTGCAGTTTTGATCAGCAACATGTTGACGAGTCGTGACACTTTGTTTTCGGAATGTTGTGCAACTCGAGATGACGTTGTTTGCGGAATCCAGTGCAATGACTGACCAGTGGGGCAACGGCGTACATACAACACATCGTCAATGCCATCGCGAGTGCGAACTGTGACGGGACCGGATGATGGACCTGGGGTGACCAAGACACTTGTAACAACATGCCATGAACAGGGGCTTTTTGTTGCGGGAGTGTCGAAACTAACTTGCGCTTCAATATTGTCGCCAATGAGTGCACCCGAGCCGTTTGCTTCGGCCAGAACTACGGCAGGTCGTTGCGAGATATCGATGAAGATGCTCAGGATGAGGGCACTGAGAACGAGCCATACAAGTGGGTGGTGAATAGAACGTGACTGCACGGTGAACCTCCTAGGAATGCCGATGATCGGGACGAGATTGTGACGAAACTCAAGCCCGTTGTGCATTCAGGATGTGTACGGGGGCGAGGTGTTGTTGGCGAGTCGTGTGGGGATAACCTGTTAAGACCCTGAAAACAGGTCGCACGTGGAAAGCAGATTGGTGCCTATGACCCAGCAGCACCCAGAATTAGAGCAAGAGCAGGCATACATCCTGCATGCCTATGAGTGCCTGGAAGCAAGCCGTGTTGGCGCGCTCAAGATTCGTGAATTGACGTCTTCTGGCCCTGGCGGAACATTCCAAGCTCGCCTCGAGCGCAATGTGTTTGACGAAAATCTTGTACACCGTTTGGAACAGTTGGAACTGGGAAATGCCGCTTTGGTGTTTGGTCGCATCGATCGCACTGCCGATTCTGGTGACGACGTAGAGAGTTTTCACATCGGCCGACTTGCGGTGGCAGATGCCAATCGTGAGCCGGTTGTTGTCGACTGGCGCGCACCCGTTGCTGAACCGTTTTATCGCGCTACTGGTCGCGAACCAATGGGCCTGTTGCGTCGTCGTCATTTTGTTGTTGAAGGTGCGCAACTGTTGGCACTCGAAGATGAGTTGTTTGGTGAAGGACATCTTGGTGTTGGACACGACGAAGGACTCGGCGGCGATGACCCACGTCAGGGACTTCGTGGATACAGCACATTGCTCACTGCACTTGGTCGCAGCCGTACTGGTCAACTGGGCGACATCGTTGCCACCATTCAGGCAGAGCAAGATGAAATCATTCGCTCGCCACAGGCTGGTGTGCTTGTTGTGCAAGGTGGCCCAGGTACCGGCAAGACCGTCGTGGCACTTCACCGCGCTGCCTATTTGCTGTACACACATCGTTTTCCATTAGAAGACCAAGGTGTATTAGTCATTGGGCCAAACAGGGTGTTCTTGCGTTACATCGAACGCGTATTGCCATCACTTGGTGAAGCAGGCGTTCAACAAGTGATCTTGGCTGACCTTATTCCTGAAGTGCAGTTCGGATTGCGTGAATCTTCAAACGTTGCGCGAGTCAAGGGCAACAAGCGCATTGCAAAAGTTATTGATAAAGCAATTTCTGACCGTGAACGTCCAATTCGTGAAGATGTGCAATTGCCGTACGGCGTTGGTTTCGTTCGTTTGCGCGCTGAAGAGTCTGTACAAATCATCAAGGCTGCGCGTCGTCGTTACCACCGCCATAACCAAGCACGTCGCTATGTAGAAAACGAAGTATGGGCAGCATTGGCTGCAAGTTTCCGTAGTGGTGCAGATGCAGAAGACATTCGCGATGCGCTCACCGGTTCGCCAGAAATTCGCGCCGTATTAGAGCGCATGTGGCCAGTACTAACGCCTGCACAGTTGTTGCACGATCTCTTTGGTTCAAAGGCTTTGTTGAAATTGGCTGCGAACGGCATCTTGCCTGAGGCGGATTATTTGGCCCTGTATCGCGAACGTTCTGATTCTTTAGACGAGGTGCGATGGAGCAATGCCGATGCCGCGCTTCTTGATGAAGCCCGATTCTTGTTAGGACCTCGTCCCCGCAAGAGCGGCAAAGTGGATGAATCAGATGAGATTCGTACCTTCGGGCACATTGTGGTTGACGAAGTGCAAGATCTCACGCCCATGCAATTGCGTATGGTCACTCGTCGTTCTCTCAGTGGGTCGATGACTGTTGTTGGTGACATTGCACAGGCAACAGGGCCGCTTGCACCTAACGATTGGAAGGATGTACTCGAGCATCTTCCTGGTCGCAAAACTCCGCGCATTGTTGGGTTGTCTGTTGGTTATCGCATTCCGGCACAAATTATGGAACTAGCCGACAAGGTAATGCATGCTGCAACTCCTGGGCTTCGTGCACCACGAAGTGTGCGCGATGGTGATGAAGTTCCTGTTATTACTGCTGTTGATTCTGCTGAAGCGTTGAATGACGCTGTCATTGCGCGCGCTCGCGTTTTGTTGCAGCAAACAGATGGCGGCAGAACAGCCATCATTTGCCCTGATGACATGGTTGATCAGATGTCTTCAACGTTGACCGCCGCTTCGGTTCCTCATGGTCGTGCACAAGCTGCAGGCCTTGATGAGAATCTGTCAATTGTTCCCGCCTCATTAGCAAAGGGACTTGAACTTGATGATGTCATCGTGGTCGAACCATCAGCCATCGTTGCCGACGATGCGCAAGGTTTGCGACTGCTGTATGTAACATTGACACGTTCTACGCGCAGTTTGACAGTGGTGCACCGCATGCCACTGCCAGATGCAATGTTGTAATTGCTACTTGTTTAAAAGTGGCGTTACTGCGTCAATGATGAGCGGAATAAAACGTAGAGCTTTGTCTGCATCAGCTGGCCGTTTGTTTTCAGCAGCTGTGTGAATCAGGCGTACAACACGTTGCACGCTTTCAAGGACATCAATCTTTGACTCACGAATCTTTGGTTCAAGCACAAGCATGACTGCATCGGCTTGAGCGACTTTGGCTTTGTATACCTTTGAGTTGCCGTCAACAACGGCTTGTCCGAGACCGTCAGCAATCGGAAGCAACTGTTGAAGGAGCGAAATAATCGACCCAGACGGAGTGACAACAACAGTTGTTGTGGGCGCAGGAGCAACAGTTGAATCGGTGCTACCCGTAATAGTTGTGGCACATGAAGTAAGAACAACGGTGCACACGGCGAGACACGACAGGCGTTTGACTTTCGTCATCGAGAAGCTCCGATGGTGAGGGAATTAGACAGTGACAAGTATGCGCACGGTGGCAAAGGAATCCACCGTGACAGAAGTGCCATCAATCAAGACGGTCATGCCGTCAGCGTTTGCACCAGTTTGTACTGTTCCGTGTGATCCCGGAACCAAGTGTGACTTCTCAAGAAATTCCAACATGCCTGGAGTGAACTCAAGTTCCTCGGGGATGCGCGAAACAGTGAATTCCTGTCCGGAAGAAAGTTCAGAGAGTTTCTTTGCCGATGGCGGGGTGTATCCGCTGCCCGGAATTGGATTTCCGTGTGGGCAGGTGGTTGGTTCACCGAGCAAGCGGCTCATTGCAGTTTCGACTTCATGTGACATCACATGTTCCCAACGACCAGCTTCGCGATGCGCAAGTGACCACGACAAACCCAAGATGTCTGTGATGAAGCGTTCAGCAATGCGGTGACGACGTACAACTCGAACTGCAAGTTCTTCACCCGATGCAGTGAGTGTGATTTTTCCGCCAGCTACTTCGATGAGAGATTCATCTGACATGCGTTTGATCATTTCTGATACTGATGGGCGAGAGACTCGCAACCGATCAGCTATGCGTGCCTGAATGACGTCAAGGTCATCTTCGCGAAGTTCAAAAATAGTTTCGCAATATTCTTCAAAAGCTGGATGATGTTCGCCGGGGACTGCCATAGCCACATTGTACTCACGGGCAGAGAGGGGCACCTTCCTTGCAACGATGTTCCTGCATTTACCCATACGAGTGCAAGCGCAGTTAGTGAATGTTTGGTTGCCCTATCAAACGAAGTCCACCCCATGCGAGTGCCGCCACTGCACGGCCAAGTGCTTCCGGGTCAAAGTCGCGACCGTGACGCAGAACTTGTCGACTGACTGTTTCTGCCATTCCTACTAAGCCGATTGCAAAGGTGACTTGATCATCGGCGGAGATGTTTGCGTTAATAAATGGAGCAATAGCTCGAGCCGCAGCATCTTCAAATTCACTGACGATGTCGGTGAATTCCGCATCCACTCGCGCAGAGCTTTCATACAACAGCGCAAATGCATCTTTGTTGTTGGCTACCCAAGTGAAGTACGCAATCATTCCTTGTTCGGCTTGATCGTGCGGGTTGCTTGAACCAGCAACCGACGCAGTCACTGTGGTGACGAGATCATCACCAACAAATCGCAGTAGTTCGAGATAGAGCGCACGCTTTGAATCGAAGTATTGGTACACCACTGGCTTTGTCATGGACAGTGCTTCTGCAATGTCATTCATTGATGTGTTGTGGTACCCGGCAATAGAAAAAGATGTGAGTGCAGTATCAAGAATTTGTCTGCGGCGATCTATTGGTGCAGAAGTCATGACGGTCTTCTACCGACCGTGTTCAAGGTCGTCGCGCTCGGCTGCTTTGACTGCATAACCAATAATGATGGACGGAGCAAGCAAGATGGAACCAGCGATGATGCATGCGGTAACCATGGTGACGAGAAAGCCCTTGAATCCGATAATGAATGCAGTGACAAAGCATCCCATTGCGATCGCCCACAATAAATAACCGAGTCGATTGGCGGCATCGTTGATACGAGAAATTGTTTGCCGACGTGAACGAACTGGGTCGTTGCTTGATTCGGTATTTGACATACCAATGATGGTAGGGGAAATAGCCCCTGATGCCCCTGCGGTTACAAATTTGCTGGCAATAGTCGCGCCAGCCCACCAAAGAACAGAAAGAGAGTGGGGACAAAGATGCCCCCAGCGATGAGATACACAAAGATTTTGCGACGCCCGCGCCGCGTCATGATGGCAGCAATGATTCGGATAGCGATCAGAGCGAATCCAAAAAAGAGCACGGTGGGCCATGCTGTGGGGTCATGAAACCAACCGTCTTTTTCCTGTTCTGCGATTGTTGTGTTAACGGTGAATGGAGTTGCCAGTAGCGGTGTAACTGTGGAGTCGAGCGTGGCGACAACAATGATGCGCTGAGACGATGTCCATTTCGGATAACACGACACCAGGGTGAGCGATGCGATTTCTGCATTAGTGGTTTTAGTTACTGCAGTATCAGTGGCAGCGATAACTTTCGGTTCGCCATTCACGATGTACGTAAAAGTGCCATCGCGAGATTCGAGAGTGATGATTGCCTTGTCGTGAATTTCGTCAATGCGACTGAATGGCGCTCCGTACGTAGTGCGGTGACCAGCAATGGCAACATTGCCTTTTTGCCCAGGAAGCGGAGACCCAGGAAAAAGGCCAGGACCGCGTTCTAGGTCTTTGAGTCGCACGCCGGCAACCAAATATTTCGAAACACCTATTGACGGAATTGTGATTCGTCCAACCAGGCCTCCAAAGGTGGGCAGAGCAGGCTGTGGTTGCACGAATTGTGTGGCCATTGCATTTTGGGCGCGGCCTTCGGCGATTCCGGTGCCCCACAATTGATACGCCACAAAGGACAAGAGCAATAAACCGGCTGCAATCATGGTGCGACCGAGCACATCAAGAAGGCGAGAGATGCGCCCCTGTGATGTCTTTTCGTCTTTTGCCATGGGGGCGACTGTAGTGGCGTTGGTAGTGGTGGCGACAGGTCACTAGCGTGGCTACGGCATGGACACCGTTATTGAACTCTCAGGTGTTGTTGCTGTCCTTGGTCAATTTCCTGCATTAGCTGGCGTTGATCTCACAGTGCAACGTGGAGAAATCGTGCTGTTGCAAGGCCCGAATGGTGCGGGCAAAACATCACTGTTGCGCGTGTGTGCTGGGTTGATGCCAATTGAACGTGGAACAGGAAATGTTCTTGGAATAGATCTTGCAACGAATAGAGAAGCCATTCGTTCGCGTGTTGGATTACTTGGTCACGCCAACGGTTTGTACCTTGATCTCACAGTGATGCAGAACTTGCAGTTTTGGGCGTCAACTGTTGCTGCTACGGAATCTGAAGTTTCATCTGCCATGGCAACGATGCGAATTGATGGTCGACTATCAGGCGTCAAAGCATCGCAACTGTCTGCTGGGCAACGACGCCGGTGCGCGTTAGCGAGTTTGATTGTGCGTCGCGCAGAGATTTGGCTACTTGATGAACCTCATGCGGGCCTCGATGCCGCTGGTCGCGATGAATTAGATGCATTGCTTCGTTCAGCAGTTGCATCGGGAGCAACAGTTGTTCTTGCAAGCCATGAACGTGATCGTGCTCTTGGTCTAGCAACGCGCACCATCACAATTGACGGAGGTGGGGCAGCATGAGCGGTACCTCTATTAACAAGCGTCGAATTGCAATTGCTGTTGCCCGTAAAGACCTCACTATTGAGTGGAATAGTCGCATCTTGGTGAATCAAGTTGCGCCGTTTGCTGCCATTGTCATGGTGCTGTTTGCTTTTGCGCTTGATAACGACGGAATTTTGCAACGCGTTGCCCCGGGACTTGTGTGGTTAGCAACTCTGTTCAGCATGCTCGTTGTGATCCAGAGATCATTCACAGTTGAATCTGCCGATGGCGCACTTGACGCATTGCGAGTTGCAGGGGTTGACATGGGCGCAATCTTTGTTGGAAAAGCAGTTGCGTTAATGGTGCAGCTGTTTGTTTTGGAACTCATGCTTGTGGCAACTGCTGTGGTTCTCTACGGCGTTGAAATGACATTGACTGGTTTCTGTGAGGCAATAGTCACCTTGGTGGTGGCCACCATTGGGCTCGGAAGCGTGGGTACTCTGTACGGAGGTCTTGCTGCAGGCGCACGGGGTCGGGAGACACTTCTTCCGCTTCTGTTATTGCCAGTGGTAGCACCTGTCCTGATCGGCGCCACACGGGCGACTGAGGCGGCATTTGGTAGCGGTGGCACCACAGTGTCCGAAGGGTGGCCATGGATTGGTCTCCTTTTGGTCTTTGCGGTTCTGTTTTGCGCTGTCGGAACCGTTGCCTTTGGTCCTCTGGTCGACGAATAGGTCCCGATTTTCCCCATCGCCTTCGGGCGGTCAGACTTAGAGAAGTGGATGTGAACATGGCCGGACAGTCAGGCACCGGAACTTCTGCAACGCGACGGCTCGGAGTCCTTGTCATTCTCATGCTCGCAACGCTTGCGCTGTGTGGCCTCTGGTTTTCTGCCGAAGATGTCGTGCAAGGAAGCACCGTACGCATTATGTACGTTCATGTGCCGTCAATTTGGACCGCGTACATCGCATTCGGTCTCACTGCTTTATGTTCGGCTGTCTATTTATCAGGCAAGAACAGATCTCTTGCGTGGGATCGTGTTGCCGGAGCATCAGGTGAAATTGGTGTTCTGTTTGTCGCTGTGTCCTTAGTGACCGGAAGTATGTGGGGCCGACTCACGTGGGGTACGTACTGGGTGTGGGACGCACGTCTGACCAGCACGGCGTTCTTGTTCATTACATATGTTGGCTACTTGGCAGTTCGGCAATTGGGCGGCACGCATCGTCAGCGCGCGCGCCGTTCATCTGTTCTTGCGTTGTTAGCGATTCTGGAAATTCCACTGGTGCATTTCAGCGTCACATTGTGGCGTTCATTGCATCAAGAAGCATCTGTAGCAAATCCCAATGCAAAAGTTGCTCTCGACGGTTTGATGCTGTTCTCGTTATTCCTCGGTCTTATTGCTTTCACAATGTTGTTCGTGTGGTTAGTACTTCATCGTCAGCGCGCAATGATGTTGGAAGATGCGTTCTCTGATCGAGGTCTTGATGTCGCAATTGCAGCTCGTCGAAATGAAGCGGGAGCGTAATTGTCATGAAACATGCATCATTCATTTTTGGAAGTTGGGGACTGACCGCGGTCTCTGTTGCTGTGTATGCCGTGTGGGTGATACGTCGTGGACGTGAATTAGCCAAACATGCAACACGTGAGGAAATGCCGTGGACCTAACACCACGTACGGTTACTGAACCGGGAGCTCAACCTCCAGCCCGCAAACGACGGTGGCTGCCAATTCTCGTTGTTGTTGGTGCACTTTTGGGCGGCGGAGTTGTTGTCACGAAGTTCCTCACCAGCGCAATTGACTATTACTGCAACGTTGATGAAGTTGGTGTGCGTAGTGGTTGTAGTGGAGAACGCAGAATGCGTGTGCAAGGTGTTGTCGAACAGAATTCTGTGAAACACGCAGATGGCGGCACCACGTTTACTCTTGATTTCAACAAGAAGACTTTGAAGGTCGCATATTCAGGCGACCCAGGCGGCGTTTTTCAAGAATGCATTCCGATCATTGCGCATGGCCGAGTGGTGAACGGTGTTTTCGAGAGTGACCGCATCGAAGTGAAGCACTCGAACCAATACGTTCAGAAGAATGCAAAGAGAATTGATCAAGCAAACAAAGAGGCAGCTGCATGCTCGGTGTTGAAGGGCTAGCAGGCCCACTAGGACGCGCAGCTCTTCTTGTTGGGCTGATTGGTGCATTCTTCGGAATGATTGCTGCCGTCACAGGCACGCGTAATGAAGACGAAAAAGTTCTTCGCCTTGTGCCGCGATTTGCCACATTGTCGTGCGTGGCTGCCATTTCAGCTTTTGCCGCAATGGAATGGGCGATGATCACTCGCGACTTTTCACTTGCTTACGTACAAAAAGTTGGTTCGAAAAGTACGCCGGCGTTGTACAACTTCACAGCCGTATGGAGCGCACTAGAAGGATCCATTTTGTTGTGGGTTCTCATTCTGACGTGCTTAACCGCTGGCATCGTTTTTAAATATCGCACACGCATTGCAGACCCCATGGTGGGTTGGGCAGTTGCCACCATGTTTTTCGTCGGCATCTTTTTCTTTATTTTGACACTGGGTCCGGCGAATCCGTTTGCTGCTGGTGCAGCTGGTGTTCTTGACGGACCAGGACCGAACCCGCTGTTACAGAACCACATTCTCGTGGTGTTTCACCCGCCCATTTTGTATCTCGGGTATGTCGGTATGACTGTGCCGTTTGCTTTTGCAATTGGTGCATTGATTACGGGTCGCGTTGGTGAAGGGTGGCTCGTAGAGACGCGCCGTTGGGCATTGTTCTCGTGGGGTTTCTTGACGCTTGGCATCATCCTTGGTTCGTGGTGGAGTTATGAAGTGTTGGGCTGGAGCGGCGTGTGGGCATGGGACCCTGTCGAGAATGCCTCGTTCATTCCGTGGCTAACAGGAACTGCATATATTCATTCGGTCTTAGTGCAAGAGCGCCGCGGCATGTTGCGTGTATGGAACTTGTCATTGCTCGTGTCAACGTTCAGCCTCACAATCCTCGGTACGTTCCTCACGCGTTCAGGCGTGTTGAACAGTGTGCATGCATTTAGTGATTCAAATATCGGGCCCTACCTTTTGTCATTCTTTGCCATCATCGTGGTTGTGTCTGTGGCTCTCATCGGTTGGCGCGGGCAAAAATTACATTCACCCGGCACTATTGATTCACCGCTTTCACGTGAAGGGGCATTTCTTGCAAACAATGTGATCTTTAGTGTGTTTGCATTTGTTGTCTTGCTCGGAACTGTCTTTCCGTTAATTATCGAGGCACTGCAGAATCGCCAATTGGTAGTGGGCGAACCCTTCTTCGACAAATTGGCAGTGCCTGTCGGACTCACTTTGTTGTTCTTGATGTGCATTGCGCCGGTCTTGCCGTGGCGTAAGGCATCGGGCGAACTTCTAGCGAACCGTTTGTTCTGGCCTGCATGGGGCGGAATTGGCGCATTGGCGCTCAGTGTTGGCGTTGGAGCAACTGGATTTGCACCGTTGTTGACATTTGCACTTGGAGGGTTTGCCGGTGGTGCTGCATTGCGGCAATTAGTTCTTGCAACACGACGCCAAGGCTTGCGCGGTCTGCTTGGACGTGCCAATGGCGGCATGGTGGTGCACATTGGAGTCATCTTGGTTGCTGTCGCACTGGCTGCATCGAATAGCTACACCCACAGCCAAGAGATGATGTTGAAGCAAGGCGTTGTTGCAACATTTAATGGCCACACCTTTGAACTCACCGGGTTTACAACTGAGTCAGACACACGCCGCACAGTGGTTGCAGCAGTTGTTCGTGTTGATGGTGGTAAGAGCTACACGCCAGCAATTACAAAATTTAAGTCAATGGGAACAAACATTGGTACGCCATCAGTGAAGTCGTC
>Ga0194060_10003417_pt1 | contig 11215 bp, 10 predicted proteins | sample SepL225m_MetaG_FD_163427 | JGI IMG/M metagenome (GOLD analysis project Ga0194060, IMG submission 163427) | Anoxic zone freshwater microbial communities from boreal shield lake in IISD Experimental Lakes Area, Ontario, Canada - Sep2016-L222-5m | ecosystem: Environmental > Aquatic > Freshwater >... | reverse complement strand
CAGAGGATCCACCTCGATCACTCGAAGTCTCTTCCTGAAAGACGGCTGTTCATGCTCCTGGCGTTCAACGCTCTCGTGTTTACCCCGTGGGAGGGAGGCATCCATAGCATCTTGATCCGCAATCCAGAAATATTTAGACCGCTTCCATTTCCTGTCATAATCGCGCCAGCTCACCGACTCCCACCCCGGGTCGGTTCGAATTCCCGGTTAATACCTTGAGGCGCAGGGCAACAGCCCGCCTCACCCGAACCTCCCCCGTATTTCGTTCAACTCCGTAGTTAGACACCCCATGCACTTAAACGAACTCAAGGCACTGCACGTGTCGGAAGTCCTCAAGCAAGCCGAAGAGCTTGAGATTGAAAACACCGGCCGCATGCGCAAGCAGGAGCTGATGTTCGCCATCATCAAGAAGCGCGCCCGCACTGGTGAGCAGATCATTGCCGATGGCGTGCTGGAAATTCTGCCCGACGGATTTGGTTTCCTGCGCAGCCCGGACACCAGCTACACCGCCTCGACCGACGACATCTACATCAGCCCGAGCCAGGTGCGCCGTTTCAACCTGCACACCGGCGACATGATCGAAGGTGAAGTGCGAACACCGAAAGACGGCGAACGCTACTTCGCGCTGAACAAGCTCGACCGCGTCAACGGCGGCGGTCCGGAAGACAACAAGCACAAAGTGATGTTCGAGAATCTGACGCCGCTGTTCCCCAAGGTGCAGATGCGCCTTGAGCAGGACATCAAGACCGACGAGAACATCACCGGGCGCATCATCGACATCATCGCCCCGATCGGCAAAGGCCAGCGCGCCCTGCTGGTGGCGCCACCCAAGAGCGGCAAGACCGTGATGATGCAGCACATTGCACACGCCATCAGCGCCAACTACCCCGAGATCCACATGATGGTGCTGCTGGTTGACGAGCGCCCGGAAGAAGTGACCGAAATGCAGCGCACCGTCAAGGGCGAGGTGATTGCCTCCACCTTCGACGAGCCAGCGGCGCGCCACGTGCACGTGGCCGAGATGGTGATCGAGCGCGCCAAGCGACTGGTCGAGCTGAAAAAAGACGTGGTCATCCTGCTGGACTCGATCACGCGGCTGGCGCGTGCTTACAACAACGTTGTACCTTCCAGCGGCAAAGTGCTGACCGGCGGTGTTGATTCCAACGCACTGCAGCGGCCCAAGCGATTCCTGGGCGCGGCACGCAACGTCGAAGAAGGCGGCTCGCTGACCATCATCGCCACCGCCCTGATCGATACCGGCAGCCGCATGGACGAAGTGATCTTTGAAGAATTCAAGGGAACCGGCAACTCGGAAATCCACCTGGATCGCCGCCTCTATGAGAAGCGCGTGTTCCCGTCGATCCAGCTCAACCGCAGCGGCACGCGCCGTGAAGAGTTGCTGCTGGCACCCGAAATCCTGCAAAAAACCCGCATCCTGCGCCAGTTCCTCTACAACATGGACGAAATCGAGTCCATGGAGATGGTCTTGAAGCAAATGCGCGCCACCAAGAACAACAGCGAGTTCTTCGACATGATGCGCAGGGGTGGATAGGCTACAATCGCGCGTTCTTAAGCGACAAGTACGCCGGCTTTGAATTGTGCAATGGTTTGCCCAAGGGCTGACGCGGCTGCCGCAACTGATGGAGAGATCATGAAAGAAGGCATTCACCCCAATTACCGCGACATTTGTTTCATGGACTTGTCCAATGGATTCAAATTCGTGACCCGCTCTTGCGCCAACGCCAAAGAGATGATCAAGATGGAAGACGGCCGCGAACTGCCGCTGTACAAGCTTGATACCTCGAGCGAATCGCATCCGTTCTACACCGGCACGCAAAAATCCGTCGACAACATGGGCGGCCGCGTCGAGCGCTTCCGCAACCGTTTCGGCAAGACCGCTGCCAAGTAAACAGGCAGACGCTTCGTGCGAAAGGCAGCCCGGGTTACCGCGCTGCCTTTTTTCATACCGATTAACATCAACGCGTGAACCAGACCACCCCTGCCATCGTTGCCCAAGGCGCTGTGCGCCGCCTGCCGCGCGTGGCGCTGCTGCTGCTCTGCGTTGCCTATGTGCTGCCGGGTTTTTTTGGCCGCGAGCCCTGGAAGGGCGCCGACATCACGGCCTTTGGCTACATGGCCGAACTGGCGCATGGTGGCAGCGCCTGGCTGGCGCCACAGTTGCTGGGCCGAGCACCCGACGTTGACGCGCTGCTGCCCTACTGGCTGGGTGCCTGGGCCATGCAGGCGGCGCCAGCCTGGCTGGCAAGCGACTTCGCCGCGCGCATTCCCTTTGGTCTGCTGCTGGCACTGGCGCTGGCAGCGACCTGGTACGGCACGTACTACCTTGCACGCAACCCAGAGGCGCAACCAGTGGCTTTTGCCTTCGGTGGCGAAGCCCTGCCAGCAGATTACGCCTGCGCCATCGCTGATGGCGGCCTGCTGGCCTTCATTGCCTGCCTGGGTCTGGCGCAGCTGTCGCACGAAACAACACCAGCACTGACGCAACTCTGCTTTGCTGCCCTGTCCTTTTTTGCCTTAGCAGCCCTGCCCTACCGAAGCGTCGCGCCGGTTGTGGCTGGCGTGCTGGGGCTGCTGGGGCTGACGCTATCGGGCGCACCCACCGTGGCCCTGCTGCTGGGCCTGGGTGGCGCCCTGATTCACGCGCTGGACCGCAGTCCGGGCCGCAAAGAAGTTGCGCAGCAGCCCTACTGGGCCGCCGGCATTGCCCTCGTCAGCGCGCTGGTGGCACTGTTGGCATTGCGACTTGATTTGTGGAGATGGCGCATTGAACTGCCCGAAGCGAGCTGGACCGAGTGGCGCAGTCTGGGCCGTCTGCTGCTCTGGTTCACCTGGCCAGCCTGGCCACTGGCGCTGTGGACCCTGTGGCGCTGGCGCCAGCAGTTGTTTCGTCGCGCGCTGCCCAGTCGCCATCTGGCTTTGCCGCTGTGGCTGGCAGCCATCGCCATCGGCGCCACACTAACCACGGCATCAGCCGATCGCTCGCTGATGCTGGCCCTGCCCGCGCTGGCGGCGTTGGCGGCCTTCTCCCTGCCGACACTGAGGCGCAGCGTTGCCGCCCTGGTGGACTGGTTCACCTTGCTTTTCTTCTCGGGCTGGGCCATCGTCATCTGGGTGACCTGGATCGCGCTGCAAACCGGCGTGCCCCGACAACCGGCAGCCAACATGGCCCGACTGGCACCCGGCTTTGAGCACAGTTTTTCGGCACTCCCGTTTGCGCTTGCCGTGCTGGCGACTGTGGCCTGGGCCTGGCTGGTGCGCTGGCGCGTCGGCCGCAACCGCAGCGCGATCTGGAAAAGCCTGGTCCTGCCCGCCGGTGGGATAACCCTGTGCTGGTTGCTGGTCATGACGCTGTGGCTGCCCGTGCTCAATTACGCACGCAGCTACACACCCTTGGTACAGCGCGCGCTGGCGCTATTGCCAGCAAGCGACTGCGCTCAGACCCATGGTCTGACACGGGGCCAGATCGCAGCCTTTCAGTTTCACGGCAAGCTGCGTCTGCAGGCACTGGGGGCAGCAAGCAGTTGCCCCTGGTTGATCGTGAACAAAGATGAATTGAACAGCCTGCCAGCAGTCGGCAATCTGGCCGACTGGACGCTACAGGGGCAGGTCCGCCACCCGATCGACCGCGACGAAGATCTGCTGATCTACCGTCGCGCCGCCGAAGTGGCGCGCTAACTCAGCGTTGGAGTCTGCGGCGCCCGATGACGGGCAGCGGGGAAAACGATGGCAAATGTCGAGCCCTTGCCGGGCACGCTCTCAATTCTCAATTCAGCCTCGTGACGCTGCGCCACATGTTTGACGATGGCCAGCCCCAGACCGGTACCACCGGTATCGCGCGAGCGGCTTTGGTCAACGCGGTAAAAGCGTTCCGTCAAGCGCGGAATGTGTTCGGGTGCAATACCGGGTCCACTGTCGGAGACTGAAAACTCGGCCCGGCCATCGGGTAACAAGGCCCATTGCACAGACACTTCACCGCCAACCGGTGTGTAACGAATGGCGTTGCTCAGCAGATTGCTCATGGCACTGTGCAACTCGTTGCCAGCGCCGGCGAGATCGTCCTGCAAGGGGCAATCAAAACGCAAGCTGTGCAGGCGATCCACGGCGGGATGCAGTGCCGCTGAGAGCGCTTGCCCATCCTGTTCAAGCTGGCGCATCAGGGCCGGCATGGCGATCCAAGTTGATGTCCCGGGTGGCGGGCTGCCCTCCAGGCGCGAGAGCGTCAGCAAGTCGCTGACCAGGGTCTGCATGCGCTCGGCCTGCTGTGCCATCAGGGCAAGATAGCGATCGCGCTCCTGCTCGGTGAAAGAACAGGTCTGCAGCGTCTCGACAAAGCCACCCAGCACCGTGAGCGGTGTGCGGATTTCATGCGAGACATTGGCCACGAAGTCGCGCCGCATGGCATCGGCCTGCTCCAGCGCCGTGACATCGCGCGACAGCAGCAGCAAACGGCCCTGGCCGTAGGGATAAAGATGCACCGAAATCCGAACCGGCCGCGCCAGCGTACTGTCGCGCCCCGGCATGAGGAGCTCCTGCTGGAAATCCTGAGCCGCAAAGTAACGGACAAACGAAGGCTCGCGCACCAGATTGCCAATGTGCTGCAGCATGTCGCGCTGTGCATCCAGGCCAAAATGGGCCGCTGCGGTCTGGTTGAACCACTCAATGCTACCCTGCGAATCGAGCAGCATGACACCATTGGGTGAGGCTTGAAACGCCAGTAAAAAGTCCTGCAGCCGGTCCTGGCTTTCGCGCAGCAAACGGTCACGGTCCAACACCAGACGCCTGACCCGTGCCGAAGCTTCACCCCACAATCCGGCACGCAGCGCAACCTCCGAAAATTCACCGAGACGCAGCCATTTCAACAAGCGTCCGCCGCGCGACATATCGATTAAAAACCAGACCATCCCGCCGATCACCACACCCAACACCAAAGCTTCCAGCTCGGTCGTCGCCGCGCCACTTGGCGAAGCAGCCAGCCAGCCGGCAAGCCCACCCACGAGTTGGCAGGCAAGAAAGGAAACGATACGCCAGAACATGGTCAGGACGGGTTAGACCGTTCCTTCTTTGTCATTGGCGCTTGAAGTGTCATTGCAACTGGAGGTCGACATTGCAACTGGAGGTTGTCATTGCGGACCTGGCTGTTGTCATCCCGGACTCGATCCGGGATCCAGTGCCCTGTGCACCATGGATTGCGGATCGTGGTCCGCAATGACACCCAAGGCCGGGATGACAACCGTGGACGGCACTGGCTGCGCCGTGTGCGCCGTGTGCGCCGTGTGCGCCGTCAGCCGGTAGCCGGCGCCGCGCACGGTCTCGACCATGGCACCGGCGCTCGCGCCCAGCGCCTCGCGCAGGCGCTTGACATGGACGTCAACGGTTCGCTCCTCGATGAACACATGGTCACCCCAAACCTTGTCGAGCAGGCGCGAGCGGCTGTGCACGCGCTCGGCGTTCTGCATCAGGTAGTGCAGCAATTTGAATTCAGTGGGACCGAGTTTGAGCAACTGGTCGTTGAAGGAAACGCGGTAGGTGGAAGAATCCAGCGACAAGGCACCCACCGTCACCACGCCACCGGCCTGCTCCGGGGCGCGTCGGCGCAGCACGGCGCGCACCCGCGCCAGCAATTCCTTGGTGGAAAACGGCTTGACGATGTAATCGTCGGCACCGGCGTCGAGCCCGGCAACCCGGTCGGTCTCATCGCCACGGGCTGTGAGCATGATGATGGGGACAGCCTTGGTGCGCGCGTCGGCGCGCCAGCGCTTGGCCAGCGACAGACCGCTCTCGCCGGGCAGCATCCAGTCCAGCAGGATGACGTCGGGAAGAACAGCGTCAAGCTCGCGTTGGGCCGTAGCGCCGTCCATGGCCCAGGTCGGGCGGAAACCGTTATGGCGCAGATTGACGGCAATGAGTTCGGCAATCGCCGGTTCATCCTCAACCACCAGAACGCCGGGGAGTTGCCTCATTTGATCGCCGACTCAATTTCTTCCATTGATGAATGGCGCACGTCCGTGCCTTTGACCACGTAGATGATGAACTCGGCGATGTTCTTGGCGTGGTCGCCAATGCGCTCAATCGCCTTGGCCAGAAACAGCAAATCCAGACTGGGAGAGATCATGCGCGGGTCTTCCATCATGTAGGTGATGAGTTTGCGCACAAAACCGTTGAACTCCTGGTCAATCAGGTCATCCTCCTTCAGGATCGACACTGCAGCCGTTGTATCAAGCCGCGCAAACGCATCGAGCGCCTTGCGCAGCAAACCGGAAGCCATGTCAGCAGCGACGCGCAGCTCATTGGACGGCAGGGAACGTGGCGAGCCACTGCCGATGATGGAGCGCACCATGCGCGCCATCTTCTCGGCCTCGTCGCCAACCCGCTCCAGATTCGCCGTGGTCTTGGAGATGGCCATTAGCAGGCGCAGGTCGCGCGCCGTCGGCTGGCGCCTTGCAATGATGCTGGCGAGTTCGCGGTCAATGTCAACTTCCATGGCGTTGACACGCGCCTCGGTCGCCGAAACATCGTTGGCAGCCTCGATGCTGAATTGCGACAAGGCATGGATTGCCAGACGAATCTGCGACTCCACCAGACCGCCAAGTTCCATGACGCGGGTCGAGACCGCACTGAGTTCGCTGTCGAACTGGGTCGATAGATGTTTTTCAGGCATGGTATTTTTCCTTATCCAAATCGACCGGTAATGTAATCTTCTGTTTCCTTGCGCGCGGGCTTGAAAAAGATCTGCTCGGTTGCACCAAACTCAATCAGGTCGCCCAGGTACATGTAAGCGGTGTAATCGCTGCAGCGCGCTGCCTGCTGCATATTGTGGGTCACGATGACAACCGTGTAATCCTGCTTCAGCTCGGTGATCAGTTCCTCGACCTTGGCGGTCGAGATCGGATCGAGCGCCGAGCAGGGTTCGTCAAGTAGCAGCACTTCAGGCTTGATGGCAATGCCGCGCGCAATGCACAGGCGCTGCTGCTGGCCACCCGACAGGCTGGAGCCGCTCTGGCCCAGTTTGTCTTTCACTTCACCCCACAAGGCCGCTTTGCGCAAAGCCCACTCAACGCGCTCTTCCATGTCGGTCGTGCTCAGCGTCTCGAACAGCTTCACGCCAAAAGCAACATTGTCAAAAATCGACATCGGAAACGGCGTCGGCTTCTGGAACACCATGCCGACCTTGGCGCGCAACAGCGCCACGTCCTGCTTGCTGGTCAGAAGATTCTCGCCGTCGAGCAGGATTTCGCCTTCAGCGCGCTGTTCCGGGTACAACTCGAACATGCGGTTGAAGACGCGCAGCAGGGTTGATTTGCCGCAACCGGAAGGTCCGATAAAGGCCGTGACCTTGTTCTCCGGAATCTCCAGGTTGATGCCCTTGAGCGCGTGGAACTTTCCGTAGAAAAAATTCAAGTCCTTGACGGCAATCTTGGTCGTCTCGGGAGTGTTGGTAGCAGTAGTCATGTTGGACCTATTTACTTGGCTTGTCTTGTGCATTGAGAAATATCAAACCTGCACGCTTCGTCATTGCGGACTTGATCCGCAATCCAGGGCATGCGGGGCACTGGCGGAAGGCATGGATCCCGGATCGGGTCCGGGATGACACCCCTGAATTGTCATTGCGGACTTGATCCGCAATCCAGGATTCACGTAGCCATGGATGCCGGATCGAGTCCGGCATGACAACTGCAGGAACAATTTGCCACACCCTGCGGGCTCGCAATGACGAATTGAAAATATGCGTGTCATTGCTGTCTTCATCAACTCTTGTTGCGGGTCACAACCCGGGCCAGGATGTTGAGCCCCAGCACCGCCATCGTGATGATGAAGACGCCGGCCCAGGCCAGCTTCTGCCAGTTCTCGTAGGGACTCATGGCGAACTTGAAGATGGTGACCGGCAAACTCGCCATCGGCTCGCCCAGACTCGAGGTCCAGAACTGGTTGCTCAGCGCGGTAAACAGCAGCGGTGCCGTCTCACCCGCAATGCGGGCCACCGCCAGCAAAATGCCGGTAATGATGCCGGCGCGCGCCGCCGTCATGGTGATGCTGATGATCACTTTCCACTTCGGCGCGCCCAGCGCGTAAGCCGCCTCGCGCAGACCGGCGGGCACCAGTTGCAGCATGTTCTCGGTGGTGCGGATCACCACTGGAATCACGATCAGGGCCAGCGCCATGATGCCGGCATAACCAGAAAACGATTTGAAGCGCGTCACCACCACGGCGTAGACAAAGAGGCCAATCACGATGGAAGGCGCCGACAACAGGATGTCGTTGACAAAGCGCGTGGTCTCGGCCAGCCATCCCTTGGTGTCGAATTCAGCCAGGTAAATGCCGGCCATGATGCCGATCGGTGTGCCAACAAAGGTCGCCAATGCCACCATCAGAAAGGAGCCGTAAATGGCGTTGGCCAGACCGCCGGCATCGTTGGGAGGCGGCGTCATCTGGGTCAGGGTATCGAGCGTGAGCCCGCCGACACCGAGGCGAATGGTTTCAAACAGAATCCAGAACAACCAGAACAGGCCAAAAGCCATGGCCATCAGTGACAGCGCCAGCGCAATCCGATTGACGCGCTTGCGCTGCGCATAACGCGCCTGACGCATCTGGTTCAAGTCGGCGGCCCGTAGCAGGCGTTGACCGGTGCTCATGTCTTGGCCCCTTCGCCCTTGCGCAGTTGCGCCAGCAGCAGTTTGGACAGTGTCAGGATGACAAAGGTGATGAAGAACAGTACCAAGCCCAGGTACATCAGCGCGGCCTGGTGCAGACCGGCGCCAGCCTCGGCAAACTCATTGGCCAGCGCCGAGGTGATGCTGTTGGCAGCCTGGAACAAACTCAGAGAATCGAGCTGGTTGAAGTTGCCGATGACAAAAGTGACCGCCATGGTCTCGCCAATGGCGCGCCCCAGGCCCAGCATGATGCCACCGACGACGCCGGCCTTGGTATAGGGCAGCACCACGGTGGAAACGACCTCCCAGGTGGTGGCGCCCAGACCGTAGGCGGATTCCTTGAGCAGGGTCGGTGTGACCTCAAAGACATCGCGCATGACGGCAGCGATGAACGGAATGATCATGATGGCCAGGATGATGCCGGCCGACAAAATGCCAATGCCAACCGGCGGGCCGGAGACAAAGGCACCGAGGTAGGGCACGCCCGAAAACGCGGCCTGCAGCGGTTGCTGCACATAGGTCGCCAGCAGCGGGCCAAACACCAGCAAGCCCCACATGCCATAGACGATGGAGGGAATGGCCGCCAGCAATTCAATCGCGGTACCGAGCGGGCGCTTGAGCCAGGCCGGTGACAACTCGGTCAGGAAAACCGCAATGCCAAAACTCACCGGAACGGCGATCAGCAAGGCAATCAGCGAGGTCATCAAGGTGCCGTAAATCATCACCAGGCCGCCGAACTCTTCCTTGACCGGGTCCCAGGTCGTGCTCGTCAAAAAGCCAAACCCGTATTTGCTGATGGCCGGCCAGGCGCTGATGGTCAGCGAGGCCAGAATGGCAATCAGCATACCCAGCGTCAACCAGGCCGCACCCTTGGCCAACCAGCCAAAAATGCGGTCGGCCATCGGTCCGGAGCGGGGCGCTTTGGCAGGAGGAGGATTTGTCATGACACGCCCGGTAGATCTTGCAGACAGGTTGACAGGCAACTGATTCGCCGGAAGTGTAGTTGACATAGGCCTCTACCTTTACAAAAGATGCTTGTCAGCTTATTTCAAAGCAACCGGCTTGCCGGCAGCATCGGTGGCGTGTGACCATGCCTTCTCAATCGAAGCAATCACGTTGGCCGGCATTGGCACATAGTCCAGATCGGTCGCGGCCTTGCCGCCGTTCTTGTAGGCCCAGGTGAAGAACTTGAAGGCTTCGGTGGCGTTGGCGGGTTTGTCCTGTTTGGTGTGCATCAGGATGAAAGTGGCCGTGGAAATCGGCCAGGCATTCTTGCCGGGCTGGTCGGTAATCAGTTGGTAAAACGATTTGTTCCAATCGGCGCCAGCGGCAGCCGCCTTGAAAGCCTCGTCATCCGGCGCCACAAACAGGCCGTCCTTGTTCTTCATCAAGGTGTAGGTCATCTTGTTCTGCTTGACGTAAGAGTACTCGACATAGCCGATCGAATTAGGCAGGCGATTGACGAAAGCGGCAACGCCTTCATTGCCCTTGCCACCGGCACCGACCGGCCAGTTCACGGCTGTGCCCTCACCGACCTTGGCCTTCCACTCAGCGTGGACGCGGCTCAGGTAGTTGGTGAAATTGAAAGTGGTGCCGGAACCATCGGCGCGGCGCACCGGGGCAATCGCCACATCGGGCAGTGCCAGTGTAGGGTTCAGCGCCTTGATGGCGGCGTCGTTCCATTTGGTGATCTTGCCCAGGTAAATGTCACCCAGCACCTGGCCGTCGAGCTTCATCTGACCCGGGGCAATGCCCTTGACGTTGATCACCGGCACGGTGCCGCCGATCACGGTGGGAAACTGGAACTGGCCCTTGGCTTTCAGCACTTCATCGGTTTGGGGCATGTCGGAAGCGCCGAAATCGACCGTCTTGGAGTCGATCTGCTTGATGCCGGCACCGGAGCCGACCGACTGGTAATTGACCTTGACGCCGGTGGCTTTGTTGTAATCCGCTGCCCATTTGGCGTACAGAGGCGCCGGAAAGCTGGCGCCAGCGCCGGTAATTTCCTGTGCGCCGGCCATGTTGAGGCATGACATGGCAAGCACGCCAGCCACACTGATCAGGGAGAGTTTGAAACTGGTTTTCATCGGAACACCTTTTGCGTTGAATGGGGATAACTCTGCGGTAACGGGGCAACTATAAGAAGCTTATGTGACAGTGATATGACATATTTCCAATTTGGCGCCCGGGAGAACGAAGGCAACTGATTTGCTCTGACATTCACCCTGACATTCGTTTGTCACATTTTCGTCACGAACTCTTCTTATGCTTGTCCTGCGTTAGAACCCTTCACACAGGAGTACGGATTGAATGCAACCGACGAGGACCTGGTCCAGCGCATCAGGCGCGACCTGACCGACAGCTACGACGAAGAGCTTGAACTCGAACTTGAAGATCGCAATACCGACGAGTTGGCGCAAAGCACACTCGACACGTCATCGCAGCAGTACAAGGAAAGCCGTCGCCAGTATTTCCGTGAACTGTTCCGCATGCAGGGCGAACTGGTCAAACTGCAGGATTGGGTGGTCAAAACCGGGCACAAAGTG
>Ga0194060_10003415_pt1 | contig 11216 bp, 12 predicted proteins | sample SepL225m_MetaG_FD_163427 | JGI IMG/M metagenome (GOLD analysis project Ga0194060, IMG submission 163427) | Anoxic zone freshwater microbial communities from boreal shield lake in IISD Experimental Lakes Area, Ontario, Canada - Sep2016-L222-5m | ecosystem: Environmental > Aquatic > Freshwater >... | reverse complement strand
CCCCAGCGGGGATTCGTCGCCATCTAGATAATTTGGTTGAACAAGGTGTTTTAAGTGCGCGTGAGCCATTTCAGAGTTCACTGGATTCAAGGGGAAGAGGTCGCCCTTCAAAAGTTTTTGTTATGACTGATCAGGGACGCGAAAAATTTGAACATACTTACGATGACCTCGCAGTTTCAGCTCTCCGTTTTATGGCTACAAAAGGCAACAATGCGTTAGTTAAAGAGTTTGCCCGGAACCGTGCGGAAGATATAACAAAGCGTGCTGCGCAAATTTTAGCGAATAAGAAAAACTTAAGCGAGAAGAGTGAAGCTTTGGCTTCATTTCTTTCGGATGAAGGATATGCAGCGAATAATCATTCACAAGGAATTGGCGAGGAGCTCTGCCAAAACCACTGCCCGATAGCCCACGTTGCAGCCCAATTCCCAGAGTTATGCGAAGCTGAAACTGAAGCATTTTCGCAATTACTTGGAACTCACGTACAAAGACTTGCCACTATCGCACATGGCGATGGAGTGTGTACAACATTTATTCCAAATGCAAAAAATCTAACTAAAAATAGAGAGCGAGCCTGACATGAGTGATGTCTTAGCGAAGAACCCTGGACTTGAGGGAATTGGTAATTATGAATTCGGGTGGTCAGATAAGAACGATGTCAGTGCCAACTCTCGTCGCGGCTTGAATGAAGATGTTGTTCGCGACATCTCATCTAAGAAGAGTGAACCACAATGGATGTTAGATCTTCGTTTGAAGGGCCTCAGTCTCTTCGAGAAGAAGCCAATGCCTACTTGGGGCTCAGATTTGTCTGGCATCTTTTTCGACACGATTAAATATTTCGTGCGTTCAACTGAGAAGCAAGCAACATCTTGGGAAGAACTTCCAGATGATATTAAGAATACTTATGACAGACTGGGAATTCCAGAAGCAGAGAAGCAACGCTTAGTCTCCGGTGTCGCAGCGCAATACGAATCAGAAGTTGTTTATCACTCGATTCGAGAGGATTTAGAGGCGCAAGGGGTTATCTTTGTTGATACCGATACTGCGCTGCGAGAGCATGAAGAGCTATTCAAAGAGTATTTTGGAACGGTAATTCCAGTAGGCGATAATAAATTTGCCGCGCTAAATACCTCAGTATGGTCTGGCGGTTCATTCATTTATATTCCTAAGGGCGTAAAGGTAGATATTCCGTTACAGGCATATTTCCGCATCAACACCGAGAATATGGGTCAATTCGAACGCACCTTAATTATTGCGGATGAAGATTCATATGTGCATTATGTAGAGGGCTGTACTGCCCCTATCTATTCTTCAGATTCGCTACATAGCGCAGTTGTTGAAATCATCATCAAGAAGAATGCGCGAGTTCGTTACACAACGATTCAAAACTGGTCTAACAATGTTTACAACTTAGTTACAAAGCGAGCTACCTGTGCCGAGGGTGCAACCATGGAATGGATTGATGGAAACATCGGATCTAAGGTAACCATGAAATATCCAGCTGTAATGTTGATGGGACCACATTCAAAGGGCGAGACGCTATCGATAGCGTTTGCCGGCGAAGGTCAACATCAGGATGCCGGCGCAAAGATGGTTCATGCCGCGCCATTCACATCCTCAACTATCATCTCGAAATCAGTAGCACGTGGTGGTGGACGTACGTCTTACCGAGGATTAATCCAGATCAATGAAGGTGCACACCATTCTAAATCAACAGTTAAGTGCGATGCGCTACTGGTTGATTCAATCTCTAGATCTGACACCTATCCATATGTTGATGTTCGCGAAGATGACGTTTCGATGGGACACGAAGCAACCGTTTCTAAGATTAGCGATGACCAACTCTTCTACCTGATGTCTCGTGGACTTGGTGAAGATGAAGCTATGGCGATGATTGTTCGTGGCTTTATTGAACCGATTGCTCGTGAATTACCAATGGAATATGCCCTTGAACTAAATAGATTAATTGAGATGCAGATGGAAGGTGCAGTTGGTTAATGGGAGCTCTTACTACTAACTATCTGGCACCAACTGGGCGTGAAGAAGCTTGGCGGTTTACTCCACTGGCACGAGTCGGCGGGCTTTTGGATTCGGCCGTTGAATTAAGCAGCGTCAATAGCGTTTCTATTTCAAACCCACAAGCCGATGTGAAGTTCGAAGTCGTTGATGCAGAGGATTTACCTGCAATCTCAACAACTGATGACCTTGCGACAATTCGTGCTCGGGAATACCTACGTGAAGTTACCCATATTTCAATTTCGGCAAACGCTCAATTGAGCGAACCGCTTCTTTTAGAGCGAAGCGGGTTGACTGGTAAGCCTCAGGCAAGTCGAGTGCTTATATCTTCTGGCGTAAATTCACACGCGACAATTATTCTGCACAATGCCGGGGATACGATTTTGACCGACGAAATCGAATTCGATCTTGCTACTGGCTCTACTTTGACCTTCGTCTCACTTCAAGAGTGGAGTGGCAAAGCAGTCCATCTAAGTCGCCAACATGCTGTAATTGGTAAAGATGCCTCATTTAATTCAATCGTTGTAACTGTTGGTGGTTCGCTAGTTCGCTTACTTCCGACAGTTGAGTTTTCTGGCCCAGGTTCGAGCGCAGATCTTCAAGGTTTGTACTTCGCCACCGATGGCCAGCACTTAGAACATAGATTACATGTTGATCACAATGTTCCAAATGCAAAGAGCAGAGTAAATTACAAAGGAGCTCTTGCAGGAGACAAGGCGCACACTGTTTGGATCGGTGATGTTTATATCCGCTCTAACGCTGATGGAACTGATACTTATGAATTGAATCGGAACCTGCTGCTATCTGATGGTGCACGTGCAGATTCTGTGCCGAACTTAGAGATTGAAACGGGTGAGATTGTTGGAGCTGGACATGCCAGTACAACTGGTCGCTTCGATGATGAACAACTTTTCTACTTGTCCTCACGCGGTATTCCAGCTGAGATTGCGCGCAGATTAGTTATTCGAGGTTTCTTCGCAGAGATAGTAGGAAAGATTAAGAATGAGGAGATTGAGAATCGCCTTATGGATCGGATCGATTCCGAACTTGCAAAGGTTGGTGCCTAATGGCCGAACTATCTTTTGCAGGCTTAGTTGATGGTCGCCCAGTAAAGATCGACTTAGATGGAACTCCAGTATGTGTTACTCGCGTTGGCGATGAAGTCTTCGCAATTGCTGACACCTGTTCTCATTCGGATGCCTCTCTTTCAGAGGGGGATGTAACTGGCTTTAAAATTGAATGCTGGCTGCATGGCGCTGAATTTGATCTGCGAAGTGGCGAAGTTGTTACGCCACCAGCTTCAATTCCGGTAGAAACTTTTGAAGTAAATCGTTCTGAAGATGTTTTAACAATTTCCAGCAGAAAAACTGCTAAAGGTTAGGGGAGAAGATGAGCACACTAGAAATCAAGGGGCTGCAAGTATCTGTAGCAACCGAGAGCGGCTTTACTGAAATTTTGCGAGGCGTAGATTTAATAATTAAATCAGGCGAAACTCATGCGATCATGGGGCCAAATGGTTCTGGAAAGTCGACGCTTGCTTACTCGATTGCCGGACATCCTAAGTACACGATTACAGGTGGCTCTGTCACTCTAGACGGTGCGGATGTTCTAGCGATGTCAGTAGATGAACGAGCTAAGGCCGGGCTATTCCTAGCGATGCAATATCCAGTTGAAGTACCTGGTGTTTCGGTAACAAACTTCTTGCGGACTGCTGCAACTGCCATTCGCGGCGAAGCACCAAAAGTTCGTACCTGGGTTGGTGAAGTTAAAGAGGCCATGAAAGCATTAAACATGGATACTAATTTCGCGGAACGTAATGTTAATGAGGGATTTTCTGGTGGCGAGAAGAAGCGTCATGAAATTCTACAGTTAGAACTTTTGAAGCCTAAGTTTGCTATTTTGGATGAAACCGATTCAGGCCTAGACGTTGATGCGCTTCGCATAGTCTCTGAAGGAGTTAATCGCGTTAAGGGAAATAGCGATCTTGGAATTATGTTGATCACTCACTACACACGCATCCTTCGTTACATCAAGCCAGATTTTGTGCATGTGTTTGCCGCAGGCAAAATCGTCGAAGAGGGCGGGCCAGAACTGGCTGATAAATTGGAAGAGAAAGGCTATGCAGAGTACACAACTGCATAATTTATGAGCCTTTCGTTCTCCCCATCAGAAATTCGTAAAGATTTTCCAATCTTTGCTAAATCCATGCGCGGAGATAATCGGTTGGTCTACTTGGATAGCGGAGCAACAAGTCAGAAGCCGCGCCAAGTGTTAGATGCGGAAAGAGGTTTTTACGAGAACCACAATGCCGCGGTGCACCGAGGGGCGCATCTTCTCGCTGAAGAGGCGAGCTTTGATTATGAAGGTTCCCGCCAAGTTGTAGCTGATTTCCTGAAATCAGATGTGGATGAAATCATCTTCACAAAGAGCGCAACTGAAAGCATAAATGCCCTCGCATATTCATTTGGAAACAGCGCGCCAACCTCCAGATTTGCGCTGAAGCCAGGAGATCGAATTGTGGTCTCTGAGTTGGAGCATCATGCGAATTTGATTCCTTGGCAACAGTTAGCAAAGCGAACTGGTGCGGAGCTTGTCTGGTTCTCGATTACCGAAGAGGGTCGGTTAGATTTATCCAATATAGATGAGCTAATAAATGAGCGAACTAAGATTGTTGCGATCACCCATCAATCAAATGTTTTAGGAACAATAGTTCCATTGGATGCAATAATTAAAAGCGCACATGGCGTTGGAGCTGTCGTGGTACTTGATGCCTGTCAATCTGCGCCTCACTTTTCTATTGATGTAAAGGCATTAGGCATCGACTTCTTAGCATTCTCCGGTCATAAATCCTTAGGCCCAACGGGTATTGGGATTTTGTGGGGAAGGCTTGATTTCCTAAATGAAATGGAGCCATTCCTAACTGGTGGATCGATGATCGAATCAGTGACCATGACGGAAGCAAAGTGGGCTAGAGCTCCGAAGAGATTTGAAGCAGGTGTCCCAAACATGGCACAAGCAGTCGGGCTTGCTGCAGCGCTGGAATATTTGAATAACTTAGGCATGGATAAGGTCGAAGAGCATGAGAAGTTGTTGACTGCTTATGCGTTAGATAAATTTTCAAAACTTACTGGCGTCCATGTTATTGGACCTAAAGATAACGTTGATCGAGGTTCGGTTATCTCTTTCACCATGGATGGAATTCACCCACACGATGTTGGGCAAGTATTGGATCAATATGGAGTTGCAGTCCGCACTGGTCATCACTGCGCCTGGCCGCTAATGAAGAAACTTGGTCTCGTAGGCACCACCAGGGCCTCTTTTTATATCTACAATGATGAAGCGGATGTGGATGTTTTGATTGAGGCTATTGGCAGTGCACAGAAATATTTTAAGGCTTAGTGATGGAATTAGATTCGCTTTATCAGGAAGTGATTTTAGATCACTACAAACATCCATTGAATAAGAAGCTCAATGCGGAATACTCTGCGCAGGTTCACCACGTCAATCCAAGTTGTGGCGATGAGATAACTCTCAATGTCCAAGTTTCAGATGGCGTTGTAGAAAGCGTTTCGTGGGATGGCGTAGGTTGTTCTATCTCTCAGGCAAGCACCTCAATCGCATCAGACTTGATGATCGGCAAGAAGGTGGATGAAGCTCTGGCTGTAGTAGCTGCCTTCTCGGATTTGATGAGCAGCAAAGGAACTCAGGCTGGTGACGAGGAACTTCTTGAAGATGGTGTAGCTCTTGCTGGTGTTTCAAAGTTTCCAGCTCGGATAAAATGCGCTCTATTAGGATGGATGGCTTTCAAAGATGCAACGTTACAGAGCACAGGGAAATAGTGAGAAATAACGAGGAATGAGGAGATATGACAACAAGTAAAACAACGCTCGACGACGTTACTGAGGCGATGAAGGATGTTATCGATCCTGAATTAGGAATTAACGTAATTGATCTTGGTTTGGTATATGACATGCGTCTAGATGAGAACAATGTTGCGATTCTTGACATGACTTTAACTTCTGCAGCCTGTCCACTGCAGGATGTAATCGAAGATCAAACTCATCAAGTTCTCGCAGATATAACTTCGGATGTAAAAATTAATTGGGTTTGGATGCCACCTTGGGGTCCAGGAAAGATTACCGATGATGGCCGCGAACAGCTTCGTGCGATTGGGTTTACGGTTTAGTCAGTGTCAATGCATGCCCAGTGGATGGCTCTATCCTCCATGCGGTCAGATCAATCAGTTAAAAATCAAAAGTTAAAAGCTGGCACTTTAAAGAGAATTCTAAGTTTTGCCAAGCCATATCGAAAATATTTAATCGTCTTCCTGGTTACGGTAGTGATAGATGCTGTTCTGGTTGTTGCGACACCACTTCTTCTTAGATCATTAGTAGATCAAGGAGTCGTTCCTGGCCGCGGTGACGTTGTTACAAAGTTGGCGGTAATTGTTGCAGTACTGGCGGTAGCTGACGCCGCATTCAGCGCAGTAGGGCGTTGGTTCTCCAGCCGAATCGGTGAAGGCCTTATTTATGATCTACGAAGTCAAGTCTTTGAACATGTACAAGAACAATCAATAGCCTTCTTCACAAGAACTCAGACTGGTGCGCTTATCTCGCGGATCAATTCCGATGTAATCGGAGCCCAACAGGCTTTCACCTCCACGCTCTCTGGCGTCATCAGCAACTCCCTAACCCTTGTTTTGGTAGCAGTCGCAATGTTCACGCTCTCGTGGCAGATCACCTTGGTCGCGCTAATACTTCTGCCAGTCTTCATAATTCCTACAAAATGGATTGGCCGGAAACTTTCCGCCTATACCCGGCGTTCCTTTGAATTGAATGCTGAAATGTCTTCAACCATGACAGAGCGGTTTAACGTTTCGGGCGCCCTACTAGTTTCACTCTACGGGGATCGAATTTTAGAATCTAGCAATTTCCGCGGCAAAGCCCGACGCGTTGCAGACATGGGTATTAAAATCGCGATGCTGAATCGAATTTTCTTCATAGCAATGACATCTGTTGCAGCAATTGCAACTGCTTTCGCATATGGAATCGGCGGGCATTTAGCTATCAAAGGTGCAATTTCTATCGGTACCTTACTTGCGATAACCGCGCTTCTCGCCCGACTGTATGGTCCTTTAACAGCGCTCTCTAATGTGCGCGTTGATGTTATGTCTGCCTTAGTTTCATTTGAGAGAGTCTTCGAAGTTTTAGATCTTGAACCTATGGTCAAAGATTCGAAGGACCCAAGGCACATCTCAAAAACTATTCCTACAATCGAATTCAGAAGCGTTGGTTTTACCTATCCGAAAGCTTCAGAGATTTCGCTAGCCTCACTTGAAGGAGCTGCTAAGCCAGAGATAGTTGAAAGCGGAGAAGTCTTGGCTGACATCTCTTTTAAGTGCAGCCCTGGAACTCTTACTGCAATCGTCGGCCCTTCTGGTGCAGGTAAAAGCACTCTCTCGGCCCTTCTGCCCAGACTTTATGACGTAACTAGCGGAACAATTTCCATTAATGGAACTGACATCCGCGACACAAGCATCCTTGAACTACGTTCACTAATTGGAGTAGTTACGCAAGATTCTCATATGCTGCATGAAAGTATCGGCGAGAATCTACGTTATGCAAAATTGGATGCAACAGAGAGTGAACTCTGGAACGCTTGTGATGCGGCGCAGATTGGTGATTTTATTCGATCCCTTCCCAATGCTCTCGATACCGTTGTGGGAGAGCGCGGTCATCGTTTATCGGGCGGAGAGAGACAGAGACTTGCAATCGCAAGGCTGTTACTGAAGGCGCCGCAAATTGTCGTATTAGATGAAGCAACGGCCCACTTGGATTCCGAAAATGAATCACTAGTCCAAGAGGCACTTAAAGTTGCCCTAGTTGGGCGTACAAGCATCGTAATTGCGCATCGACTTTCAACTATTGTTCATGCAGATCAGATATTAGTTATTGAAAGTGGCAAGATCGTTGAGAGCGGAAGACATGAAGAACTCGTAGCAAAGGGTGGACTCTACTTCGAGCTATACCAGAGGCAATCTCTTGGCTTCGCGGAATAGAAGTATTCGTCCTACGAGGGCAAGAAACGCAAAGGCTAACCACTGCAAGGCATAGGCAAAGTGCGGACCATTAGTTAATTCGGGGAGTTCTATATTAGTTAGCGGTTTAACTGTTCCGTCTCGGTTTGGCAGCAAATCCAAGTAATAGGGCTTCGCGCTGACTCCTTGTATGTTTGCGATAGAAGAGGGCTTTGGTTCAATACTTCTGGTAACAAAGAACGAACCCTGAAGCTGACGACTCAAATTTTCAGATCGAATTCTCACTCTTATCTCTACCTCGCCACTTGCAACTTCTGGAACGGTAGGGGGAGTCGAAGCGTTAGGACCTGCTGCTACCCAACCTCGATCAACCCAGAAATTCTCACCTGCATTTGAAGTGAAAAGTGCTAATACCTCAAAGCCAAACTTTCCTTCAAAATAGCGGTTACGTACCAACTCTTGATGGGTACTGGAAAATTTACCTGCAATTGTTGCGACCCGCCATTGATTAGCAACAGGATCGAGATTTGCTAGCCGCCCCATCGTTAGCGCAGGAAGCTCTAGATTTTTAGTGATAATTCCATTTGTTTGAGATTGTGTTTGTCCTCGTCCGAACTGCCATTGTGCTGCATATAAACAGAGAACAATCAGTATTAGTGCAATTGCGCTTTGGAGCAGAGAGTTCAATGAGAAAAATTTACGCACCGGTTGTTGAACTATTCTGATTCAAGTTGTTTCTGCTTGTTAGTAAAAACTGTAGCTTGTCCCTTTATGCTCTCTCGGCCAGCGTTTGCGACCACTACGGCAATATATGGCAGCGTTACCGCTCCAAAGAGGGCAATCCAGCGATACGGGTTGGGGAGTACAACTGCAAGTATGAAACAAGCGGTACGAATCATCATTGAAATAAAATATTTCTTAGCCCTAGAAGATTGATCTTTAGAAAGTGATTGGCCCACATTTGAGACCGATGCGGAAATCGTTTTCTTCGGGTTCTGCGCTGATGTGGCCATAGGAGAACTCTATGGGGAGGATATGAATTTTTCGCCTTTAATACTGTGTGCTCATTTGGATACGCATCAGTAACAGGTAAGTTTCTCCCATGAGTTCGCAGATGAAAGTTGCCCTGATAACAGGTGGCAATCGCGGAATCGGGCTTGCTATCGCCGAGAAATTTAAATCAGATGGTTACCAGGTTGTTGTGAGCCATCGCTCTGGAAGTGCTCCTACTGGATTTGATGGCGTAATAATGGATGTCAAAGATTCGGAGAGTGTAAATGCGGCGATTGCATCAATCGAGGAAAAATATGGACAGATTGATGTACTAGTTGCAAATGCTGGGATAACTAAGGATGGTCTGGTTATGCGGATGAGTGATGAAGATTTCGATTCTGTTATCGAAACTAATTTAACTGGGGCCTTTCGCGTGGCACGGGCTTGTACGCGTGGAATGATGAAGCGCAAATCTGGTCGAATGATTTTTGTAGGCTCTGTAGTTGGAATGCTTGGATCGGCCGGTCAAGTTAATTATGCTGCGACTAAAAGTGGCCTAATCGGAATGGCGAGAAGCTTTGCTAGAGAACTTGGAAGTCGCGGAATCACAGCAAACGTTGTAGCTCCTGGCTTTGTTGATACCGAGATGACTGCAGTATTAGATGACGCGCGCAAGGCTGAAATTGTTGGCGCCGTTCCACTGGGAAGATTTTGCACGCCAGAAGAAGTCGCTGGTGTGGTTGCATTCTTGGCTTCGCCCGAAGCTGCCTATATAAGTGGAGCCGTAATACCAGTTGATGGTGGATTAGGAATGGGACATTAAATGGGAATTTTACAAGGCAAGAACGTTTTAGTTACTGGAGTATTAACTGAATCCTCAATCGCATTTCATATTGCCCGAATTGCTCAGGAAGAGGGAGCGAACGTTGTTCTTACATCTTTCGGTCGCGCACTGAGCATCACGAATAGAATTGCCACACGACTTCCAAAACCAGCTCCGGTGATCGAATTAGATGTTACGAGCGTTGAGCACTTGGATCGGTTAGCTGGTTTAGTTAAAGAGCACCTGCCGCACCTAGATGGCGCAGTTCATTCAATCGGTTTCGCCCCCGAAGCTGCACTTGGTGGAAACTTTTTAAATACCACTTGGGAAGATGTTGCTACTGCGGTTCATGTTTCAACTTTCTCCTATAAATCTCTGGCTATGGCATGCAAACCTCTTTTCAAAAAGAAAGAAGGCGCCTCGATAGTTGGCTTAACGTTTGATGCAACTGTTGCTTGGCCAAAATATGATTGGATGGGAATTGCTAAAGCTGGCTTAGAGTCAGCGAACCGATATCTTGCTCGAGATCTAGGGCCTGAAAATATTCGTTGCAATTTGATTGCTGCTGGACCTATTAAAACAATGGCGGCAAAATCTATTCCAGGGTTTGAAGAGTTCGAGGGTGTTTGGGATAAACGAGCACCATTAACTTGGGATTTTGGTGATCCAATCCCAGCGGCACAAGGAGTGGTTGCTCTGCTCTCACCATTCTTTCCAAAGACCACCGGCGAAATCATTCACGTGGATGGCGGAGTTCATGCCATCGGAGGCTGAGCCTAATTAGGCCTTAAAAGCTCGATTTCCTCATAGCAACATCGTGAGGTAACCTTGCGCAATCAAGTGGAGCTAGTCGCTCCCACCTCTATCGCTTCGGCGAATTGGTCATTACAGGTTTTAACCTGGATTTGCGACTGTCTCCACCTGCTTCTAAAAAGAAGCGATTAACCAGGGGGGAGAAGTTATCAGCACTGAGCCAAGAATCAACGATCGGATTCGCGTTCCGCAAGTTCGTCTGATTGGTTTTTCCGGTGAACAAGTAGGCGTTGTCGATATCGATACTGCATTAAAGATGGCAGATGAAGTCGGTCTTGATCTCGTTGAAATTGCACCAGAAGCCCAACCTCCAGTTTGCAAAGTGATGGATTTCGGTAAGTACAAATACGAAATCGCACAAAAAGCACGTGAGGCAAGACAGAACCAAACACACATTATTGTGAAAGAAATGCGACTTCGACCAAAGATCGAGCCACATGATTATGAAACTAAGAAGACACATATTGAACGTTTTCTTAAAGGTGGCGACAAGGTGAAAGTGACAATTCAATTCCGTGGCCGAGAGCAAGCTAGACC
>Ga0194060_10003412_pt1 | contig 11222 bp, 7 predicted proteins | sample SepL225m_MetaG_FD_163427 | JGI IMG/M metagenome (GOLD analysis project Ga0194060, IMG submission 163427) | Anoxic zone freshwater microbial communities from boreal shield lake in IISD Experimental Lakes Area, Ontario, Canada - Sep2016-L222-5m | ecosystem: Environmental > Aquatic > Freshwater >... | reverse complement strand
ACCCCCAGCGCAGTGGTATAGCCCGCCGTCCCCAAAGCCATGGCCTCGAACAAGTTCAGGCCCTTGGGCAGGGGCACCACCCAGTCGGCCGGCACACGCGCATATTCCGCATAACCGCCGTGGTGCGCCACGCCGATGTCGTAACTGGTGGCGATTACCGCATCGCCTTTTTTGAAGCGCGCGTCGCCCGACTCGACCACCGTGCCCGACATGTCGATTCCGCCGACGCAGGGGAAGCGGCGGATGATTTTGCCCGCGCCGGTAGCGGCGAGCGCGTCCTTGTAATTCACGTCCGAATAGGCGACGCGTATCACCACCTCGCCCGGGTCGAGGTCATCGAGCGACATATCGACAAATGCGCCGACGGTTTTCTTCTCCACTTCATTGATGCGAAATGCCTTGAACTTGTCCATGCTGGAACGCCTTTCTGGTTGGATGCTAAAGCCGATAGTTCGCGCGGCCGGGATGCCGGCCCCGGCTCGCCGCTACATATGCAATGCGCGCTTATCCACCGCGAGCGCCGCCTCGTGCACGACCTCGGACAAAGAGGGATGCGCGTGACAGATGCGCGCGATGTCCTCGGCGCTGGCGCCGAACTCCATCGCCATTACCGCCTCTGCGATCATTTCCGAGGCGTCTGAGCCGATGATGTGCAGACCCAGAATCCGATCGGTCTTGGCATCGGCGAGGATTTTCACGAAACCGGCGGTCTCGTCCTGGCCCATGGCGCGGCCGTTGTGCGAAAACGGCACCTGGCCCACGCGATAAGCCACACCCTCGGCCTTCAGCTGCTGCTCGGCTTTGCCCACCCAGGCGATTTCCGGCGCGGTATAGATGACCCAGGGAATCGTGGCCAGATTGACGTGACCTGACTGGCCGGCAATGCGCTCGGCCACCATCACGCCTTCATCCATTCCCTTGTGCGCGAGCATCGGGCCGCGCACCACGTCGCCCACCGCGTACACGTTGGGAAGGCTGGTGCGGCAGTGCTCGTCCACCTCGATCAGACCGCGCCCGTCGATTTTCAACCCGACGGCTTCGGCGCCAAGATTATTGGTATTGGGAATGCGGCCGATCGACACCACCAGCTTGTTGCAGTCCAGCGCCTGCTTGCCTTCGCTGGTTTCGTACTCGACCGTGACTCCGCGCTTGCCGCGGCTGACTTTGCCGATTTTCACGCCGAGCTTGATCTCCAGCCCCTGTTCCTTCACGAACACCTTCCACGCCTCTTTCGCCACGGATGCATCGGCGGCAGCGAGAAATTCAGGCAATGCCTCCAAAATGGTGACTTTCGCGCCCAGCCGCCGCCATACGCTGCCCAGTTCCAGCCCGATTACGCCGGCGCCGATCACCCCGAGTTTGTCCGGCACCGCATTGAAGGCGAGCGCGCCGATGTTGTCGCACACGGTCTCATTGTCCACCACGAGGCCGGGCAAATGGCGCGCCGTGGAACCGGTAGCAATGATGACGTGGTTCGCCTCGACAATTTCCGCTTTTCCGCCGTCGGCGACTTCAATCATGTATTTCTCGCCGCTGCCGGAAAACCTGCCATGCCCCTTGAGCCAGGTGATCTTGTTCTTCTTGAACAGCATCTCGATGCCGGCAGTGAGCTGGGACACGATTTTGTCCTTGCGCCCCTGCATTTTGGCAACGTCGATCTTAGCTCCGGTCACCGATATGCCGTGGTTGCCGAATTTGTAGGCTACGCGCTCGTAGTTTTCCGAAGACTCCAGCAGCGCCTTGCTCGGGATGCAGCCCACATTGAGGCAGGTGCCGCCTAGTTTGGCTTCCCCCTTTTCGTTTTTCCACTCGTCGATGACGGCGGTGGAGAATCCGAGCTGGGCGCAGCGGATCGCGGCAACGTAGCCGGCCGGGCCGGCGCCGATAACGACTACTTCATATGACTTGAGCATGTTCCGAATTCCGTAAGAAAAGAGCGGGGAAAAGGATGAGAACCGGCGGGTTCGGCTTTCGCGCCCTGACTCTCCTGCATCTCTCCAACTACAATTCGAGCAACAGGCGCACCGGATCTTCCAGCGCGTCCTTCATCGCCACCAGGGCCAGCACCGCTTCGCGACCGTCGATGATGCGGTGGTCATAGGACAGGGCGAAATAGTTCATCGGCCGCACCACGATCTGGCCATTCTCCACCACGGCGCGCTCCTTCGTCGCGTGTATGCCGAGGATCGCCGACTGCGGCGGATTGATGATCGGGGTGGACAGCATCGAGCCGAACACGCCGCCGTTGGAGATGGAAAAAGTGCCGCCGGTCAGTTCCTCCATCGAGAGCTTGCCTTCGGCGGCGCGCTTGCCCAAATCGGCGATGGTCTTCTCGATTTGGGCGAAACTCATCTGGTCTGCGTCGCGCAACACCGGCACCACCAGACCGCGCGGGCTGCCCACGGCGACGCCGATGTCGAAATATCCGTGATAGACGATTTCGTTGCCGTCCACCGAGGCGTTCACTACCGGGTACTTCTTCAGGGCGTACACCGCTGCCTTGACGAAGAACGACATGAAACCCAGCTTTACGCCGTGCTCTTTCTCGAATTTGTCCTTGTGCTTCGCACGCAGGTCCATCACCGGCTGCATATTGACCTCGTTGAAGGTCGTGAGAATCGCGGCGCTAGCCTGGGATTGCAGCAGTCGTTCGGCCACGCGCGCGCGCAAACGCGACATCGGTACGCGCTGTTCCGGCCGGTCGGCGAAGCGCTGGTCCACATTGATCGGCGCCGGCACCGCGGGAAGTACGCGCCCGGCAGGCGCGGCGGGTACGGCCGGCGCCGGCCGGGCCGGAGCGGCGCCTTCCAGATGGGCTATGACATCGGCCTTGGTAACGCGGCCGTCACGGCCGCTCCCGGCGATGGCTTTGGGATCGAGCCTGTTGTCCTCAACCATCTTGCGCGCCGCGGGCATCAGGTTGCTCTGGTCCGAGACCTGCTTTGCCGCCTGGGCAACCGGCGCCGCGGGCCGCTCGGCCGCTTTCGCCACAGCTGCCGCCGAGTCCGCCGCAGTATCGATGATGGCGATCACTTCGCCCGAGACCACTGTGCCGCCGTCCGCCTTGACGATCCGGGTGATCACGCCGCCAGCGGGCGCAGGAAGCTCCAGCACTACCTTGTCGGTCTCGACGTCGATGAGATTTTCGTCGCGGGCCACGGCGTCGCCCACCTTTTTGTGCCAGCTGAGCAGCGTCGCCTCGGCTACCGATTCGGACAACTGCGGCACTTTCACTTCGACTAGCATAGCGGCTCCGTTCAGTTTTTTCGCATCCGTCGGGTATCCCTTCAGCTGCGTACCGCAAAAACAGGTGCGCGTTTCGCGCCCGGTGGTTACCTTGATCGCCTGTCGCCTTATTATGCGCAGGCGGCTACGATACTACACAACAACTCAAGACCGTTCTACTTTGACGCCGGCCCCTTGGACTTGCCGAGCGCAGCGGCAATCAGCGCCTTCTGCTGTTCCTGGTGCTTGGCGTAATAACCGACTGCAGGCGACGCCGACGACGGCCGGCCGGCGTACTGCAGCTTCTGATCCTCGCGCATGTTCTCGGCGAAATAATGGCGCGTCTGGTACCAGGCGCCCTGATTCTGCGGCTCTTCCTGGCACCATACCACCTGGCTTGCATTCGGATAACGTTTCATTTCCGCGGCAAAAGCCTTGTGCGGGAAAGGATAGAGCTGCTCGATGCGGATGATCGCCGCGCCCTTGATTTCACGCGCGCGCCGCTCGGCCACCAGATCGTAGTAGACCTTGCCGCTGCAACAGACAATGCGCTTCACCGAATCCGCGTCGATGCGCTCGACCTCGCCGATGACGGTATGGAACTGTCCCTTTGCGAACTCCGACAGCGGTGACATCGCCTCCTTGTTGCGCAACAGCGACTTGGGCGTCATGATGATCAACGGCTTGCGGAACAGCCGTATCATCTGCCGCCGCAGCAGATGGAACATCTGCGCCGCGTTAGACGGCACCACTACCTGCATATTGTGCTCGGCACAAAGCTGAAGGTAGCGCTCCAGACGGGCCGAGGAATGCTCGGGTCCCTGCCCCTCGAATCCGTGCGGCAGCATCAGCACCAGGCCGCAGACCCGGCCCCACTTTGTTTCACCCGACGAAATGAACTGGTCGATCACCACCTGGGCGCCATTGGCAAAGTCGCCGAATTGCGCTTCCCAGATGACCAGTTCATTGGGTTCGGCCGACGCATAGCCGTATTCGAAGCCCAGCACCGCTTCCTCGGACAGGACCGAGTCGATCACGGTAAACGGCGCCTGCTTTTCGCTGACGTGCTGTAGCGGGGTGAAGGTTCCCGAATCCCACTTCTCGCGGTTCTGGTCATGCAACACGGAGTGGCGGTGGACAAACGTGCCACGGCCGGAATCCTGTCCCGAGAGTCGCACCGCGTACCCGCTCGCCACCAGCGTCGCATAGGCGAAATGCTCCGCCATGCCCCAATCGACCGGCAGTTTGCCTTCGCCCATGGCCTTGCGGTCGGCAATGACCTTCTCCACCAGCGGATGCACCTTGAACTCCGCCGGGATGTCGGTGATGCGCTGCGCCATGCGCTGCAGCTCAGCCAGCGGCACCGCGGTATCGGCCGCATCGGTCCATTTGCGGTCCAGAAACGGCATCCAGTCGACCGCATACTTGCTCTTGAAATTGGAAATCACCGGGTCGGCCGTGTGCTGCCCCGCATCGAGCGCCGTACGCATGCTTCTGATCAGTTCCTCCGCGTCCGCTTCGGCGATTACCCCTTGCGCGAGCAGCTTGTCCGCATAGAGTTTGCGCGTGCCGGGGTGGGCCGCTATTCTCTTGTACATCAGCGGCTGGGTTACCGACGGCGTATCCTGCTCGTTGTGGCCGAGTTTGCGAAAGCAGACGATGTCGACCACGACGTCGCGATGGAATTCCATGCGGTAATCGAGCGCAAGCTGGCTCACCAGCACCACCGATTCCGGGTCGTCGCCGTTCACGTGGAAAATCGGCGCCTCCACCATCTTGGCCACGTCGGTGCAATACAGGGTGGAGCGCGAATCGCGCGGATCGGAAGTGGTAAAGCCGATCTGGTTGTTGATGACTACATGCACCGTGCCGCCGGTGCCGTAGCCGCGGGTATTCGACAGATTCAATGTCTCCATCACCACCCCTTGGCCGGCGAACGCGGCGTCGCCGTGCAGCAGGATGGGCATGACCTGGGAACCGTCCTTGTCCTCGCGCCGGCGCTGACGCGCGCGCACCGAGCCCTCGACCACCGGGTTCGCGATTTCCAGGTGCGATGGATTGAAGGCGAGCGACAGATGCACCGGGCCGCCGGGCGTGGACACGTCTGAAGAAAAGCCCTTGTGGTACTTGACGTCGCCGGAATGCAGATCGTCCGCATGTTTGCCTTCGAATTCGGCAAACAGGTCCTTCGGCATCTTGCCCAGCACATTGACCAGCACGTTGAGCCGCCCGCGGTGCGCCATGCCGACCACGATCTCCTGCACGCCCTGGCTGCCGCAGCGCTGTATCAGTTCGTCGACGCAGGGAATGACGCTCTCGCCGCCTTCGAGCGAGAAGCGCTTCTGCCCGACGTAACGGGTATGCAGATACTTCTCCAGGGTCTCGGCGGCGGTGAGACGGTCCAGGATGTGTTTCTTCGTATCGGCGGAAAAAGTGGGAACGGAGCGGATCGATTCGAAGCGCTGCTGCACCCAGCGCTTCTGCGCCGGGTCGGTGATATACATGTATTCGATGCCGATGGTGCCGCAGTAAGTCTCGCGCAGTCCCTTGACGATCTCGCGCAGGGTCATGCGCTCCTGGCCAAAGTACAGGCTGGCGGCGTCGAACTGCGTATCCATGTCGGTTTCGGTCAGATCGTAGAACGCCGGCTCCAGTTCCGGAATCTGCGGGCGCTCCTGGCGCTTGAGCGGATCCAGCTGAGCCCAACGCGAACCCAGGTTCCGATAGGCGGCGATCAACTGCTGCACATAAACCTGTTTGCGCGCAATGGTCAGGTCGTTCTGCGTCGCCGTCGGGCGAAGCGTACCTTGCTTGGCGCGCATGGCAAATGATTCGATGATGGGCGCATGCGCCACATCGCGGACTTCGGCCGCCTTGCCCTGGCCGGGCACGAGCTGCATCTGATCGAAATACTCGCGCCACTGTTCAGCCACCGAACCCGGGTTATCTAGGTAGGACTCATACAGGTCCTCGATATACGGGGCGTTGCCGCCGAACAAGTGGGAGTTGCTCTGGAATTGCTTCATTATCGCGGCGGCTCGCATCAAGGAAGAAATAAACGGGCGCCCCAAAAAGACACGAAGGCTACGTCGGGATTTCTGCCGTCGCCGGCACTCCCAACGCACCCTTCGCGGGGTACAGCTTTATCTTGTCAGTCTTTTCAGCGTTTGTCGATAGTCTTTACGTCGCGGATGGTGGGGCCGGTGTAGAGCTGGCGCGGCCGGCCGATCTTGTATTCCGGATCGGTGATCATTTCCTGCCACTGCGCGATCCAGCCCACGGTCCGCGCAAGCGAGAAGATACCGGTAAACATCGACACCGGTATGCCTAGCGCCTTCTGCACGATGCCCGAGTAATAGTCGACGTTCGGGTAGAGTTTGCGCTTGACGAAATACTCGTCTTCGAGCGCCACTTTTTCCAGCGCCATGGCCAGCTTGAACAAAGGGTCGTTTTCCAGGCCCAGTTCGTTCAGCACCTCGTAGCAGGTTTCGCGCATCAGCTTGGCGCGCGGGTCGTAGTTCTTGTACACGCGGTGGCCAAAGCCCATCAGGCGCACGCCGGAGTTAGGATCTTTCGCCTTGGCGACAAACTCGCCGAGTTTGGCCGCGCCACCCTGCGCCTGGATTTCCTGCAGCATGTTCAGGCAGGCTTCATTGGCACCGCCGTGCGCCGGGCCCCACAGGCAGGCGACACCGGCTGCGACCGCGGCAAACGGATTCGTTCCCGACGAACCACACAGACGCACCGTCGAGGTCGAGGCGTTCTGTTCATGGTCGGCATGCAGGATGAAAATGCGGTCCAGCGCGCGCACCACGACGTCACTGGGCCTGTATTCCTCGCACGGCGTGCCGAACATCATGCGCAGGAAATTGGCTGTGTAAGAGAGGTCATTGCGCGGATAGATGTACGGTTGGCCCATGGAGTATTTGTAGGACATCGCGACCAGGGTCGGCATCTTCGCGATCAGCCGCAGCGCCGAAATGTCGCGGTCCTGCGCCTTGTTGATGTCAAGCGAGTCGTGATAGAAGGCCGACATGGCCCCGACCAGCCCGGTCAGCACCGCCATCGGATGCGCATCTCGCCGGAAACCGCGCAAAAAGAACTGCATCTGTTCGTTCACCATGGTGTGATGCGTCACCAGAGTCACGAACTCTTCCTTCTGCGCCTTGTTCGGCAGTTCGCCGTACAGCAGCAGATAGCAGGTCTCGAGGAAGTCGCAATGGGCGGCGAGTTGTTCGATCGGGTAGCCGCGATAGCGCAGTTCACCCTTGTCACCGTCGATGTAGGTGATCTTCGAATTGCAGGCCGCCGTCGACAGGAAGCCAGTATCGTAGGTGAACAGGCCGGTCTTTCCGTAGAGTGCACGGATATCGATGACATCGGGGCCGACAGTGCCGCCAAACACGGGGAAATCAATTGTTTTGCCTTCGCCGTACGTTAGCGTGGCTTTGCCTTTGGACTCCATCACCATCTCCTTTGCCTTAGTTGAATTACCACAACCAGAACCGGAATTTCCTCAGCCTTTGCGCATCCAGTCCAAGATTTCGGTGAGTCGCGTATCGGTCAATTCACTGCGACCGCGGATCAGACCCAATAAGTCGTCGTCAGTATATTCCAACAAAATATTGAACAAAGCCAGATACTCTCCCTGCAAGCGCTCGCCGTGCCGCTCCAGAAAACGTTCCAGCAACAGGTCCAGTTCGAGCACCCCCCGGCGGCACTGCCAGCGCAGACGGTTCAACTCTTCCGGACCCATATGCGCAATCTGACCTGTCCCGACGATTTCCGATTTTCCCCGAAGCCTGACCGCCAACATTGATTTGCATCAATGTCGACGACAATTGTACGCCTTGGAATCGACCTTTCCGGTTGACACCTGCCCGCATTAAACCTAGAATTTCCGGCGCCACGCAGGGGATATCCTGCAAGGGTTGCGCAGCGCAATCCGAGCGCAAAACCGACCCAATCCGCCCCACATCAGATCAATTTCTGCCTCTACCTGCCATCTGTCACTTTCCGTTAACCCGTTAGCCATTTACTGGAGTCCTCACATGTCCAAATCACCCGTTCGCGTTGCAGTCACCGGCGCAGCCGGCCAGATCGGTTACAGCATTCTGTTTCGCATCGCCGCCGGCGATATGCTGGGCAAGGATCAGCCGGTCATACTGCAGATGCTGGAAATTCCCGACGAAAAAGCGCAGAAAGCCCTTACCGGCGTGATGATGGAACTCAATGACTGCGCTTTCCCGCTGCTGGCGGGCATGATCCCGGCGTCGGATCCGATGGTGGCGTTCCAGGACACCGATTACGCCATCCTGGTCGGCGCGCGCCCGCGCACCGCGGGAATGGAGCGCAAAGACCTGCTCGAGGCGAACGGTGCGATTTTCGTGCCGCAAGGGAAGGCACTCAACGCGGTGGCGAGCCGCAAGGTGAAAGTCCTGGTCGTGGGCAATCCGGCCAACACCAACGCGCTGATCGCGATGAAAAATGCACCCAGCCTGTCGCCACGGCAATTCACCGGCATGATGCGTCTGGACCATAACCGCTCGCTGTCGCAGATCAGCGCCAAGATCGCGAAGCCGGTGACCAGCCTGCGCAAGGTGACCGTATGGGGCAATCATTCCGCCACCCAGTACCCCGACCTGTTCCAGGCCGAGGCTGACGGCAAGAAAGTCTGGCCTCTGATCAACGACCAGGCGTGGCTCGAAACGAATTTCATCCCAACCGTGCAAAAACGCGGGGCGGCCATCATCGCGGCGCGCGGTTTGTCCTCGGCGGCGAGTGCGGCGAGCGCGGCAATCGACCACATGCGTGACTGGGCGATGGGGACACCCGACGGCGACTGGATCTCCATGGGCATTCCCTCCGACGGCAGCTACGGCATTGCCGAAGGCGTGATTTACGGACTGCCGGTAACCTGCAAGAGCGGCGAATTCCAGATCGTCAAGGGCATCGAAATAAGCGATTTTGCCCGCACCCGCATGGATGCCACGCTCAAGGAACTGCATGAAGAGCGCGACGGCGTAAAACACCTTCTGGGCTGAACAGTCACCTGCTGAATTGAATTGACTGCCCGATCCGGAGTGCATCATGCCTTTCCGGATCGGGCGGCCCCAATGCCGCCCCGGGGCCGCCCGGATGCAGCGAACGATAGCCTGCGCGTATCCTGGGTTGACGCTTCTACTCCCGGACCGAATTACCCTTTTCTCCGAATTCCCGCTTGCGAACTACTCGGCTTGAGCGCAAAGTTGATCGTGCTCGGTCGCGCGCACAAGGTCCGGCATGCGAAATTGTCGTCGGCGAACCAGTTCGGCCGACAGGCGGTTGCGAGACAAAAAAAGAGCAAAGGTTTGATATGCATTAAAGTGCGCTTTGCGCAATCTTCGTATTCTTCGCGCTCTTGGCGCTTCTTGAAAGGCTGATATGGCAGATAAACCGTTGTCCGCAGGTGCCAGATTTCGCAGTGCGATGAAGCAGGAACAGCCGCTCCAGCTAATTGGGGCCATCAACGCCTACCACGCGCGCATGGCGGAGCGCAGCGGCTTCAAGGCGATCTACCTTTCTGGAGGCGGCGTGGCGGCGGGTTCGCTCGGCCTCCCCGACCTCGGAATCAGCAATCTGGACGACGTGCTCACCGATGTGCGCCGCATCACCGATGTCTGCTCGCTGCCCTTATTGGTCGACGTCGATACCGGTTTCGGATCCAGCGCCTTCAACGTTGCACGCACCGTCAGGTCCCTGATCAAGTTCGGCGCCGGCGCCATGCACATCGAAGACCAGGTCGGCGCCAAACGCTGCGGCCACCGTCCCGGCAAGGAACTGGTCTCCAAACAGGAAATGGTCGATCGCATCAAGGCGGCGGTAGATGCCAGAACCGACCCGGATTTTTTCATCATGGCACGCACCGACGCCCTTGCGGTGGAGGGGCTGGACCGCGCGATCGAGCGCGCCGTGGCCTGCGTCGAGGCCGGCGCCGACGCAATTTTTCCGGAGGCGATGACTGAACTTTCGATGTACCGCAAGTTCGCCGCTGCGGTAAAGGTGCCGATTCTCGCCAACATCACCGAATTCGGAGCCACGCCCTATTTCACCGTCGACGAACTGCGTTCGGCCGATGTCTCGATCGTGCTCTATCCCTTGTCGGCGTTCCGCGCGATGAACCAGGCGGCGCTCAAGGTCTACCAGGCGGTTCGCCGGGACGGCACGCAGAAAAACGTGGTCGAAACGATGCAGACGCGCAGCGAGTTGTACGATTATCTCGACTACCACTCGTACGAAACCAAGCTGGACCAACTGTTCGCAAAGGAGAAGTCATGAACGAACCGCAAACCCCGGTCGCGCCGAAACCCAAGAAATCGGTAGCACTCTCCGGCGTAACCGCCGGCAACACCGCGCTGTGCACCGTCGGCCGCTCCGGCAACGACCTGCACTATCGCGGCTACGACATCCTCGATGTGGCAGACGCATGCGAATTCGAGGAGATCGCATATCTTCTGGTCCACGGAAAGCTGCCCAACCGGGCCGAACTCGAAGGCTACAAACTGAAACTCAAGTCCCTGCGCGGCCTCCCGGCCAACGTCAAGGCGGCGCTGGAGTGGATGCCCGCCTCCGCGCATCCGATGGACGTGATGCGCACCGGCGTGTCCGTGCTGGGCGGCGTGCTGCCGGAGAAGGACGACCACAACCATCCCGGCGCGCGCGACATCGCCGACCAGCTGATGGCCTCGCTCGGCTCGATGCTGCTCTACTGGTACCACTACAGCCGCAACGGCCGGCGCATCGAGGTCGAGACCGACGACGACTCGATCGGCGGGCATTTCCTGCACCTGCTCCACGGCAAAGAGCCGTCCGACATGTGGGTCAAGGCAATGCACACTTCGCTCATCCTCTACGCCGAGCACGAATACAACGCCTCGACCTTCACCTGCCGCGTGATCGCCGGCACCGGTTCCGACATGCACAGCGCCATCTGCGGCGGCATCGGCGCCTTGCGCGGC
>Ga0194060_10003411_pt1 | contig 11223 bp, 6 predicted proteins | sample SepL225m_MetaG_FD_163427 | JGI IMG/M metagenome (GOLD analysis project Ga0194060, IMG submission 163427) | Anoxic zone freshwater microbial communities from boreal shield lake in IISD Experimental Lakes Area, Ontario, Canada - Sep2016-L222-5m | ecosystem: Environmental > Aquatic > Freshwater >... | reverse complement strand
AGTTCATTGATTCCCTGGCCACTATCAAGGATCAAATTCCGGGCGTCGTTTCCAGTTCCGTGGCCAGCACCGAACGATTGCAGGCGCTGGGATTTCGCGTTTTTGACTGCAACGAGGTGCAACGCCTGTCGGTCTATATTGACGGTGCGGACGAGATTGACTTTAGGGGCTACATGGTCAAGGGCGGCGGTGCCGCGCTGACCCGCGAAAAGATTGTGGCCGCACTGTCAGACCGGTTTGTGTGCATTGCGGATGAATCCAAACTGGTGGAATCATTGGGCAAATTTCCCTTGCCGGTCGAAGTTATTCCGATGGCGACGCAACGTATTGCTGCCCAGTTTGCGGCCAAGGGCGCACGGGCGACGATTCGTCAGAGCAATGGCACGCCGCTGGTGACCGACAACGGACAGTTCATTATGGATGTAACCGGATTGCAGCTCACCGACCCGCTCGCGTTCGAGGCCGAGGTCAGCCAGTGGCCCGGCGTGGTTACCGTAGGAGTATTCGCCTTCCAACGTGCGCACATCTGTCTGCTGGGGACCGCCAGCGGCGTAAAAACACTGACGTTTTAGTTCAGAACGAAATTCCTGCCGGATTCGTGGGCGTTGGGCCAACCGGAGGGGTTGGTTGCGCCACGGTCTCTGGGCCAGCTTTGTCTTCAGCCTTGGCTGGGGTTGGTTTTTGAATCGCCACCAAGGCCGAGGGCGGGGCGTTGCGGTAGGCCGAAGGCAGCATCGACGTTTTGGGATAGCCCGCAGCATCGAGGTATGTGGTCCACTCACCTTCTGCAAAACCCTTGAGTCGTTGTCCACCCACGGTGAGGTAGGGCAGAGAGTTCTCTCCTGTCAAACGCTGTAAATACTCTGCATCCTCAGGTGTTGTTACTGTGCGCTCACTAAAGGGAATCCCACGTCCTACGAGCATGCTGCGTCCGGCATCACAGGGCGCGCACTTGGATGAGGTGTACAGGGTGACCGGGTACTTCGATACCACCTGTTTCAACTCAAAGGGGAGGCCTGCCCCCGATGCGGCGCCTGCGGCCCCGACACCGGTTCCCATCACTTTTCCCTGGTCGGCGGAAGCCGGTGGCTTGTCGGAAAAAGTCACTTTGCCATCACCACCCACAATACGGTAGATGGTTTGGGCTTGTGCGTCGGTCGCGACGAAACAAAATGCCATCGCGCACAGCAGCAATGCAAAGCCTGGTTTTGTGGTGTTCATGCTCCTGCACTCCTATGTGGTTTGATCGAGCAGATCATGGGTTCGAAACCATTCCCTGGTGGCGAAGCAATGCGTCCAGGGTCGGCTCACGGCCTCTAAAAGCCTTGAAGGACTCCATGGCCGGACGGCTTCCTCCGGACTCCAGGATGGTTTGACGGTATTTTCTACCGGTTTCCAGATTTGGCAATCCGTCGGGTCCAGCAGTTTCTTCAAATACAGCATAGGCGTCGGCACTTAGCACTTCAGCCCACTTGTAACTGTAGTAGCCTGCGGCATATCCGCCAGCAAAAATGTGGCCAAAGCTGTGGGCGGTGCGGGACCATGCCGGCGGCTGTACCACCGCGACCTCATCGCGGACTTGATTCAACAGCGGCGAAAAATCGTCCTGCGGGTGGTGTTCGGTATGCAACAGCATGTCGAACAGCGCAAACTCGATCTGGCGCACGGTCTGCATACCGCTCTGGAAGTTCTTGGCGGCCAGCAACTTGTCAAAAAGTGCCCGGGGTAACGGTTCACCGGTATCGACATGGGCTGTCATGTGGCGCAAAACATCCCATTCCCAGCAGAAATTCTCCATGAACTGGCTGGGTAACTCCACTGCATCCCACTCCACTCCGCTGATACCAGCGACATCGTGCTCATTGACTTGGGTCAGCAGATGCTGCAGTCCGTGGCCGAATTCATGAAACAGGGTGATGACGTTGTCGTGCGATAACAATGCCGGTTTCCTGACGCCATCGATTTCGATTCCGTCTGCAAAATTGCAGACCAGGTGAGCGACCGGTGTCTGCAGCAGTCCGGTGTCCGGGCGCATCCAGCGGCCGCGCACATCGTCCATCCAGGCGCCGCCCCGCTTGCCATTGCGGGCACTCGGATCGAGGTAGAACTGGCCAATCAACTGCCGCGCACCGGCAGTGACGCGCTCTATGCGGTAAAACTCAACATGTGCATTCCATACCGGCGCTTCGTCCCGCGAAATATCGACTTCGAACAGGGTCTCAACTATCTTGAACAGACCCGCGAGGACTTTGGGGAGGGGAAAGTACTGTTTGACTTCCTGCTCGCTGAAGGCGTAGCGCGCTTCCTTGAGTTTCTCCCCAATGTAGGGCCAGTCCCAGGGATGGGGATCATTCAGCGCAAGTTGTTCATGGGCGAAGTTTGCGAGATCGGCCAGATCCTTTTGGGCAAACACACGCGCCTTGCTGGCAAGATCACGCAAAAAACGGACCACGGTTTCGGGATGATCGGCCATTTTGGCGGCCAGGGACAGTCCCCCGTAGTTGGGGTAACCCAGCAGCAGCGCCTCTTCCTGGCGCAAAGCCAAGATGCCGCGCATGCACTCAGAGTTATCAAATCTCCGTGCATCAGGCTCCGCCTGGTCCGACGCCCGTGTGACGTACGCGCGATACAGGGTGGCACGCAGTGCACTGCTATGGGCATACTGCATGACGGGCAAGTAGCATGGCATCTTGAGTGTCAACATATAACCGGACTTGCCATCTGCCAGCGCCGCCGCGCGCGCCGTTTGCAGGACATCGTCGGGAATGCCTGCAATTTCGGATTCGTTTGCAAAGTAGGCAAACGCGTCGGTCGCGTCCAACGTGTTCTCGCTGAACTTTTGGCTCAACTCTGCCAACTGCTCCTGAATTTGAGCATAGCGATCACGCTGGGCACCGACCAGTTCAGCACCACCAAGGACAAAATCGCGCATTGCATTTTTGTAGGCTTGCCGCTGCTCGGCATTCAGGCTCGCGACATCGATGGCGTTGTACTTGGCATACAACCGCGGGTCGGCGCCCAGGCGAGTCCAAAATTCGGTGACTCGCGGCAGTGCCGCGTTGTAAGCTGCGCGCAGTTCTGGTGTATCTGCCACGGCGTTGAGGTGGTTGACGGTGCCCCATGCAACGCCCAGTCGTTCGGTGGCGACATCCAACTCGCGGGCGATTGCAGTCCATTGCACCGGGAACTCAGGCACGGTCACGGTGTCCAGCGCGGCATTGGCTTGCTCCAGCAAGGCGTCGATGGCGGGTGCCACATGCTCTGGCCGGAGGCGGTCAAAGTAGGGTAGGGGACCCGATGCGAGCAGGGGGTTCAGGCGGGCGTTCACGCTGGCCTCACGGCGTTGTGGGCAGCCTGGCGCTGCGCAGATTCGATCGTATTGACCAGCAGCATGGTAATGGTCATGGGGCCGACACCGCCCGGCACCGGTGTGATGAAGCTGGTGAGGTGGCGAATGCCGGCAAAGTCGACATCACCGCACAGCTTACCCTCGTCATTGCGGTTCATTCCCACGTCGATCACGATGGCACCGGGCTTGACCATGTCGGCGGTGAGTACATTGCGTTTGCCTACGGCTGCCACGATGACATCGGCCTGGCGCGTGTGGTACCCGATGTCTTTGGTTGCGCTGTGGCAGACCGTGACCGTCGCATTGGCTTGCAATAGCAGCAACGCCATGGGTTTGCCCACGGTATTGCTACGCCCGATCACTACCGCGTGCTTGCCGCGTAAATCGAATCCGGTACTTTCAATCAGCTTCATGCAGCCATAGGGGGTGCAGGGCCGAAAACCACTTTGTCCGGTCATCAACTCACCAGCGCTCAGCGTCGCGTAGCCATCCACATCCTTGGCGACAGAAATCGCCTCGATGACCCGATGGGGGTTGATGTGCTTGGGCAGGGGCATTTGCACCAGAATGCCGTGGATGGAGGGGTCGGTGTTCAGGGTGGCGATGCGCGCCAGCAGTTCGGTCTCGGACAGAGTTGCCTCATATTTCTCGAACACCGAGCGCACGCCCGTATCGGCACAGGCCTTGACCTTGTTGCGCACATACACGGCACTGGCGGGGTCTTCTCCGACCAGAATGACCGCCAGGCCCGGTGTCACACCGCACGCCTTGAGTGCCACGACGTCTGTAGCTACCTGGGAACGCAGTTGTGTGGAGAGCGCGATGCCATCGATCAGCTGTCCGGTTTGTGGTTCAGTCATTGTCTGTCTTCTTAAGTGAAAACGCCCGCTTGTCCTCTTGGGGCGGGCGTGGGAAGCTATGAAAGTGATAGCGTCAGGCTTTCGGTGCGTTTTGTCCGAGGGCGATCTTCAAAAGGTCGGCCACGGTGTTGGCGCCGAGTTTTTCCATGATGTTGGCGCGATGCGCTTCGACAGTTTTGATACTGATGCCCAGGTCGTCGGCAATCTGTTTGTTAAGCCGACCGGCCACGATACGTTCCAGCACTTGGGACTCACGCAGCGTGAGTTTGGACAGCAAGGCGTCCCGATTGATGGCCAGCTGGTAATCGGAAAAGGAGTCCGCAGCGGTCTGGAGCATGCGCTCCACCAAACCCAGCAACTGGTCTTCCTTGAAGGGTTTCTGGATAAAGTCCATGGCACCCTTTTTCATGGTGTCCACGGCCATGGGCACATCCCCGTGACCCGTGATAAAGACGATGGGAAGGGGTGAGCGCGACTCCAGCAGGCGGTTTTGCAACTCCAGCCCGGTCATACCGCCCATGCGGATATCAACGATCAGGCAGGCCACCTCACGCGCATCGTAGCGGCTCAAAAACGACTCCGCCGAGTCAAAGCAGCGCACCCGGTAACCTTTGCCTTCCAGCAGCCACTGTAGCGAGTCACGCACGGCCTCATCGTCATCGACAACGTAGACCGTACCTTTTTTGGGAATCAAGCTCATTCAGGGATCCAAGGTTTATTTGCTTCTGCGTCGATGTTGGGCGATATCGTGTCCTCCTTCTCCCACAGGAATCCAGAAGGAGAAACGGCAGCCCACCACGACTTCGCCATTGTAAATGTTCTCGGCCGACATGCGGCCCAGGTGAGATTCCACAATCGACCGGCACAAGGACAGGCCAATTCCCATGCCATCGGTCTTTGTGGAATAGAACGCTTCGTAGAGGCGGGCCATCACTTCAGGTGCCAGCCCCTTGCCGGTATCCTGCACTGAAAATTCGATGGCGGTTTTGGCCTCGATCTGCCGCGGTAGTACGCGTAGTTCGACGATCCGCTCGGGCGTAGGTCGCAGTGCCATGTCAATGGACTCCGCTGCATTGCGCAGCAGATTGATCAGTACCTGCTCGATCAGAATCGGATCCACCATCACAATTGGCAGACGCGCTGCAACGTAGTGGTTCAGTCGAACATTGAATCGCCGCAATTCAATCTCAGCGAGTTCGACGGCTTCGGACACCATGACGCTGATTTCGGAGGGTGTTCGATTGGGTTCGCTGCGCTTCACGAAAGCACGGATGCGCTGGATGATTTGACCCGCACGTTGCGCCTGTTTGGCCGTTTTCTCGAGGGCGCCGAGCAAATCATCGTCGGTAATCTGGTGCGCCTTGATGCGTGACACCATGCCATTGCAGTAGTTGTTGATGGCGGTCAGCGGCTGGTTGAGTTCGTGGGCCACACTCGATGCCATTTCACCCATGGTGATCAGGCGGCTGGCGTTCTGGGCGCGTTCGGACTGGGTTGAGGCCTGCTCCTCGGTGAGGCGGCGAGTGGTGATGTCGGTGGCGATCACCATCTGCGCCAGGCGTCCATCCACCCAACTCAGGTACCGCGTGCGCACCTCCAGCCATTTGCCCAGATCCGTGATGAAGATTTCGGCGCTTTCGCTCTCGGTATCGTGCAAACCTGAAGTAGGTAAGCCAGCAAAAGAGTCCACGTTGTCCTGCGACTCGTCGTTGGGTGCACTGGGGGGAACACCGGCCTCTGCCACGAGCTGCAAATGTCCGCCCGCCTGCATTCCAAACCATTGCCGGTACATTTTGTTGGCAAAAAGCAGCTCGTCGCTACCCAGAGGAGCGACGGAGATCGATGCGTCCAGCGCTTCCAGCACGGTGGTGAAGCGCTCATGCGAGGCGGACAGTTGCTCACGGACCTTGTTGGGCTCCGTGATGTCGGTCATCGACGTCATCCAGCCTGTTTGGGTGCCGATCGAGTCGATCAACGGTGAGACGTACAGCCGCGCATCAAAAAACGAGTTATCGCGCCGCTTGACGCGAACCTGAAAACCAGTGACGGAGGTCTTGCCAGTCAACTCATCTTCCAAACGCGAAGTCAGGTGCTCCTTGTCGGTGTCCGGCCAGTAGGGGAACGGTGCCGTGCGACCGACCAGGTCGGACTCGGACCAACCGGTCATCTGGCAAAACGCGGCGTTGACGTAGGTGATGCGCCCCTGCAGGTCCATGGCGCGCATGCCCGTCAGCATGGAGTTTTCCATGGCTCGGCGGAAGTTGGTTTCCGACAGCAATGCCTGCTGTGCCTGCAAGCGCCTGCGCGTGTGGCGCCAGTTGGCGATCAGCATCCAGGCTGTCATGACACTGAGGGCACTGACCAGCCAGAACAAGCCGCTTCCGATCACACCCAGGGAGGCGCGGTAGGCTTGTGCGCGAATGACCAGGCCGCTCCCCACGGGGGAAACGGGCATCGAATATTGGTTCGCGGGGCTGGCCCACGGCAGGAGGGAGTTCACCGTTTTTTTGCTCGGCATCGCACTGCCCGCCAGCAGGTTTCCATTGGCGTCCAGCAGTGAGACAGCATACTGCGCAGATACTTCGGATGGAACGCCGTACCGGTACAGACCGTCTACCGATAACTCTGCCAGTAAGACGCCCGCAAACTTTCCGTTGTTGTTCAGCGGAATGTGCATCTGCAACAGAGGTGAGTCGGCCTGGGAGCGCACCCTTTGCACGTACACCGGTTGCAGTGTTTCCTGTGCCTGGTTGAAACCGAAAAGACTTTCGTTGGCTTGAGTTTCATCCGTTGGGCGCTGAATCTGACTTGAAGATCGTACGGCGGTCCCCAAGCTGGCCTTGACGCGGCGACGATCATCAATCCAGGCGACTCCCTGCAGTTCAGGGTACTGGTTGATCATGTACTCGGCACGGAAGCGAAAGTCGATGAGGTCCAAATCCCGATTGGAGACTTCCCGCGCAATGCGCATCAGTTGTTCTTGGCGTTCCAGCAGGCGCAGGCGCAGGCGCTGTTGGGTGTACTCGACATCGCGCTGGACTGCCTGCTGTTCGCGGTCCATCTCCTCGATGTGCAGATAGCCTAGTGCGGACACGATCGCTGCAAAGAAAAGCAGCACCGCAGCCAATGGGGCAAGCATCGCGACCCGGTCCTGACGGTGCGGGTTGAGGCGCAGCCACCACGACCGCGCATCGTGAAACGTGGGAAATCCCCAATGCATTGGCAACTTACGGAAAGACGGCGGTGGCATATTCCGAGTGTAGGGTCCAGGGCAAGTCAATTGGACCCAAAGTGATTCAATTCTTGATCATGTAATGTCACATTATGAAATAGAAAAGCATAATTTGAAATTTTAAAATAGTTGTGAGAGAATTGGCAGACCGTACTAAATTACACAATTGCCAACAGGAGACAAAACAATGGAAGTCGCTTCACAGGGCGCCGCTGGTGCCACCACTTTAGACGCTGATCATCAGGAAACACGGGAATGGATGGACGCCCTCTCTGCGGTCATTCAGAGTGAAGGCCCCCAGCGTGCTCACTTCCTGCTGGAGCAGTTGATAGACCATGCGCGTCAAAGCAGCATCGATATGCCGTTTTCGGCCAACACCAGTTACATCAACACGATCGAAACCGACCAGGAAGAGCGTTGCCCTGGCAACATCGAAATCGAAGAACGTCTGCGCGCCTATATGCGCTGGAACGCCATGGCCATGGTGGTCAAAGCCAACCGGCACCATCCGGTCGACGGTGGCGACCTGGGCGGCCACATCGGGTCTTTTGCATCGCTGGCGCACATGTTTGGTGCCGGTTTCAACCACTTCTGGCACGCCGAAAGTGAAAACCACGGCGGTGACTGTCTCTACATTCAGGGCCATGTGGCACCGGGGGTCTACGCCCGTGCCTACATGGAAGGCCGTTTGACCGAGGATCAGTTGCTGCACTTCCGCCAGGAGGTCGATGGCAAGGGTCTCTCGAGCTACCCGCACCCCAAGCTGATGCCCGAGTTCTGGCAGTTCCCAACGGTCTCGATGGGGCTGGGCCCGCTGATGGCGATTTACCAGGCGCGCTTCCTGAAATACCTGCATGCCCGGGGCATTGCCAACACCGAAAACCGCAAGGTATGGGTGTTTTGCGGCGACGGCGAAATGGACGAGGTCGAGTCGCTGGGTGCGATCGGCCTGGCCGCCCGTGAAAAGCTCGATAACCTGATCTTCGTGGTCAACTGCAATCTGCAGCGTCTGGACGGCCCGGTGCGCGGCAATGGAAAGATCATTCAGGAACTTGAGGGCGAATTCCGTGGCTCGGGCTGGAACGTCATCAAACTGCTGTGGGGCAGCAATTGGGACCCGCTGCTGGCGCGCGACAAGGACGGGGCCCTACGCAAGTTGATGATGGACACGCTCGACGGTGATTACCAGTCGTTCAAGGCCAACGACGGTGCCTATGTGCGCAAGCACTTCTTTGGACGTGACCCCAAGACTGCGGAGATGGTGGCCAAGATGAGCGACGACGACATCTGGAATCTGCGCCGTGGTGGGCATGATCCGCAGAAGGTCTACGCCGCCTACCACAAAGCCGTCAACACCAAGGGGCAACCCACCGTCATGCTGATCAAGACCGTCAAGGGCTTTGGCATGGGCAAGAGCGGCGAGGGCAAGAACAACGTGCACCAGACCAAGAAGCTCACCGACGAAGACATCAAGATCTTCCGCGACCGGTTCAACATACCCATTCCGGACAGCCAACTGGCCGATATTCCGTTCTACAAGCCGGCTGAAGACACGCCCGAGATGCGTTACCTGCATGAGCGTCGCAAGGCTCTCGGAGGCTACTTGCCGCATCGCCGCACCAAGGCCGACGAGCAATTCACGGTGCCTTCGCTCGACACCTTCAAGAGCGTGATCGAGGCGACCGCTGAAGGTCGCGAAATTTCTACCACACAAGCCTATGTGCGCTTCCTCACGACACTGCTGCGTGACCAGGCGTTGGGCCCACGTGTGGTGCCGATTCTGGTCGACGAGGCGCGCACCTTCGGCATGGAGGGGCTGTTTCGCCAGATCGGCATCTACAACCCGGCCGGCCAGCTCTACACGCCGGTTGACAAAGACCAGGTGATGTACTACCGCGAAGACAAGGCCGGTCAGATTCTGCAGGAAGGCATCAACGAGGCCGGCGGCATGAGCAGTTGGATTGCCGCAGCCACCAGTTACAGCACCAACAACCGCATCATGGTGCCGTTCTACGTCTATTACTCGATGTTCGGCTTCCAGCGCATTGGCGACCTGGCCTGGGCCGCCGGCGACATGCAGGCGCGTGGTTTCCTGCTGGGGGGCACCTCCGGGCGCACCACGCTCAACGGTGAAGGACTGCAGCACGAAGACGGTCACAGCCACATCCTGGCCGGCACCATTCCCAACTGCATCAGCTATGACCCCACCTTCGCGCATGAAGTGGGCGTCATCCTGCACCATGGGTTGAAGCGCATGGTCGAGAAGCAGGAAAACGTCTACTACTACATCACGCTGCTTAACGAAAACTATGCGATGCCCGGTCTCACGGTTGGCACCGAAGAGCAGATCATCAAAGGCATGTACTTATGCAAGGAAGGCGCCAAGCTGACGCCGCGCGTGCAGCTGCTGGGCTCGGGCACCATCCTGCGCGAATCGATCGCGGCGCAGGAACTGCTGGAGAAGGACTGGGGCGTAGGCGCCAACGTGTGGAGCTGCCCGAGTTTTAACGAACTTACCCGCGACGGTCAGGACGCCGAGCGCTACAACCTGCTGCATCCGACGGACAAGCCACGCACATCGTTTGTGGCGCAACAGCTGGAAAAGCATGCCGGTCCGGTGGTGGCGTCAACCGACTACATCAAGGCCTACGCCGAGCAGATTCGTCCTTTCATACCCAAGGGGCGCACCTACAAGGTGCTGGGCACCGACGGCTTTGGCCGCAGCGACTTCCGCTCCAAACTGCGTGAGCATTTCGAGGTGAACCGCCACTTTATTGTTGTGGCGGCGCTCAAAGCACTCAGCGAAGAAGGTACCGTGCCAGTGGCCAAGGTGGCCGAAGCGATTCTCAAATACGGCATCAAGACCGATACCGTTAACCCGCTGTACGCGTGAGGAAGAACACCATGGCAACCATAGAAATTCAGGTCCCAGACATCGGCGACTTTGACGAAGTAACCGTCATCGAACTGATGGTCAAAGTAGGCGACGCAGTCCGGGCCGAACAGAGCCTGATCACCGTGGAGTCTGACAAAGCCTCCATGGAAATTCCCTCCAGCCACGCAGGTGTGGTCAAGGAACTCAAGGTCAAACTAGGCGACAAGGTCAAGCAAGGATCGCTGGTCGTGATACTGGAAGGTGAGGGCGCTGCAAAGCCTGCCGCAGCCCCGCCACCGGCGGCACCTTCAGCGGTAATCGCTCCGACCGCCTTGGTGCCAAATGAGCCTGCAGCCCCCGTAATACAAGCGCAAGCAGCTCCTGTTTCTGTAGCAGCGGTGGTGACTGCGGCGGCAAGTCCAGCACATGATCCGACGGCCCTGGCGCTCAATTTGCCCCATGCCTCGCCCTCGGTGCGCAAATTCGCCCGCGAGCTCGGTGTGCCACTGAACGAAATCAAAGGCAGTGGCTCCAAGGGCCGCATCACCGAGGCCGATGTGCAGGCCTTTACCCGCTCGGTCATGAGCGGTGCTACCAAAACACTAGCGGCTTCCGCACAACCGACGGGCGCTACAGCCGGTTCTGGCAATGATGGCGCTGGGTTGGGCCTGATCCCCTGGCCGGTGGTGGATTTCACCAAGTTCGGTCCGGTCGAGCGCAAGGACCGTCCGCGCATCAAGAAGATCAGCGCCTCCAACCTGCACCGCAACTGGGTGATGATCCCCCACGTCACCAACCACGACGATGCGGATATCACCGACCTCGAAGCCTTCCGCGTCTCCACCAACAAGGACAACGAGAAGAGTGGCATCAAGGTCACCATGCTGGCCTTCCTGATCAACGCCTG
>Ga0194060_10003410_pt1 | contig 11223 bp, 15 predicted proteins | sample SepL225m_MetaG_FD_163427 | JGI IMG/M metagenome (GOLD analysis project Ga0194060, IMG submission 163427) | Anoxic zone freshwater microbial communities from boreal shield lake in IISD Experimental Lakes Area, Ontario, Canada - Sep2016-L222-5m | ecosystem: Environmental > Aquatic > Freshwater >... | reverse complement strand
CTGTTTAAGCGTTTCATTGATCAGCGTCTGATACCCACGCTCACCGGCCTTGGTCTTGAAGAAAGCAATCACCCCCGTGTCGAGCATAATATTGACTCTTTGCTTGCGGGGGGCATCTTGAAGGTTGACGCGGAACCGGGCGCGATTAATATCCGCCTGTGTAACGATGGGGGCGTCATCAGAGATTTTCGAAGAAGATTTTTTGTTCATGTTTTTCCGCCTTTCGCATGGAGATAATATGGATTTCGTCTTCTGTTTCAGTATGTGCGATTACCACGACCGAAAGGTCGCACAGACCTATTGTAATCCAGCGTTGTTCCCCATAAGCAAATCGAGTGTCCTCGAATGTAAAAGTAGGTCCAGCGAAAACCTTGCTTGCATCGGCAAAATCAATGCCGTGCTTTTTGATGTTTGCTTTTCGCTTCGCTTCATGCCATGTGAATTGCATGGAATTATCATACACATCTTTATGCATATTGCAAGGCGATTTTATCGGGGCTAGGACTGATCGACTTGTTCTGCAGTTTGCTCATTTCCATCACGCTCATTCCAACGCGTCCTTGATTCTCAATATCTTCCCGCCGGACACGGCGGGTTGACCCAAACTCAATCTTCTGGAGAGGGCAGCAAAGATAGGAGGTAGAGCTAGCCCCATCAAGCCTTGGTACAGCAAATGGATGTCTGGTCGCGTGATCGATTAACGCGGATCAAAAAGAGAGAAGAAAAAGGTCGGAGTTAAGGCAGGTTGCAGTGAAAAACCACCGGGAGGACATCAATCCGGGACGCCAGGGGAAATATCCGTTTTCCCCTTGACATTACTTATCATGGATGTCCACGAGTACCACATGGTTCCAATCGCTTAGAAAGATTTTACTTCCGTGCCGGGGGACAGAAGCTTGAAGATCTGTTCCACTTTGATTTTGACGCTGCCGCTGCCGAAGACGTCAGCACGGAAGACACACCTGCTGGATTACGCGTTCCTGCCAGGCAACATATTAGTGGCTGTCCCCAATTATTTCGTAAGGCCGAAATAGATTTGGTATGGGAAGTCCCTAATTTCTCTTGGGCGGCCTTTAATTTGCTGCCGCTATGACTTTTGCCAAATCTTTTTCAGAAGCCCCCAAAGTCAACAGAGATCTCACCAACAAATCCAATGAAACAGTCGGGTCACCTGTTTCCATTTTTGCAACACGCGACTGGCTGGAACTCATCATCTTGGCCAACTGCTCCTGCGTAATTTTTTTCTTCATACGCTGTTTCTTCAAATGTTCACTCAGCGCCAGCTTTAATTCGATATACCTGGCCTCTTCCGGCGACAATCCCAGAAATTCAGTTGTTGTTCCAACTTTCCATCCCTTTTTCTCCAGCATATTCTTTTTGGTTTTTTCCATCATGGCCTTACCCTCCTGCTCACGACTCGTACTCTTTTATCCGTTTCTTGCATACATCGGTAACCGGCTTTGGCGTACGATTTGTTTTCTTTTCAAATACTTCTAAAATTACGATCGCATCCGGTTCAATCCGGTATACTATTCTCCAATTCAAATTCTCGTCTACTATCCGTAGTTCGTGACAGCGCGCCCCAATGGAAGGCATCGGGCGGGACTGCGGCAGGGATAATTTTTCCCCCCGCTGCAAAGCACGAAGCAAATACCCTGCTTCCAGGCGCGCTATCTTTGAAAACGGAGGTGTTTGCACCTCACCGTGCAACCACACTAATGGTTTATCGCTCGGGCTCATTAGTATTCACTATATGTCATTTATGACATATAGTCAAGTGCAAAGGTGCCGAGTTTGGTGCCCCTCTCCAAAAGCATCAGCAGCTCTCTTTACGATATGCATTAATTTAAAATATAGGGATACTTCCAATAAAGTCGCGATAGATTTAATACGGGAAGTGTCCCCCCATTTTCCGTTGCCATGCCAACCAACTCCTATAGTACACGTTTTTCCCGCCAATAAACGCATTATAGCTGCAAAATCTGCTTCTTTAAATCATATTAACACAAGATTACAACCAGTTAGCTTGGTCCGACCCCAATTAATCTGCCTGTCCATCTGAAGTCTGATAAAGGACGATTTCCCCTCTGCCTGTTTTGGCTCTGATGCCATTATAGACTCTCCTTCCCACACCCGCGGGCAGTGATTCACTCACGACCACCATGGAATGCGCGGCTATCCCAATTACCACAACAAATTTCAGTTGTACGATTTTATCGTACAACTCAGAATAACCTTCTTTAGCCAGCTTACGCTTGAGATCGCTCCAATTCAAAAACTGCCACACGGATTAAATCGGATTCTGTCATGTGACATGATCCTTTTCTGTATTATTGCTTGCCTGGTCAACAGGGAACGACCGGCCGATTACAGCGGAATAAACAATTGACAAATATAAAATGTGAACCCGTCCCCCGATGGTTGGTAATTACGTGGCTATCCCCCAATTAGTCCTGAATAATCAGAAAATAATTAGAACCGTCACCATTTGTCTCTATATTCATTTGTTCCTGATTATATTCCATAAAGCTCTGAAGGTCCCCAATAATGGTTCTACTGGTCTTTCTGGCGTTAAATCGCTAGCTATCAATATTTCTACCGGCTTTTCAAGTATGACGCTGGCAACCTCTTGGAACTGAGTATCCGCTGGTTTTCCCTTCAAATATTCGGGCTTACTTGTTATTAAGGGGAATACTCGACCACATGAATTGCATTTTGTATAAAGCCCACCTACTTTTGTCACAAGATCACCTGAGCACTTCTCACATTTATGCATTACCTCTGACGGTATCTTCTGAAACTGAATATGATCATCTGGTTTTTCTTTCAAAAAATTTAATTCATTTATCCGAGACGTATTTCCTGAACTTTCAATCAAGTCGTTTGATGCATTCCTTAGGCTGAATAAATCGCCACAGGCCTTGCATCTTGAGTATCGAGAGTTATAGATTTTTTCCAGCACGCGAGTACCTCGGCATTGTCTACATTTGCCTAAGACTTCCTCCCGTTTATCAGGTGATATAACCCTAACTTTATCATGTAGGACCGGAAAAGCAGCCGCAGCTTTTTCTATGGCAGCAATGGCCTCACGCTTAGAACACCGAAACCACTCTTTATTTTCCTTTTTTGCTGAGAGAATTTTATGAGTCTTTTGTTCGACTAGAAAAGGCTCTTCGATTTGAATTGCGTAATCGACGGTGTAACGGTGCGGTACGCCTGTATTGTTGAATTTTTTAGCACGAAACTTTGGGTCCTTTGTGGAATAGCCAATCTTGACCAACTCAGGAAATGATTTGTTGCTTATAATATATACGAAACCTTTCATATACCTATCACATTCTTATATCGGGGCCGGGATCACAAACTAGCTCCATTGAGCCAATAACCGATCACTCGTATCAATTCAAGTTCGTTTTAAAAACTTGGTTCCCATGTCAATTTTCATATTACGCGTGGCTAACTTTTCAGTACTGATTCTTTTTCCCATTTTTCGTATTGCATGTTGGCAGGGTCGATGAAGAGGTTATATTCTCGATGCGAGATAACCGGGTCCGCTCAAGAAAAAGTTAAGGGTTGAACAATTCAGGTCTGTTTTTCAGAAGCCATTGATAGAACTGTTCCATTTGCGTGCTTACCCTACCTTCAAGTAAGGCATAATTGGTTAATGAGCGTGTAATCATCGCAATGGCATGCTCTTGCCCTTCAGCTGCGTTATTTCATCTTCGATCTCATCATTGGCATGCTTTAGGCTATTGCGAAAGCCGTTAATTTCGCGGTTCACTATTTTGAACTCTCGACCTCCCGAAATGGATTTATCCAGTTCTTTCAAATAATCGACCATGTTTTTCTTTGAATGACGGATCAAGAGTTTGCCCAGTATTTCTTCACCGGCTCCAGCTAAAGTTACTACCGATATATAGTCCTTTCCTGTCAAGAAAAGCTCTATTGAGGTATCAATCTGCCTTTTAGCGATTTCCTTCTTATGCAGCTTCATTGTTTTTACCCCAACAAGTTATTCTACAGTTTCCCGTCAACCCCATCCGGCATTGTGTGCTTACCGGGCCAGAAACGGCAGTATTAAGTAATCGTTGTTTGGCTTATTCGGCATCATATTTAATTTCCTGACAGTTCTTCTGCAACCATTTGTTTCATCTTGCCGTACATCATGCCAATTTTAAGGTGAAAAAACAGGGGAAAGATTCCTCATCAATAGTAATGCTGATCCACCTTTCACGGCCTGTCCGCGTGGGTCACTTGAACGCGTTCAAGTGACTTAACATTCTAATATAACTTACTAAACAAGCATGTACCGTTTCATTTTCCTGTCAATTTTTACACCCATTTTACTGTATCGGCCGCACCTTTTTTCGGGTTTGTTTCACCCCCGGACCTACTGCGCCATTGCCTGGAATTTACTCTCGATGATCTGCTTGAGAGCGTCCAGGGTATTGGCAAAGCTGTCCCGTTCATCATGCGTCAGACCTGTGACATCTAAGCCGCTAATCTTTTGCCCCATTGAGTCTATGCCAGTGCAGATGTTTTGGACCACCGACAGCCGGGGGCCGGTTGCGGTCTTTTTCTGGGGGTTCACCTCGGCCTTGTATTTTTGATAAGCCGTTGCCATGCTGCGCGTCTGTTTCTTCTGGGCAATGTCGATAAGTACGCGTTTCGGGATGGTCGGATCTTTGCGGCAGTCATCTAAAACTTCGGGAGGAAGCCTGTTGATGGAGATGGTCTTGGAGATGCTGGATATGGATTTACTGAATTTTTTAGCTAACTCATCCTGGGAAAAGCTGTGTTTCTTCATGAGGCGGTCCATCGCCTCGGCTTCCTCGACAGCCGTCAGATCGGAGCGCAGGATGTTTTCCACTAAAGAGATTTCATCGTAGTTGGCGCTATCCGTATAGATCACGGCAATTTCCGTCAAGCCCGCCATGCGTGCCGCCGTGCAGCGCCGTTCGCCCGTCACGATGTATTTCAGGCCGCCGGCGTCTAGCCGGAACGTAGGGGGCTGGATGATGCCGTGCTCTTTGATGGATTCCACCATTTCGTTCAGGGCAGTCGGGTCAAGAAACTTGCGCGGCTGGTCGGGATCGGGCAGGAGTTCGTTTAAGGTGATCAGATAAAGTTGACCGGGGATGTACGTTTCACTGGTTGCCATCGGAACCTCCTTCTTACGTGCAAAAAACCCGTGATCCGGGGATGGACAACGGGTTTGTGGGGGTTGATTGTCCTGTTCATGATTTCCCTTTATGCGGGCTCTTCAGTTTACGGGGACAGGCAAAGCTTCTGTATGGTAATGGTGTACCTGTATGGCACAAATATTCTATGATGTCAATGTGTTTTACCAGCCTGTGCTTACCGGAAAAGTCACAAAAATCCTACATTTATGTATGCCGCCAAGACAATCTTACCTTTACGTAGCTTTTCCCTCAGCCTGAAGCTCCCTAAACATGTTCAGCCAGGGAGCATTTTCCGTTAACGAATTAATATTATTAATTATTAATGATCAGGCAGCTATTACTAATGGTTTGTGTAATTTTGGCACACCAATTGAACTACGTAAGACGAACACATGAGTAACCACGTATCCGCAATCTATGAAGGAGTTTGAAATGGATTTTGCAAATCATCCCTGTTTCAGCGAGGGGGCCCGGCACAAATTCGGAAGGATACACCTGCCCGTGGCCCCGAAATGTAATATACAGTGCAACTATTGCAATCGCGATTTTGATTGTCTCAATGAATCCCGGCCCGGGGTAACGAGCCAGGTACTCACGCCGCAGCAGGCAGTGGCCTATCTCGGGGCCGTGCTCAAGAAAATCGGCAACATATCCGTGGTCGGCATCGCCGGTCCCGGCGATCCGTTTGCCAACGGCTTTGAGACTATGGAAACGTTACGCCTGGTGCGGGAGCAATATCCGGAAATGCTCCTCTGCGTCGCGACCAACGGCTTGGAGATTTTGCCCTACGTGGATGAGCTTGCCCGTTTAAAAATCAGCCATGTCACGGTGACCGTCAATACTCTTGACCCGGTCATCGGCGGCCAGATCTACAATTGGGCGAGATTGAACGGCAGGATGTACCGCGGAGCGGAAGCGGCACAGGTCATCCTGGCCAGGCAGCTGGAAGCGATCAGGAAACTGAAGGAAAAGGGCATCGTGGTAAAGATAAATACCGTGGTGATTCCCGGTATTAATGATCAAAAGGTTGCGGATCTGGCCCAGCACATGTCGGTATTGGAGGCCGATATCATGAATTGCATGCCCCTGTATCATGTGGCGGGAACTGCCTTAGAAGCGGTCACTCCGCCCTCCGCGGAGCTGATGACGCAACTACGCGAGACGGCGGCAATACATTTGCCGCAAATGAGCCATTGCGGTCGTTGCCGTGCCGACGCGGCCGGAATGATCGGCCAGCAAAATATCGAGGAAATCACGGCCCTGCTCAAAGATGCGTCACAGGCATGGGGCTCCGCAACGCGACCCTCTGTCGCCGTGGCCAGTATGGAGGGAATTTTCGTGAATCAGCATCTGGGAGAAGCGGCGGCTCTGTGGATCTTTGGTCTGGAAAAAGGAGCCGCTACGTTAATCGATCGCCGTTCCACGCCCCCGGCGGGCAGCGGTACGGATCGCTGGACGGCAATGGCGGAACTCCTGCATGATTGCAATACCGTCCTGGTAGGCGGCATAGGCCGCAATCCGCAGCGGGTTCTGGAACGGGCCGGTATCCGCGTCGTCGCCATGGAAGGGCTGGCCGCCGAAGGCGTAGAGGCGGTTCTCCAGGGCAGGGAAATACCAAAAATTCTGCTCCATCTTCCGGGCCGTTGCGGAGTAGGAAAGGGGTGCCGCGGTACGGGCGTCGGTTGCGGGTAATAATAATTTTATCACTAACGAGAGGAAGGGAGAAAGAACATGAAAAAACCTCAACATCACATATTTGTCTGTGCCAGTTTTCGGGCCGCCGGCGGTCCTCAGGGCGTCTGTCATAAAAAAGGGTCTCTGCAATTACTTCAGTATTTGGAGCAGGAGCTTGCGGATCGGGGTCTCTCGGATGTGGTCGTCTCGAGTACCGGCTGCCTCAAGGTATGCGAGCAGGGGCCGGCAATGGTAGTCTATCCTGATAACTGGTGGTATGGGCACGTGGAGAGCGAAGCGGCCATGGATGAGATTATCGACGCACTGGAGGCGGGAGAGCCCGCTTCCGCTTATCTGATTGGTTAAGGGTTTCTCGCGGGAAGAGATGATCATGACTGGTTTATCGTACATAATAAGACGCAACGCTTTGCTCTATATTCTTTCCATACAGCTATGCATTGCCATCCCCGCCGTTGCTCAGGAAAAGGTCGGTGTCGCCGTCGCGGCCAACTACATTCAGGTATTTAAAGAGTTGGCGGCGCTCTATGAAGCAAAAACAGGCATCAAGGTAGAAGCAGCATTTGCCTCGTCGGGAATTTTGTACAGCCAGATTGTCAACGGTGCGCCTTATGACCTGTTCCTCTCGGCTGATGAAGACCGTCCGGGGCGGCTTTACGCGGAAGGCCGGGCCGAGAAGCCTTTTGTCTATGCCCAGGGGACGCTTGTCTTATGGTCGGCAGACAAAAATTTCTGTCAGGCCGATGGCTGGCGTCAAAGCCTGCAAAGGAAACGTAATGGGAAAATTGCCATCGCGAATCCCTTGACGGCCCCCTATGGCATGGCGGCCAAGTCGGCATTAAACGATGCCCGCTTGTGGGAAGCTCTCCAGAGCAGGCTGGTATTTGCCCAGGATATTGCCCAGTCCTTTCAATATGCCTTTACCGGGGCAACCGAAGCGGGCTTTTGTTCCTTTTCCTCAGCAATCGGTGAGGGGAATGGGAAAGGTTGTTATTATCTTGTTCGGGAAGCACGCCCCATCACCCAGTCGGCCTGCGTGCTTAAAGGAAGAAACGCGAAGGCAGCCAGTACCCTGGCTAAGTTTATTATTTCACCGGACGCGGACCGTCTGAAAGAAAAATACGGGTATAAATAAAATGGACTTCCTGGCACTTTATGTATCATTAAAACTGGCTCTCGTAACTACCCTGGTCTTAATCGGCATTGCGGCGCCATTGGCTTATATGCTGGCGTATCTGCGGTTTCCGGGCAAATCCCTGCTCGAGGCTCTCCTGAACCTCCCGATGGCCATGCCGCCCACGGTAATGGGTTTTTTCCTGATAGTGGTCATGGGACCACAAGGCGTTGTCGGGCGGGCGTCGGTTTCCCTGGGTGGCGGACCTCTGCTCTTCACGTTTCTCGGTATTGTGATTGCCTCAGCAGCCGGCAGCCTTCCCTTTGCCGTGCAGCCGATAAAGGCTGCTTTTCAGCGGGTCGACCGCCGCCTGATAGAAAGCTCTCATGTCCTGGGACTCTCGCCATTCAAAACGTTTATCCGCGTCATCATCCCTCAAAGCGTAAGCGGCATTGCGGCCGGGGCGATCCTCGTCTTTCTACACACCATGGGCGCATTCGGCATGCTCCTGATGATCGGGGGCAGTATACCGGGTGTAACAAAGGTTGCCTCCATCGCAATCTATGAGGCTGTGGAGACAATGAATTACCAGACCGCTGGTTTGATGTCTTTTTGTTTCATCCCCATCAGCTATGGGTTTCTCCTTTTACTGAATAAAATCAATGAGAGATGATATTATGGAACTATCGGCAACCATCGAAAAGAAGCTGCAACATTTTGACCTCAATATCTCCTTGTCCTGTTCTGAGGAAGAGCTGCTGACCATTATTGGTCCTTCCGGCAGCGGCAAGACCACGATTATGCGTATGATTGCCGGCTTGGAGAAACCGGACAGCGGCCGGATTGCCTTTCGAGGTGAAACCTGGTTCGATGCGGCCCGGGGTATTAATCTGCCGCCGCAGAAGCGCCGTCTGGGATATGTTTCCCAGGAATATCCCCTGTTTCCGCACTTGAGTCTCTACGACAATGCCGCTTTCAATGCCGCCGATAAAAAGATGGTGGGGGAACTGTTTCAATTGTTTGGCATTGGTCATCTCCGCGACTGTAAACCGCAAATGGTCTCAGGCGGCGAACGTCAGCGCTGTACGATTTGCCAATCCCTGGCGACGCAGCCCCGCGTGCTGCTGCTTGACGAACCTTTTTCGGCGCTCGACGTTATGACGCGCCGGAAAATACGGGAACAATTGCAGGAATTAAAGAAAACTCTCGCCATACCGATGATTTATGTTACCCATGATATCAACGAGGCACTATTGCTGGCCGATACTATTTTACCGGTCGTGGAAGGAAAGCTCGATAAAGGATGGATGCAACGGATGATTGCCCGCGAGCCTCTGCCGGATGGGTTCCCGAAAATCGTCAAGACAACCGATACCGCTCTTGCTTATGGCAATGGAAATGGGTAAATGAACGCTTCTCAACTACTTTGATTCAGGAGATTAAGGAGGAGAAAATGTCGCCTGTTACCTGGCTCATATTCGTTACCGCCGCCCTGTTGGAGGTTGGTGGAGATGCCGTGATGCGCAAAGGATTGCGGGGAAGCAGCATCATGTTCATTGGCCTGGGTTTCCTCATCCTGGGATGCTATGGATTGGTTGTCAACTTGGTGAAATGGGATTTTGCGCGGTTATTAGGAGTGTATGTTGCCGTCTTTGCGGTGATCAGCATCCTTTTCGGCCACTTCATCTTCCAAGAGGAGACAGCGATATCGACCTGGGTCGGTTTGCTGGTCATCGTCTTGGGCGGGCTGATTATTCAGTTCGGACCGGGAGTGAGAGCCTAGTTACGACTTGGGCAGAGGTCGCTTAAACCCGGGCCGAATCTTTATATTTTGCAGGCCTGTTTTTCCATAGCCTCCCTGATCAGGTCTTCTGTTTTCATTACTAAATCCTCCGCAGTGAAGGTGCCGGGCTCCAGCGGATCGAGAACAGTGTAGGTAATATTGACCCCAAAAGACATCGGGTATAATCCTTTTTTCATGAGCTCGTAACTACCGTCGATCACCAGCGGTACGACCACCGCTGAGGGAGCGGCCTTCAAGAGGGTATTTATGCCCGCCGACTTGAAGGGTTGTATTTTCCCGTTCTTAGTCCTGGTACCTTCCGGGAAAATGCTGGCGGTGTAGTTATTTTCTTCAATATATCGGCCCAGCTTTAAAATTTCCAGCACCGCTTGTCGCCGTTTCTTCCGGTCGATTAATACCGATCCGCCATGCCTCAAATTATAAGATATACTGGGTATGCCCTTTCCCAGTTCGATCTTGGCAATAAATTTGGGGTGATGCCGGCGGAATCCCCAGATGATCGGTGGAATGTCGATCATGCTCTGATGGTTGGAAATAAGGATGATGGGCCGGTCTTTTGGTAACTTATCGAAACCCCTAAACGATATTCTTGTCCCTAAGATGATCAGGCTTTTGATGATCAGGATATTCAGTATATCAACTGATTTTTTATGGGCGCTATAACCCCATAGTTTCCTGCAGATCACTTGAATGGGATGGAACACGACGATCAGCAGCCCAAAAACGATCAGGTAGAGGGGGGTTAAAAGATATCCGAGTATTTTAACGATTCCTGCTTTCACCTGATCCTTCATATCCACATTGAGAGAACAAATCCTGTTATCAGCTCAGATCATCTGGGTGCGAATGCTTTCTATCTCCGGAATATTCGCCGACTTAAGATCAATTTGAGATAAATTAGAAACACCTAAGCCGATCTCAACGGCACGGGCAATGATCAGCTGTTGCCAGACACTTACTTTCTGAATCCGGTCGGTGGTACCATAATGCTTCAAGACGCCGAGGCCGGTCACGTCGGCCGCGATCCGATCCCGGGATGCCACGATCAACTTGGGTTCAACACTATCGCCTTCTCTCGGGCCACCCTTGACGAAAGCTCTTGTTCCGTCCAAAATGTTCAGGGAAGGAGTGACGGCCAGTCCGATCTCGGCAATCATCTTGGCAAAGGCCGGATAATTGTAGTTCTGCTGGTTTTGTTCTTTCACATTGTCTCTCAAATTCGCCGGTACTTTGCTGTGCATGTAAATACGGTCCTTGCCGGGAATGATTCCCACGAGGTTCTTCATGGACATTGTATACCAGCCAGTATTATGGGTTTTGATAACGGGTACATTAATAATATGGTCTACCTGAAACAGCATCTCGGCAACATGATAGCCCGTATCCCAATTGACGGATTTGGTCGGATTTACGAAGCGCCAGCTCATATC
>Ga0194060_10003409_pt1 | contig 11223 bp, 11 predicted proteins | sample SepL225m_MetaG_FD_163427 | JGI IMG/M metagenome (GOLD analysis project Ga0194060, IMG submission 163427) | Anoxic zone freshwater microbial communities from boreal shield lake in IISD Experimental Lakes Area, Ontario, Canada - Sep2016-L222-5m | ecosystem: Environmental > Aquatic > Freshwater >... | reverse complement strand
CAGCTATACCGCTGCAAAGGAGCACGAAGTGTTCGTGCTCCAGAAGGGCGCCTGGCTCCAAGAGGGCGTCGGCGATTTCGTCAAGGGGCTGTACAAGCCTGGCCTGGAGAGCCACGGCGAGGAAAAGAAATAAAGCGCCTTGCCGCGGAGAGACGGCGACGCTGCTGCCGGTAGAGGTTTCCCGGTTTCCGTCGACGGGCGGGCAGGTTGTCGTCGAGGCGCCGAAAATCGTGAACGGCATATTCGAATTTTCGGACACACAGTCAGTGGCTTAGGCGTCTGCTAGCAGATGGTGCAGCGACGGGGCATCTGTGGTCAATGCAAGCGGGTAAAAATGGCCGGCATTGTGTGCGGTGTACCGTTTTTTGCGGGTTTGACGGCTATCGTGCCAGACAAGCGGGGGATGCGGGATGGACTTTGAATTTACGCAAGAGCAGGACATGCTGCGCGACAGTGTGCGCAAGATGATGGACAGGCTTGCGACTGCAGAATACATGCGGCGACTGGACCGCGAACAGGCCTATCCGTACGAACTCTACGATGCCTGGGCGCAAATGGGATTGTTTCGTATGCCGTTCCCCGAGGCTTACGGTGGTCTGGACGGTACCGCCTTTGACATGGTGATCATCGCCGAGGAATTGTCGCGCAGCAGTTTCGATTTCTTCACTGCCTATGGCGGGAGCGTGTTTTGCGGGCTGAACGTGGTGCGCAAAGGCAGCGAGGAACAGAAACGGTACTGGGTGCCGAAGCTGTTATCGGGCGAAATCAAGATGTCCATATCGATGTCCGAGCCCGACGCCGGTTCGGACGTGGGCTCGATGCGCACGACGGCAAGGCGCGACGGTGACCACTGGGTGATCAGCGGGCAAAAACTTTGGGCGACGGGCGCCGGGGCCCGGAACAACGTGATAAACGTTTACGTAAAGACCGATTCCAAGGCGCCGTATCGCCAGGGCATATCGCTTTTCCTGGTGGACAACGACACCCCAGGTCTGAAATTGCGCAAACTGGATATGCTCGGCCGACGCTGTGTGGGCACCTACGAATTGTTCTTTGACGACGTCCGCGTTCCGGCGGACCGGCTTATCGGGGGCGAGAACAAAGGCTGGGATTGCGTGCTTTCCGGGCTGCAGATCGAGCGTCTTGCTTCGACCGCAGGCTACTGCGGCGGTGCGCAGGCCGTCGTGGACCTTGCGCTTCAGTATGCCAAGGAGCGCAAACAATTCGGCCGGCCGATCGGTGAGTTTCAGTCGATCGCCCACATGCTTGCCGACATGCAGACCGAGGTCGATGCTGCGCGGATGCTGATGTGGCGGGCGGCCTGGATGCTTTCCCATGGCCGTGACGCACTGCGCGAAATCTCCATGGCAAAGTTGTTCGGTTCCGAAACCTACGTCAAGGTGGCGAATCTGGGGATGCAGGTGCTGGGCGCCTACGGGTATAACATGGAGTTCGATATGCAGCGCCACTTCCGCGACGCTCGGAGTACGACGATCGGTGCCGGGACGTCGCAAATGCAGCGCAATCTGATCGCAGGCTTGATGGGATTGAAGGTCAAGTAAGGAGGAGGAACAACCATGGCAAAAATTTCGAAACGCTTCGTCGCGGTGATCGGGATATTCGCGTGCGCCTTGTCGCTGTCCGCGACGCAATGCGACGCACAGGGATTCCCCTCGAGGTCGATCCGGTTTGTAGTGCCCTATGGCGCGGGGGGTTCACCGGACGTGATTGCACGCGTCATTGGGCAAAAACTGGGGGAAAACATCGGCCAGCAGGTCGTCGTGGATAACCGCCCCGGTGCCGGCGGTATCATCGCGGCCGAAATCGCCGCCAAAGCGCCTGCAGACGGCTACACGTTGCTTATCGCCGACACCGGCCACGTTGCGATCAACCCCAGTTTGTACCCGAAGCTACCCTACAATCCGCTCAGGGACTTCGCCCCCGTGACGCTGGCGGTTTCGACGCCGCTATTCATGGCCGCCAACGCGGGCTTGCCGATTGAGTCGGTGAGACAGTTGATCGACTACGCAAAAGCGCACCCCGGCCTGCCCTACGGATCTTCCGGAAATGGCAGCTCGCACCATCTCGGGATGGCTTTGTTCACCTCGCTTACCGGTGTCAGCATGACCCACATTCCGTATAAAGGCGTGGCGCAGTCGGTTCCGGCGCTGATTGCCGGCGACGTCGCCGTGGTAATCGCAGCGCTTCCGTCTCTGGGGCCGCATGTCAAAACTGGCAAGGTCCGGTTGATCGCTGTCGGCACAGCGAAGCGGACCCCTATCATGCAGGAAGTGCCGACCGTCGCCGAATCGGGCGTGCCGGGGTTCGAGATCGATGCCGATATAGGTTTTCTCGCGCCAGCAGGCACGCCGCGGGAAATTGTTGAAAAACTGAGTGTCGAAATCTCGAGAGTTCTCGGGATTCCGGAAATTACGCAGCGGTTTGCCGCGCTGGGTATCGAAGCCATGGGCACTACGCCGGAGCAATACACTGAGGCGATCCGCGCCAAGATCCAGAAATACAGCAAACTGGTCAAGGATACGGGCGCCCGGGTCGACTGACGGCGGCGAGTATCGCGGGTGCGCCAGACCGGCGGCAACAAGTTGATACAATCAACCGTTGCCGATCAACGTGGTTTGACGTCATGCGTCCTATGGACAAACCCCCGCGTCCCATGAACTCCGATGGAGTTTCCAGCTTCGACGATTACCTCAGCCGGCAGGAGGCGCTCGCCATCCTTGGAGTCAAGGCGCAGACTCTTTACGCCTATGTGAGCCGTGGTTTGGTGCGCAGCGTTCCTCATCCTGGCGGGCGCACCAGCTACTACGTTCGCGAGGACATCGAAAAGATCCGGGCGAAAAGCGTCGCCCGCTCCGGTCACGGTCCAGCGGCCGGTTCGGCGATGCGATGGGGTGAGCCGGTTATTGGCACGAGCATTACCGAGATCACCGACCGGGGCCCGCGCTACCGCAATCACCTGGCGCTGGATCTTGCACGAGGGCGATATCCCTTCGAATCGGTAGCTGAGCTGCTTTGGGGCGGTGTCCTGGCCGGAGAGCCGGTGCTGTGGCGCGACGCGCCGCTGCCGCCGAATTTTCCTGCTGTCCTGCGCGAGAGTGCCTGTTTGCACGGAGGGTCGCATGTGCTGCAGCTGCTTGCCGTGGCAACCGTCGCGCTGGGAATCGCCGAAGGTAGCCGACGGGAACGTATTCTCTCGGGTTCCACCCCGGTTCAGACAGCACGCCAATTGATACGCGCTCTGGCAGGGGTGTTTGGATTGGTGGGCAGGCAGAAGAGCTTTGTTCCGCTGGAGGACAGCGAGTCCATCGCCCATGGGCTGTTCCGTGCGCTGGGAATTCCGGCGGCGATGGAACAGGTTGCAGCGCTGGATGCGGCGTTGGTCCTGGTGGCCGATCACGAACTCAATCCGGCGACCTTTGCCGCGCGTATCGCGGCGTCATGCGGCGCCGACATGCATTCGTGCGTCGGTGCCGCGCTCAACACCCATTTTGGATCGCGGATTGGCCGCGCATGCGACCGTGTGGAGCAGTTGTTCGCTCAGCCCTCGGCGCCCGAGCAGGTTGTGCTGCGTGCAAGAGATTTGCTCGCGGCTGCCCGTAAGCTCCCCGGCTTCGACCATCACCTCTATCCGGGCGGGGATCCGAGGGCGCGGGCTTTGATCGAAATTGCGCATTCGGTGGGCGGCGCGAACATCGGTGTGCGGCACATGGTGCAGGCATTGTCCCGCATCGAACAGGATTTCGATGCGCGTCCAAGCGTTGAGTGCGGGATGGTATTTCTCACTCGCTCGCTCGGCATCCCGGATCAGACGGCGGGCGGTCTGTACGCGTTGGGACGCTGCGCCGGTTGGATGGCGCATGCCATGGAACAAAGGCTCGCGGGTTTCATGATCCGCCCGCGCGCCAAATTCAGCGGCGCCATAGGCCGTTGAGCGTCCTCAAAGCGTGATGTTGATATTCTTCGACTGTGTGTAGGAAAGCAACTCGTCGATCGACTCTTCCCGCCCTGCCTTACTGGCCCTTAATGCCGGCTTCCTTTATGAGCTTGCCGTAGCGCGCGTCGTCGTCTCGAATCATGGTTGCCAGTTCCTGAGGCGTGCTGCTGGCTGCTTCGATGCCTTGTTGTGCCAGCTTCTCGCGGATTTCAGGCACGGCAAGCGTCCTCGCAGTCTCCGATTGGATCTTGGCGACGATGTCGGCAGGGACGCCCGTGGGCACCATGATGCATAGCCAGACATCCATGTCGTAGCCCGGAACGCCGCTTTCTGCAATGGTCGGAATCTCCGGAAAAGACGGATACCGCTGGGAGGTGACCGCTCCCAAAACTCGCAACGTCCCGGCCTTGATGTGAGGCAGGAGGGTGTTCACCGATCCTATCCATACCTGAATACGTCCCGCAAGCAAGTCGGTGACAGCTGGCACGGCACCCTTGTACGGCACGTGAACCATTTTCGTCCCCGCGAGTGAATTGAGCAGTTCGCCAGCCAGATGCTGCGGTTGCCCGGTTACGGCTGAGCCGTAATTGAGGTTGCCTGGATTCGCCTTCGCCAGCGCCACCAGTTCGGAAACGGACTTTGCCGGGACTGAAGGGTGGACCACTAGTACAAATGGCACCTTGGCCACCATGGTGACCGGTGCAAGGTCCTTAAGCGCGTCCCACGGGGTTTTGACGAAGTGCGGATTCACCACCATCACATTGTGCGGCGCGAGGAGCCACGTGTAACCGTCCGGCTGGCTCTTTACCACGGCTTCGGCGCCGATGTTTCCTCCGGCGCCCGGCCGATTGTCGACGACTATAGGCTGGCCCCACACATCCTGGAGTCGTTGGGCAATTGTGCGCGCCATGACATCCGGCGAGCCGCCGGGGGTCAGTGGAACGATGAACCGGATCGGCCGCGAAGGAAAACTCGCCGCGGACTGTGCGATAGCCGGTTGCGCTGTCGCGACAAGCAGCGCAACGAGCAGCGCAAATACGGTCGCGATTCTGACGCCCATGTTTCCCTCTCCCGGAGGCTTCAAGCGATGAACTCTATGCTCAATGTACATTCGGTATGTTCCAGCGGCTATCGATCCGATTGTTGCGGTTGCCGTACAGTCACGCGATTGCGCCCCGTTTCAGCCCACATGTTCGCGCAGGAACTCGACCGTACCCTCGCGCGCGAGCCTGGCCGAGTCCGCATGGTAGCTTCCGCGCTGATCGCAGTTGAACCCGTGCCCCGCCTGATAGTAATGCGAGACGGCCTGTGGGTGCGCCGCTGAGACCTTTCTGGCCGCCTCGAGCGGGATGGACTGATCCGTTTCGCCCCAGTGGAACATCACCGGACATTTCGGTTGTTCGCCAATCAGGTTGGGGACGGCGCCGCCATAGTAAGGTACCGCGCAGGCGAGACCGGTCAGCCGAGAGGCGGCCATCCACGCAGCTGCGCCGCCGTAGCAGTACCCCACAATGCCGACCTTGCCCGCCGACCTCGCGCTCTCGACGGTGGCTGCGATGTCGGCCAAGGTATTCTCCCACTTGAGCCCCTGCATGATGGCCACGCCGGCCTGGATGTCGGCCTGCGTGTAGCCCGTCTCATAATTGCGCCGGTCGCGATCGAACAGCGCTGGCGCGACGACCAGATAACCGTCGGCCGCGTAGCTGTCCACAACGGCTCGGATGTGGCTGTTGACGCCGAATATCTCCTGTATTACCACCAGACTGCCCCTCGGTTTGCCTGCCGGCTCGCAGCGATAGGCGCCGAACGCGTGGCCGTCGGCGGCTTTCAGCTCGATCATCGTTCCCATGTCTTGATCCCTCCAAACAACGAAGTGTGAAGTGTAATGCCAATGGCGGGAAATTCCAGCGAATAGGACGACTGAGCTGAGCTGAGCCGGCGCGCTTGACGGCAGGCGTCCTCCCTTCCCACTGAAATCTCGTCGCTTCGACATCCGGATTGCCACTGATCACGGGGGACGACCACGCCCGTAGCTTCGGGAAGCCCGTTGTCTGGCCCGCAACTTTCGGTGATCCCCAAAACGGTAAGAATCCCAGGCGTAAAAACTTATGCGTTTTTCTGGCTCTAGATTGACCAAGGTCAACACCTCGCCCCCGTCTGTCAGGCTGCGAACATCAGGCTGATGCCACGATGCGGGAAAGGTCGTTGCGGCTTGTATTGTCAAGGGAAATTCCCTTATAATCGGAACCCTTTTGAGCCGAGGCTCCCACGACGTGACGCCGCTCGAAAGTGCGACTCAGGTCTGGCGGCAGGCGGCGCGAGTGCTGCTCCTGCAGGTCGCTTTGGCGGCGCTGGCGGCGGTCATCGCGGCACTCGTCTGGGGCCTTAGTGCTGGCGCATGGGCGCTGGTCGGAGGTGCAGTCTGTGTTATGCCTTCGGCGCTGTTTGCGTTCAAGCTGTCGCGGGCGGCATTGCGCTCGGGTCAGGCCTTCGGGATCGCCTTTGTTTTGGGCGAACTGATCAAGATCGTGCTCGTAGTAGCCTTGTTTGCGTTGGCTTACTCCCGGTTTGGGAGCGTGGACGCAGCAGCGCTGCTGTTTGGCTTCATTGCTGCAATACAGGGATATTTTTTGGCTTTTCTGGTTTCTTGACCCATATATGTCCTCCCCCGATCACGCCCCCACCGCATCCGAATACATCGTTCACCATCTGGCGCACTTGAACAACAAGGCGCAGGGGTCGATCGTCGACCTTTCCGTGGTGAACATCGACACGATTTTCTGGTCGATCCTGATGGGTTTCATAGGCTGCTACTTTATGTGGCGAACGGCCAAACGGGCCACCGCGGGCGTGCCGGGGCGCTTCCAGGCTCTGGTGGAGATCCTTGTCGACTTCGTGAACGATCAGGCGAAGGCAATCATCCACAGTGCCGATTCGCGGCTGTTCATGGCCCCACTTGCGATGACGGTGTTCGTGTGGATCACCCTCATGAATTCGCTTGATTTTCTGCCGGTCGATTTGCCGAGCAAGATCATTGCCTGGACCGGGTTGGACCATTCAATCCAAGCCCACCGCATCGTGCCGACTGCGGACCTCAACGGCACCATCGGCATGGCATTCGGGGTTCTGCTTTTGATGCTTTACTACAACATCAAGATCAAACACCTGGGCGGATTCATCCACGAACTGTTCTGCGCGCCCTTCGGCAACAAGATCTGGCTCTATCCCTTCAACCTCCTGCTTAACCTGATTGAATACGCCGCCAAGACCGTGTCGCTCGGCATGCGGTTGTTCGGAAACATGTATGCAGGCGAACTCCTGTTCATGCTGATTGCGCTGCTCGGCGCGACGGCCACCTGGTGGGGTATGGGGATGCATCTGGTGGCCGGGGCGGCGTGGGCGATCTTCCACATCCTGATCGTGCTGCTACAGGCGTTCATTTTCATGATGCTGACGCTGGTTTACGTCGGCCAGGCGCATGAAGGCCACTGATAAAATCGTTCTCGACTATCAACGCTAAAAAGGAGTTGTTATGACTAACGTTGCTTTTGTTGCTCTGGCCTGCGGCCTGATCATCGGCCTCGGCGCAATCGGGGCTTGTATCGGCATCGGCATCATGGGCGGGAAGTTCATTGAAGCTTCAGCGCGCCAACCCGAACTCATGAACGCGCTGCAGACCAAGATGTTCCTGCTTGCCGGTCTGATCGATGCCGCGTTCCTGATCGGCGTCGGTATCGCCATGATGTTCGTGTTCGCCAAGCCGTTCGGCGGCTAGTTCCGACCGTCCCGGACGAGGTTAGACCGGCGGCCGGTGCGGCCGCGGGAAGCCTGGTCCCATAAATGTTGACGTCGGGGAGGCAAATACTGTGAATCTGAACGCCACTTTCATCGTGCAGATGCTGGTGTTTTTCGTCCTTGGTTGGTTCACGATGAAATTCGTGTGGCCGCCGCTGATGAAGGCACTGGACGATCGCGCCAAGCGAATCGCAGACGGTCTTGCGGCGGCCGAGCGTGGCAATGCCACACTAAAGGACGCCGAAGTGCACATCAAGCAACTCGAATCGGACGCGCGGGCACGGGCCCAGGAAATCATCGCCCAGACCGAGCGCCGGGGTGTCGAGATCGTCGAAGAGGCGAAAGCCGCCGCCAGGGGCGAAGGCGAACGCCTGATCGTCGCTGCGAAGGCGGAAATCGACAGCGAAATACAGCGCGCAAAGGATGCGCTGCGCAGCCAGGTTGCTCAACTGGCTGTGGCTGGCGCCGAGAAAATCCTGCGGCGCGAAGTCAATGCGCAGGTGCATGCCGACCTGCTCGCCCAGATGCAGCAGGAACTGCGCTAGAGCCATGGCCGAATCGATCACCATCGCTCGACCTTACGCCGAGGCGGTGTTCCAACTCGCCGACCAGGCGGGCGAACTGGCGAAGTGGTCGGAGACCCTCGCGTGCATGGCCGGCATCGCGGCCAACCCGGACATGCTTGAGGCTATGGGCAACCCCCGGCTCACCGCGGACCAACTTTACGGGCTGTTTGTTTCGCTTGCGGGCGACTCTGTTTTCGTCCAAAGCCAGAATCTGGTCCACGCGCTGATCGAGAACCGGCGCCTGTCGCTCGTGCCTGAAATTCGCGATCTCTTCGAGGATCTGAAGAACGAGCGCGAGGGCGTTGTGGAAGCGCTGATCACCTCGGCGTTTCCCGTTGAAGGCGCGGCGCTCGCGCAACTGGTGACAGACCTGGAGAAGCGCTTCAAGCGCAGGATCCAGCCGGTCGTCAGTGTGGACCCGGAACTCATTGGCGGCGTGTGCGTCCAGGTGGGAGATGAGGTCATAGACGGCTCGGTGCGCGGCAAACTCGCCTCGATGGTCGTGGCCCTGAAGAGCTAACAGGATATAAATCTAGGAACTCACCATGCAACAACTCAAACCCTCCGAAATCAGCGATCTGATCCGCAGCAAGATCCAGAGCATGGCGCTCGCGGCCGACGTGCGCACGCAGGGCACGGTCGTGTCGGTGACTGACGGCATATGCCGCGTACATGGCCTGTCCGATGTCATGGCGGGCGAGATGGTCGAGTTCCCGAACAACACGTTCGGCCTCGCGCTGAACCTTGAGCGGGACTCGGTCGGCGTAGTGGTGATGGGTGAATACGAACACATCACCGAGGGCGATACCGTCAAGTGCACCGGCCGCATTTTGGAGGTGCCGGTTGGAAACGAGCTGATCGGCCGCGTGGTCGACGCGCTGGGCAGGCCCATTGACGGCAAAGGCCCTATCAACGCCAAGGAAAGCGACGTGATCGAGAAGGTGGCGCCGGGTGTTATCTGGCGCCGCTCGGTGTCCACCCCGGTGCAGACGGGCCTGAAGGCGATCGACGCCATGGTGCCGGTTGGCCGCGGCCAGCGCGAACTGATCATCGGCGATCGCCAGACGGGAAAGACCGCCGTGGCGATCGACACGATCATCAACCAGAAGGGCAAAGAACTCACCTGCGTCTATGTTGCTATCGGGCAGAAGGCCTCGACGGTCAAGAATGTCGTGCGCAAGCTGGAAGAGCATGGAGCGATGGAGTACACCATCGTGGTTGCGGCGACCGCATCGGATTCAGCGGCGATGCAATACATCGCCCCGTACTCCGGTTGCACGATGGGTGAATATTTCCGCGACCGCGGGCAGGACGCCCTGATCATCTATGACGATCTGACCAAGCAGGCCTGGGCGTACCGGCAGCTTTCGCTCCTGTTGCGCCGCCCGCCTGGCCGCGAAGCCTATCCGGGGGACGTGTTCTACCTGCACAGCCGCCTGCTGGAGCGCGCCGCGCGGGTGAACGAGGAATACGTCGAGCGTTTTACCAAGGGAGCAATTAAGGGCAAGACTGGTTCGCTCACGGCGCTGCCGGTGATTGAAACCCAGGCTGGAGACGTGACTGCATTTGTGCCTACCAATGTCATCTCGATTACGGACGGCCAGATCTTCCTGGAGAGCGACCTGTTCAACGCGGGCATCCGTCCAGCAATCAACGCCGGCATTTCCGTGTCGCGCGTGGGTGGAGCTGCGCAGACCAAGGTCATCAAGAAGCTCGGCGGCGGCGTGCGCCTCGCGCTGGCGCAATACCGCGAACTTGCTGCATTCGCCCAGTTCGCTTCCGACCTTGACGAGGCGACCCGGAAGCAGCTTGAGCGTGGCCGCATGGTCACCGAACTCATGAAGCAGCCTCAATACCAGCCGCTGCAGGTGTGGGAAATCGCGCTGACGCTGTTTTCAGTCAGTGGTGGTTTTTTCGATGATATTGACGTGAAAAAGGCGCTGGCGGCGGAGCGCTCAATGCGCGATTTCGTCAAGGGTAAGTATGCCGACTTGGTTAGCCGTATAGAGAGCACCAAGGACCTTAGCAAGGACGACGAAGCGAAGCTGCTTGAAGCAGTCACGGATTGGAAGAAGAACGGGACCTACTAGAAGTCATCCTGAGCGCGGCGAAAGCTCTGCTTGTTCTGTAAGCAGACGGTAAAGCAGATTTTTCATCGCCTTCGGTTCCTCAGAGTGACGCACGGGACACACTAATGCCAGGCTCCAAAGAGATACGGACCAAGATCAAGAGCGTGCAAAACACGCGCAAGATCACCAAGGCGATGGAGATGGTCGCCGCGTCCAAGATGCGCAAGGCGCAGGAGCGCATGCGCAAGACCCGCCCGTACGGCGAGAAAATCCGCAATGTCGCCGCGCATCTTTCGCACGCCAACCCGGAATACCAGCATCCGTTCCTGGTTGAGCGGGACACGGTCAAACGCGTGGGAATTATTGTGGTTACCACCGACAAGGGCTTGTGCGGAGGCCTGAACACCAACGTGCTGCGGCTCGCGCTTGGCAAGATGAAAGAGTGGGAATCGCAAGGCGAGCAGTTCGAGGTGTGCTGTATCGGCAACAAGGGCCTGGGCTTCATGCAGCGCTTGCGTGCGAACGTCGTTTCTCAGGTGACGGGCCTGGGCGACACGCCGCACATGGAGCGCCTGATCGGCGCCATGAAGCTGATGCTCGACGACTACATCGCCGACCGTTTCGACCGGCTGGTTATTTTTTACACCAAGTTCGTCAACACGATGAAGCAGGAGCCGGCGATGGAGCAGCTGTTGCCGCTCTCGGGAGAGAGGCTGGGTGCCCCGGAAGGCAGTTGGGACTACATCTATGAACCAGACGCGAAAGCGGTCCTGGACCAGGTGCTCACCCGCTATATTGAGGTTTTGATCTACCAGGCGGTGGCAGAGAACCTCGCCTC
>Ga0194060_10003406_pt1 | contig 11227 bp, 9 predicted proteins | sample SepL225m_MetaG_FD_163427 | JGI IMG/M metagenome (GOLD analysis project Ga0194060, IMG submission 163427) | Anoxic zone freshwater microbial communities from boreal shield lake in IISD Experimental Lakes Area, Ontario, Canada - Sep2016-L222-5m | ecosystem: Environmental > Aquatic > Freshwater >... | reverse complement strand
ATCTATTTTAATGTCAGTCAACATGGCATGCCCCTCTCTATCGGGCCAGCCACGTGGCAGAGGCGTCTCGCCTCTGATCTTCTGCTCTCTATATCCGCGTGACAGAGCCGTCCCGGCTCTGGTCGTTTATCGTATTATCCAGAGGCGGGACGCCTCTGCCACTTAACTTGATGTATGGCAATAATCCCTTGCGGTTTCCGCATCAACTTCTGTCCAAGCGCCGTGATTGCGAATATATCCGCAAAATTCCTCAAAGCTGTCCGGACTGCGGACAATGTGATCAAAAGATTCCTTCTGCCAAATTTTCACTTTCACAGTGGCAGAGCCGTCCCGGCTCTGGTCTTCTGCTCTCTTCCGCGTGGCAGAGGCGTCTCGCCTCTGGCTCCTGGTACTCAGAGGCGGGACGCCTCTGCCACTTCTACTCATTTTTACAATCTCATGCGCCGTGAAGGATTTCCATGAATGGAGAATTTCAGAAAGCTTATATTGGCCAAATGGCACGAGAAGCGCATGGACGTGATTGGGCGCAACAACGAATTCATCGAGTTGATAGCGCTGGCCGTTAAAATGTCTCAAGGCACCATCCACCAACTTCATGATCGCAGGCTGCGCCAGAATACATGACCCACTCCCTGCATCGAGCCATTGCTGAAGGCGCTGCGGGAAAAGTGCTTCATACTCATTCCGCAGCGCCTCATCATGAGGTGGAGGATGCAGGGCAAGCCAGATTTCACGCTCATTGCGCCACTGCAACAGCTTTTCCTGCGGAAGGGAATCGGCTAACCGGAATGTGACAAAGTAAGTCACACCTGCCTGGCGCCAGTGCGGAAGGTCGCCAGAAAGAAAAGCGACAGGAGCTGTAGGGGCGAAATAGGTCCGGAGGGATGGGGACAGAGGCGGGACGCCGCTGCCACGGGGGCTTGGCTCTTCTTTACATGCTGAGTTTGCCGCCAATCTTCTCTCCATGGAACAAATTATCACATGAACTGTCGCTCGCCGTCTATCTGCCGGGATAACGATTTTTCCATCAGCAAGACAGTTAGGTGGCAGAGGCGTCTCGCCTCTGGTCTTCTGCTCTCTTCATCCACGTGGCAGAGGCGTCTCGCCTCTGGTCTTCTGCTCTCTTCATCCACGTGGCAGAGGCGTCTCGCCTCTGGTCTTCTGCTCTCTTCATCCACGTGGCAGAGGCGTCTCGCCTCTGGTCTTCTGCTCTCTTCATCCACGTGGCAGAGGCGTCTCGCCTCTGGCTCCTGGTACTCAGAGGCGGGACGCCTCTGCCACAAAAATCCCATATACCGTTTAATCACAGCCCCTGTTATGAGGGGTGAGTATGAGTTTTACTGTCGCCATATAATTGCCAGCATGACTGCGGCGAACGCGGGAATAAACGGCATGCGGATCAGCAAAGGCATGCGCCAAATACTCCCATTGCGCCAGCATCTTATCCAGCCGGTGCTGATCCCCGCTCAACCACTGACCATACCCCTCAAACAGGAGATCATGAAACTTGATGAGCCGCTCGCGGCGGACGTCCGGCGACGGCAGGGGGGCGGCGGCTTTGATCTGTGCAGCCAAAAAGGGGTTTCTTAGCGCGCTGCGGCCGATCATCCAACCTGCAACCCCTGGAAGCTGTTTCTCCAGCACATTCCATCCATCCACTGTCGCGATGTCCCCGTTATAGACAAAAGGATGCCGACACAACTCCAGTGCTTGACGAGCGCGGGCAAGATCCACTCCACCCTCATACATCTGGTCAGCCGTACGTGCATGTAAAATCACTTCCGTCAGGGGATAGCGGTTCAGCACCTCCATGACCGCCTGAAATTCATCCGGATTGTGTAACCCAAGCCGCATTTTCACCGAAAGCCGCACAGACGTATCCTTCAGCACTTCCTCAAGAATACGGTCGATCCGCGTGGCATCCGGAAGTAACCCCGCCCCTCGCCCACGTCCCGCCACCGTCGGATAAGGACAGCCCAGATTCCAATTCACCTCTTCATGACCCGCCTCGCTTAACTCGCGCAAGGCGGCGGAAAAGGTTGGCGCATGGTTTGTCAGCACCTGCGGAATCGTGCGCAATGCGCGGTTATTTTCCATGGCAATCTGCCGGAGTTCAGCAGAACGCAGGGGATGCCCCTGCCGGAGTTGCAAAAAAGGAGACACCGCATAATCGAATCCACCAAAACAACTGGCGAACGCATCTCGATAAACGGCATCGGTCACACCGCGAATGGGAGCGAGGAGGAAAGCAGTGGGCAGTGAGCAGTGGGCAGTGGACAGAACACCAATCATAATAGAACCATTTGGATTTCTGAACTTTTTTCCCGCTGCTCACTGCCAACTGGCAACTGCCCACTGCTCCCTGCCAACTGCCCACTGCCAACTGGCAACTGCCCACTGCTCCCTACCAACTGCCCACTGCCCACTGCACCCCCTCTTTCATATTCCTCATCTGGCGGAAGATTGCCCCGCTGGCGGGCTTCAACCGCCAACTGATCACACCGTTCGTTCTCCGGATGTTCATTGTGGCTCTTAACCCACACAAATTTGACGTCATGCGGCATGGCTAGATCAAGTAGACACCCCCATAGATCCTCATTTTTAGCCCGATCTTTCGGCCCCCGCATCCAGCCTTTGGCGCGCCAGCGCTTGGCATGTCCCTGATTAAACATATCGACCAGATATCGTGAATCGCTGAAAATGGTGATATCCAACCCTAACCCCTGCCCCCCGGCAACCCCCTTCAGCCCCTCAATCGCCGCAAGAATTTCCATTCTATTGTTTGTGGTCTTTGAAAAGCCGCCTGAAAGCTCCCGCCGCTGTGCGTTTTGCACAATGATAACCCCATACCCCCCACGCCCCGGGTTCGGGGAACAAGCTCCATCCGTATAAATCTCAATCAATTGATCAGCAGACATCCGGCAAGTATGACAGCGGAGTGGGAAAGAGGGGAGAAAATAGTTATAGGTTATTGGTTATTGGTTATCAGGGAACACACAATGTTCCTTTCCCAATAACCAATAACAAATAACTGAAAACCTGCTGATATCCTGCTTGACTTCTATTCCGGCATTCATTAATGAGTGAGTGCTTACTTTTTAAATAGGCAGGATTATTTCCATGGCACGACCGGTATCCATACAACCTGATGCAATCCTTGCGGCGGCCCGCAGGGTCTTCATGACCCATGGCTATAAAGCCAGCACCCTGCTCATTGCCAGGGCCGCAGGCGTGTCAGAAGGCACCCTGTTCAAACACTACAAGAGCAAATGCAATCTATTCCTTGCCGCCATGGATGTGGAGGCCAACGAGCAGTCCTGGGGAGATTGCCTGATGGCGTCAGTCGGAAAAGGGGATATCCGCGCCACCCTTGAAACTGCAGGAAGCCATCTCCTTAGCCACCTCCGCCTGGTTCTGCCGCGCATCATGATGGTCACTTCAAGTGGCGTCACCATTCCCAAGCATCATCAGCCCGGCGAATGCCCACCCCCCATTCAAAAGATGGAGGTCCTCTGCAGATATTTCAAACTGGAGATCAAGGCTGGCCGCATGAAAATGACGTCTCCCGAGATTCAAGCGCAGGCGTTTCTTGGAGCGCTATCGCACTATGCCTGGTGCGAGACACTGTTCAACTACAAGCCCGCCACACCTGCCGACTATGTCCGTAACGTTGTAGACATTATTGTAAAGGCCACAAATCCAAAAATATCAGGTCGAAATTCATGAAAACACTCGTCTTCCAGTTTGTCGTTGCCACCTCACTGTCAGCCCTGATTGCAGGCTGCGTGCAGGCCCCCCCGCCCCCCTCCTCCACAACTGAATGGACGGCACCAGCTGACGCCCAAAAACCTGATAAAGTCTGGGAGGCGGTACGAGCCGAAACACCAGCCGACCTCACAAAGCCGCTGACTCTATCCGAGATTGCAGATCTTGCCCTCCATAACAATGCAAGCACCAGCAAAGCCTGGCACGAGGCCCGCGCTGCATCTGAACAGGTCCGTTTCGCGCAGGGTTATTTCATGCCAAACATCACCGCGGGAGCAGGCATGACCCGTACCGTCACTGCCGCTCATCCTGAAAAGTTTGATCAGAACAACCTGGCCTATGGTCCCGGCGTTCAGTTGAGTTATCTTGTATTCAACTTCGGTGGTGGTCGCAGTGCCGCTGTTGAGCAAGCGCTTCAAACCGTTTACGCCAGTAACTTTGCTTTCAATCAAGCCCTGCAAGACACGCTTCTCTCCGCTGAACTCGCCTACTACAGGGTGATTACCGCTCAAGCGGCAGTAGACGCCACAACCACGAATGCCCTCGACACCAAAGCCATACTGGAGGCGGCCACTGAACGCCGTAACGCTGGTATCGGAGTTGATCTGGAAGTGCTCCAGGCCCAATCGCTCTACGATCAAGCGCTTTACGCCCAGGCCAATGCAGAGGGGCTGCAAAAAATAAGCCAGGGGCTTCTGGCCCAGGCCGTCGGATTGCCGTCCGACACGACGCTCCAGATTGCCACACCTGCCGCTGACCTGCCAACTTCGCTCTCGAATCAGGATATGCGGCGTTTCATCGACGCCGCATTGATGCGCCGCCCGGATCTCGCCGCCTTACGGGCCTCCCTTGCCGCGCGGGAAGCGGCCATCAAGGTCGCTAATGCCTCTCGCTGGCCATCGCTGTATCTTAACGGCTCGATTAACCGCAATTACTACGAACTCTACGGCTTGAGCAATCGAGACTCTTCGGCTGATGAGTGGTCATATGTCGGCGGGGTAAGCGTGAAATGGAACCTGTTCGACGGTTTCCAGACCTTAAGCACAAAACGCACAGCAGAGGCGCAAGCTGACGCCACCCGCGCACAACTCAAGCAGGCAGAATTGGGAGCAAGCACTGAAATCTGGACACGCTTCCAAAATTATGAAACCGCTCTACGCCTGCAAGCATTCAGCCTCTCTTCTCTCAGCAGCGCCACAGCAGCTTGGCAATTAGCCATGGATAGTTACAAATCCGGAGTCAAAAGCCTTCTGGATGTCTTGAGTGCCGAAGCTCAACTCGCCCAGGCCCGCAGCCAGCAAATTGTGGCACGGCAAGAGGTGTTCACGGCATTGGCCAATCTGGCTCATGCCACGGGAATCATTGAAAAAGGCGGATCGCTACACGCTCATGATAGTTTGAGAGGAAGCAATAAATAGACCTCAGACCAGAGACTTTAGACCACAGACCAAGGAATAAAAGTATGAATAACATTGCTCGCATGACCACAACTGTCTTGTCCATCATCACCTTGCTGCTGCTCACAAGCTCCTGCGGCAAAAAACAGGAAGCCGGGCCGCCCTCCGCCCCCCCGGTTGTAGTCCTGATGACTCCAGCCCTCGAGGTCAATACCCACGTCGTCATTTCCACCTACGGGAATACACAGGATAAAGAGAGCGTGGATATCGTTCCCCAGGTTTCCGGACAATTGATGAGTATTCTTTTCGAGGAAGGCGCGATTGTCACCAATGGCCAACCGCTCTTCCAAATCGACCCGCGGGATTATCAAACGCGCGTGCAACAGGCCGAGGGAATGATCGCCGCCGATAAAGCGGCCTTGGAACTCGCCCGCACCACCATCGGCCGCAATCAACCGCTTCTGGAAAAGCGGCTTATCTCGCAGGAGCTGTTTGACACCATTAAAAACAAGGTGACTTCCCTGGAGGCTCAACTCGCCATCGATCAGGCCGCACTTGAGCAAGCGAAGCTCAATCTGTCACGCTGTACGCTCGTTTCGCCGATCGACGGCATTTGCTCCAAGCGTATTGTGGATGCCGGAAATCTGGTGGCCGCGGGGATGACACGCCTGACCAATGTCCGGAACTACAGTCCGCTCCGTTTGGAATGCACCGTTTCGGAGCAATATCTACCCCAGGTCCGAAAGGCCTTGTCGGCCGGCCCCATTCAGGTTGAAGTCACCCCGCCCGGCGATACCAACCATTACACGGGCACCCTTTCGTTTATTGATAATGCGGTGGATGCCTTGACGGGCTCCATTCTACTCCGCGGCGAGGTACCGAATCCCGCCCGAGCCCTTTGGGCTAAACAGTTCGTTAATATCGATATCATTGTCACCCAGATTCCCAACGCCGTTATGGTGCCGGAAAGTTCGGTCCAGTTCGGGAAAAACGGACCGTATCTGTATGTCGCTAATTCGAACAGCGTATCGGAACTCCGCCCGGTCAAGATCGGCGTGCGGCACGACAACTTGCTTCAAATCACCGAAGGGGTCCACGCAGGCGAGTCAGTGATTGCCTCAGGACTGATGATGATGCGCCCTGGCGCCACTGTTATGGATGCCGCCAAGATGCAGCCTGCGACAAAGGGAAATAAATAGAATTCCGGGGAAATACCCCTCACCTTAATCCTCTCCCACAAGGGGAGAGGAAATAGAATAGAGAACATATTATGAGCTTTTCAGAAATATTTATCCGCCGCCCGGTTATGACAGTGCTGCTAACCACCCTGATGGTGGTTGGCGGCTTGTGGGCCTACTTCCAACTTCCCGTCAACAGTCTGCCCACCGTGGACTACCCCGTTATCCAGGTGACGGTCGCCTATCCAGGCGCCAGCCCCGCCACCATGGCCTCCACGGTGGCCACCCCGCTGGAGAATGAATTCACCCAGATTAACGGCTTGGAATCCATGTATTCTGACAACAAACAGGGGCTTACCACCCTCACGTTATCATTCAGTCTGAATCGCAATGTGGACTTGATCGCCCCGGATGTCCAGGCGGCCATCACCCGGGCTACCAGGAACCTGCCGCCCGATCTCCCCAGCCCGCCCACTTATCAGAAGTTCAACCCCTCTGACGCCCCTATTTATTACCTGCTCCTTTATTCGGATATCATGCCCCACGGCGAACTATACGACTATGCCAACCATGTGGTTTCCCGGAAATTAAGCATGATTGAAGGCGTCTCCAAAGTAGAGGCCTTTGGGGCCAAAAACGCCGTGCGCATTCAATTCAGCCCCGATAAACTTGCCGCCTATAAAATCGGTGTTGACGAGTTGGCCCTGGCGCTAAAAGCTGGTACGGCAAATATTCCCGGGGGCAGCTTAAATGGCGCCCAACGCACCTTTGTGATTGAGCCACAGGGCCAATTGCGTACCGCCCGCGAATTCGGCGAACTGATCATCACCACCCGTAACAATGCGCCCATCCGACTGAAGGACGTGGCGCAGTGCGTGGACAGCATCGCCAATGATCTTGTGAACATCCGTTACACCACCGCCACGGAGCCCATCCACAATAATTGCGTCGTTATGCGTCTCTCACGCGTCAGTGGCGCCAATACCGTCGCCGTGGCGAACCGCGTGACCCTGGCACTGGAGGAAGCTCGCCGTGAACTTCCGTCCACAATTACCCTGGTGACCATGTTCAATGGCTCGGCACCTATCAAGGAATCCCTTCATGACGTCCAGCTCACCGTCGGAATTGCCCTCCTGATGGTAGTATTGGTCATCTTCTTCTTCCTGGGCCGCATCCGTGAAACGGTGATTCCCAGCATTGTGCTTCCCATTTCACTGCTCGGCACCTGCCTGCTGATGCTGCCATCCGATTTCAGTCTGGATACCCTCTCCTTAATGGGAATCATTCTGGCGGTCGGCTTTCTCGTGGATGACGCCATCGTAGTCCTTGAAAATACCGTACGTCATCTGGAGGAGGGTAAAAAACCCATCCCTGCCGCTTTACAGAGCATGAAAGAAATTTCTTTCACGGTCCTTTCCACCAGCGCAGCCCTGATCATCGTCTTCATGCCATTGGTATTCATGGGTGGAGCTGTGGGCCGGAATCTGCGCGAATTCGCCCTGACCGTAATTTTTGCCATCATTGTCTCCACCATTCTCGCCTTGACGCTCTCCCCCATGATGTGTGCGCGCATCCTGCATCACGAGAAGGCGCCTAACGCGGTCCAACGGGGAATCCAGTCATTTATCCAGGGATTGATCAATCAATACGCCAAAGCCCTTCATTTCCAACTACGCCACAAGTGGTTGGCCCTGGTAGCCTGGGTCCTCTGCATTCTTGGCGCCGGAGTACTTTATTTCATCCTGCCAAAAGCCTTTCTCCCTCCCGGCGATAGTAGTTTTATCTTCGGCGCCATGCTTATGCCCCAAGGCTCTTCTACAGAACAGATGCAGTCCTATCAAACCAAGGTTATGAGTTTGTTCAAGCAGGACCCGGCGATCGAGCGCGTGGGCAGCGTCACGGGAATATTCCCGGGCGCCGACCAAAGCATGGGGTTTGTATTCATCCGCCTGAAGTCGACACATGAACGTGCGCCCATAGACCAGATTGCTCAAAAATTGATGATGCAGGCGATGATGATTCCTGATGGGCTGTGCGCCATGAAGGCCATGCCTGTGCTCAAAATCAGTTCCGGCGTCGACTCGACGGCCCAGGGAAGCGACTATGGATTTCTCTTAAAAGGCTTGGATCGGGACACCGTCTACAAAACAGCTTTTCAGCTGGAACAGGAAATCCGGAAGATCCCATTCCTGATTCCGTTCGCGACCCAGAATAGCGTCAAACTAAATATGCCCCGCTTGAATGTGACAATAGACCGCAACCGGGCCTCAGCGTTGGGTGTGACAGCCACCTCCATTGAGCAGGCCTTGGCGATTTCCTTTTCAGGGGGCTATATAACCCAGTTCACCACCGACCAGGATCAATACCAGGTCATCCCCGAGATCCAGAAATCCAATCAACGCCTCCCGGATGATCTGGCGCTTCTCTACCTCCGGTCTTCATACGGCCCGCTTGTTCCCATCAAATCGATCATTCAATGGTCAGAAGATGCAGGCCCTCAGAATGTGCCGCATGCCCAACAACATGAAGCTGCCACCATTTCCTTCAGCCCCTTTCCAGGCGTGCCGCTGGGAATGGTTACTGCCGCAATCGAAGCCAAGGCCGCGGCAGTGTTACCGCCCACCGTACAAGGCGCATTCGTCGGCGATGCCGTGGAATTCAAGAAATCCATTGCCAGTCTCGGCATACTGCTCTTGATTGCCATCTTCCTGAAATACATCGTGCTGGGTATGCTTTATGAAAGCTACATCCATCCCTTCACAATTCTCACCACTTTGCCTGTGGCCATCTTCGGCGGATTCCTGACACTCTATGTTTTCGGAAGCCAACTATCCCTTTATGCCTATATCGGGGTTTTCGTCCTGCTGGGATTGATCACCAAGAATGGCATTCTGATGGTTGACTTCGCCCTGCAACGGAGGGCGGAAGGCATGAACAGTTATGATGCCATCCATAACGCGTGCGTGGTCCGGTTCCGCCCGATCCTGATGACGGGCTTGTGCGCCATCCTGGGCGCCATGCCGATCGCCATGGGCTTTGGCGCCGATGCCTCGAGCCGGAAACCGCTTGGCCTGGTGATCGTCGGCGGCATGATTTTCGCCCAGGTGATCACCCTCTTCGTCACGCCCGGAATTTACCTCTACATGGAGAAAATTCAGGCCAAGTTCTTTAAAACACGGACGGATCTGGAATGAGGCGACGCCAACTTGTTAAAGCCCTGTGTATAAGCTTTAGCACCTGATACAGCCTGATCGAGCAGCAACCCTCACCCCAGCCCTCTCCCCTCCCAGGGAGAGGGAGTTTTGGGCAGGTCTTCCGGCTTCATATCCGCCAAACACGGAAGGCCCCCATCCCGCTTCGACAGAATCGGGTTTGTGACGGGCCAGGGGATATTCAAAGCGGGATCAGACCAGAGAATGCCTTTCTCGTCTTTCGGCGAATAATAGGCGCTGCATTTATACATGAAATCCGCTTCATCGCTCAAAACACAGAAGCCATGCGCAAAGCCGGCTGGAATGAAAAACTGATGATGATTCGCCGCTGACAAAATGGCACCCACCCAACGCCCGAAGGTGGGCGAGCCCCGCCGGACATCAACGGCCACGTCAAAGATCTCACCGCTCATCGCCCAGACCAGTTTAGCCTGAGGATTAGGCAACTGGTAATGGAGCCCACGCAGTGTTCCTTTGGTCGAATGGGACCAGTTATCCTGTACAAATGACACTTCGATACCCGCCGCAAGGTACTTCTCGGCATGACACGTTTCTTGAAAAAACCCGCGCGAATCGCCAAACACATCGGGTATCACCAGCTTAACATCAGGGATTGCCTGGGGAATAACCTGCAAAGCCATAATTAAACTTCCTCCGCCATACGGATCAGATATTGACCATATTCATTTTTTGCCATGTCCCGGCCTAACGCCTTGAGCTGCTCGCGGGAAATATAACCCATCGAAAAAGCAATCTCCTCAATACAGGCCATTTTGAAACCCTGCCGTACTTGCACAGTCTGAACAAAACTGGCCGCCTGATACATCGAGTCGTGTGTGCCGGTATCCAGCCAGGCAAAGCCCCGCCCCAGTGAGTGCACCCGCATTTTACCCGCTTTGAGATAGGCCAGGTTCAGGTCGGTAATCTCCAATTCGCCTCGGGGCGATGGTTTGAGTTTTGCCGCGATATCAAGGACCCCGTTGTCATAGAAGTAAAGACCGGGGATCGCATACTTCGACTTCGGATGCTCCGGCTTCTCTTCCAAAGAGAGCGCCTTGCCATTTTCATCAAACTCAATCACGCCATACCGTTCCGGATCGGCAACCGGGTAGGCGAAAATCAAAGCCCCTTCTTTTAACTGACTGGCCTCTTTGAGAACCGCCGAAAAATTATGCCCATAGAATATGTTATCACCCAGGATGAGCGCCACTGAACTGGTTCCAACAAAGTCCCGGCCGATGATAAAAGCCTGGGCAAGTCCCTCAGGTTTTGGCTGTTCCGCATAGCAAAGGTTGATCCCCAATTGCGAGCCATCCCCGAGCAAGTGACGAAACAGGGGAAGATCCTGCGGGGTGCTGATCACCAGAATGTCCCGGATCCCCGCCAGCATCAGAACGGAGAGCGGATAATAGATCATGGGCTTGTCGTAAATCGGCAGCAACTGCTTGCTCACCGCCTTCGTCAACGGAAACAACCGCGTCCCCGAGCCACCCGCCAGAATTATTCCCTTCATATGTCTTACTCCTTATTTAAATTTTTCAGGACCTCGATGGCGTTATCAAGGAAGCGGATGACTTCGGGCGGCATTCCCTTGACCCTGGCCGACCGGGTCCGGAGATCCTGGAATTTACCCAGATAGGTAGCGATGGTTTCGGTGGTCTTTCCACCCTTCTGC
>Ga0194060_10003404_pt1 | contig 11228 bp, 11 predicted proteins | sample SepL225m_MetaG_FD_163427 | JGI IMG/M metagenome (GOLD analysis project Ga0194060, IMG submission 163427) | Anoxic zone freshwater microbial communities from boreal shield lake in IISD Experimental Lakes Area, Ontario, Canada - Sep2016-L222-5m | ecosystem: Environmental > Aquatic > Freshwater >... | reverse complement strand
TGTCCTGCATGCTCTCATAGGTGTCTCCCGGCAGGCCAAAGAGATAATTGGCGCAGAAATCGATCCCGTGCTCATGTGCCTTCTTGACCACGTGCTTGATATTCTCCCGGTCATAGCTCCCTTTGTTCGCCAGGTCCAGCACCTCCCGGGTGCCCGACTCGATCCCCAGCTCAAACCAATTGAACCCGGCCTCCTTGAGCAAAGGCATATCCTCCACCTTGAGGGAGTCAACCCTGGCAAAAGCGGTGATGTTCAACTGATATTTCCCGGCTCGTTTGCGTTCCGCCAGCCCTTGCGCGATGGGGATAAAGTGGTTCCGGTTCAGGATGAATAGCTCGTCGTTGATCTTCAGCGTCTTGATGCCATAGGTCTCGACCAGGTGGTCAATCTGCTTGAGCACCCACTCGGGCTTCCAGAACCGCATCTTCCGCTCGCCGCCATGCGTGGCGCGGATGGCGCAGAAGCTGCAGTCGAAAGGACATCCCAGGCTGGTGTAGATCGAGGCATACTTATGCCTGGAGTCCAAGTCCCTCAACCCCAGCCAGTTGAACGACCGGTAATTCCCGATTGGAACCAGATCCCACGCCAGCTCGCTCAAGTCGGTGGTGAGGTCCTGGATATTCTCGGCGCGCGGAGTATGCCGGATCTTCCCGTTTTCCCGCCACCACAACCCGGGAACTTCCTCCAGCTTCTTCCCTTGCACCATCCGCAAATAGGTGTAAAACGCCTCCCCTTCGCCCACATAGTCGCACGCCTCCTCCCGCAGGGTCCTTTCCGGGAGCGCGGAAGGATTCCACCCCGTCAGAAGGATCGTCCGGCCCGGGTCATTGGCCTTGATCTTGTGGATTAGGCTCCGCGTCTCCGTCATGAGGGGCGCCGCAGTATTGGCCTGCTGCCCGTAATTGACGATGCCCACCAGTTTGGGGTTCTCCGCCTTGATCCGCGCCACCGTCTCGTCATGGTCCAGGTTCTCGACGTTCGCATCCAGCACCCTGACCGAATGGCCGTGCTTTCGGACAAAACCGGCGGTGATAATGATCCACGACGGGGGCTCAATCCCCGTAAATTCGCCCGCCAGAGTCTGATAGACCTTCTTCCTGGTATTCCCGACGCAAACTAACAGCAAATCCAGTTGGTTCATAACGATAGCTAACCATGCAAATGATGCGGTATGCTAGTCAGCATATTCGGTTCGGGTGAGAAGTCAAGCTTGCACCCCGCCGAATTGTCGTGTAGGGGTGTAAATGGCTTGGAATTGGCTGCGCGCAGGCAAATAGTGTGCAATAATCTCCCGTGCTGATGATATCCGGTCGAAATCCAACCGGCAGCAATCCGTAATGATCTATGAGCGACCGCCAACTGGACGTTTTGTTTGTTAACGCTGATTCCTCCTTTAAAGCCTACCAGGAATTGAGCCGGAACTACTCGGCGATTGAGCCGCCGACGTGGTCCTTGCTGTTGGCCCAAAGTTGCCGCGCCAAGGGCTTCGGGGTAGCCATCCTGGATTGCACCGCCGAAAGGCTGACCGAGCTGGAGGCAATCCGTCGCGTCGAGCAGGCCAATCCCCGCCTGGTCTGCTTCGTGGTTTACGGCCAGAATCCCAATTCCGGCACGACCAACATGATTGGCACCGCCAGCCTGGCCGAGAAGCTCAAACAAGCGGACCCGCAGTATCGCATCTGCCTGGTCGGTTCACATGTCAGCGCGCTGCCCAGCGAAGTGCTCGCCTTGGATTCCGTTGACATCATCCTGCTCAATGAAGGGGTCTATGCCCTTCATAGCCTGTTGCAGTCGGATCTCAACGACGATCTGCCCAAAATCCGCGGCATCGGCCACAAGCAGGCGGGTGTGCCCGTGCTCAACCCGCCGGAGCGCGTCGTGCCGCAGGAGCGAATGGACATCGACCTGCCGGGCTACGCCTGGGATCTGCTGCCGTCTATCAGCCGTCCGCTGGATCTGTATCGCTCACATTTCTGGCACGCGGAATTCGACCACCGCCGGCGCACACCCTTTGCCGCGATCTATACGTCGCTCGGCTGCAAGTTCAAATGCGAGTTCTGCATGATCAACATTGTCAACCGCGCGGACAATGCCGAGGGCGTAACCTCCGCGCACTCGCCCATGATGCGGTTCTGGTCGCCGCAGTTCATCCTGGGGGAGTTCGACAAGCTGAGCGCCCTGGGCGTCGAAACCGTGCGCCTGTCCGACGAGATGTTCTTCCTGAACAAGCGTTTCTTTGAACCCCTCCTGCACGGGATCGTGGAGCGCGGGCACAAGTTCCGCATGTGGGCCTACTCCCGAGTGGACACGGTGCAACCCCATTACCTGGAGCTGCTCAAGCGGGCCGGCATCGGCTGGCTGGCGCTCGGGATCGAGGCGGCCAATCAACAGGTGCGACTGGAAGCGTCCAAGGGTTCCTTTAAGGACATCAACATCCGCCAGGTGGTCAAGACGATCCACGATCACGGGCTGGACATCATCTCCAATTACATCTTCGGCCTTCCCGAGGACACGCACGAAACCATGCAGCAGACCCTGGATCTGGCCCTGGAGCTGAATACCGCCATGGCCAACATGTATCCCTGCCAGGCCCTGCCCGGCAGCCCGCTCTATTATATTGCCCGGAACAATGGCTGGTCGGTGCCCTCTTCCTACGGCGGCTACGCCTTTCTTTCTTACGACAGCGAACCACTGCCCACCCGCCACTGTTCCGCCGCCGAAGTCCTCAAGTTCCGCGATGACGCGTGGCACACGTTTTTCACCCGCCCCAATTATCTCGCCCTGGTGGAACGAAAATTCGGCCTGGAGCAGCGGCGCAATGTCGAGGCCATGACCAGGATCAAATTGCGCCGGAAGCTGCTCGGCGATCAGCCGCCGGTTGCGGAGGGCCGGGCCCTCGCCGCTTGAGCGAAGCTCCCACCAGCGCGGCTCGCCAGCCCCCCCAATGAAAGACCACCCCCTCAAGCCGTGGGAGGTCCTGGAAAACCGGGAGGTGTTCCAGTCCTCACCCTACATCCAGATCTTCCGCCAAAAGGTCCGCCTCCCCGACGGGCGCGTGGTGGACGATTACCATCAAATCCGCCTGGCGGACTTCATCATGGTGCTCGCCAGCACTGCCGACGGGCGCATCCTGGTGGAGCGGCAATACAAGCATGGAATTGGCAAGCCGACGCTGGTCCTGCCCGCCGGCACGATTTCTCCAGGTGAAGAGCCCTTGGCCGCAGCCCAACGGGAGTTGCTCGAAGAAACGGGTTATACCGCCGAAGATTGGCGGTTGGTGGGATCCTTTGTCACCCACGCCAACTACGGCTGCTCCCAAGCTCACATCTTCGTCGCCCAAAGAGCCCAAGCGGTTGCCCTGCCCAAATCCGGCGACTTGGAGGAAATGGAGATTCTGCTGTTGCGCCCCCAGGAGCTGTATGAGGCGGTCCGCACGGGGCAAGTGCATTCGCTGAGTGCCATGGCGGCGATTGCTCTGGCGACTCACCCCGACCTCACTCGACGTGGTTGACGCCCGCGCGGGTTTTCGGCTACGGTACCCGCGGAATGATTAATCCGACTATGCCCGCAAGCATTGTGGCTCGCTGCCCGCCGATTTCCGGCGAGGAACGGCGCCAGACTCCCAACTGAGGCTTCATTATGACAAAGTCTCTGAAGGATCACGTCTTTGACCTGGCACCTGAATCCGTTAAGCGGTTGCTGTTTCGCAGGCGGCAAGCCCGGCGGTTGACGGACGAGGGGTTTCGCGCGCTCCAACGCCAATTTGGTCAAGACGCCAAAGCCTGCGCCCGTTACTGCCATGACCGCTTCGTGTGCCGCGTTATCATTGATCCCAATCTGACCCTTGCGATCAAGAAGCTGCAAACCGACTATCAGCTCTTGAACTTCGTCGAAACCGGCACTTATGACGGGGAGACCTCGCTGGCCATGAGCCTCCTCTTTGACCGCGTGTTCACCTGTGATGTGAAGGACTGGAAACGACGCTTGGAGTTCTATTATGCCCGCAACCTGGTTTACGAAACCAAAAGCTCCCCCGATTTCCTCCGCGCGCACCTGCCCGAGATCCGAAAACAATCCCTGTTCTACCTGGATGCGCATTGGGGGGCCTATTGGCCGCTGCCGGAGGAGCTGGATATCGTGTTCGGGCAGTGCCAGAATCCGGTCATCCTCATCGATGATTTTGATGCGGGCAACGGGCTGTTCTTCGATCAATATGGCAAGCAGAAGCTGGATTTTGCCTACATTGCTGACCACATTCCCGCGGATTACAAGTTCTGCCTCAACCCTTGGAGCAACCGCAACCGCGGAATGATTTTTATCTTCCCTCCCTCGGCCAGCTACGGTTGCCCGTTTGGCCAGCGCGACCGCTACGATGAAGCCAAGCATGGGATCTGGGATAAACTGCCGACGTCAAAAGCGTGAAGGAAGTTCGCTGAGCTCGGTGCGCGTGGCCCAAGATTAATCATAGCTGATATCCACCTCCCGCCATGGCCGACTTGAGTTTCCTCATCATCTCCCACAACAAGCCGCGTTTTGTCAAAGAGGCAATTCAGTGTGTGCTGGACCAAACGCATGCAAATTGGGAGGCCACCCTCATGGACAGCGGCTTGCTGCTGAACCAGGGCTTCTTCGCTTACCTGAAAGACCCTCGCCTCAAAGTCATCCCCACCGGAGAGACGCCGGAATTTGCCCGGACCAGGAACATGGCTTCCTGGTGCCTTAACCAATGGCTGAATTCGGACCGGTCCCGGGGCGAGCTGATCATGTACCTGTGCGACGACGACCTGCTCTACCCGGAGGCGTTTGAAACCTATTGGAATTTCTACTGCGAGCACGATCGTGTGCCGCAGGCTATGTATGCCTCGCAGGACATCGGCGTCGTGGATCCGCAGGGCAAGAACCAGATCATTGGCCGCCGGATCGCGGACCGGCCCGCAGGCCGGCTCTGCAAAGGCCGGAGGTTGGATTGCCGTGTGGACAGCCTGCAGCTATGTTATACCTCGAGGCTCATGGAGAAGTTCCGTGAAGTCTATAAGATCTCGCAGTTTCATTCCGAAGACAAGCGCGACGCTCATCATGCCGACGGCATCTTCATGGAACAGCTCGGCGCCCTGACCAAGATCTATAATATTGACAAGGTGTTGAGCATGAATCGCCGCACCGCCGAGAGTGCCAACCTGGAGTACGCCGCTTCTCCCCTCGGGCGGCTGCGCGCCACCTTGCGGGCGAAACTTAGAGGGGTCAGGGATCGGGCCTTCCCCCGAAGACGCTCCTGAGGCGACACCCGGTTGGTGCCAGGCTCAGGGGGTTACAAGGTTCGTTATCCCCCCAAAGTCCTTGAAAAGCGCGGTGTGCGTTGGGCTCGAAGTATTCGATTTGGGTCTGAAGTTTGTCTTGTTGAGCTTGGAGCAGACGGGGTCTGAGCTCGGTCAGGGCGGCAATGACGCCGATGGTCTGATCGTCGTGGACCTGCTGAAACTAGCAGTTGGCTCATGAGCGCTTCGATGCCCCGGCGGGTCGCAACATAGCCGCGCTGGGTGATGACCGCTCGCTGGCCTGCGGTTTGGCCTCGATGATCCAGGCGAAAGACGGTGGCCAGGTACACCCAATGCCCGCGTTTGGGGTCTTTGCCTTCTTGGCGGAGGGCTTTGGTCTTTCCCCAATCATCGCGTTCGCGGATGTTCCCAGCATCAATTTCGATGACCAGAGTGAAAGGCGCGGTAGCCGGCTCCTGCGGATGGTCGGCCAACTTTTGGATGTCCTCCCAGGTATCGAGTTGGGCCACCGTTTGAGCGCGCCGCTCTTGAGCCTTGAGGCCCTGCCGCTGGGCTTCCCGATGCAGGGTGCAGCGGGTCAGGTCCAAACCCAGGCGCTCGGCGACCAGCACCAGGTCTTTGCGGGGAACCTGATGCCAGGTTCCATCGGGCCGATCCTGGCGGGTGCGGCCTTTGGCCTGACCGACGCGCATCCAGTTGGCGGCCCGGTAAGAGGCCCCCGTAAAACGGTCGCGCTCCACGAAGGTTTCCAGCAAGTAAATGGGGTGGCCATATTTGCCCTGCCAGTCTCGGCTCAAACGTCGGCCAATCCGGCTCAAGACGTAGCTGGCCAAATGGGGCACCCCTACCCAAGGAAGGATCAAAAACCGGGGGGTGTTGGTCAGTAGATGAAGGTTGCGGGCGCGCGTCGGCCCGTCCCAGCCAAGTCACCTTTCGCGCGGAGCCACGCGGCTCAGAGCCAGCGCGCCGCCGCACAGAAGACCTTGGTCGGCTCCAACATCTACGGCTGGAGCCAATATGCCCAGCGTGACAAGAAGCAGCTCGACGTGGAGGAAGTCATCTCCGCCCTGCGTGATGCCGGCTACGATTACCTGGAGACCAACATGAACGTGGCGCAGCCGGAGGAGAATGGGAAGTTTGCCGACCAGCTCAAAGCCAAAGGCCTCCAACCCGTCAGCCTTTACACTGGCGCGCGCGTGCACGAGGCGGCAAAAGTTGAGGAGGCGGCAGCCAGGATTCTTGCCGCGGCCAAGGTCTGTCATCAAGCCGGCTTCCAGGCATCAGTTGCAACGCCGACCCCATTGGCTGCGAGAAGACCGATGAGGAACTGAAGACCCAGGCGGCCGCGCTCAGCGAGTTGGGCGAGGGCTTGAATGCGCTCGGCATGAAGCTGGGCGTTCACCATCACATGCCGGAGATGGCCAGCCACGCGCGTGAGTTCCACTACAACTTCGACCACTCGAAGCCCGCCGTAGTCGGCTTTTGCTACGACGTCCACTGGGTCTGGAAAGGCGGCGTCATGCCCGTGGACGCGCTCGCGCAGTATGGCGACCGGGTGGTTACCTGGCACCTGCGCCAGAGCCGTGGTGGCATTTGGTGGGAAGACCTCGATACGGGTGACGTGGATTACCACGCAGTGGCGAAGTATGCCAAAGCGCACAACCTGCCGAGGCGCTTCACCGTCGAGCTGGCCATCGAAGGCGGCACCAGGATCACCCGCTCCGTCGTTGAGAACCACCGCCGGAGCAGGGAGTTCATAAGAACGGTGTTCGGGGGCTAACGCTCAGGCGGGCCTGCACTCGGGCCTGGAAACGGACAATGCCGTTGACGCACGGCGAGCGCTCCCATGGATTCCGCACCTTCCCCTCCCTGTGGATTTTACACGGCGTCCAGGAAGAGCCCTTGCTCGATCAGTTTCCGTCGCAGTTTAGGGTCAAGTCCTGTTCCACGCCATTCGAGCAAGGTATCCTGGAGGACGGCGCAACGGGCACCGAGCAAGCGCTGCACCCGCAAGGCGGTTTCGCGGTCGCCAGCCTCGATCAGGACGGAGCGGCGCGTCGTTAAGGGGCGACAGACTGCAAACCAGGAGCGGATTTCTTCGGCTACATTGGCCGGCACGGGCTTGGACGAGTGCTTTGCCAGCGTTGCTAGCATCGCCTCAGCCGTTGCGCCTTGGGCAGCAGCCAAAATCGCCTTGCGGCGGGTTATACGAAATAGCGCGCCCACATGCCTGCCGACGCGCTCGGCAAGCGGCGATAGTTCGACCTCAGCATTCAGATTGGGATGGAGGAAGACGATGTCGAAGTTCGGCTGGATGACGATGGCGGCTTCCGCAACTGGTTGACCATAAGTCAGCTCCGCTGTCTGACCGAATAGGTATTTGCCAGCGGTGGAGAGGCGGAACCAGATTTGGCCATCCTCGTGCGCGGTGGTTTCCACGCAACCAAGCGGAACGAGCCGCTGCCAGAAGAAGGTCTCCAAGACCTCACGGCAGACCTCTTCAATGGTCTCGGCCCGAAAGGTTTGCCCCCAGCCGCCGAATCGAGAAGTCGAGCACGGACGGCTGGATTCTGGAACCGCGGGATTTACCAGGGGATGGCTGATACGCGCATGATAGTCCAGGAACACATTCAAAGCCAGGCAGCCCTCATCCGGCGTCTGGCGCCAGACGGAACCGAGCCAGGCGTGATGGTCAAAGTCGCCGCCTTCTTCCGCTTCAAAGCGGAAGTCGCCCGGCATGTAATTTAGCGGGTCGTTGTAGCCGCGACACTCGCCGGAATCGCGGCGGTTGATCTCGAAAAGGAGTTCGCGCAAGCGGTCGGTCGGCGGTTGGGCCAGCCACTTCCGGCCTTTGGCGGTGGCCACCAACAGGCGGTTGCTTTGGCTGGATTTGTCTTCCGCCAGCTTCAGCCCGATCAGGCAAGAGGCGGCTTTGGCCAGCCTGCCCGGGAATTCGTGGCGTGCCTGCATCCAGGATGGCAGGGCCACGAAATCTTCGCGGAGCTTGTCCGCGATCACCTTGAAGAACTCCTGGCGATAACTGCCGCGATTGAGCCGGCACTCACCAGTTGACGCTTCCGCCAACACACGCGTCATGTCTTCGAGCAGGAATGCCGGGCTGATGAGGTCCTTACACGATTCAACCGGCGGGGGCACCGCAGCAGGCCGGCTCATGAGATAGACCACCGTCGGGCAGAGGCCAATCACCGCCTGGAGCGACTCCTGGCGCAGTGCCGGGTAGAGCAACATGAACCTCAGGCAGGCCTTAAGCGCCGGCTGGATTAACGAGCGCAGGTGTTCCGGCAGCGCCTCGGGCAGGCAAACCAACGGCACAGGCTGGACCGCATTCATCACGTTCCGCACGAGACATTTGGCGGCCTCCGCCGTTTCGGCGTTCGGAAACCAGGTAAGCTTGGGCCGCTGTGCCGGCTCGCGAAACGAGAACCAGGACGAACGGTTCTCGCCCTCCATTTCAAAGTGAGTCAGATAGCTCTTCTCCCAAGCCTTCAGGTTCGGCTGGTCCAAAAATGATTGCGGCCAGGCCTGCGAATCCCAGGCTGGCCCGCGCCCGGAAGATCGGATGTAGTCGTTCTCCTCGCGAAGGTAGTGTTTGACCGCATATTCATCGAGCAACTGACGGGTGGGCTTCTGATCGAACAGTGGAAACTTCGTCAACTGGGCCATCAACGCTCGAAAGGGCACGCTCGCCTGTGTTGGTTTGAGCCGGCCGGTCGAGACTGCCTCAACGAGGCCCGCTTCCAGCACCAGTTCCTTTTCGCTGCCATAGCCTTCCGCCGAAACCGTCGCGGCATGGGATTGCGCGGCGAGCAGGTAATGGCGGCGGGCCGGGACAGAAAGCTTTTCCCAAACTGCCAACCACCGGAAGACGCAGACCCAGTCCGTATCGAAGAACTTCATAGTTTGATGTCAGCCCTGCTCAAAACCAAGGCTCGCGCCCGTGCCTTGGGTGACCTGTTCGGGAGCCACCTCGACCTCCGAGTTATCAGAATCAATGCCCACTGCAATGACCCGATCCGTCACCTCGCTCAGGAAGGAGGTTAGCGTTCGATTCAGTTCCTCAAACTCAGGCCACAGGACCTCGTTAACGAACCGCTTGGGGACGCGCGCCATAATCGTCGTGTAGCGCTGCCCGCGGTAGCGATAAGGATGGATCTGATAGCGCCGGAGCAAAGCAGTGAGCAGCTTATGCGACCAGCGATCGCGAAGCTTGAAGGCAAACTCCACCGGCGGATCGATCTGTTGCTGCTCGTGCAGGCGGCCACGGATGCGGTCGCGGGCCTGGGCTGCGGCATCGCGCTCCCCTGGCGTGGCGGCGCCGGCAAAGAGCGCTTCAATGCGATGGAGTTTCTCGATAAGGCGCTGTTCGTCAGTCATGGTTGCGGTGGGTTTGAGGCCGGGCGTGGTTCGGGGCCAAGAGGCGAGTCGAGATTCTCTGCCTTGGCTTGTTTGAGTCTGCGGCTGACGTAATGCGTCGAGTACAACTCCTCGATGTAGGGGGTGGCATTCTTACTGAATCGGAGCGGCTGACGGTGGCCTTTGCCCCACGACGTATAGACCGTCCGACTGGGTTTAAGCCCGAGTTCGTCGCGCGCGTGCGAGCGCAGTGTTCGGAGCAGAAACTGGAACTTATTCAGACTCCCAGGAAGGACCTTCTCCAGGTGGGGCACTTGCCGAAAGCGCCAGCGTTCATAATTCTCTTTGCTCAATGTTCCCATTGCCATCAGCACATCCACCGTGCTGATATAGCCTTTGGCCTGCAGAATCTGGCCGGCTACAGTCTTGGCTTTACGTGCGAGTTCAGTTTGGTTCATGCCGCCGAGGCGGGGTTAAACGCTGTGCCGGAGCCGGGCGATGGTGGCGCTGATGGCATCGGTAGGGTAACCAACGATCGTTCGGGCGTGGGTCGGGGTCGCATTATCAATGCAGGCGAAAAGCTCTCCCTCGATATGGTAGCGGCCCTGCCATTGAATGGCAGATTGGCGCTCAGTCTCCCCAAGCTCAAAGGGTCGTCGATCCCCTTCTTTCATAAGGCAAATTGCCAGCTCATCTTCCCAGTCCAGCATCCAGGCGTCGCCCGCCGCGGTGGAGAAGAACACTAGCTGATTGAAGCCGATAACATGGGATTCGCCCTTGTCTGCAAGCCTGCAGACATATTCTACTTCGTCGCGCAGGTTGGTTCCAGTCGGAGCAACGACGCTCTCCTTGGTGGACCAAGACTGCTGACTCTTGGCATTCATCGCTTGCAGGTATTTGGGTATTCGCTTCTTCTTGCTCATGCCGGTATCGGTGCTGTGCATAGTTTAGCTGGCTGGCTGGTCTTCCGCCAGTCCTTGACCCGGCTCATCTAATGTCACAATGCGGTATTCATAACCCTGTTCACAGAGAAAGAGTTGCCGGTTCAAGGCGAAATCCTGTTCGACTGTGTCGCGGGAGACGATGGAGTAGAAATGTGCCTGGTTCTCGCCCGGCTTCGGGCGGAGAACACGGCCCAACCGCTGCGCTTCCTCCTGGCGCGAGCCGAACATGCCGGAGACCTGGATGGCCACCGCGGCATCGGGCAGGTCCACCGAGAAGTTCGCGATCTTGGAAACCACCAGCGCGCGAATTTCGCCGCGGCGGAATTGCTCGTAAACGGCGTCGCGCTTTGCCTGGTTGGTCGCGCCGGAGAGGAGTGGCAGACCCAGTTCCCGCGCAAATCCTTCCAACTGGGCCACATACATCCCGATGATCAGCACCGGCACATCGCGATGCCGATCGAGCAGTTGGCGCACCAGGCGGAGCTTGCCGGGGTTCTCCGACGCGATGCGGAATTTGTGGCGCGCCTCGGCCACCGCGTATTCCATGCGGCGCTCCTCGGTCATGGGCAGGCGGATTTCCGTGCATACGGCCTGGGCAATCCACCCTTGCTTCTCCATTTCCTTCCAGGGCACA
>Ga0194060_10003402_pt1 | contig 11233 bp, 12 predicted proteins | sample SepL225m_MetaG_FD_163427 | JGI IMG/M metagenome (GOLD analysis project Ga0194060, IMG submission 163427) | Anoxic zone freshwater microbial communities from boreal shield lake in IISD Experimental Lakes Area, Ontario, Canada - Sep2016-L222-5m | ecosystem: Environmental > Aquatic > Freshwater >... | reverse complement strand
ACTCACCGGATGTCAATCCCGAACTCTCATCAATGAACAGCGAAATGGTGTCCAGTTTTGCAATTGCCTCCGTCAGGCGTGGCCACTCTTCGTCAGTCAACCGGCCGTTGCGCAAATGGTTTTGGTCTATTCGTCCAATGGACCCTACGACACGCACGGCCAACTGTGAGGCGCTCATTTCCATTGAAAATACAGCGACTGGCAAGCCTTCATGCAAGGCAACATGCTCGGCAATGTTGATCACCAGCGCCGTCTTGCCCATTGATGGGCGTGCGGCCAGCACAATCAAATCTCCCGGCTGAAAACCTGCTGTCATGCGGTCCAGGTCGTAGAAGCCTGTAGGCACCCCGGTTACGTCATTGGGGTTGTCAGACATCTCCATCACGCGGTCAAGCAATTTGGCCACCAGAGATTTCATCGCCCGAAAGCCCTGCTTATTGCGCTTGCCGTGCTCGCCGATGGCGAATATCCTTTTCTCGGATTCCTCAACGAGGTCGGCTACGGCACGCCCGTTCGGATTGAGTGCACTGGTGGCAATCTCATCGCCCGCGCTCACAAGATTGCGAAGAGTGGAACGCTCGCGCACGATTTCAGCATAGCGTTGGATATTGCTGGCGCTTGGCACGTACTGGGCTAGAGAGTTCAGGTAGGCCAACCCACCGACTTCCTCAGCCTTACCCTGGGTTTGAATGTGCTCGAAGACCGTGATGACATCGGCCGGCTTGCCGGCGTTGATCAACGCGCCAATGGCTGCGTAGATAAGGCGATGTTCGTAGCGGTAAAAGTCGCCATCGGCCAAAATGTCACCGATTCGGTCCCAGGCATTGTTGTCCAGGAGCAGGCCTCCCAGGACACTAGACTCCCCCTCGACTGAATGGGGCGGAACGCGCAATTGGGCAATTTGCTCATCGCGCCCGAATTCGTTGATGGTTGACATGGTGCTGACTTCGACATGGTGTTGGAAGCAGCATTGTTGACACCCGTGCGACAAAATGGGACGCAGGGTCGATAGTGCGACGGTAACTTTGACCGCTGGTCAAGCAACACCAGGCGGCGCTGTAACCTTGTCCAAGACCACCAATTCATCTCCCTGACTCAGCAGCCACCAGCGCAACTGCCGCGTATCGGGGAGACTGGCCTGCAACCTGAACCAACCTTCGGGTTCATCGATTTTGATTAGCACCTGCTCGGCGGTCAGCTTGCATTCCGCCAGATACTCGCCCAGCCCCGGTGACACGCGGATGTCAAGGTCGCGCATCGTGCCGTCGCCAAAATCTCCATGACCTTGCGCCAGATAGGCGGGCAGATTGAAATCCGCTTGCTTGACCATCGGAATCATGGTGTTGGTGGCGTTCTTGATTCGGTGCAAGGCCAGGTGCCGCATGTCCGCGTAGTCCCAACAAGTGCCAATGACGTAAGTCATCTGCCCACGATGAATCATGGCGCGCGGATGGACCGTCATGACCTGGCCCTTCTTGCCGGTCATGCTGTCATAAGTAATCTCCAACTGCGTCTTGCATCAAAGCATCACTGACCACCCTGTGAACTTCCGGGTTCACGTCGGGCGCAATGAGCGCCTGCGTGGGTAGCACCGCATGAACCTTGTCGCGCCAACCCGCCAAACTGTTGTGTGATTTCGCACTGTCCAGAACCTGCACAGCCCGATCAAGATACGGCCGCAGCGCGTCCAACATCTGTGGTGGCAGCATCGGGCCGACGTAGTCCTTCACCATGGCCAGCAACAAGGCATCAGACACAGACGGCGCCGGCAGACTGAATGTGGGCGTACGCGCATCCCACGACCAGAGATACGGTTCTTGGCTGGTGTCTGAGACAACCGGGAACCCAGCTTCAACGAGACCCTGCAGATCGCGCTCGATGGTGCGCCGTGTGACCTGGTAGCCAGCGTCTGCGATCCGCTCATGGATGGACTTGCTCGTAACGGATGCAGGATGGCGTGGCAGCACCTGCATGATTTGCCAATGACGCATAAGGGTGGCGCGCATATTGGTGGCTGGCATTTCGTTCTCCCATCTGGTGCGACTCATTTTGTCGAACTGAGGAATATTATCAGCGTCATGCTATTTGAACTCGTGCAATTGTTCCATTCATACCCTTAACGCAGGGCGGCGTCAGTCACGGCCAAAGATCATGATGACAAGATCCATCTATTACCTTCCAGGGCACGGTGGCCGTCTAAAAACGGGGCTCGGAGAAGCACTTCTGAACCGCGGCTACAGCGTATCTGGTCGGGAAACTGTTGGTGAATTCAAGGACATTCCGTTTTCACGACAGATCGCCATCGTTGCAGAAGACCTGACGACTCATCACTGGCATGAGGAGGCGCGTGTCATTGCCAACTCGTTCGGAGCCTACCTGTTCCTTAATGCTCAGACCCTCATGAGTCCGTATGTCGGCAAAGTCTTGCTTCTTTCTCCCATCGTGGGGGAGTTTTCAAACGAAGACAGCGGTTTGGGCTTTATCCCTCCTCACTCTGGGCGACTGGCGCAACTGGCGGAAGCAGGAACCTACCCTGTTCCACTGCATTGCGAAATTCACGTGGGCGAACAGGACTGGCAGAGTAATCCAGCCAACGTCACAAAACTTGCTGGACTCCTGGGGTTGAATGCAACCGTTGTGCCGGGCGGGGGGCACATGCTCGACAAGCGATATGTCGCAGCGGTGCTCGATACGTGGTTGGGCGCTTGTCCTGCCGAGCCTGTGGCTGAAAATTGAGGAGGCATTCAAGATGCTTCGCCAATTGCAAGCAATCGAAGTTCCAAGTTGGTTGACCAACTTGACTCCAGAAACGTTCAAGCATGAGCCGTTTCCGCCTAGTGAGCGAAAGCCCTCGTGGCGAACTTCCATCGAAACCAACGGCAATGACGTGCTGCCACGGGCCCGCCATGCGTGACATTGACCGCAGAGCGTTGCTGACCTACCTGCGAGGTCAATTCGAAGTCGACTGGAAGGGTTGTCACGGCATTGCCCACTGGGCGAGAGTGCGTGCCAATGGTCTGATGCTTGCAGAGCAAACAGAGGCGAATCGACATGTTGTCGAACTGTTCGCCTTCTTTCATGACTCACGGCGCATGAGTGAGGGCATTGATCAAGGGCATGGATGGCGCGGATCGGCACTGGCTGAACAACTCAGGGGCCGATTCTTTGAAGCATCGGACGCTGAAATGGCACTGCTTCACCATGCTTGCGCGTATCACAGTGACGGCATCAACACCGGCGACACGACGGTGCTGAATTGTTGGGACGCGGACCGGCTCGACTTGGGGCGGGTCGGCATGACGCCAGACCCAAGATACCTCTGCACCACGGCAGCGAGACAAGAATCTTCCCTGCACAAAGCTCATGCAAGAGCCATCGCTTGGGTCGATAGACAGACACGTTGGACTACAGATGGCGACCAGGCATGGCCGATAGGTCACGAAATTGAAGGAACGTAGAGATGCCAACCTCAACAAAACTGCTCGGCGATGCAGGCGAACACTACGCCTTGAGTCAATTCAGCTTCGCAGGCAAGTACGCGGCCAAGATGCCGGACAACTGGCAAGGCTATGACCTGGCAGTGGAGACTGGCTCAGAACTGGTCAGGGTCAGCGTCAAGACGCGCAGCGAAACCGCTCGTTGGAAATCAAGCCCGTGGTTTAACTGGGATGACCGACGGGTCTGTGATTGGTTTGTTTTTGTTTTTAAGCCTGCAAAAGGTCCGGTACGTTCGTGGGTCATACCAGCTGAGGTCGTGGAGATGCACTCAAATAGACCCGGGAAACTCCGCAAAGATGTCTGGTTCCGCGATCTTTCGTGGAGGAAATTGAATCAACCCCCACTAAACGACTACGAGGACAACTGGGCTATGGCAGTCAAGGAACTCGCCACATCTTCCACGGAGGCATCATGTTAGGCGCCATCATTGGTGACATCGTCGGATCGGTCTACGAGTTTGACAACATCAAGACCAAGGACTTCCCACTTTTTCGCGAAGACAGTCGGATCACTGACGACACAGTCTGCACCGTTGCTGTGGCCGACATCATCCTGAATCACAAAGACCCGGTCGAGACGCTGGTCTACTGGTGCCGAAAGTACCCCGGAATGGGATATGGCGACCGCTTCGTGAAGTGGTTTGACCTACCCTGGCAGGAGCCATACAACAGCTTTGGCAACGGTGCTGCCATGCGAGTTAGCCCGGTGGCACTATTGGCGAAAACATTGGATGAGGCTTTGGCCAATGCCGATAGGGTTACCGAAATCACGCATAACCATCCTGAGGGGATCAAGGGGGCCAGAGCCACGGTCCATGCCATCTATCTGGCAAAACTTGGCGTTGCGGCCCAAGATATTCGGTCAACCATTACCCTGAATTACGGTTATGACCTGTCGCGTTCGGTAGATGACATTCGTGATGACTATTCGTTCTATGAATCCTGCCAAAAGACGGTGCCACAGGCGCTGACATGCGCGCTGGAGGCCAGTGGGTTTGAAGATGCCATCCGAAACGCCATCTCAATCGGCGGGGATAGCGACACGATTGGTGCGATTGCGGGCGCATTAGCCGAAGCGCGGTTTGGCATACCTCCTGAAATTGGGGCACAGGCCACGCGATACCTGCTGCCGGACATGAGGGCAGTGACGGAGCGCATGTATGCAGCTGCAGGCAAATGAAAGTCGCTAGTCACACCATCATCGCGGTGTTTAGGGGCAACATCATCAGCCAATCAGCAATGGCGAATGAAATGCCGAAAGTAGTCCCATGATTGGCTACGCCTACGCGGCCGGCGACCGTCGCGGATCCGTCCGTGCCAACGCCGGAAAGATTGCCGAATACTTTTCCCTTGCTCCAGGCTTGCTAGGACGCGTGATGGATCACATAGAAACGGATGAGCGACCCCAGGTGGTCTTATTGCAGAACACAGCCCCTGAAGCCAGCGTCGGGGCGGTCACGTTCTACTCTTCGGTCTGGTCAAAATCGTACGCAAGAGTCGGCGCAGCCTATGGCGCTGTTCATCGGGACTTCCATTACCAGTGCTTCTTTGTGGCCATCGCCGCGCTGGTCGAGGTAGGTTGTGTCCGAGTTCGTATTGAGAACCCGATGAGTGAACACCCTTGGAGGCGGGATGCCTACATTTGTCTCCTTGAAGCTGTCCGCAACGTCCGTAGCAACATGAACCCCAAAATGACGGTTCATCTGGAGTCGGGAACTTACGACGCTCGCATGGTCCAACAGTTGGATGACAATGAACTCGACTTTGATTTGCAAGAGCACCGGCCGATTGGTGTCAGCATGCACATTTTTGAAGGGCTGAATATGCGGACGGTTTTCGTTGAGAAATCCGAAGTGGCCTGTCGGAACGCTTGAATTCCGTTCCAGATAAGTCGGTCGGGTTACTATTTCCCAAACAGGAAGGAAACCGAAATGGCTAGATCTTCAGAACACGATTCACAATCTATCTACGAAGCAGCGACCCGATGGCGGGACCGATGCTTGCTCGGGGACGGTTCTCTGTTTGGGACTGGCGCACTTTGGACGCCCACCAATCTCGAAACGATTCATGCGGTTTTCGTCGACGCACCGGACGAGGGAAAGCGCACGTTCATGCAAAAGTTTGAAGACCAGATCAGACCCGCTGGACCCGAAATTTGCCGTCTCGCAGCGGAAGTCCTGTACGTGTATTTCCTCTTTCCTTCCAACGTGGGTGCTGACCGCAAGAAAGGACGGGTAACTGAGGTTCTAAGTTGGGCAGGTGCAGCGTTCCCCACCGAAGAACTATTGGCAGACGCCTTAGAACACGGTATTGGTAGCGGTGGCCAGGGGTACAACACCAACCGCCCTCGCGAGATTGCATTCCTCATTCAGTTCGCCATGGCGTGGAAAGGTCTAACCGAAAACGATCAGAATGAGTTCGCGAATGCCCCATGGGAATTTATGAGGGTTGTCGACGGTGTCGATGAGGCAGATGTTAGGCAGGGGCGGCACATGCTGCTTCACCTGCTGTTCCCCGATGAATTCGAACGCATAGCCACTCGTGATCACAAGCGCCGTGTTGTCGTTGCGTTTGAGTCTATGTTGATTAGAAAGGATATTGTCTCCGAGGATATTGATCAGCGACTGCTCGCCCTCCGACAGGAATTGCTCGTCCTCCTAGGAAACCCGAGGAATCCAATCGCCCCGCGGGGCATTGATTTCTACAGGTCTCCGCTCGTCGAGGTGTGGAATGACTCCGGCGAAAGCGGCGAAGGTGCCGCCCCGATGGACGCTTTGCGGCATAAAAAGCAGGTGATCCTCTACGGCCCACCCGGCACAGGCAAGACCTTCAGGGCCAAACGCGTCTCCGACCGCCTTATACGCTCGGCACTGCTGGCGAAGCATGGGGCGAAGGCGTACTTCGAAAAGGTAAAAACCGGCGAGATAGAAAGCGAAATCCGCGACCGCATTCACCGACTTCAACTCCATCCGGCATACGGCTACGAGGACTTCGTGCGTGGCTTGCACATCAACGGCAAAGGCGCGACGGAATACCGCCTTGGGTACCTTCCACAGCTTGTTGAGAAAATGAAGAACGAAGGTTCCGACTTGCCTCGCGTGTTGATCCTTGACGAGATTAACCGCACCGACCTGAGCCGGATGCTTGGCGAGTGCTTCTCGCTTCTGGAGGACCGTGATCAGGATGTTGAACTACCCGGACTGGACACGGCAGGTACACGGATGACGCTACGCATCCCGAACAATCTTTACGTCATAGGCACCATGAATCTGATCGACCAGTCCGTCGAGCAGATGGATTTTGCCCTCAGGAGGCGCTTCCTTTGGGTGCTCTGCCCGTTTGATGGCGAGGCGTTAGTTTCGGCTGCAAAAGATCTATGGGGACGAGTTCCTTGCCGTGTGGGGTGGAACGTGGTCGAGGCCGACTTCGTCAAACTAGCGCAGGCGGCCAAAGCCCTCAACCGGGAAATCCATGGTAGTCCCTTGCTCGGCGCACAGTATGAGATTGGGCACACCTACCTGCTCGATGCCGTGTCCTTCCTCAAAGATGATCTCGGGACGAGACCGCAAACGTTTCTCTGGAAAAGGAATGGCAAGGCCAAGCGTCCTGTTGAGCAGACGTGGGAACTGTCCCTGAAACCGCTAATCCTCGAGTATCTATCTGGGTTGGATGCGAAGAGCCGCGAGGCGGAAATCGCTCGATTAGCTTCTGCATTTCTCCGTGTGCTACCGGAGGTAGATTGATCCTTTCCGTCAAGGACTGTTCACCGTTCGAACCAAAACCCTCGGCCGCAGATGCTGCATGGCTCGGGCGGTTGGCAGCAGCGGTACGTCACAACGATGTTGTCATCCGCTTGGAAGAAGGGAGGGAGGACGAGCCGGTCGTCTGGTGCGAGCGTGACGGCGGCTGGTGGGCTGGACGCTACGTGGGCAGCCTTACCTTTGAGGGGCGCCGCCTGGACATTCGGCCGCGCTTTGGCGAGCATGCCCTTCGCGCCTGGTTCGCCGGCGCCTTCAACCTAGCACTTGCCGAAACGGTTGGGGAACTGGTTGAACACGACTGGTTCGTGCCGTGGCTGCTCGCGTCCGTCTGGTCCCGCGCATTTGTTTCGGCGGCGAGGCACGGCCTGCCTGCGCTGCGAAACAATATCCACGAATCCGGTCTATCCGTCAAGGGCAGGCTGGACGTGCTCGGGACGGTGCGGCTGCGCGCGGCCGGGATGCCGGGTGCGGCGTCGTTGCGTTGGGAGAAGTCGCTGGACAACCCGATATCCGCTGCCGTGGTAGCGGCACATGCCGAATTGTTGAGATGGCTCGGATCTCGGCGCGAGGCCGCGTGGTTGCCGGAGCGAGTACAAGAACTGCTGCCTCACCTTATCGCCGCTGTCGGGTCGCGTCCGCGTGTCCCGACGCAGGCCGAGATCGACCGTGTGAGGCTTACGCCGATTACCGCAGGATTTCGGCCTCTGGCTGAACTCTCTACCCGCATAGCTAGTCGGCGTGGGCTGGTCGGAAACGCCTCGGACGAAGGGCGATGCAAGGGAGTGCTGCTTGACGTCGCCGAACTGTGGGAGTTGTATGTCCTTGCCGTTCTGAGGCGTGCGTGGCCCGGAATGGATGTGGCCCATGGCACCCGCGGGGCGGAACACCGACCATTGTTGAGGAACGGTCGCGGATTGCCACTAGGCATGCTTAAGCCGGATGCGCTAGTCAGCAGGGGCGGCAGGATCGCCGCGATTGTTGATGCGAAGTACAAGAGGCTTTGGCCGTCCGCATGGAATCTCGCCCCGCAACGGGAGGATATGTACCAGTTGGCCGCCTACATGGCCAGATACGGAGATCCGCGAAACATGACGCAAGGCGTGTTGGCCTATCCGTTCGATCCGGGTTCCCCGTCCGCACCACCCGCCGAATCGGAGAGCCCGTGGCATCTGGATCCATTGAGCGAAGTACGGTTCATCACCCTTCCCCATGGGATTGATGATGCCGCGCGCAAACTCATGGAGTCTGTTCCCCTGCATGCAGGACTTGTGAATATCGCCACCCAAAGCAAATGGCCTCCGATTTCTCGAACACCATTTGCAGTGCACACCTAACCTGCCTGTTCGCGCGCATTCCTTGGGTGTTGCTTCAGGCCGTTCATCAGCCTCAATGCAAGCATCAACGAGTACCAATCACCGGCGTCAAAGTAATACTTGGTGCACAGTGGTTCAACACCTCCACACTGCTTAAAGTATGCATCGTGGCTGATGATGGAATCGACTTGTGTTCAGCGCGGCAAGTGCTACGCTTGCGTCATGCCCGCCCCCGCCAGTGAATTTGCCCTCTACTGCTGTGAACTGCTGTCCACGGTGGGGCCCTGTGTGGCGCGCCGCATGTTTGGCGCCTACGGGATCAGCACCGAAGGCCTGACGCTGGCGATTCTGGCTGACCTGGGCAGCGGCGAGAAGCTTTGGCTCAAGGCCAGCGAAACTTCGCGGCCCGCCTTCGAAGCCGCGGGCTGCGAACGCTTTGTCTATCTTGCCAAAGGCAAGCCCATGAGCATGAACTACTACAGCGTGCCCGACGAGGCGCTGGAGTCGCCTCAGTCAATGGCACCCTGGGCGCGTCTTGCGCTGGAGGCGGCGCTGGCGGCACGCCAAACCAAGTCAATCACCAACAGCGCAAAAAAACCATCTACCGGAAGGAAGACTGCCCCATCTTCGAGACTTCGGTCTCGTTGACCCATGCTCAGATGAAAGTGGCTGGAGACACTGAAAAACGTTGCGCCAGCGCCCGCACCTGACGCACATTGAGCTCTCGCTTGCCCGTCAGGATTTCCGAGACCACGCCCTGGCTGCCAATTTCTGGCAGGTCGCTTTGCTTGAGCTCATGCTGATCCATGAGGAACTTCAGGGCTTGCAGACCTGTCGCAGGCGGAAGCGGATGGTGCTCGGTCTCGTAGTCCTCAATCAGGTCGCCGACGATGTCCACCAAGCCCATAAGCGCGTGTGACTCATCGCCAGCAGCCTCATCGAGCAAAACGTCCAGCATGGCGACCATGCGCTGGTAGTGGGCTTCATCGCGGATTGGCTCGATATCGGTTGCCGCGCGGAAGCTTTCCCAAGCGGGGAGCAAGTGTTTGACTTCGATGTGTGCATTCATGACTTCCAGGCTCCTTTGTCGTAGTCGCGATGATTGAGAACCGCCTTGATGTAAACGATCTCAGGCAACCCAGTTCTCAACGCTTAAACCCTTCACTCGGACGAACTCGCGCTCGTTGTTTGTGACCAGCACCCAGCCGTGTGCGAGGGCGTGCGCAGCGATCCAGAGGTCGTTGTTACCGATGCTCAAACCTGCGCGCTCCAGGCTGCTGCGGATTTGACCGTAGCAGTGCCCCGCGGCGTCGGTCAGCGGCATTACCTGGATCAGGCCCTCAAGCTGTTGCAAGGTGGCAAGTGACTTTTCACGCATCTGGCTTTTTTCAGCGCCATGGCGCAGTTCGCCAAGCGTGACAACCGACATGGCGATGGCATTGGCGCTGTATTGCTCGAAACGTGAACGAACCGCAGCCGGGTTGTTCTTGGCAATGTAGATGCAGATGTTGGTGTCAAGCAGGTAGCGGACGGTCATTTAGAAACTCTCCCGCTCTTGGGGCGGCGTGTCATCGCGCCCGTCGGCCATGAAATCTGCCGGTAAGGCGCTGAGGGCGTCGAAGATGGCGGTGGCGCTGGCGGGTTGCTCGCGCAACACGATGTCGCCACCTTGCCGGAAGATCTGCACACGCTCGGCAGTGAGCCGAAATTCCTTGGGCAAGCGCACCGCCTGGCTGTTGCCAGACTGAAAAACTCGGGCGTAAGTCATGGTGCGTCCTCTGTTGGTTAAATATATACGCCAAGTGTATACATTTGCCCGCCTGGATACAAGCTCTCATGGAGCCAGGCACTGGATCCCGGATCGAGTCCGGGATGACAACCATTGGTCCGGGATAACGATACGTCAAAAATAGGTGACGATGGCGTCGCACACCGTGTAGTCTTCGTCCACCAGCGGCATCCAGCGCCATTTGTCAAAGGTGGTGCAGGGGTGGGAAATACCCAGGCAGATCAGGTCACCCACCTGCAGCGCCGCATGCTGGGCGCCACTGCCGCGCAGGTAGGCGTGCTGGTCGTTCAGTGCGCTGATCTTCCAGTCCGCTGGCGTCGCGCTCGGCACGGTACTACCACGGCGGCAATGCAGCAGCGGGATGGGCATCTCCAGGTCGTAGGAAATATCGCGCTTGCCCACCGCCAGAATCGCCAGACCCGGTTCCGGGCAGGACTGCACGCGCGCCCAGACTTCCATGGCTGCTTCCAGACCGGCGCCGCAGCCGGTGCGCTTTGCTACCGCACTCATCATGCGTTTGTAGTTGCCCTGGTCGCTTGTCACGTAGCAGCCCGATCGCAACAAGCCTTGCACCGGTCGCCCAAGCGCTGTAGCCAGCGCGCTGGTGACCAGGTCAAAGATGGCCGAGCCCCCTGCGCTGAGCAGGACTTCATGGCTGTCAAACAGCTCTTGTTCGTCACAGGCTTTGGCCACCGCCACCAGCAAGTCGGTGAGACGGCGCGCATAGGGCTGGTCATGTTCGGTGTTGCCGCTGGCGGCCAGACCTTCATAACATTCGACGCCGACCAAGCGCACGGCTGCACTGGCGTGCAGCCTGGCTGCCAGTTCCAGCGCCTGCGTCAGTTCACGGCAGCCGGTGCGACCACCCGGCAC
>Ga0194060_10003400_pt1 | contig 11240 bp, 5 predicted proteins | sample SepL225m_MetaG_FD_163427 | JGI IMG/M metagenome (GOLD analysis project Ga0194060, IMG submission 163427) | Anoxic zone freshwater microbial communities from boreal shield lake in IISD Experimental Lakes Area, Ontario, Canada - Sep2016-L222-5m | ecosystem: Environmental > Aquatic > Freshwater >... | reverse complement strand
TTGCTACCCATCGCGGCATGGGAAAGATTTCGATGATTCACTTTGATGCCCACGCCGACACGGGTGAAGATCAATTTGGTGCACTCGTTGGTCATGGCACCCCAATGCGAAACTTAATTAACAATGGCTTTGTTCGCGGCGATCGCTTCCTACAACTTGGGCTCCGTGGCTATTGGCCAGAAGATAAAACTTTAAATTGGATGCGCGATCAAGGAATGCGCTCTTATGAGATGACAGAAATTCATCATCGCGGCCTTGCTGCAGTGTTAGATGAATCTTTTGCCACACTTACAAATGGGTGTGATGGCGTCTTCTTATCAGTTGATATTGATGTTGTAGATCCTGGAATGGCGCCAGGAACAGGAACTCCTGAACCAGGTGGAATGACAAGTCGTGAATTGCTTGAAGCAGTTCGGAGAATTTGTTTGGAACTTCCAATTGTTGGAATTGATATTGTTGAAGTTGCGCCACCATTTGATACCGCGGATATAACTGCAATTTTAGCTAACCGGGTAGTTCTAGAAGCGCTCTCTGCAATTGCGAAGCGACGTAATGGCTCTGTCTATAACCCAACTCAAAATCTCTTAGATCGTTAATTAAAGCGTCGCAAGAATCATTTCGATATCTGAAATCTTGGTCCAAGGGTTCACAATTGCAAAACGTAATATTGGTTTACCTTCATGTGATGAAGGTGGAATAAAGCCAATTTGATCTGCTAACAATTTATCGCTCCACTTTTGGTAATCAGCTTTCTCCCAACCCTTACGAGTGAAGGCCACAATTGATAGCTCTGGTTCGCAAAGTAGTTCTAAATTCGGATGTTGCTTGACTAATTGTGCGGCCTGCTTTGCGACAGCTAATGATTGCTCCATCGCCTCGGTATAAGCATCAACTCCATGCGCCGCAAGAGAGAACCAGAAGGGTAAGCCACGGACGCGTCTTGTTAAGTGAATTGCGTAATCAGAAGGACTCCATGAATCATCATGAAGAGTCTCTAAATAAGAAGCATGTTGGGTGTGCACTTCCTTAGCCAATTTTGGCTCCCGATATACCAGCGCACAGGCATCGAATGGTGCAAACAACCATTTGTGCGGATCGACAATAAAAGAATCTGCTGCTTCGACACCTTTAAAAAGTGGGCGCACCGAAGGAGCACACAAAGCTGCTAGTCCGTATGCCCCATCTACATGGAACCAAATTCCGCGATCATGGGCTGCTTTGCCAACGCTCTTTAAGTTATCGATTATTCCCAAATTTGTTGTTCCGGAGGTAGCCACAACCGCAAAGACTTTTACTTCACCTTGAGAATGCAATTTATCAATCGCAGCTCCGACAGCGTCACCTTGCAGTTTGCCATCTGCATCTGTTGGGATTTTCAATACATCTACATCCATCACATTCGCTGCGCTAACAATTGAGGAATGAGCTTCTGCACTGCAGGCAACTGCAAAACGTCTGACTTCAGGAAATTTCTTGCGCGCTTGTGCTCGTGCAACTACAAGGGCTGAGAGATTTCCAATTGTGCCACCTTGCACAAAAACACCACCCGCAGTTTCCGGCAGACCTGCTAAATCAGAGAGCCAACGCAACGCCTGATTTTCTGCGAATACTGCGCCGGCGCCCTCCTGCCATGATCCGCCATACAGCGCACTTGCCCCAACAACTAAATCAAAGAGGTTTGCAAATTCACTTGGTGCAGATGGAATAAAAGCTAAATTGCGTGGATGGTCTGTTGATATGCAAGCCTTTGCCAAGACTTCAGTAAAGACTTCCAGTGCCTTCTGGCCACCAAGACCTTTTGCAGTAATCGTATTTCCAACTTCATTAAATAAATCTTCAGCTGTCCTAGGTCCATCAAGTGGCGGATCACTCTTCAAACGTTCAAGACTGTATGCCAAGATTTCTTTTGCTAGTGCTTCAACCTCTGGCGTGAATTCATGCATAGAGAAATTTACTTAGCTCGCTTTGCGATTACTTTTATAGTTACTGAAAAATTTTGCTCCTCTGGAGCACATGCAAGCGCTTCTCCGCAGGACTCTCTAGTTGCTATCAATTTTGTGGAACCCAACTTGCTTGCCTTAAAATTCCAGGTGAGACTCGCACATCCAGAACCAGGTCGGGAACAGCCCGGAGGAGCCGTAGGTGAAGGTGCAATAGGTAGAGAGGCAACCTCTCCGATCTGTTTTAAAGAGGCTGATTTTTTGAGCTTGGCAAGGCTCCAATATGAAGAATCAAGTGATAGTGAAAATTGTGAACCTTTGACCACTGAAATTATCTGACCATCATCGGCCCTACTTACGATTTTTGAAGCAGCTTCTGCAGAATTCCCTGAGAAAATCAATGCTAGGCCGATACCTAGGATTACCAAATTCCGATTTTTAATGGTGGCAAAAAATTGCATAGCGAAAGTATAGGACTAGAATTCCCCCATGCGTTTATCCAGAAAAATAGCAGCAGCAATGCTTATCGTATTTACACCACTATCAAGCACCAATTTTGCATTTGCTGGATTAACAGGCGTTCAAGTTTCCAACGGCGTGCGGCCAAAAGTCGTTCTGCCATTAATTGGCGGTACATCTTCTGGAGTTACCGGGCTTCAAGTTTTTGGAAACCCAGCAAATGCACTGCCATTTCCAATAAATTCGGCGTCAACGAAGGCTCCTGTTACGGGCTATGGAATTCAATTTCATGGTGGCAAAGTTATGAATAATACAAGTGGTGTTAACGTTTACATTGTTTGGTATGGCAATTGGGGATCAGATACTGCAAAGACAATAATCCCAACTTTCATTAGAAATTTAAATGATTCACCAAGGTTTAAAATCAACAATACTTACTCAGATGCAAATGGGGTTGCCCTTACCGGAAAGATAAATTTGATCGGTGAATATTCTTATCCAACAACACATTTGGGTACCAGTCTTTCTGATGCAGATATTGCGACTCTGGCAAATGGAGCGCTAGGTCTGGATTCGATTCCAGCTACCTTAGATCCAAATGGAATTTATTTAGTTCTAACAGCAGTTGGTATTTCTGAAACCAGCGGTTTTCTCACGGCATATTGTGGTTGGCATGACTCAACAAATATGAATAACCCAAACCCGGTACCTGAATCCCAAAACATGAAATATTCTTTTGTCGGAAATGCAGGCACGAATAGCGGATGTGTAGCTCAGACTGCAACATCACCTAATAACAACCCAGGTGCCGATGGCATGCTCTCGGTAATTACTCATGAGCTTGAAGAAGCCATCACAGATCCAGATGGAACCGGCTGGTGGGATAACTCCACAGGAATGGAAAACTCAGACAAATGTGCCTGGACATGGGGAACTAGAACTACCACTTCGACAAGTTTGCCACTCGGTACTGCAAACATTATTTCAGCTACTAATAATTCAGCCCTAAACACCGCTACGGTAACTTCTATAACAAATAATTCTGCCAGCAGTAGCGCATTTGCAACACGTGCATTAAGCAATGCAACAACTACAAAGGCTGGAACAACCATCACCTTCACTACATCCGCGAACCACTCAATTGCTCGCGGGGATCTAGTTACGGTAAACAATGGTCTCGCAATGGGTACATATCCAGCAGTTTCTGGGCTGGCAGTAACGGCAACAACTACAAACACTTTTACAGTTTCCGCAGCTACCCCGATAAAAACTGCAGCGCTTACTCTTGCGAATTCAGTTGTAATTTCTACGCGGGCCGGAACAACGGCAACTTTCACAAACACAGGTACAAATAATTTTGCAGTTGGAGATTTGGTTTCAATTGCCGGAACCTCTGCACCCTATAATTTTGCACCACGCGCAATAACTTCCAGGACCAATACCTCATTTACTGTAAGTCTTGCAACAACAGCTGCCGATCTAAAACCAACTGCGCTTTCTTTGACAGCTACAGCCACTCGAGTTGGTACAACTATCACTTACACGGTCTCTGGTAGCCTGCCATTTGCCGCAGGCAATCTAGTAACTATTGCTTCAACTGTTCCGGCATATGCAGTGGCTGCACCAATTGCGATTTCAGCCGTTAACGGATCAACATTCACAATTTCAAGGTCCACGACTGCCGGTACTGCTGCACTAGCAGTTGCTTCAACTGCCACCGGAAGTAAAACTTCAACAACTTCTTACAATTTAACGCTTAATAGATCTAATTACTTGATTCAACAGAACTGGGCAAATAGATCGCGTAGTGGCATCTGCGCAATGTCTTAACGCCAGATTTACCTGATCCAAAAGCTTCTTTTCGTTTACAACAAATCCAAGGATGTTGGTTTACTCTTTAGGCATGAATCAACTCCAACCGCATTGGCGTAAACCCCACGAAGGTGAACATAGATTTCCGGTTTCAGTAGTTGTAGCAATTGTGATTTTTCTCCAATACACACTTCCAAATACTTTGTCGTTGAGTTTTCAAAATTGGATCTGCGTACTTGAAGTTCTGATTCTAATTGCACTTTATGCGGTAAGCCCAGCACGAATTAAAAAACACCACCCACCAACACGATTTATCGGATTCGCTCTTACGACTGTCATGACCATTTCAAATACCGCATCGGCAGTAAAACTTATAGCCGAATTAATATCAGGCGGAATCGGGACTGCAACTCAACTTCTTGCTTCTGGTGGTTCAATCTGGCTTACAAATATTGTGATTTTTAGTCTCTGGTTCTGGGATTTAGATCGAGGCGGACCTGGCGCCCGAGCAGAAGCTAAAAAAGTATGGCCGGATTTTATGTTTCAACAAATGTCAGATCCAGAATATGCACCAAGTGATTGGCATCCGAAATTCTTTGACTATCTCTACTTGTCTTTCACAAACGCAAGTGCATTTAGTCCAACAGATGTCCTGCCACTTACTAGATGGGCAAAGTTACTGATGCTTCTTCAATCAACAACATCACTAGTTGTCGTCGGACTAGTTGTTGCTCGTGGCGTGAATATTCTTCATTGACTTGATATTTGAAAGAATTAACCACCAGCATAAATAACCGGAAATAAGGCACATTAAATTCAGGAATTGAACTTGTGTTCCCTGGTCGTATTCATTAAGCAAAAACGAAGCAATATTTTGCATCAAGAGATTGACCAAAATAATTAGCCCTAATTGCAATTTGGAGAATCCAAGTTCAGCAAAGTGGATTACTAATATTAGACAAAGGGTGACGACAAATGATTGGACCTTCGCATTGCCTCCGAGATTTAGAAATAGCGAGAAGATACTCAAACTTACTAGTAAATCTCTACCTCGACTTTGATTTATAGCCAAAAAGGTTAGAGCGAAGGTAACAATCATCACGAAGTCCTGTGGGTGTGAATATAGCGAAAGAATTGGGCCGATAATGATTGAAATAGCAATCTGGTAATTCTCGGAAGAGAATTTTACTGCCCGCCAGCTCAGTAGCAATATAAATAAAATTGAAGCCAGGTATGTAGCTAGTGAAAACCAACTAGGCAATCTAAATAGATTAATTTGAAGTACATACAAACTTGAAATTGTTTTGTCATGCGATAAACCAATAGATCTATTTGAAATTGCCTGGGCCCAGTTAAACCAACTTGAGTTGTATAGCGCTATCAGATAAAAGACATTAAGCGCTATAACAATCGAAAATGATTGCGCTAGAAATATTAATTTTCTTTTGATTAATAAAAAAAACATAAAAAATATGACTAGATACGGTTTAAGTTCAAAGGCAAAAACTAAAGAAAATGCCGCAAGCCAAGATTGCCATTCTGAAACCTTGCGCTTATAGTTGCTTCTTGTAATCAAAATTAAGGCAAGTACCAATACAATGACTGATCCAATTCCAAGGTTATGTCGTATTGGATAGCTAATTACTGACAAGCAAACGAATACTGCCATCTGTTTTGAACTTAGGCTGATTTTCAATAATTGGACGATTGATTTAACTACAAACCCCAGAAGGAACACGTTTAAAATGAACCAGATATCAAATGCCATCCGATAGGGAATTTTTGCAATTGGGGCGAGCATTAGGGACAAGAGTGGTCCGTTGAGATACGGCATTCCCGGATAAAACAAGTCGTATGCGCTGCGCCCTTCGATGATTGATTTTCCTGAATCCCAAAATCGCTAATCTCAAATGCCCGATATCGAATCAGAATTAGCGAGAGATAAAGCGCACTTATTCCATAGAGGAAGAGAACAATTCTATTTTTGACCATATTTTCGGCAGTATTCCGAGCCAATATCTTTATGGAGATCCCGGACATGTGGGAACTTTAATGCAGATTAAGTGCTCAAGTAATTTTTAGGGAGCTCGATCTCAGAAAAATGAATCGTTTTGACAGGTGCCTAGGAGGCCAATAAACCTGACTGATTCGTGAAATCCCGACTGGATACTTTTGAATCAGGCTCAAAGAGGCAATAGATAACTTCACCTTTTCGTTGTATTTCGAGCAGTACCTGTTTACGCTGTATGGACGTAGGTGTCACCGCTCAACCTCTAGGGTTCGAAATAATTACAGCACCGCATCTCATCGGATCACTCTTCGCAGAGTTTGGACCTAACTCCAAAAGGAATAGTGATCTTTTAATCGAGTCATCGCGTTCCTCTAGAAAATTCGATGAGGTGCTGGGTGATGCGTATTCGCAGATTTACTCTTCTCCTTACAATTTTCTCTCTCGTAGTTGCAATTTGTTCACCACTTTCTGCAGCAGATGCCGCAAAGACCACCCGGCTTACCACCCCAAAGAGCGTCAAGGTCTCGCCCTCTTCTAGCACTTCAGTTTTTGTTGGTTTCAAAAAAGTTCCAGGTGCGCGTTCCTATAAATTGCTTATTTACAAAGCAAATGGCAAAACGCTTATAAAAAGGCCAGTCGTTAAATTAAGAACTGGGCTGAAGATAAAAAAACTTAAAAAAGGATTCCAATATTGGGTCAGCGTTATTGCTGTAAGTAAGACTAAGAAAGTAAAGAACTCATTACCAAGTAAGAAGATAAAATTTAAAGTTGTATCACCAAAAGCTAAGAGCGTCAAAGTCCCAACTCCAACTCCAACTCCAACGCCAACACCTACCCCAACCACGACTCCCACTCCAACTCCCACCCCAACAACTGGTGGGGGCGGTGGTAGCAACGGAGATGGTGGCACTTCACCTTCCGCACCTGCAACAAAATATTTTGTTTCCCCCTTCGGTGACAGCCCCATGAAATACTCACCAATTGCCGGTGATACCGTAACTATCACCGCGCAACTTCAGGACGCAGGCAGTAACGCGGTAAACAGTGCGGGACACACAGTCACCTGGAGTAAGAGCGGAGCTGGTGGAAGTTTTGCAACCACAACTTCACTAACAGACATAAACGGAATTGCAACTGTTGAATTCACTTCTGATAGCACCATAGATGAAACGACGACGATCACTGCTACTGATGAGAGAAACTTAACCGGAACTTCTTACCGTATTCTTTCAAGGGCACCGCCAAGCCCACCGTCCCAGCCCACCATTGCCACTACCTCAACCATCAACGCCGGGCAAGCCAGTGCAGTTATTAACATCACCGGCTCTGGATTTACCGGAAATGAAGTAGTCAATGATTTGACGATTGGCGGCTCTGGTTCTGGTTTAACGATTTACGCGCTCAACTTGGTAACTCAAAATGGATTTTCGATTATTTTTTCCGGAGTTGCCCTAGCTAATGGAACTATCACAATCACGGCAAAGGGAAGTGCTTACACAGCTGCATCAACTCCCAATAGCAATACGCTAACAATTACAGTTACGCCAACAAGCCCACCACCAGACCTAGCGGTATCTATTTCTACGATTGCTGGAATAGTTGCCCCTGTTTATGGAGCAACCCCAGTTGAAACAATTACCGCCAATGCGGAATACAGCGGAACAGTTAGTTGGTCACCAACCCCATCACCAAGTTTTGATGCTTCAACAATTTATACCGCAACAATTACTTTAACCGCCAAAACTGGCTACACCTTAACTGGCGTTATAACTGATTTCTTCACAGTTGCTGGATCAACAACAGATACAAATACTGCAGACAGTGGCGTGATTTCAGCAGTATTCCCAGTTACCGATGTTGCGCCACCATTAACCTTTACCGGAACAACCGTCCCAATCATTGTTGGGAGAGGAACAACTACAGCCGTAGAAACGGCAACTGTTAATTGGCCAATTCTTGCTTATGGTTATGAAACAACAACTCCTACCGGCGCTACTTTCACATTCCAATGGGAATCATCCACAGTCGTAGGTAGTGGCTATAGCCCAATTCCGAGTGCAACTAATCAGCAAATTAGGGCCACATCAGATCTTGTAGGAAGTTACATTCGCGTTGTAGTTAAAGCAAACAAGGTTGGCTATGTTGAGACCTCTACTGCTTCAGTTGGGCTGCCAGTAGCCTTTGAACCAGATTTAACTCCACCAGTTTTAACCGGTGAAAGTGCAACTGCGATCACAGAAACTTCTACAATTCTAAACTTCACGACTGGTGAATCGGGAACTTTCTATTACCTCGTTTACGAGTCAGCTACCGTAGCCCCAGATACGGCAACGATAATTGCGCAGGGTTCTTTAAGCGCGACACTTTTTGCTAAAAGTTCAGCGGCTGCAACTGTTGGAATAAATAGCAGTTTGATAGCTGGCCTTAGCCCTGATACTGCTTACAAGGCATATCTAGTTGTTCAAGATGCAGCCCTGAACACCTCATTAATATCAACAATTCCTTTTAGAACTTCTGCTGCCCTAGTAAGCTCTCTTATTTCTGCCAATAATTTCACAATCGATTTTTGGATTAAGCCGACCACTGGCTTCTTAACGAACCCGCGTAATGAGTTGGTTTCACTCACTCCTCTGGATAAATCTGACCGGATAGATATTTGGTATTCAGATTCAACGTGGACTGTCTATGCAAACCATGGGTATCACAGCGCGCCCGTTATTGCATCACAAGTAGGAGTCTGGCAGCAGATATCTTTGACACGGCAAGGAAGCACCATCAATTTCTATGTTGATGGTACTCGAATAATTTATTTTGACTATGCAGCGGATTTTTCCTCTTTCAAGGGCCTTCTTATTGGACAAGATCCAGCCTATTTTAATCAGTGGGAACTGGTAGGTGATGCAGATGCGCTCGTTACCAATTTGCGAATTGTTGATGGATTTAACCTTCACCCAACCGAATTCACTCCATCTCCTATGCCACTCACTAATGAAACTGGAACTACATTTTTATTAAGTGATGTCATAGATTCAAAAGCTGATACCACGCTAGTTTTGAATGCAAACTCTTACTTCTCTTATATTTATGGAACTGATACGACGCTTCAGGCCCATGGAAGTGCCAACGCAACATCTCAAGAATTACCACCTATTCCGTTTAGCTGTGATGAGAATGGGCTGCGAGTAGGAACAAGTGATCCTTGTCAGGTTGGAGATATTGGTCCTGGCGGAGGTACCGTTTTCTACGCAGCTGCATCTGCATTCACCTCAACGGGGTCAACTTGCGATGTATCTTGTCAGTATTTTGAAGTTGCGACTGCTGGTTGGGCACCTGCCGATCTACATAACTCAAATGCTGGTCTTTCCGACTTAGGTTTACGCGCGTACCCCTCTGATGATCCATTTTTGGTCTGGTCAACTGGTTTCTTAGGTTCTGGCATTGGTGCCGGTACGGCTATTGGAACAGGCAAGAGGAATACTTCACAAGTTATCTCAACGGTGGCAAGTAATTCACCAGCATATGCATTTAATGCTGTGAACTCATACGCTGGCAATAGTGCGACTGACACAACTGGTGAATGGTTTATTCCCTCAGTTGCCGAACTCAACGAGCTCTGTAAATATGCTCGCGGACAGATTACGGGCGATGTAGCAATCCAATGTGCAAGTAGTGGAACTTTAAGAAGATCTCATGTGTTACCAAATGCTGGCTACATTTATGATGTTTATTGGAGTTCTACCCAGGATTTCGTCAATGAAGGCCAAACTCGCAACAGATCTTTTGGTAGTGGTGCTCCTTCTCAATACTATTCAAACTGGGGTGGGCTAGTTCGCCCAATCCGCGCTTTTGGAAATATGGCACCGCCTGCACCATTCTCATCCGCACCCACTCCAATAATTGTAGAGAGTGGGACATCATCTGCTCTAGAAACTGTAACTGTCGGAACTGAAGTTGTTGCATATGGTTATGAGACCACAACTCCTACCGGCGCTACTTTCACATTCCAATGGGAATCATCCACAGTCGTAGGTAGTGGCTACGCCGCCATAACAAATGCAAATAACGAAACATTTACTGCGACATCTGTTCTTGTAAACAGTTATCTTCGAGTTGTAGTTAAGGCTAATAAGAGTGGCTACATTGAAACCTCAACAACATCTGTCGGACTACCAGTAATCGATGTTGTAGCGAAGGTAGCACCACTGTGTCGCAAAGCAATTGGAAATTATGGCCCTTGCGAAGTCGGAGATCGCGGTCCTGGCGGTGGAATTGTCTTCTATGTATCTCCTTCTTACTTTACTTCTGCTGGTTCTGATTGCGGTACAAATTGTTGGGTTCTTGAGGCTGCACCTGCCGGATGGAATAACAGTTCTGGGAGTTACCTACCAGCAAATGATCCCGCATTGGTCTGGTCCGGCATTACAGATACATTAATTGGAACAACGGGAACTGCAATCGGTACCGGATACGCAAATACTTCGAGCATTATCGGTCAAAGCCCGACAAGTGGCTACGCTGCATCAGAATCACGTAGTTATGGTGCTGGTGGAAAAACAGATTGGTACCTACCTTCAAAAGATGAGCTAAATGAACTTTGTAAATATGCCAGAGGCTTAACTACTGGGGTACTTTCTGATCAATGTTCAGAACAGGGTAGTTTGAAGACTGGTACAGATAATTATTTCCAGGGTTTTGTATTAGAAAGTTACAGGTCTTCTTCGGAAGATAACTCGTGGACTATAAAATCTTATTCACAATACTTCGGCACCGGTAATCAATTCTCTTATACGAAAGCATTTACAAATTATTACGTTCGCCCAATTCGCGCCTTTGGAAATTTGGCACCACCACCACCCGTCGCCCCAACAATCACGTCCATAGTTGCAACTAGCGGTCCTGACACCGGATCTGCTCGCGGCCACAAACAGGGCGGAACTTCTGTAACGATTCGCGGAACTGGATTTGCTGATACTGGAACCGTTAGCTTTGGTGATTCGCTAGCAACCGACGTTATTTTC
>Ga0194060_10003395_pt1 | contig 11253 bp, 9 predicted proteins | sample SepL225m_MetaG_FD_163427 | JGI IMG/M metagenome (GOLD analysis project Ga0194060, IMG submission 163427) | Anoxic zone freshwater microbial communities from boreal shield lake in IISD Experimental Lakes Area, Ontario, Canada - Sep2016-L222-5m | ecosystem: Environmental > Aquatic > Freshwater >... | reverse complement strand
CTCTGTAAGTGACATTTGTTTTTGTTTTTGTTTGTTGTAGTGACTTCCTGCGCGTTGGCTACGAGATAAAACGAGCAGGGGGCGAGCGGCGAGCACCCAGCTCGCGCCCCCTGCGGTCGAATGGTCTGTAATTCTCCGGCGGCATGGGCTCAATCCAGCTTTGGCATCCGCTCGCCAAACTCGAGGGCAAATTGGTTGAGCGCCTCGCTCCAGTTGGGGATCGGCATCGTCCACCTCTTGGCAATTCGCTCCAAGGCCAAATAATACAGCTTGACCAGCGATTCCGAGTGGGGAAAAACACCCCGGTTCTTGCTGATCTTGCGCAGCGACCGATTCACCGACTCAATGGCGTTGGTCGTATAGATCGCCTTGCGGATCTGCGCCGGGTACTTCAGAAACGTGATCAGCTCCGGCCAATGCGTCCGCCAGCTCTTGCTAATCGTAGGGTATTTCCGATCCCACTTCTGCTCAAAGGCTCGCAACGCCTGCTCCGCCTCGGCCTCCGTGGCCGCACGATAAATCGGCTTCAAATCCGCCGCCACCGCTTTGCGTTCCTTCCACCCCACGTAGCTCAGCGAATGCCGCACCATATGCACCAAGCACAACTGCACCTGGGTCGCTGGAAAGACCACCTCCATCGCTTCGGGAAAGCCCTTGATCCCATCCACGCAGCCAATGAAGATGTCGCGTACCCCGCGATTCTTCAACTCGGTCAGCACATGCTGCCAAAACTTGGCCCCTTCCGTACTGGCCACCCACATCCCCAGCACCTCCTTGTGCCCAGCGATCGTGATCCCCAGCGCCAGATACACCGCCACCTTGGCCACCTGCCCATTGTCCCGCACTTTGCCCCACAGCGCGTCAAAATAGACAATCGGGTAAACCTCCTCCAACGGCCGGTTCTGCCAGACCTGCACATCGGCGCACACCGCGTCGGTCACTTGCGACACCAGGGCCGGCGACACCTCCACCCCGTAAATCTCCAACAAGTGCCCTTCGATCTCCCGGGTCGTCAGACCCCGCGAATACAGACTGATGATCGCCTGGTCAAAGCCTTCGAAGCGCCGTTGCCCCTTGGTCACGATCTGCGGCTCAAAACTCCCGTTGCGGTCCCGCGGCGTCGCTAGCTCCAGGTTGCCAAACTCGCCCTTCAGCGTCTTGGGGCTCGCGCCGTTGCGCGAGTTGCCCGAGTTCCTCCCCGCCGGGTCGTGCTTGCCGTAGCCCAAATGCACCGTCAACTCCGCCCCCATCGCTTTCTCCAGCAGTCGCTTCTGCAATTGCTTGAGCAATCCATTCTGGCCCAATAAATCTTCGGGCTTCTGGTAATCTTTAAGTAGTTCGTTCAACACTTCATCGGTAATGGCCATATTCATCTATCCTCTCATTTGGCCACTTACACGAATTGCAATATAGTTCCATTTGGCGGCACGTTTACGTCCTTCCGCGAGCTGGGTTTGGCTCACAAACAGTTCCATTTCCTTCAACAGGCCTTTCGCTTCCTTGCTGCCGCTCTCGGCAGCGAGGGTGGTCCATTGGCATGCCGTTACGGTGTGACCATTTGCTGCCGTGTCAGAGGTTCCTTGAGCTCAATCAAGCCCGGGTGCAGCTCTTCGGCACCGGAGGCGCACAAGTGCTCCAAAGCGCACATCGCCGCCCTGACCCACTCCCGCCGAAAAGTTTCAGGTTGAAAATCATGGTAGAGTCCGAACAACCAATCCGCTGCGTCTGACTCGCATGTGGTTCCTAATCGTTGAAAAATCGCTTTGCCTAGAATTCTCTTCAAAATCCACCCGGTGATGGACACCCTTGGTGTTCGGTTGGCAGTTGGTGTTGCCAGACCCGCATGCGCGGGCGGCGGCCAACCCGGGGAATGTTGTCCGACCATCTCGCGGCGAACTCGTTGTTCCTCGGCTACCAGCTTCTCATACAGCGTCGGGGCGGATGCGACATCCGCAGCGTCCGGCGAGGCAGCGCTGAGAACCAGCCGACTGAATAAGTAGAAAAGGTCGGACACAGAATCGTGGGTATCCTTTCCTTGCAACTGTGCCCACGAGACGAACCGGACAGCGGCGCGAACGAACGCAGGGCCGAGCGCCAGGCTGTTCTGGATCAAGACCAGAAGCCTGCGCTCGTCACCGTGGTCGGTGATGCCATGACCTCTTCTTTCCGGCCAGGCATAGGCATTCAACATCACCCAACTGGCAAAAAGACGAATGATGCGGTCAGGGCGTTCTTGCGCTTGTAGATCCACGGTTAAGGTTAGGAACTCGCATAGCATACCAGGCCAGACACCCAGCGGGCGGGGAACTCGGCCAGTCCGGAGGATTTCGGCAAGAGCCTCGAGGTTAGGAGCATGGTCCGGCCCGCCTTCTGCTCGGGACATCGTGTCGAGTAACGCATCGTCCATTTCGTTGCGGATAAGCCAGAGCAGTTCCAAACGGTCCGGATCTGCTTGCACGGCTTTTTCGTCCAGGGGCGGGCCAGGCGGGCCGAACGGGACCGGGGGGGCTCGAAGAAACTTCCGGAACAGCCCCAAGGCCACGGCTACCATCGGCACGATTGGCAGCAGCAATATCCCAAGAACGCACCGCCCCACGGTGCCCAGCGGCCCAAACAGAGCCCAGACCAGGTAAAGACAAGCAGCAGCGATCAGCAGAACCGCACTTAACTGAAAGCAGGATTTGATGGTAGGCCAGAGCAGGTGGAGTCGCCAACGGTCTCCGGTCTTGATTCTCCTGCGTAACCCTTCGGAGAGGAAGCCGCCCAGAACCGTCGCGCCCACCAGCGCAAGCAACAAACCTTGTCCCGCGAGGCTGATCTGTCCTTCGGAAACCCAGAACCGGTAAAGTGTCACTGCGCCTAGAAAGCCGCCGAGCGTAAGAATTAACCAAACCGGCTCGGGTTCGTAGGAATTCATCCCCACAGCTCCTGCATCCCGCGATTCGTCCGTAACGTTGAGGGGGCAGCGTTCCAGAAATACCCAGGCGCCGATCCAACCCACCACCGGCAAAAGCGCCAGCGCAGTCAGAAGGCATCGCTCTACGGAAGTGATTCGCCCCTTGAAGATCCAGACTTCGCGGACAAAGGCTGCGCTGACCAACTCGCAAAGGATGAGAAGCAGCATGTAGTTCATGGTAGCGGGTTGATCACTTAACTCATTTGGTTTCTGGCGGGCCCGCTTATAATTGACGCCGGATGGGTGGAATTCGGGTTTAGCGAGAGGCAGGGCTCGGCGGAACATTCGTCCCATTCGGTCCCGAAAGCCTGCTTTCGTCGTGCGCGTCGAACCGCTCCGGCTTTTCCTTCGATGTGCCCGGGAGCGGTGAGGCAGCCTGCCGCGCGAGGAGCTGATTGACGAGGGATTCGTGGCCGGCGTCCACCTCCGTCTGGTTGGCCGGTTTAGGCCAGACGATGTCCCTAACCTGCTCCCAGTAGGATGGGTTTCCGTCAGACGCGGGGTCGCCGCCGTCGTCTTGGCCGTTCCGACCCACGCTGTAGAGCGTGAATGTGCCGTCCTCGTTCCGGCTGTAATGCAGCGACTGGCCGTTCATCGGGTCACGCGGCAGTGCCGCCAGGAACTCCGGCACAAGCTGCCCCAGGCCGGCGGGATAACGGCCGTGCTTGAGCCGGTGGCGTTCGAGGGCGATGGCGGCGAGGACCAGGCTTCGCTGGGCCTCGATGCCCGCATACCTCGCCATGAGCTTGGGGTAGAGCAATACACCGCTATATTCGTTGAAGTCGGTCAGCCAGGGTACCCGGCCCTTTAGCCGCGTGACATTCGTTTCCGCTTCGCACAACGGAACCAGCCATGCACGCTGCTCCACCGCGGTGCGCAGTAACGTGCGAAATGTCTCAATTTGCTGGAGCACCACCTTTTCGACCTGATAATGTCCCCAGATCCGAAAGGCCCACCAGCGCGGGTAGCGATCCCAGGCCGCCTTAATGCCCTCTTGGGGATCGCGGCAGCACAGCTTAAGGATCCCGATAAAGCTGTCCGGAACTTCGCCTCCGGAACCGCTCAGGCTGGCGGAGAATCTGTCGTAATCCTCCCGCGAAAGATGCCGCAGCATGTCCAACTGCTCCGCCGCTTCAAGATCGAGCGTCGCATCTCCGAGCGCAGGCAGGTCCAGTTCCAGCCAGGCCTCCTGCAACGCGGCGAGGTCGGCGTCGTTCCAGCCCTGGAACTGCAACACCTCCCACGTCGTGGCGCTCATTATCATGGCGATGGGGATACGTATCAACTGCGTCAAGAGGATCGGCTCATGATTCCAGCGCGCGGCCAGATGCACCCCGGCGATGGTGTCGGCCAGAGCGAGTCCCGGTCGGCCGTCGTGGAGTTGGAGCAGGGCATCCCGCCCCAGGAGCTCCACTATGGAATTGGCGATCCCGAGATGCGGCAGTCGCACTCGGGGACCGTCCTCATATCGCACCGCGAACTCGAGCACCGGCGCCTCCAACGCACCGCGCAAGGCGGCGATGCCCGCCGCGTTTGTACCGAGAAACACCCGCAGCTCCGGCCACAAGTTTGTCCGTTCGTCGGACGGCATCTCGGGCTGAATCCAGTCCACCCGGCGGGTGCCCGCAGCCAGGTGTATCACCCCCGAAAACCGAATTGCGGCAGGCACTGACGGCAACTGACGCAGCAGGTTCGTCAGCGCCGGGCCACCGCTGACCACGTTCGTCAGTGGCCTTGGCCTCGCCTCGGCCAGGGTCTTGAAATGACCCGCGGCTCGGAGCTCCGCCTGGTAGCATTCGAGTGCCGCGCGGTGAAAGCAGCCCATGAAAAGCGGCGGCAGCAGAACCACCGTCAGCAGCACCAGCGGGAACAGCAAAAGCACGCGGCGAATCATGGGTGTGAGCGGATTCTCGTGGCCGTCTTCATCCAGGTCGTTTCGATTTAGCTAATTTACTTGTTAGCTGGGTTCCGCGGATCGGCCGACTGCGGCGCAGGCGCGGGGGCCGGCGGATTGTTTGGCATCAACTTGATTTTCCCGATGATCTGCCGCGCCCCGGCGATGAGTGGCTCGCTCGCGTCATACAAGACGGCCTGCCAAACTCTTCCGCCTGCCGCCCAGAACCAGCAGGCGTATTTCATGGTCCCGAAGTCACGGTCGCGGTAGTTGGCCGTCAGGAGCACTTCGGTGACCTTCCAAGAACCCAAGGTGACTTGGTTGGTTGCGGCGCTCAGCCGCTTGAGCGTGGGCAATCCCTTGAAAATCTGCATCTGCACCCCCGCGAGCATGCCAGCCAACTGGGCGATCTGGTCCTGCGCATTGGTTTTGGCCATGTATCGCGCCGCCGGGCACTGCATGAGGAAAAGCGGCGACCAAGGTCCGTCCGGCCGACCCCACGACACGACGAGCCAGCCCGACTCCGCGTTTGTTTCCACCGTCACATCCGCGTCGAGGGTGAGTGTCAAGTCGTGGTAGGGAACGTCTTTCGCCAGAGCGGTCAGCCCAGCCCAGCCCACCAGCATAGCCGTGAGAAGTTGCTTCATGACTTTCCGCAGTTGCGAGGGAACTGGTTGTGTAGGGCACTCATGGATCTATCGGTTGTTGGTGGATGGGGCAAGCTGGTAACGATGAGGATCATATCACCGTCGCAGTGTTCGGATAGAATCACTTAGGCCCCGGAAATTCTGGCGCGGATGGGACCGCTGAAGGCAGGCTGCCCGGAGGCGCGTTCACCTCGGCAGTGGTGGCAGCAGTGAAGAGAGTGACTTCACCCTGGGAAGCGCCGCCGCTGCCCACGGCCCAGTAGCGGCCGTCGGGTGAGAAAGCCACCGTCCAGGCAACGCCCGGAGCATCGTAGCGGAAGATTTCCTGCCCGGTCGCCACGTTCCATAGCTTGGCCGTGCCGTCCCAACTGGCGGAGGCGATAGTTCTGCCATCAGGTGAAAAGGTTACCCCATAGATGGTGTCATTGTGAGCGCGAACCGTCCATTTGACTTGCTTGGTGGCCAAGTCAATGAGGCGCACCGAAACAGCATCCTTAGTCTTAGCTGCCAGCAATCGTCCGTCCGGCGAAAGAGCGAGCGTGTGCCCATCCTCAGGCAAACACCACTGCTCGCGGCCGGTCTCGGGATCGAGGCAGACGATCTCGCGAAAACTGCCGGATAGCAGGCCTCGGCCGTCAGGGGTAAACACCAGGGAACCAATGCTGGATTTGCGCATCTGAACCACAAGGCGTTCGCGCTTCTGAGCGACGTCCCACAGGCGGATCTTCGGATCATTCGCAGGGCCTCCAGAAGCCAAAGTGCGGCTATCCGGCGAAAAGGCCAGACTGGCAACCGTGTCTAAGTGTCCTTTAAGCACCGTTAACTTACGCCACGAGCCTGCCTCCCACAGCGTAACCAGTTGGTCCCCGCCACCAGCGGCCAACAACCTGCCGTTCGGGGACCAGGCGAGCAACGTATCACCGTTCCGGTAGTCGGGCAGGCAGAAGGCAGGCTCTGCCGAACCCACCTTGAGAAGTGCGACGCCCTTGCCGCCGCTGCCCAGGTAACTTCCATCTGGAGAAAAGCGCACAGAGAAGCCCTCGAGGCCAGGTGGCATGCGAAGAGCCTGAGGCTGCTCGGCTGCCCAGACTTTCACGGTCTTGTCCCAACTGGCCGTGGTCAGACGGCGGCCTGTCGGGTCAAAAGCGATTGACCAAATGGGGCCGGTATGACCTTTAAGCTCGTGGACTTCCCTGCCGATGACGTAGTCCCACAATTTGATCGTTTGATCCAAGCCAGCCGTCGCGAGAGTTTCGCCGGCTGGCGAGAAGGCCAGCGCGAAGACTGGGCCGCGATGCCCTTGCAGTTTGGCGGTTTCGTGGCCCGTCGCGGGGTCGAGTATTTTCAAGAGCGTCTCCCGGCGACGCAAATCCCCACCGCCCAGCGCCAAACGATCGCCGGCGGATGAAAACCCAAGGGCCAGCACCGGAACTTGAAAGTTGCCCAAGACCTGCCGCTGGGTGCCCGCAGGCAAATCCCAGAGGATAACCTCACCGGCCACACTCGCGCTAACCAGGCTCTTTCCGTCGCGCGCAAAAGCCAGGGCCTGGACCCCCGCCTGATGTCCGGAGAGCGTCGCAGTTTCTCTGCGCTCAGCGGCATTCCACACCTTAACCGCCGCTGGAAACACCACCGAGTCAATGAAGCGACTGAAAGGGTTTCCGGAGCCGCTGGCCAGTCTGGCGCTGCCGGCAGCCAGCCAGCGGCCATCCGGGCTGAAGGCCACGGCGCCCACACCGTTAGTAAGCTTGCCCAAAACGGTGAGTTGCTTGCAACTGCGCGCATCCCACAGCCGAACTGTCCCGTCTCGGCCCCCGGTGACCATCGTCCTGCCATCCGGGGAAAAGGCCACAGCGCTGACCCCGATTGAGCGGCCCTCCAGCACGCCGGCCTGGACTCCGGACGCAGCGTCCCACAACCGGGCTTTGCCGTCATCTCCGCCGCTGAGCAGCCAGCGGCCATCCGGCGCGAACGCCACAGCGCGCACTCGGTTGGAATGGCCGGTGAGAGTCAGTTGCTCGCTGTGACAGAGCCGCCACAAGTAATACCATTCGAAGCCGCGCAAGTCCTCCTGGCCCGGCTGGGGCCGGTAGCGCTCCAGTGCTGCCAGGGCGCCTGCGAGGTCGCCGCTCTGCCATGTCTTCAGCCCCGTGTTCATCTCCGAGGCGTAGAGTTGGCGCCCGATCTGCCTGGCTTGTTCCTCGGCGGTAGCGCGCAGTCCCTCGGCCCGGCTTCGCTCTTGCTCCGCCCGCTGGCGCATTTGAGCCTCCTTCTGACGCGCAGACTCGGCCGACCGCTGGGCCTGTGCCGCGACTCCCGCCTGCCACAAACTGACCACCAGCCCGGCCACCAGCGCCAAGGTCAGCGCGGTCGCTGTGGCCAGCCCCGCCTTATGACGGTGAACGAATTTCCCCGCCAGGTAGAAGGCGTCCGGCGCCGCCGCCGTCACTGGCTCCTGGTTCAAGTGCCGCGCCACATCCGTGGCGAGCGCGTCGGGCGTTTCGTATCGCCGCTGGCGATCTTTCTCCAGGCACTTCATGACGATCCAATCCAGATCGCCCCGCAGCAGACGTCTCAACGCCGTTGGCTGAGTTCGCCGTCGCTGGGCAACTTCGGTCAGCTTCCCGCCCAGCGTTTGCAAACGCGTCGAGGGCTTGGACGGCTCAGTTTCCCGGAACATGCGGCGAAGCTCGTCCAAAGCCACTCGGGCGAGGGTTTCTTTGTCGAATGGGGTGACTCCGGTCAACAGCTCATAAAGCAGCACACCAAGCGAGTAGATGTCGCTGCGGGTGTCGATGTCCAGGCCGCTCAACTCCGCCTGTTCGGGGCTCATGTAAGCCGGCGTGCCAATCATGTGCTGAAAGGCGGTAAAGAGCGTCTTCTGCGTGAGCTTCTGCCCAAGCGCCTTGGCCACCCCAAAATCAATTACCTTCGGCACTGGCTCGCCATCGTGGAGCGTCACCAATACGTTCGTCGGCTTGAGGTCGCGGTGGATGATGCCTTTCTGATGCGCGTGCTGCACCGCGTGACAGACCTTCATGAACAGTTGCAGCCGCTCGGCGGTTGGCAGCTTCTTCTGGTCACAGTAGTCGGTGATTGGAATTCCGTTGACCAGTTCCATGACGAAGTAAGGCCGTCCGGCTTCGGTTGAACCGCCATCGAGGATGTTGGCAATACCGGGATGATCCATCAGGGCCAACGCCTGGCGCTCGGCTTCAAACCGGGCGATCACCTCCTTTGTGTCCATGCCCGCCTTGATAATCTTCAAAGCCACTTTCCGTTGCACCGGCTCGACCTGCTCGGCCATATAAACCACCCCAAACCCGCCTTCCCCGATCTTCTGCAGCAGCTTGTAACGGCCGATCATCGTACCGGTGCGCTCGATCAAGAAGTCGGATGCCGGAAGGGGGATTGTGTGCTCAAGGAAATCGCCGGCTCTGGCGTACGCAGCCAGCAGCGATTCCACCTCATGCCGAAGCGCAGGGTTGTCGGCGCAGGCACCGGCCACATAAGCAGCGCGTTCGGCTGCATTCGTCAACCGCAAGGCTTCAGCGAAGATGTCTTTCGCGTTATGTTCTGGGAGGCTCATGTTGTAGTTCTCCAATCCACATCAGCCGCCCGTTGAAAGATGCGCCCGTCTTCATGACTATATTCTCCCCACGCCAGCGGAGCCAGAATCATGGTGCCCCGAAGGCGTGAGTTCACCGTGGTCTTCAGCAGCTTCCCTCGCGGGAGGCTTTCCGTACCGCTCCGACAAATCTGATCCAGTTTCATAGGCTCGCTTACCATTCACGGGGCTCAGCCCGTTTGACCCCATCCCCACCTTACTCGCCTATACCTGCGCTATTGCCCCCCAATTCCCCTCAGGTAATTACAGGAAGTTTAACTCGGGGCATTCCGGCTCTTCTGGATGTCCCGAAAGAGCCAGGCGCGGGCGAAGGCCCACTGGCGTTCGACGGTGGCGACGGAGATACCGAGTTCTTTGGCGGCTTGCTCCTGGGTCAATCCGACAAAGAACAGGAGCTTCACCAGCTCAGCGGCGCGGGGTTCGGACTCAGCGAACCGGGTCAGTGCTTCGTCCAATGCCAGCAGTTCGTCATCGGGCAGAGGCGCGGCCAATTCCACGTGCTCAATGTCCACCCGTTCCAGGTTGCCGCCGTGCTTGAGCCGCTTCTTGCGCCGGGCGGCCTCGACGAGGATCCGCCGCATGGCTTCGCCAGCCGCGGCGAAGAAATAGGCTCGGCTGGGAAACCGCGCGCCCTCGCCAATCCCCAGGCGTAACCAGGCCTCATGCACCAGCGCGGTGGGTTGGAGAGTCTGTCCGGGAGCTTCGTGGGCCATCTTGCAGGCAGCCAGTGTGCGCCACTCGTGGTACACATGGAACAAGAATTCCTCCGCAGCACGCGCATCGCCCTCGCGCATCGCCTCGATCAATCGAGTGATTTCCCCCGCCCCAGACTTCCCTGCCGACTCCGCCCTGGTAGTCATAAATCGAACCTAACCCACTTTCCGCAGTTGGCAATGGAAAGACAAGTCAATCATTGAAAATGTTCATCGATAAGACTGCGGGGCTTCATCAAGCTCGGCACCAGGGTGGGCGGGCAGTTCCTGCACACGGTTAGCCCGGTTTAGTCCACAGCTTAAAGGTGCGATTATTGAGAATGTAATGTGCGCCTCACCTGCCGCGATAGTTAACGGCGTAAGTCGAAAGATGCCAATACTGTACGCAATCAACGTCAGGTACTCGCCGGGCCCACGTCGTCTATGTATGGGGCAGATAGGCGCCCTCAAAGCCAGATTGCTAACGCCGTAAGTCTTTGAATATCAAATCCTTGTGCGATCCACGTCAGACCGCCCCCAGACCAGTACCAGACCAGCCCCAGGCCACCACCAGACTGCTTCTTCTGCATTCCGCCTTTTGCATTCAAGTGGCCAATATCTTCTCCAGCCGTTGGCAGAGGTCCTTTAATCCTGCCGGGCTGTCGCCGCCGCCCTGTTCGGTGATCGCCCAGCCGTGGTAGCCGATGTCGTCAACGGCCTTCATGACCGGCGGGCTGTGAGACTCGTCCACGCAGCGCGCGGCCTCCGGCGGGCTCAGCAGAAGACCTGGAATACCGCTGCCGCCCGCTATCAAACCAAGCCCTCGCTCGGCCAGAGCGGCCCATGACCGGCCTCCAACTCTTCGTCCGCCTCAACGCCAACCTCGCACGGTTAGGCCAGGAAGCGATCACCACCCGGACTGCCCACCCCACGTTCGACGCCCTGACCCCGCAGAACATGGTCATGACCAACGCCGCTGGCGTGGTCGCCATCAAGCTGACCTGCCCCACGAGCGCGGGCGAGACCACCGGCCTGCGCGCCTGGGCACCTCTCCCCTTCGGCAGGGGAGAGGGAGAAGCCTCGGCAGCTTTGGGTGTAGTGTATGCTGCGGACTCCCCAGTAAGCGGTTCTTTTTTCGTGTGGTGGTTTGAAACGCCGTTCTTAGGTTGGGCTGGACTTCAGAACGCAGGGCTTCGGCGCTGGCCATCAAGGTCGGCAACCTTCCTACTCACTCACGCTGGTTTTCCGGCAGCGCTGGCTTCTTCCATGGGCTCACCGTCCGAATCCCCGCCTAAATCGGGCTCGCTGCTTCCCGTCGGCCCGCTGCCGGATGGCTCGGTGTGCCCGTGATATTCGTTCAATTTGTTCCGCAGCGTTCGCACGCTGATGTCGAGCACCTTGGCCGCCTGCGTCCGGTTGTTGTGACACCGTTCGAG
>Ga0194060_10003394_pt1 | contig 11255 bp, 10 predicted proteins | sample SepL225m_MetaG_FD_163427 | JGI IMG/M metagenome (GOLD analysis project Ga0194060, IMG submission 163427) | Anoxic zone freshwater microbial communities from boreal shield lake in IISD Experimental Lakes Area, Ontario, Canada - Sep2016-L222-5m | ecosystem: Environmental > Aquatic > Freshwater >... | reverse complement strand
GCCGCGGCTCCGGCCCCGGATTTGGGAGGGGAGGCGGGGTCGGACCAGGCCCGGGTCTCGACGCCGGCGGCGGACGAGGGATGCGTCGGCCAACCGCGTTTTATCCGGTCGTCGTCCAGGGCCGCGTCAGGGCGATGGTGCTGGTTCCGCCCAACGCGCCTCTGGCCGTGGTGATTCGTCAGGTCGCGCCGGTCGGGTTGGCCATCGCAACCCTCCTCGTGGTCGTCGGAACGATGCTGGCGAGCGTGTTCATTTTCAGGCCAGCACACAAGCGACTCGGCCAACTTGAGGAGACCGCCCGGCGTTTCGGCACCGGCGAGGCGACCGCCCGTGCACCCGAGACCGGGGGCGACGAAATTGCGGCCGTGGCACGTGCGTTTAACCGCATGGCCGGCGACCTGAACGTTCGTGCCGAGGCTCTGAGGGCGGCCGATCACGAGCGCCGCCAACTGCTGGCCGATGTGTCTCACGAACTGATGACGCCGCTCACCGCGATTCGCGGCTACCTCGAAACGCTGGCGATGGCGGAACTGGATCTCAACGCCGACACGCGCCATCGGTACCTCGGGATTGTCCGCGAGGAAACCGCGCGGCTCGAACGCCTGATCGGCGACCTGATGGATCTGGCGCGGCTCGAAGCGGGAGGCGGGGTCCTGGCTCGCACCACGATTCCGGTCGAGGAATTGTTTCGCCGTGTGACCCAACGCCACCGACGCGACGCCGATCTCAAGGGCGTGACGCTGACGTGCCGCATCGACCCGCCGTTGATGACGGTCCATGTCGATCCGGTGCGGATGGAGCAGGCGCTTCAGAATCTCGCGGCCAACGCGCTGCGGCACACCGGATCGGGCGGCAGCATCGACCTTGGGGCCGTGGCTCGTCCCGACGGCGCCGTGCTGTCGGTCCGCGACACCGGCGAAGGGATTCCGGCCGAGCATCTCGAACACGTGTTCGACCGGTTCTACAAGGCCGACACCTCGCGGGCAGGCGATCGGCGGGGCAGTGGCCTGGGACTCTCCATCGTCAAGGCCATCGTCGAGCGTCACGCAGGCCGCGTCACGGTGCGAAGTCAGGAAGGGCTGGAAACCGTGTTCGATATCGTGTTGCCGCAACTGTAGTCGACAGGTCGCCGGCAACGGCGGAGGAGAGGCGATGGGAACGCAATTCGGGTTCGGAGCCCAGCCCACGGTGCTGCGCTGTGGGCGGTGCGGCAAGGCCGTCGACTGGCAGGACGCCAGGCTCCAGGTGGTGTGCGGGTGCCGCGGCCGGCTCGATCTGCCGCCGGTGATGGTGCGTGAGGCCATCGACGATGACCGGTCGGCGGTGATGGACTTGTTTCGGCGCACCTTTGGCCGCTCGAAATTCGTCGCATTTGGCAGCTTGCTCGCGCTCGACGACGCCCCGGCGCTGGTCGCGGTGATGAAGAACGAGCTGGGTGGAGCGCTTGCCTACAGGCTGCGGGGCGATGGACTGCAGATCGTCGCGTTGGCGACCGACACGATGTGGCAACGATCGGGAGTCGGGGGGTATCTGGTGGCCGAGGTCGAACTGCTTGCGCGCCGTCTTGGCCTGCCCAGAGTCGTGTTCTGCACCAGCAACGACAACGTGCCGTCGTTGTACTTCTATCAGCGGCGGGGCTATCAACTCACCGAGGTGGTGGTGGGGGCGCTCGTCCCTCACAATCCGCCGCCCGACAATCTGGGTTTTGCGGGCATCGAAGTGAGGGACGAGATTCGCCTCGAGAAAATTCTCACATCCCGATCTTCTCCAGCGCATTCCTGATTTCGGCGTCCGTTTTCAGTTCGCTCGTCACCGAGAACTCGCCGAATCCGGTGGCCAGCGATCGGGCGAGCATCCGCTCGACCTCGTTGTTGATGACACCCGACAGCGTCACCCGCCCGTGCTCCACGAGCACGTGGATCGGCGGATTGCTCATCGTCGCGTACTGCCAGAACGCCGAGTTGCCGTAGATCGCTCGCGCGATCACGTACCGAAGCCGGTCGTCCTCGACTGAAACCGGCAGGACCGCGATCATGTTGTCGACGCGTTTGACGCCTTTGACCCTCGCGACGCGATCTTCGATGTCGGCCCGTTTGAACGGCATCGTGACTTTGCCGACCAGTGTGACCATCCCTTGATCGACCGACGCGCTGACGTCGTCGAAAATCGTGAATCGCACATACCCGAGGACCGCGTCCGACAGGTCCTTGAACACCTCGAGGTCTTTGCGAGCGTCCTGTGCGAAGGATGGAGACGCGACCAGCGCGACCAGCATCAGACCTGTTGCGATGTGGCGAAGAGGTTTTAACACTCGAGTTCCTTCCTGGGGCGAGAGGCCTCCACGCGTGCCGGAACCCGCTGCGGCGACGACACCGAACAGGCCGGGCAGCCAGGAGGCGCGCCCGCTTCTCCTTTTACAAAGGGCGTGCCAATGCGAACCACTGGAATTTGGCTGAAATAGCCCCGGATTTCGGGATTTGTCTCTCGCGTCCGACCTCTCGGGGAGACAAGGGAGGACAGCGCCAGATGGAGGCTGGCTCTTCAGGGTGGATCGCGCCAGATGAAGGCTGGGTCTTCAGACCCGGCAGATCCGGCTTCAGACCTACAGCAGGACAACCGTCAGAATGCCGGCTCCGACCAGGAACACCTGACGAACCGCGCCGCTATCGAGCGGGCCGCGGTGCAGACTGGGAATCAGATCCGACATGGCGATGTACAGGAAACTCGACGCCGCGATGGGCAGGAAGTACGGCAGCAGATGGGGCAGTCGATCGATCGCCAGATACGCCGCCAGCACGCCGATCGAGGCTGCAGTTCCCGACAGCACGTTGAGCCAGAGGGCCCTGGTCCGGGAGTAGCCTGCGTGGAGGAGGATGGCGAAGTCGCCCACCTGCTGGGGAATTTCGTGTGCGGCGACGGCCAGCGCCGTGGTGACGCCCAGTGGAATCGCCACGTAGGTCGCGGCGGCAATCATCGCTCCGTCGATCAGGTTGTGGACACCGTGGCCGATCAGAATCAACGGCGCCGCCGCATCGTGGGACTCGCAGTGGTCTTGGTGGCAGTGATGCCACAATACGAGTTTTTCGAGGATGAAGAAGATCAGGATGCCGCCCAGCAGCGTCCCGAACACCGGCGTCGACGGAAGCGTTCGCAGCGCCTCAGGCAGCACGTCCAGCAGGGCCACGCCGAGCAGCGTGCCGACCGCGTAGCTGACGAGCCACGGAACCAGCTTGGCGCGTGCTGACGCCGGAAACAGCAGCAGCAGGGCACCGAGCGCGATGCCACCCACGCTTCCAAGAATGGCGAGGCCGACGGCAATCAGCAGCACAGACATCGCCGAGGATTCTATCAGGAGACCGACGCCTCTCTATCGAGCAGGTTCGGGATTCCCCGCCACATCGCTTCGCCGATCAACGTGCGGCACCGGTGTGTCGGCGACCCGGAAGCTCAGCCGGTAGCGACCGACCTGGAGACCGCCAGCCGCCAGCGGCACTTCGAACGGCGACTCCGCGCCGGGGGCCAGCGCGCCTTGCGCCACCACGGCCGAGGTGGCGCCGATGTACTGGCCGCGCCGGTCGAAGAGAAACGCGACGGCCTGGAGACCATCGACTCGATGTCCCGTCAACGGATTCTTGACCAGGCCGCGGATGGTCACGCGGTCGCCGTCTCGCGCCGAATCCAGCGACATCAACTCAAGTGACGAGCCGGCACCTGCCGCCTGCTTCGATTCGGGTGCCACAGGGCGTTGCTGCCCACCCATCACGACGGCCGAACCGACCGCGACCATCACCACCAACGCGACCGAACCGCTCGCCACCGCCAGTCGCCTCGTCCCGCGCGCGGGAGCCTCGGCGTGAACGGCAGAACGTCGCGCGTCGGATCGTCCGGTTTCGACATCGGACCGTGACGCGTGCTCGTCGCCGGTCGAGGTGGCTGGCGAAGCGAGGCGGCCAAAGCCATCGTCGGGCGTTCCAGTCGCGTGGGCACCAGGCGACATAGCCGCCCACTCCTGCTCTGTCGAGGATTCTTCGGTTTGCCACGAGGCGCAGGATGTGGGGACCGTCGGTTCGGTGTGCTGGCGGCGGTTCAGTCGGAGTGCGCGCCACGCAATCACCGACATGGTGGCAGCCATGGTCAATGAAGCAACCGTGACGGCGACCAGGAATCCATCGATCATGACGCAACGCTCCTCAACCCAAAGGTTCTGCCGTCTGGCTCACGAGCCCGGCAAAGCTCTTTTCGGCCGATCGGTGCCCAAACTTGCGGGTCGACAGCCGATGCCCGCCAATTACGTGCGCTCGCCGTTCCGCCGTCGCATCTCGGTCGGGTCCGCCCCCCGGTGCCAGACCGCCTCCTCTGCATCGGCCCGTTTTCCCTGTGTCAGTTTGTCCCCGGTCGGTCGGGGCCGCCCCCTGTGCCAGACCGCCTGCTCCGTGTCGGCCCGCCGGGGCCGCGGTGGTTGGGCGAGGCGCCCGCTGCCGAACCCTCGCCGAAGGTAAGATGGATGCCGCCATGAAATCTCTTTTTCGTTTTCGCCGTTCGCGCGGACCCGTCGATCTGGCGGTCGACATGGCCGGTGTTCGGATGGGAGAGCGGATCATCCAGGTTGGAACCGGCGATCCACGCGTGTTCGCTCTGGCTTCGTCGAAGGTCGGCCTCACCGGTCATGCCTGTGCCATCGTCGATACGGCGGCGGCGAAGGCGGCGCTCGAAGACGCGGCTGCCAGGCAGGGCGTGCTGGTGGAGGTGACGGTCGAATCCGAAACCACCTGGCCCTACGATCCGGCGTCGTTCGACCTGGCCTTTGTGGACGCGAATCCACTCCAGGGTGCGGGAGCCTCGGCCCGGCAGGGCAGATTGACGAATGTGGTTCGCGTCGTTCGCCCTGGAGGTCGAATTCTGGCCATTCAACGCGTGCCGCGGGGTATTGCCGCGCGATGGGGCTTCGAGCGCAGGACCGGAACCCCAGGCCTGGCCGCCCAGGAATTGGTCCGCTTTGTCGAGCAGGCTGGATGCAGGCCCGTCCGGGTGTTGGCCGAACGCGAGGGGATGATTTTTGTTGAGGGATTTCGGCCGGGCGCGCCGGGCGAAATCCGGTTCTCGATTCCCCACGTGATATAGTTTGCGGTTGTGAAAAAGCCAATTACGATTGCTCCAGCTTCTGGAAAACTTGGCGTGATGCTGGTCGGCCTCGGCGCCGTCAGCACCACGTTCATCGCCGGCGTCCTGGCCATCCGCAATGGCATAGCCAAACCCATCGGGTCGATGACCCAGATGGGCACCATCAGGCTCGGTAAACGAACCGAAGGCCGTGCGCCGCTCGTCAAGGATTTCGTGCCGCTGGCCGGCCTCGACGATATCGTGTTCGGCGGATGGGATATTTTCGAGGACAACTGCTACGAGGCCGCCAAGACGGCCGGTGTTCTCGAAGACAAACTGCTCGACCAGGTGCGGCCTGGGCTCGAGGCCATCAAGCCCTGGAAGGCCGTCTTCGATCGCCAGTACGTCAAACGGCTCGACGGCCCCAACGTCAAGAAGGGCAAGAACAAGCGTGAGTTGGCCGAGCAGGTCCGCGAAGACATCCGCGCGTTCAAGAAGAACAACAACCTGGACCGCCTGGTGATGGTCTGGTGCGGCAGCACCGAGATTTTCATGACCGAGTCGTCGGCGCACCAGTCGGTCGAGACGTTCGAAAAAGCGCTCGAAGCCAACGACCCCACCATCCCGTCGTCGATGATCTATGCCTACGCCGCGCTGATGGAACGGGTGCCGTACGCGAACGGCGCGCCCAATCTCACGGCCGACATCCCGGCGATGCTGGAATTGGCGCAACGCAACCAGGTGCCGGTGGTCGGCAAGGACTTCAAGACCGGCCAGACGCTGATCAAGACCGTGATTGCGCCCGGGTTGAAAGCGCGCCTGCTCGGCGTGGAAGGCTGGTATTCCACCAACATTCTGGGCAACCGCGACGGCGAGGTGCTCGACGATCCCGAGTCTTTCAAGACGAAGGAAGAGAGCAAGAAGTCGGTGCTCGACTACATCCTCCAGCCCGACCTGTATCCGGACCTCTACAAGGACATCTGCCATCTGGTCCGCATCAACTACTATCCGCCGCGCGGCGACAACAAAGAGGGCTGGGACAACATCGACCTGGTCGGCTGGCTCGGCTACAAGATGCAGTTGAAGATCAACTTCCTCTGCCGCGACAGCATTCTGGCCGCGCCAATCGTGCTCGACCTGGTGATGTTCCTCGATCTGGCGGGACGAGCCGGCTGGGGCGGCATCCAGGAGTGGCTGTCGTTCTACTTCAAGAGCCCGATGCACGCGCCCGGCCTCTACCCCGAGCACGACCTGTTCATTCAGTCGATGAAGCTGAAGAACACGCTGCGATTCCTCAAGGGTGAGGAACTCATCACGCACCTGGGAGCGGAGTATTACGACTAGGCCCGGTCGGGATTAGGGATTCGGGGGATCGAACCCCGAATCCCGAACGAGGGAGTCAGTCCATGAAGAGCAACTCGATGCTGATGCCGGCCGTGTGGGGCGGTCTGTTTCTCGGGGTGTTCTCGGCGCTGCCCTTCATCAGCGCAGGCAATCTCTGCTGCTGTATGTGGGTGATCGGCGGCGGGATGGTGGCGGCCTACGTACTGCAGTCGAATGCGCCGCAGGCCATCACGATCGGCGACGGGGCCACCGTCGGCCTGATGGCGGGCATCATCGGCGCGGTGGTGCAAACCGTGCTCGCGCTACCGGTCAAATTCTTGATGGGGGGCGTGGCGGAGCGGACCCTCCAGCAAATCGTGGGCAGCAACCCCGACATTCCCGACAACCTCAAGCAGTTGATGGAGACGCTCGGAAACTCCACGGCCGTGTCGATCATCGGCATGGCGATTGGATTTGTGCTGGCGCTGATCGTCGGCGCGATTTTCGCCGCGATCGGTGGCATGCTCGGCGCCGTGTTCTTCAAGAAGCAGGCCGCGCCGGTTGCGTGATCGCCGCTTCGGCCTCTCGCCCTTCGCGGGAATGACGAGGCCGGATTAACCCAGCGCCCCCATCCTGCCGATACAGGGTGTGCCGTGATTTCTGTCACCAACCTCTCGAAAAAATACGGCGCGTTCGTTGCGGTCGACAATCTCTCTTTCGAGGTCAAAGAGGGAGAGGTCCTGGGATTTCTGGGGCCCAACGGAGCCGGCAAGACCACGACCATGCGGATGCTCACCGGCTACCTGCCGCCGAGCGTCGGTCGAATCCGCATCGGGGGGTTCGATTTGTACGACCACCCAATCAAGGCCAAGCGGCTGATTGGGTACCTGCCCGAAAATCCGCCCCTCTATCCCGAGATGAGCGTCCGCCGGTATCTGCGCTACGTGGCGGCGCTCAAAGACGTGCCCTCGGGCCGCGTGAACGTTGCGGTCGACCGGGCGATTGAGAAAGCCCGCCTCGGCGAAGTGGCCGGCAAGCGGATCGCCAAACTGTCGAAGGGCTTCAAGCAGCGCGTCGGCCTCGCGCAAGCCATCGTGCACGAGCCGCGGGTGCTGGTGCTCGACGAGCCGACGTCGAGTCTCGACCCGAAACAGCGCGCCGAAGTGCGGGAGTTGATCGCCGCACTCAAGGGCGACCACACGTTCATCCTCTCGACGCACATCCTGCCCGAGGTGAGCGAAGTCGCCGACCGCGTCTTCATCATCAATCGCGGCAAGGTGATGGCCGTCGACACGCCCCAGAACCTGAGCGCGAGCCTCCAGATGCGCGAGGTCGTCAACGTGGAACTGTCGGTGCCCGCCGGCGCCACGGCTCCCGCCGACAGTCAACTCGATCGCGTTCGCGCCGCCTTCGAGGCGCTCGGCCGGTCCGCCCACGTCGAGGCGACCGAAACCGACGCCGGGACGATTCGCATCCGCCTCGAAAGCGATCTGGGCGTCGATGCCCGCGCCGATGTCGCCGACCTGGTCGTCGGCCGCGGATGGAAACTGCTGGGCCTGGCCAGCGAATCCCTGTCGCTCGAGCAGATCTTCTTGCGGCTCACCCGCGACAAGGAAGGGAGAGACTAGACCCGATGCGCCACGCCCTGGTGATTGCGCGCCGCGAGATCGAGTCGTACTTCGTCTCGCCCATCGCGTACGCCGTCCTGACCATCTTTACGTTTGTGAGCGGCATGTTCTTCTCGAACATGCTCGTCTTCTACGTCCGGCAGTCGGTGCTGGCCGACCAGCAACTGCAGCGCCTCGGGCGTTCGGACCTCCAGCTCGACGTGCCCACGATGGTGCTCTCGCAGTTCTTCGGCAACGAAGGCTTCCTGCTGATGCTGGCCCTGCCGCTGCTGACGATGGGGCTGATCACCGACGAGCGGCGAAAAGGCACGCTCGAACTGCTGATGACCTCGCCTGTGCGCGCCACGGAACTGACGCTCGGGAAATTTCTGGGCGCATTCGGCTTCATCGTCATCATGCTGCTGCCGCTGCTGCCGATGTTCGCCTTCCTCGCGCAGGGTGGCGAGTGGGAGCCCGGCGTGGTCTTCAGCGGCATGCTCGGCCTCCTGATGCTGGCGGCGGCGCAGATCGCGCTCGGCCTGTTCGTCTCGTCGCTCTGTGAGAATGTCCTGGTGTCGGCCATCGGCACGTACGGCTTGTTCATGACGATGCAGTTCATCGACACGTCGTCGAGCGGTCCCGAATCGCTTTGGGCCAAGTTCATCAGCTACTTCTCGTTCTACATGCGGCACATCAACTCGACGCGCGGGGTGATCGAGGTGGCCGACCTGGTCTACTTCGCGTCGTACATCACCCTGGGCCTGTTCCTGGCGCAGCGCGCCATCGACGCCATCCGGTACAAGCGGTCATGAAGAAGTTCGCCTTTCTGCCCGGCGCCCTCATGGCCCTGTCCGGTGTGATGTGGGCGGCGTTCACGCTCACGTGGAACACCGCTTCTATCGTGCTCGCGGTGGGCGGTTCGCTGGCGTTCGTGGTCGGCATGGCCGTCAACTGGCAGGAGATTCGCGACTGGTTCCGCGACCCGCGAGGCGTCTTCGCCGTCAATACCGCGTTTTCGACGCTGCTGCTCGCCGCGATTCTCGGGATGGTGAACGCGTCGGTGGCGATGCGGCCGGTGAAATTCGATTTGACCGCGTCGGGCCGCAACACGCTGGCCGGCGAAACGAAGAAGATCCTCCAGCAATTGCCGGGCGACGTCGTGCTCAAGCAGTTCGGCCGCACGCCCGACCCGCGCGTCGACGAACTACTCGCCGCCCTGGCTCGCGAGAGCCGGCGCGTCAAGCCGCAGTTCGTGGATGCCGAAAAATCGATGCAGCAGGCCCGCGAGTACGGCGTGCTGCGCAACGGCACCGTCATTGTCGAATACGGTGCGAAGTTCAGGAAGATCGAGCAGGTCACCGAGCCCGCGTTGATGACGGCCCTGTTGCAGGTGACCAGCACCATCGAGCCTCTCGTATGCTTCGCGCAGGGCGATGGCGAGCGTGGTGCGTCCGACGAGGGGTCCACCGGGCTGTCGATGCTCGTGGCGGCCCTCAAGGCCTCCAACTATCGAACCGATTCGATCAGCCTCGTGCAGCAGGACGTGCCTCGCTCGTGCGCCGTGCTGGTGGTCGCGGGGATGGGGACCGGATTCGGGCCGGGCCGTCTCGGCCGCGTCGGCCGCTATTTGCTGGGCGGAGGACGGGTGAGTTTCTTGATGGATCCCCCTGTCGACCAGGACGTCGCCGCGTGGTTGCGGCCGCTCGGCATTGGGGTCGGCGATGGGATCGCCATCGACAACAGTTCTGGCGGCCGGAGCGTCGGAACGGGCCCGGAGATGCCGCTGGGCGTGTCTTATAACAACCATCCGGTGACGCGCGGGTTCGGGCTGGCCACCACCTACGATCGCGCCGTGCCGCTGCGCGTCGAACGGCAGGATATCGGCAAGCCCGTGCCGCTGGTGGCCACCGGCGCCGGGAGTTTCGAGAGACGCGACCTGGTCAGCGAGTCGATCACGTTGCGCGAAGGCCGAGACCGGCCTGGGCCCCTCACCCTCGCCATCGCCTCGACGATTCCGCGAGGCACCCAGGACACGCCAAGGCCAGAGCCTCGCATCGTCGCGTTTGGAGACTCGGATTGGGTTACCAACGCGCATCTGGGCCGCCAGGGCAATCGCGACCTCTCCCTCCGGATGATTGCGTGGCTGGCGGGCGAAGAAGAAGCGCACATCGTCGCCACCGGCGACCGCGAGAACCGCCGAATCGCGATGACCGAGCAGGCGCGCACCTCGATGTACCTGGTCAATCTGCTCATCCTGCCGGCCATCCCGTTTGTCGCCGGCGTGGTCCGCCTGCTCCGCTCCCGCAAGTAGTCCTTCCTCGGCCAGCGTGCGAAATGACGGGCAATCTGAGCCCGCAGGCCTAATGTTTCCAACAGAATAAGCCGACAAACCGCCCAGAGGGTGGATCGTCCCTCGCGCGTCCGCCTTCGGGGATTACTTATGACGTTCAGCACACGCAGGACGGTGGTTGGCACAGCGGCGATGGTCGCGATCGTGTTGTCGATTTCGACACCGTTGTCGATCCGCGCGGCGGCACAGACACCGAAACCCGGCACCGGGTCTCAGGCCCAGCCCGTCGTGCCGCCGGCAGCGCAGATGCCCGGCCTGGAGCCCATTGCGGTCGGCCAACTCGACGAGGGCCGTCGATCGCCATCGCAAGCGGTCGGCACGCAAGTGCCCCTCCCGACGACGCACCAGACCGACAACGTGCCGAACCGTCGAGGCTTGGGAACGCAGGCACCCGGCCTCGCGCCGCTCGCGGTCAGTCAACTCGAGGAAGGACGGCGAACCGATTCTCTCGAGCAGACCTTGTCGCTCAGTTTCGCCGAGCCGATTGCGATTCGCGAACTGCTTCAGTTGCTGTTCCGCGAAACCAACATCAGCGTCGTGATCGACGCCGAAGCCGACGGGTCGTTCAACGGCGAGCTCAAGAACCTGTCTCTTCGTCAGGCGCTGGATCTGGTGTTGCAGCCTCTCGGCCTTGAGTACACGCTCACCGACAGCGTGATGCGCGTGCGGCGGCGTCAATTGCAGACCCGCATCTTCCACATCAACTACGTCGCCAGCAGGGCCAGCGGCGGCGGTGGCGGAACGACGAACGTGGGCTACGGCAACAATCTTGGCGGGTACGGCGGCGTGGGAAGTGGCGGCTACGGCGGCGGCATTGGCGCGGGCGGGTATGGAGGCGTCGGCCTCGGCGGGTACGGCGGTGGGAACAGCGGATG